>ERZ857998.3577-NODE-3577-length-12453-cov-15.194548_pt1 | contig 12453 bp, 13 predicted proteins | sample MGYA00519954_ERZ857998 | MGnify/ENA primary metagenome ERZ857998 (study PRJEB31778, sample SAMEA3449424) | human gut metagenome | biome: human gut; feature: human-associated habitat; material: faeces | place: United Kingdom | collected 2010/2012 ...
ATATGCAAGAAAAGAGAATATGTGTCAAACTCTACTCCAAAGGGGTGTTCATTTTGGAAAATATCCTTTATGCTTAGTGTAAACAGAAAGTAGGTGAAATGTATGGATCTTGTTAAAATTGGAAAATATATTGCAGGGAAACGGAAAGCCCTGGGAATGACGCAGAAACAGCTTGCAGAAAAATTAAATATTTCCGTCAGACATTGTAGTGCAATTGAATGTGGTAATGCCCGCTTATCTATCGAAAAGCTTATTGAAGTTGCCGATTTATTCCATGTCACCCTTGACTATCTTATTCTTGGTCGCCGTTCTTCCAATAAATATATTGATTTGTTTCCAGATTCTTTGATCCAGTCTTTGCAGTCTGGAACAGATGCAGAATTAGATTTATTTAAGCAATATATACAGATGTTCCATAAAATCTACTCTTCAAAAAAAGATTCTAAATAAAAAAACAGGAAGAAACATCATGCTTCTTCCTGTTTTTATTGTATACCTAATGCCTAACCTGCTATCTCTACCTCTTCCTTTTCTCCATAATAATATACATTATTTGAAAGCAGATACTCCACTGGCATTTCATGATTAGATTCAATAATCGCTTTTTTCATCTCCTCCACTTCATCTGCCTGACTTTCGGGAACTATCATTAGCTCAAAAATCGAAACAGGTAATATATAAAATGGTTCTTCCAGCTTTTTCTTAGCTTCATCTAAGATACTCTTTTGTAATAAAGCTAATGCTCCTTGATTCTTTTGAAAGGCATCCTCAAAAGTCATAAGCGAATTTTCTTCCTCTGTTACAACCAGCATCAAAAATAGACTTTCCTTTCCCATATTCTCTAAAACCTGTTTCCATATTACTTCTGGCTCTACCGACCAGATTTTGAAAATATCCTTTGTTACGGCAGTTCCTCTATGTTCTGGAGCATTTTTATAATCCAACTGTGTATCTATGTAATATACAACTGCCAAATCGAGAAATGGAACATAGTATTTATGCTCCAAATACTGCTCATTCCACTTCCTATTTACCATCTCTACATAGAGTCTGTCTTTAATACGTTCATAACTCCATATATCCTGTTGACTTAATAAAGAAACATTTCCCGCTGCCTTGCGGTATTCCTCAACCGACATATTATCAACGCCCTTAACGCCCATTGCCTTTGCAATGTCCTTATATTTCTCGCCGGTATACTCTGCATTATATGCCATTACGGTAGGCAGAAGAATCGCGCATGCCTTGCCGTGCGGCGTGTCATAATAAGCCGAAAGCGTGTGCGCCATTGAGTGGTCAACACCGAGTCCGACATTGGAGAAGCCCATGCCCGCAACATACTGACCGAGCGCCATACCCTCTCTGCCTTCCTTGCCGTTCTTAACAGCGTCGCGCAGAGAGCGTGCAATAATTTCAATAGCCTTAATGTGGAACATATCCGAAAGCTCCCAGGCGCCCTTGGTTATGTAGCCCTCGATTGCGTGGGTAAGCGCGTCCATACCGGTCGCAGCGGTGAGCGACGCCGGCATTGTAGACATCATATCCGGGTCAACAACGGCTACTACCGGAATATCGTGAGCGTCAACGCAAACGAACTTACGCTTTCTCTCAACATCGGTTACAACATAGTTTATGGTAACCTCTGCTGCGGTGCCTGCGGTTGTGGGAACCGCGATTATCGGAACACACTTATTCTTTGTGGGAGCAACGCCCTCTAAAGAGCGAACATCCTCAAACTCGGGGTTGTTTATAATAATACCGATTGCCTTAGAGGTATCCATTGAAGAGCCGCCGCCTATTGCTACTATGCAGTCGGCGCCGTATGCCTTAAACTCGGCAACACCGTGCTGTACATTTTCAATTGTGGGGTTGGGCTTTATATCGGAATAAAGCTTGTACTCTATGCCGGCATTCTCAAGAATATCGGTAACCTTTTTTGAAACGCCGAATTTAACAAGATCCGGGTCGGAAGCAACAAAGACCTTTTTAAAGCCTCTGCTCTTAATTTCTTCCGGTATAGCGGCAATGGCGCCCGCGCCATGGTATGAGGTTTCATTCAACATAAATTTGTTCATAAAAATTCACCTTTTCCGTAAATTTAATAAATCAGAGTAGTTTTTCAACCCTCTGATTTATATTATACATATAGATTTAGATTTTTCAATGACAAAATAGTAAATTTTTTTTAAACCGTCAAATCAGCAAAATCCGCCCCGATAAAATTGGCTAACTTTTCGGGAGAGACCTTAACCTGAAAGCCCACCTTGCCTGCGCTTACATAGAAAAATTCACGCCCTTCGGCACTTTCGTCAATAACTGTTTTGAATTTTTTCTTCATACCCACAGGCGAGCAGCCGCCGTGAATATAGCCCGTAAGCGGCAAAAGCTCCTTTTGCTTGAGCATTGAAACTGATTTTACACCCACCGCGCGCGCCGCGGCCTTTAAATCAAGCGTTTCGGCAACGGGTATTACAAACACAAAGTGTTCCCTATCGCCCGATTCGGTAACAAGGGTTTTAAAAACGCAAGCGGGGTCTTCGCCCAAAACCTCGGCTATCTTTACCCCCTCGGTAAGCTCGGGAGAGTAAGAAAACGGCTCATATGCGATTTTTTCCTTATCGAGCACCCGCATAACATTTGTTTTTACCATTATTTAAACACTTCTCCGTTTACAATAACCGTTTTAATGTTGATATCCTTATCCACTATAAGCATATCCGCGTCAAAGCCCGCCTTTATCTGCCCTTTGCTTACGCCGAGCATTTCGGCAGGAGTGCGGGAAGCCATTCTCACCGCGTCGTCAAACGGTATTCCGAATTTCACAGCGGTTTTAACGCAATCAAGCAGCGTTGCGCTGCTGCCCGCTATAGTGCCGTCGGCAAGGCGTGCCGCGCCACCCCTTAAAAACACCTTAAGTCCGCCTGATTCATACTCGCCGTCAGGAAGCCCCGCGCTCCTTATGCTGTCGCTTATAAGGGTCATACGGTCGGCGCCGAACATTTTATAGGTAGCAAGCACAACTGGCTTTGAAATGTGAAAGCCGTCGCATATTATCTGCGCGTAAATATGGTTTACAAACCCCGCGCCGATAGGTCCCGGATTGCGGTGATGAAACGGCGGCATTGCATTATAAATGTGGGTAAGGCAGTTCGCGCCGTTTTTAATTGCCTCGTTAGCGGTATCAAAATCACAGTCGGTATGACCTAAAGATACAATGCAATCCGGAGTTACGGCTTTTATAAATTCCATGCTGCCGGGTCTTTCGGGGGCAACGGTTATCATCTTAACATTTTTAAACTGCGCGAATTCCTCTACAGAGGGGTTCTTTATATATTTCTCATTCTGCGCGCCCTTATGCTTTTCGGAAATATAGGGTCCCTCAAAATGAAAGCCCAAAATATTCGCTCCCGCAAAATCAGTCTTTGCGTTTACCACCTTTAAAAGGCTGTCATACCCCATTGTCATTGTGGTGGGCAGAAAGGAGGTTGTGCCGTGCTCCGCATAAAAGCGGCACATCGGCTCAAAATCCGCATCCATAGTGTCCATACCTATGCAGCCGTGGGTGTGCACGTCAATAAGCCCCGGTATAAGGCGGCAACCATCGGCGTTAATATCGCCGTCCTTTCGGTTTTCTTCAACCGCCGCGATTTTGTCACCTTCAGTCACAACGGTTTTTAATTCGCCGTTTATTTCGGCATTATAAATAATCATACTGCCGCCCGCCTTAATTCTCGCTGTAAATTACCGTAATATCGGGGTGCAGCTGCAAAATTGAAGCAGGAATTTCGGGGGTAATAGGCCCGTAAAACGCCTTTTCAAGTATATCGCGCTTTGCCTTGCCGTTGGCTATAAGCAAAATTTTCTTTGCCTGCATAATGGATACCATGCCCATTGTTATAGCCTTTTTCGGCACCTCATCCTCGCTTGCGAAGAAGCGGGAGTTAGCCTTTATGGTGCTTTCGTGCAGGTCTACAACGTGGGTGCTTTTAACAAAGTATTTATCAGGCTCGTTAAAGCCTATGTGGCCGTCAAGACCGATACCCAAAAGCTGCAGATCAATGCCGCCCAATTCCGCAATATGCTCGTCATAGCGCTGACCCTCGCCCGCTAAATCAACCGCGCAGCCGTTGGGAACAAAGGTATTGTTAATGCTGATATTAATGTGATCAAAGAAATTATGATTCATAAAATAGCGATAGCTTTGATCGTTTTTGCCGTCAAGCCCTACATATTCGTCAAGATTTACTGAGGTCACGCCGCTGAAATCAATATCGCCCTTGTTGTACCAGTCAATAAGCTGCTTATAGGTGCCGAGGGGCGAAGAACCCGTTGCAAGCCCCAAAACGCAGTCGGGCTTAATAATTACCTGCGCCGAAATAATATTGGCGGCGTGGCGGCTCATCTTTTCATATGTATCAACGGTTATAAATTTCATTATTTTCCCTCTCCTTTAAATTCAAAAACCTGCGTAAGCAGCGGCTGTGCGCCTGTTATGGGGTCTTTTTCCATAATAAGTATATCCTTCATATACTCATCCCACTTTTTAACCACGGGGCTTTCGTTCTGAACCCTTGCGGCGAAATCAAGCCCCTTTGCGCACTCATAATACCCGAAAAGCTCATTGCCGACATTCCAAATGGAATAATTCACTATTCCCGCGTCGGATAATACCTTCTTCATTTCATCCCAAATATTATCGTGCCGTTTTTTATATTCCTCAAGGCAGCCGTCCTTAATTGCAGCCTTCCAAGCATATTTTTCCATAGCTTAAATACCCTCATAAAGACCCTCATCCGCCATTTTGTTGAGAGCGGCGGAAACGGTATCCTTATCCTCCTTATAGGTAACGCCGTACCATTTATCCTCGGCAACCATTACCTTAACGCGCTTTTCGCCGCTTTCAATAAGCTTTGAAACCACGCTTGGCAGGAAATATTCGGATTTGGGAACATTGATTTTTTCCTTTAAAAAGTCAACAAAGCCGTCGGCAGCGTAATCGAACAGATCCGGCATAAAGCCCCAAAGATTCATCGAAACCACCGTATCCGGAGACATTGCGGTCCAGGTCTTGCCGTCGTCCTCTGTATATTTGCAGTCGACTATTTTAGTGCGCTCGGTAACCGACTTCAATTCGCCGTTTTCAATTTCGCACACTCCGCGCGAAACAGAGCCGTTATCGGTCAGCGTATTCGCAAGGCGGAAGCCGACCATGCAGTAGTCCTTATCGTTATTACGAAGGAAATCAGCCATATGCGTAAAGGCGGTTTTGCCGTAATAATCATCGGCGTTTATAACCGCAAACGGCTCGTGAACCACATCCCTGCAGCAAAGCACCGCGTGAGCGGTACCCCACGGCTTTGTGCGGTCGGCAGGACAGGTAAAGCCCTCGGGCAATTCGTCTGTTTCCTGGAAAACATATTCGGTTTTAACCATTTTTTCAATATGCTTTGCGGTAACCGCTTTAAAATCCTCTTCAATAGCCCGCTTAATAACAAAAACGACTTTATTGAAGCCTGCCTTTACCGCGTCATAAACCGAGTAATCAAGCAGTATTTCACCGTTTTTGCCTATCGGCGCTATCTGCTTTAAGCCACCGAAACGGCTGCCCATTCCGGCTGCCATAACCACAAGCGTAATATCCTTATTCATATACAACACTCCTTTAAGCAATATAATAACATATTTCCCCGAAAAATACAATCGTCAATCAGTTTACAATCGGCTTTTTTTATTTAAAAATCGGCTATGTATTGAATTTTATAAAATTTCATTGTATAATCAGTTTATAAATTTTACGGAGATTAAAAATGAAGGTTACTTTTTATACACTCGGCTGCAAGGTTAATCAATACGAGACAGAGGCAATGCGCGAGGCGTTCGCCGCCGCAGGGCATACACCTGTGCCGAACAGTGCCCCGTTTGACGCGGCGGTAATAAACTCCTGCACAGTAACGGCAGAGAGCGACCGCAAAACGCGGCAGCTGCTGCACAAGGTACGCCGCGAAAACCCCGAGGCAATAATAATTCTTACCGGCTGCATGGTTCAGGCGTTTTCCGAGGAGGCAAAAGCGCTCACTGACGCGGATATTGTCTGCGGTAATACCGACGTTAAAAAAACGGTCGAATATGCCGAGCGCTTTTTAAAAGACGGCGAGCGTATTTTTGAAGTAAGCGAGCATAAAAAAACCGAGCGCTTTAACACGCCTGTGCTTTCAAGCTTTGCGGAGCGCACGCGGGCGTATATGAAAATAGAGGACGGCTGCGACCGCTACTGTACATACTGCATTATACCCACAGCCCGCGGCAGCGTGCGTTCAAAGCCGCTTGCGGAAATTGAGTCGGAGGCGGAGACCTTAAGCCGTGCTGGTTTTTCGGAAATCGTGCTTGTTGGAATAAACCTTACCTCCTACGGCAAGGGTGAGGACATGGATATTTGCGACGCGGTGGAGGCAGCGGCAAGACCCGACGGCATTAAAAGGGTGCGTTTGGGTTCGCTTGAGCCCGATCACATGAGCGATAGTGTGCTCAAAAGGCTTAAAGCGCAGAAAAAATTCTGCCCGCAATTCCATTTATCGCTTCAATCGGGGTGCGATGAGACCCTCAAGCGAATGAATAGGCATTACGATACGGCGTTTTACCGTGACCTTGTAAGCCGCATACGCACGGTTTTTGAGGACGCGTCTGTCACGACCGATGTAATGGTGGGATTCGCCGGAGAGACCGAGGAGGAATTTTCAAAAAGCCTTGCCTTTGTGAAGGAAATAGGCTTTTCCAAGACCCATGTTTTTGCGTATTCAAGGCGGCGCGGCACGGTGGCTTACGGTTTGCCCGCGCAGATAACCCGTGCGGAGAAAGCCGAGCGCAGCCGCAGAATGATAGAGACCGCCCTTTCCTGTGAGGAGGAATTCCTGAAAAATCTTGTCGGTAAAACCGAATGCGTGCTTTTCGAAACAGCGGAGAACGGCTTTGCGGAGGGCTACACCGCAAATTATTCGAGAGTTCGCGTTAAAAGCGATGAAAGCCTCGGCGGAAAAATTCTGCCGGTTAAAATAACCGCGTCGGAAAAGGAATACTGCATAGGTCAAATAAAATAATAATTAATATCCCATGCGGGAAGCCCCGGAAAATGCCGCATATAAATGCGGTAATCGTTTCTGATTTTGCAAACCGCGCGCGGTATATCCGTAAGGTCGCCTGTTCTGTGGTAACAGGCGATCTGCATTTTCGTTCGGCAGCGCAGTATTGTGCTTTCGGCGCCCTTAAGCATCGCAGTCTCACTGCCCTCAACATCCGCTTTTATAAAGGAAAAACCGCCGTTCAACGAATCGACCGAAATCATTTTACAGTCTTCGCCTATGCCCATACCCGAGCCTCTTCCCTTGCGTGAGGAAAAGCCCGCAGTGCCGTCGGCTTCCCCTACGCAGGCGTTTATAAGCGTTAAATTTTCAAGACCGCCTGTGTTGGCGGTTAGCTTTTTAAAGCTCTTATTATCCGGCTCGACCGCAGTAATGCTTTTGTATTTACCCGTTTTCTGTATGAATTCAAGCACTGTATCGCCGTTATATGCTCCGAGGTCTAAATAGCTCTCATCATCGCAAAGCCTCAAAAAGCTTTGGAACGGCTCATCATGTGACACCTCGCAGCGGTAAAGGTACTCGGGTTTTCCGCTCAGCTTGAAATTCACGGTATTTTCAAGGGTCTCGCGCGATTTTTCATCAGCAAGGCGGGAATATACCCATAAAAGCTCTTCGGTGTGTGCTGCGGCGTATTCGGAATCGAAAAGCCCGTCGCCGTACACCGGGACATCGGGCACCAAAAGCTCCTGCTCTGCCGCTATACGGTTTATATTTTCAAGCACCTCGGGTCTTGATGAACCGAAGCACAAAAGCACCGTCATATCCCCAAAGCGTTCTTTAAGCGCGGAATATGTTGTAAGCGACATTCCGTGAAAGCGTTTATCACGCACAAAGCCGTCGGTTGCAAATACCCCCGACGGCTTAACCGAAACGCGTTCAAGCGCCTTTATTATCTTATCCGCGCCGTTGCCCATACCGTAAAGAACGATCGGCTTTTTTTCTGTTTTAAGATGCTGCCATATATCCTGCTTTACAATATTCATTTTCTGCCCCGCATTTTTCTGCGTTTTGCGGCTTTATACCTTGCCGCAGCATTTATCGCAATAATAAATATTACAAATAGAGCTATCGGGGTAAGCACTGCGGCAATTACCACTTTGCGTTTTCTTGCTCTTTGCGCTTTTTTTGCCGCTTCCGCCTTTGATTTTTCCTCGGCTTCTTTCTCCTTCGCAAGACGCTGCTTTTCCGCCTCTTCCTCCGCTTTTATTCGCTCCTGCTCGGAATAAAGAGTTATATTTTCAAGCATATCGTTTTTTTGCACGTCCGCACCGACGCTTGTAAAATAAAGCCCGTATTCGCAGGGCGAATATTTTTTAATTTGCGAGGCTTTGGTAATTTCGCCGTTTTTGCCGAGCATCCAGCTTTTAAACCAGGTTCCCTGCTGCGATTTATGCTCCAAAAAGCCGAGTTTTGACATTTCAAAGGGTGTTTTACCGCCGAAAAATTCGCTTGGTGTATCGTAATCCATTACTATTTTATTCTCGCCGTACAAATGCACATAAAGCTTTTTCGGTGTATAAACGCCGTATTTTTCGGCAGTTTCGGAAAAAAAGGACTTGTCCCCCGAAATTTCAACCGCCCTTTTCATCATGGCGGCGTTTAATTTGTGCATTCCGTGACCGTATTCGCCGTTAAAATCGTGGCTGACCGCGACCTGCGGCTTGAATCTGCGCAGCATTTCAACCTGAAAGCCCAGCGCGTCGTTCTCAGTATAACCCTCGGTCGCAATCGTTTTAAGTGCGCCCTCAATCGTCTCGGAATAATAATCGGGGAAGTTGCTTATAACCGGATAATATTTTATACCCACTGTCCAAAGTCCGTTTAAAAGCTCATGACGGCGGCGCGTCTCATTTTTATGATCGGTATAATAAACCACCTGAATATCGCAGCCGCGGGAGGCGTAATACGGCAGAAGTCCCGCAAAGAAAAGCTGGTCGTCATCGGAATGCGAGGAATTGAGAAGTATATCCGCCCTTTCAAGCGGCTTTTCCCATTTTTGAACGAAATCGGGTAAGCTCCCCGCCGCAAAGGCATATATATCGCTGATTTTTGCACCGCCGAAGTCCACGGTCAATTCACTGCTTTTAAAAGCTGAAACATCCGTAAGCATATGAAGAAACTCAGAGGTAACCGTTTCGGTCTTCTCCCCTGATTTGATTGTAAATTCCTGCACCTTACTGTGAAATATGATATAGAGCGAGGAAATTTCGCCGTCCGCCGAGAGTTTAATTTCACCGCATTCGGCGGCTGTTAAATGATTACCGTCGGTCAGCTTTTTATCAAGTCCCGTAAGCTTCAAAGCTGCGGCTTCGGTGCCGGCTGCAGCAACCGGTAAACCTGAAATTAAGAGTAATGCCGCTAAAATCGGCAAAAGAATCTTCTTCACTGTGCAGCTCCCTTTAAAGCATTGAACTTTTTTTCCTTGCGGCGGATTATAATAACAAACGAAATGAAAAGCGCGATAAATGTAAGCAGCCACGATATCGGATAAGAAATGAACAGTCCCGAAAAGCTGTGGTACTGCGGCATGGCAAATACCGTGTATATCCACACTATACGCATAACGCAGACTCCCACAACGGTTATGACCATCGGTATTACCGAAGAGCCGATACCGCGCATAGAGCCTGTGGTGGTATCCATTATACCGCAGAGAAAATACGGAATAAGCATAAATTTAAGGCGCTCCATACCGTAGTTTATGGCTTCGGGCGAATCTGTTATGTATATTCCGAGCAGCTGCCGACCGAAAGCATACGAAAGATTTCCCGCAATCAAGCCGACTGCGGCGACGGTCATGAGGCATATCCAGGTTATGCGCTTTATACGCTTGAAATCGCCCGCGCCGTAGTTTTGACCGCAGAAATTAAGCGTAGTCTGATGGAAGGAATTCATCGAAATATAGCAAAAGCCCTCTATGCTTGAAGCCGCCGCGCTGCCCGACATATGCGCCGAGCCGAACGAATTGACCGAGGACTGAATAAGCACATTCGATATTGCAAAAAGCGAGCTCTGGAGCCCTGCCGGTACACCGATTCTGATCATTCTCCCAAGCGCGCCCTTATGTATCCGCATTTTTTGAAGAGTGAAGCGGCAGGCATCCTGCCGTCTCATAAGCTCCCTTACAACCAAAACCGCAGATACCGCCTGCGAAATTGAGGTAGCAAGAGCTACGCCCGCAACATCCATTTTAAAGAGCGCCACAAAAATAATATTCAGAATAACATTAAGCACGCCCGCAACCGTCAGAAAAATAAGCGGCGAGCGTGTATCACCCGCGGCACGGAGAATAGCCGAGCCGAAGTTATATATCATGCTGAAGGTCATGCCCGCAAAATAAATCTGCATATAAATCGAGGCAAGCCTTAAAAGCTTTCCCTCGGGCGTTCCCATAAGCTCAAGAAAATTTCTTGAAAAAAGAACGCCTATCACCGTCAGAAATATTCCGCTGATTGCGGCAACCGGAACTGCAGTATGCACCGCTTCGGAGGTAAACTTGTCATTCTTTGCGCCGATTCCCTGCGCCACCGCGACACCGGCGCCCAGAGAAAGTCCGATGAACAAATTAACAATCAAATTGGTAAGCGCGCTTGTGGCACCCACCGCAGCAACCGAATCGCTGCCGCTGAACCAGCCGACCACTATCAGATCCGACGCATTGAAAAGCAGCTGTAAGAGCCCAGTCAAAATTATAGGAATCGTATAAATAATAACGCTTTTAAATATCGGTCCTTCGCGCATACTGTTTGAATTGAATTTCATTTTTCCTCAAGCCTCAAAATTCCTTTTATTTCAGTGCGTCAAGAATCAGATCAACACACTTGTCTATACCGAGCCTGCCCGAATCCAGGCAAATATCGTAATTGATTGCGTCGCCCCACTCACGGTCGGTATAATGCTTATAATACATTTTTCTTATCCTTATCCGCAAGACGCTGCTCGGGCTTCTTCTCGCTTTCACCGTAAAGCTTAACTATGCGCTCGGCGCGGCTGTTAATATCCGAATGGATAAATGTGTGAAAGCAGTCCTCCCTGTCCTTCAGTATATAATCGGCGCATCTGCCGACAATTACGCAGGGCTGCTCGGCAAGCTTTAGGATAACCTGCCGCTGCGCGCAGTATATGAAATCGGAAAGGGAAAGACCGTTCGGCATGCACTGTACACCCTGCGACATAGCAAAGGTGAAAAAGCTTTTTGAGGGTGAAAATTCGCCCTTTTCTTCAACAAACGCTGCGTCAAGCCCGGTTTCCTCCGCAACCTTTTTAACAAGATCCTTATCATAAAACGGCACGCCGAGCTTTTCCGCCACGCGTCTGCCGATGGTTCTGCCGCCGCTGCCGAACTGACGGCTCACCGTTATAATTCTTTTTTCCATAGAAAAACCTCCCCGTTTTTTCAGTCGGTATATTATTAATTTGATTATACACTGCCTACTGCAAAAAAACAAGTGGTTTCGGCAAAAAAATCATATAATCAAAACTACCGGTTCAACCGGTGGTTTGCTCCACCCCTATAAGGGGTGATTACTGGCTTGACCCCTAAAAGGGGTTTCGAAAGTTTAGCACCGCATTACATTCTCCGGCAGCCGCTCACGTGCGGCTGTCTTTTTTGCCTACTTTCTCTTGTCACCCGTAAACGGGTCGGTAAATTCTTTTATGCTAATTTGGTCAGCTGCATAATCTTCTTCTAACTGATTCCTTATGTAATCCGCTATAACTTTTTTATTTCGACCGACCGTATCCACATAATATCCTCTACACCAAAAACTTCTTGAACCGTATTTATACTTTAAATTCGCGTGTCGGTCGAAAATCATTAATGTACTTTTTCCCTTGAGATATCCCATGAATTGTGCTATACTTATGTGCGGTGGGACGCTCACCAGCATATGTATATGGTCGGGGCACGCTTCTGCTTCTATTATTTGCACATCTTTTTGCTCGCATAATTTTCGCAATATTTGCCCAATATCTTTTTTCAGTTTTCCATATTTTTCTTTTCTTCTAAACTTTGGTGCAAAAACTATATGGTACTGACACCTATACTTGCTGTGGGCTGAACTTCTTATCTCTTTATTTTCTTTCATTTGAAAAACCTCCTGTATTCTAGTAATGCGGTCGCCAAACCACTACTATTATACTGGAGGTTCTTCTCTTTTTAAAGTCTTTCGGCTCGCATCAAGCTCGCCCTTTCTATTGTCGCTCCGCTCGCTTTTCTTCCCTCGGTAGAACCGAGGGTTTAGTTCCACGTCTAAAGACACCAATGAAAAAAGCCGCGAAAAGCGGCTTTTCAGATGTGGATATTCAGTATGGCATA
>ERZ857998.3588-NODE-3588-length-12412-cov-7.209517_pt1 | contig 12412 bp, 9 predicted proteins | sample MGYA00519954_ERZ857998 | MGnify/ENA primary metagenome ERZ857998 (study PRJEB31778, sample SAMEA3449424) | human gut metagenome | biome: human gut; feature: human-associated habitat; material: faeces | place: United Kingdom | collected 2010/2012 ...
TCTTAACGTGATGCAGTCGGTGCAGAATGACCTGCGCCAGCGCATCGAGGTGTACAAGCAGTCAAAGGCCGAGGAGCCGCTGGAGATCGGCAAGGACGACGTGCGCGCGGTCTTGCAGGACTGCGGCGTGTCAGAGCGGCATCTGGCGCAGTTCAGCGTGGAATATGACCGCAGCTTCGGTGACGGCGCGCAGCTCTCGCCGCGCAATCTCGTCGCGCCGCGGCGCTTTGAGCTGACCACGCCCAGCGTGCGCATTCAGGTCGATCCCGAGTATTCCGACCTTGTGCAGACGCGCGTGCTCGGCGGCACGGCGTACCTCCTCATCCGCGCCGACGAGGGCGTGGAGGTCAATGGCGTCCCAATTCAAATTCCCGAAAATTAAGAAATTGCCCCTGTTCCGTTGGAACAGGGGCAGTTTTTGTCTTTATTTCGCCTTGTAACCAGCCTGTTCGACTGCCGCGACGAGCACGGCGCGGTCGGCATCGCCGGTCACGGTCGCGGTCTTTTTCCCGACATCCGCCACCGCGTCCGTCACGCCCGGAACAGCCTTGAGCGCCTGCTCGACGCGCTGCTTGCAATGATTGCACATCATGCCCTCTACCGAAAGGGTCGTTGTCTGCATATTGAGTTCCTCCTGATTCGATTCGATTTTCGTTTCCTCCGCTGCCGGAGCTGCCTCCGGCGCGTTTTGCAGCTTCGGCTTCCAGAGGCGCAGGCGCAGCGCGTTCGTCACCACGCACACGGAGCTCAGGCTCATCGCCGCCGCGCCCAGCATGGGGCTGAGCGTGATGCCCGCAAAGTGCAGCACACCGGCGGCGACGGGAATGCCGAGGGTGTTGTAGAAAAATGCCCAGAACAGATTCTCGCGGATGTTGCGCAGCACCGCGCGGCTCAGGTCGAGCGCGCGCACCACGTCCAGCGTGTCGGAGCGCATGAGGATCACGTCCGCCGACTCGATGGCGACGTCCGTGCCCGCGCCGATGGCGATGCCGGTGTCCGCGCGCGTCAGGGCGGGGGCGTCGTTGATGCCGTCGCCGACCATGGCGACCTTGCCCTGCTCCTTCAGGCGGCGGATCACGGCCTCCTTGCCGTCCGGCAGGACGCCAGCGATGACCTCGTCCACACCGGCCTGCGCGCCGATGGCCTTTGCCGTGCGCTCGTTATCGCCCGTCAGCATGACGACGCGGATGCCCATGCCCTGCAGCTCCCGGACGGCCTGCGGGCTGTCCGGCTTGATGACGTCCGCCACAGCGATCACACCGAGCAGCTTGCCGCTGCGGCAGAAGAACAGCGGCGTCTTGCCCTGCTCCGCCAGCCGGACGGCGCGGTCCTGCATCTCCTGCGGAATGCTGACAAGGCTCTGCGCAAAGGCAAGGCTGCCGCCCGCAAGCTTCTGCCCATCCAGCTCGGCCGTCAGGCCGTTGCCGGGCAGCGCGCGGAAATTCGTAACCTCCGGCGCGTCCATTCCGGCCGCGCGGCGCACCACGGCACGGGCCAGCGGATGCTCGCTGCGCTGTTCGAGCGCATTGGCCAGCCGCAGCAGCTCGTCCTCCGTCACGCCCGGCGCAGGCAGCAGGTCCGTGACCTCCGGCTCGCCCTGCGTGATGGTGCCGGTCTTATCCAGCGCGACGATCTCGACGCGCCCGGCCGATTCCAGCGAAGCGGCCGTTTTGAACAGGATGCCATGCTTTGCGCCAACGCCGTTGCCGACCATGATGGCCACCGGCGTGGCAAGGCCAAGGGCGCACGGGCAGCTGATGACGAGCACGGAGATGGCGCGCGCCAGCGCATAGCCCACGGTCTGGCCGGCAAGCATCCAGACGGCAAATGTGACGAGCGCGATGCCGATAACGGCCGGGACGAACACGCCGGAGACGCGGTCGGCCACCTTGGCAATGGGGGCCTTTGTCGCGGCGGCGTCGCTGACCATGCGGATGATCTGCGAGAGCGTCGTATCCTCGCCGACGCGCGAGGCGCGGCAGCGCAGGAAGCCGGACTGGTTCAGGGTCGCCGCGGAGACGGCGTCTCCCGCGGCCTTATCCACAGGGATGCTCTCGCCGGTCAGCGCGGCCTCGTTCACGGCGCTGCTGCCCTCCTCGACGACACCGTCCACCGGGATGGTCTCGCCGGGGCGGACGACAAAAATGTCGCCGGTGCGCACCTGCTCGATGGGGACGAGCGTCTCCTTACCGGAACGGACGACCGTCGCCGTCTTCGGGGCAAGCTTCATCAGGCTCTTGAGCGCATCGGTCGTCTTGCCCTTTGAGCGGGCCTCGAGCATTTTGCCGACGGTGATGAGCGTGAGGATCATGGCGGCGGACTCAAAATAGAATTCGTCCATATAGTGCATGACCAGCCCGGCATCGCCGTGCAGCTGCGCGGCCGTCATGGCAAACAGCGCATAGGTGCTGTAGCCGAAGGCAGCCGTGGAGCCGAGGGCCACGAGGGTGTCCATATTCGGCGCGCGGTGCAGCAGGCTGCGGAAGCCGCTGAGGAAGAAGCGCTGGTTGATGACCATGATGATGATCGTCAGCAGCATCTCGGTAAGGCCCATGGCGACATGGTTGCCCGCCAGGAAGCCCGGCAGCGGCCAGCCCCACATCATGTGGCCCATGGAGAGGTACATCAGCACAAGCAGGAAGCCGACCGACGCGATAAGGCGGCGCTTCAGCTTCGGCGTTTCATGGTCCTCCAGCGCCTCGAGTGCATCGGACGGCCGGGCGGCCGACGGCTCCGCGCCCTTGCGCTTTGCGCCATAGCCCGCCTCCGTTACAGCGGCGACAATGGCGGCTTCGTCCGCCGTTCCCTCAACGGCCATGGAGTTCGTCAGCAGGCTCACACTGCACGACGTCACACCCGGCACCTTGGAGACGGCCTTTTCCACGCGGGCACTGCAGGCCGCGCAGCTCATTCCGGTCACTTGATATTGTTCCATCGTTCCCATCCTTTCCGATGAATTTCCGGGATCGCTTCACTTCATGAGCTTCTGCATGGTGCGCACAAGCTCGTCGATCACCTCGTCGTTCCCGGCGCGGATATTCTCCGCGACACAGGTGCGGATATGGTCGGCAAGCAGCTCCTTGCAGAAGGCGTTCACCGCCGCGTTGGCGGCAGCCGCCTGCGTCAGGATGTCGGGGCAGTAGGCGTTTTTCTCCAGCATGCCCTTCAGACCGCGGATCTGGCCCTCGATCCGGTTCAGCCGGTTCATCAGGCTCTTGTATTCCTCGTCCGTGCGGACCTTGGTCTTCTGGCAGCAGCATTCTTCCATGACGGTCACCTCGTTCTTTCAAATACCCCGTTGGGGTATCTTGATTATATACCCCTGCAGGGTATTCTGTCAAGATGGAGCGCAGAACTTTTTTCAGTTTTTCCGTTTTTGCGCGTAAAAAACCGCCGGCAGGACCGGCGGTTCGGGATCGGGTGCGATTTGTGGCTGCTGTGATATGTGGGTCTCGAATCACAGGTTCCCATGCCGCAAATATCGGCAGCCTCTATGGCGCTCAGGGAGCGCCGCTACAGGCAATTAGGGAAAGCGTTTTCCATTTTAACGATGACCGGTACAAATCGTTAGTGCTCAGTATTCACATTCTCCTCCGCCAGCAGGGCGGCGATGGCGGGCGGGACATAGCTTGAGACATCCTGCCCGTAGTGGCGCAGCTCCTTGACCATGGAGGACGACACGGCGACGTTATCCGCGCGGAAGTAGACATATTCCAGCGACGGATCGATGAGCTTGTTGACCTCGGCGATGTTTTCCTCGTAGTTGTAGTCCATGTTGTTGCGCAGGCCGCGGACCATATAGCCGATGCCGTGATGCTTCGTATACTCAGCGATGAGGCCGTCATAAATACTGACCTCGCAGTTATGGATGCCGCTGTCCGCAAGCGCGCGCTCCATGGCCTCCTGCATGCGGCGGCAGTCAAAGGCGCGTCGCTTCTCAGAATTGACGGCCATGACGATATAGACCCGGTCAAAAATGGCCGAGGCCTTGCGCACGATGTCCATATGGCCGTTGGTAAACGGGTCGAACGACCCGGGATAGACCGCTTTTTTCTCCATGCGTGTTCCCTCTTTTGCAGATATCGCGCCGGGATGCCCGGCACGGTATGATTGTAGCGGAACGGCCCGCAAATTGCAATAGGAAAAAGCAGCCGCCCGAAAAACAGGCGGCTGCATGAGAAAACGCATTATTCGCGGCGAAGGGCCTCGATGGGGTTGAGCTTCGACGCCTTCACGGCCGGGACGAGGCCGAAGATCAGGCCGATGAGGACGGAGAACACCACCGCCACGAGAATGGCGGGGACACTCAGCGCCGTCGGCGTATCCATGAACTTCGAGATGAGCTGCGACATGCCGATGCCGCCCAGCACGCCGAGCAGGCCGCCGATACCGGTCAGCACGGACGCCTCCGTCAGGAACTGTGCCAGAATGCGGCGGCGCTTTGCGCCGATGGCCTTTTTCAGGCCGATCTCCGCCGTGCGCTCCGTGACGGTCACGAGCATGATGTTCATAACGCCCACACCGCCGACGAGCAGGGAGATGCTGGCGATCCAGATGAGCTGGTTGTTCGTCGCGCTGCTCATTTCCTGCAGCTGCTGGGCCTGCTTGAGCAGATCGTCGCTGCGGTAGGAATAGCTGTTGTCGCCCGTGGCTTTGCTGGCGATGATCTGATGGCTCGTCAGATAGTCCGCGACAGCCTTGCCCGCGTCGGTCATGGTGTCGGTCGACGTGGCGCGGACGGCCACGTTCTGCGGCTCGTCGAAGCGGTAGAGCACCGGCCAGACGGACGTCGGCACAAAGGCCAGGCCGCTGGACTCCTGCACATACATCGCATAGTCCTTCACGGAGTTGATCCTCGGCTCGAAGCTGGATTTCTGGCTCACCACGCCGACGACCATGAACGGCTCGCCGGAGATCTCCACGATCTTACCGATGGGATCGTCCGAGCTAAAGAGCGTCTTGGCCGCCGTCTCATCGAGGATGACGTTCTTACTGGCCGAGGCAAAGTCGCGGGCCGTAAAGCCGCGGCCGCTGCGGACCTCATAGCCGTAGACGGAGAAATAGTGATCGTCCACGCCGTAGAGCTTGCCGCTGAAGCCCGTGTTGCGGTAATAGAAGCCCTCAACATTCTCGCGGCTGCGGTAGAGCGTCACATCTGCCACGCCGTCGAGGGCAATCATCTCATCGCGCTGCTCGTCCTGCAGGACGCGGATGCCGTCCGGCGTCTGATAGGACATGTCGACGGCCCAGTCATTCTGATAGAGCTGGACATTGACGATATTGCTGCCGGAACCGATGAGATTCTGCTTGATCTGCTCATTCGTGCCCTTGATGGTCGAGATGATCGTGATGATGGAAGCGATACCGATGATGATGCCGAGCATCGTCAGGAACGAGCGGAGCTTATGGCCGAAAACGCCCTGAAATGCAAGCTGGATATTTTCAAACATGCTCTCGCCTCCCGTTAATAGCTGCCGTAGTAGTAGAAATCATCCGAGTTGTCGCTCTCAATGGTCTCTGCGTTCTCCTTCACATCCTTCCCGTAGGGGAAGGCGATCCAGTCGTCGACCGTCAGGCCGCTTTTGATCTCCGTATAGCCCCACTGCACGACGCCCGTCGTGACATACTGCTTGTGCAGGAGCTGATCCTCACCGCGGCGATAGACATAGCTTCCGCCGTCATCCTGCCGGATGAAGCGTGTCTCAATGCACAGGGCATCCTCGCTGGTCGTCGACGCAGCGTTAAAGTAGACGTCGACCCACTCGTCCTCGCGCAGCGGGCTGTCCGCATCGAGCGCAATGAGCATGGTGTAGAAGCTGACGTTCTGGTTGCCGGACGAGTAATAGGGATTATTGGAGGAGGGCACCGGGGTATCGGAGATCTCCGCCACCGTACCGTAGACCTCGCCGTGCTCCCACGACTGGATGCGCATCTGGGTGCCGACCGGATATTTATCGCGGTCAAGCTCCGTCACGCCGGTCTTGACGTAATAACCGCCGCCGCCCGAGACGATCACGACGGGGCTTCCCTCCTGCTTGGCTGTGTCGGGGTCATTCACGCGGAGCACCGTGCCGTCCAGCTTGGACGTTACGACGCCGTTCGCCGCCTCCTGCTTCATGCGCTCCAGCTCGACCTTGTCCATGCGGAGCTTCAGGTCAAGGTCGCGGATTTCCTTCTGCTTCTCGGCGCGCATCTTTGCGATCTCCGCCGCAGTGTATTCGCCGTCATAGTCGACGACCGTGACATCCGGGCTGGCAGAGACATCCGCCGCAGCTGCCCGCAGGGTCTTGTTCTCCTCCTTCACGTCGTCCTGCTCGGGAATGAACACCGTGAAACGGATGGACTGCGTTTCCTCGTCACGCGTAAGCTTCAGCGGAAGCTCACTGAGCAGCTCGGCGTGCAGGGCATTGCCCTCGCGCACCTGGAACACGACCCACAGCTCCGTTTTTTCGCCGAGGAGCTCTTCAAAATAGGACTGATCGTACTGCATATCCGCCGCGCAGAGGTAGAACAGCGGAGAGGCCTGCGTGCCCTCGCCGCCCATGAGATAGGGCAGCTCCTCCGGGGCAATGGGAACGGTCGGCTCCGTCGGCTCAGGCGGCTGGGTCGGCTCGTCCGTCGGCTCCGGCTCCGTCGGCTCCGTGGGGGGATCCGTCGGCTGCGTCGGCACATAGGGGCGCAGGCGGTTGATGTTGGCAAGGTCTTTTTTGGCCTTGTTGAGGTTCAGGTCGTCCTGCTTGACTGCGATCTCCTGCCGCTCGACCTGAATGTCGGAGAGCGTGGTGTCATAGCGGAACAGCGGATCGCCCTTCTTGACGGTCTGACCCTCCTGCACGAGCAGGGCTGTGACGGTCTGCGTATCGGAGGCATAGATCTTCTGCAGGTTATCCGCTGTCACGTTGCCGGACTGCGTACTCTCGTTCGAGAGCCAGCCCATAAGCATGGACACGGGCGCGACCTTGACAGGGTCGCTGCGATGCCCAAGGTACCACAGCACGCCCACGACGATCGCCGCGGCAAGCAGCAGGCTGACGCCCGAAATTACGATCGCTTTGACACTCTTTTTCTTATGCAAGGCTCTCACCGTCCCTTCTGCCGTCTGACAGGATGCCGTCGCGGATATAATTGATCCGCTTTGCGCGCTCGGCGATCTCCTGCTCATGCGTGATCATGATGATCGTAGAGCCGGCGTCGTTCAGCGCGTCGAAAATATCCATGATCTGGTTGCCTGCAGCAGAGTCCAGCGCGCCGGTCGGCTCGTCCGCCAGCAGCAGCTTCGGGCGGCCCACGATGGCGCGCGCAATGGCGACGCGCTGGCACTGACCGCCGGAGAGCTGGTTCGGGCGGAAATTCAGCCGCTGACCGAGGCCCATCATCTGCAGCGCCTCAATGGCGCGCTCGCGGCGCTCCTTCTTGTTCACACCGGCGTACAGCAGCGGCAGGGCGACATTATCCACAGCCGAGAGCTTCGGCAGCAGATAGAAGCTCTGGAACACAAAGCCGAGCAGGCGGTTGCGGATCTCCGCCAGCTGGTTTTCGTTGGCCTTGGTGACATTCTCGCCCGTCAGCAGGTATTCGCCGCTCGTCGGTACGTCAAGGCAGCCGATGAGATTCATGAGCGTCGTCTTGCCGGAGCCGGACGGGCCCATGATGGCGAGATAGTCGCCCTCCTCGACCTGCAGGTTGATGTTTTTCAGAATGCGGACGGTCTCCTTGCCCTGCGGATAATCCTTGCAGATATCCTTCATTTCAACGAGCATAGGTGACTCCTCCCGTCTGAGAAGACTCGCCGTCCTCGCTGCCTGCAGACTCCTCTTCGCCGCCCTCGATGAGGCCAGTGTCCGCGCTGTCGCCGATAGCGCCGCTGTCCACATAGCCGTCGTCGATGCCGCCGTTGTCGATCATGCCGCTGTCATCGACGCCGTCGCTCGGCTCTGCGTTCGGGTCCTCCGTCGGCATGGTGTGCGTCGTCGGGTCGCCCTCCTCCATGCCGTCCTCGGGGAAGGCGATGTAATCCTCCGCCGCAAGGCCGTCGAGGATCTCATAGGTATTGTAGGTCTCGTCGAACGTGCCGACGGTGACGGTGCGCTTCTCGAGCTTGCCGTCCTTCTCGGCCCAGACCCAGAAGCCCTCCTCCGCAGAGCCCTGCAGGAATGAGGCGTCGAGCTTCATGGTGTCGGAGACCGTTCCGCCGTCCGACGGCTCGATATAGACGTGCTGACCGAGCATCAGGCCGTCCGTGCTGTCGAGCTCGACATAGAACGGATAGTTGCTGGAGCTGCTTGTGTCGTCGGAATTGGAATAGCCGTAGCCATAGGAAAAGCCGGCGTTGCCGGAGCTCGGGTTTTCCGTATCGATCTCCGTGATGGTGCCGGACCAGACGGAATCGTCCACACGGGAGCGGATGACAACGGGAACGCCGACAGCGATGTCGCTGCGGTTCAGCTCGTTGATCTTGCCCTTGACGCGGTAAGCGCCGTCCTGCACCAGCGTGATGTAGGCTGCGGCATTGCCGCTGCTGTCCGTGCCGTTCTCGTTGATGGCCTGCACCTTGCCGTCCACGGGAGCCGTCACGTTCGCGCTGCCGGAGCCGGAGGTCATGGAATCGAGTTCCTTCTGCTTGACGGTGATATTATACTCCGCTTCCTTCTTGTCGGCCTCGAGTGCCTGGATCTGCACGGTATAGGAGAGCTGCTCCGAGGTGGGCGCGCTCTTCTTTTCCTTCTCGAGCTGGGAGATCTGGGCCGTCAGATCCTTGACGTTGTTCTTCATCTGCTCAATCTCAAGCTTGGCCTTGTCGATGGTGAGCTGCATATCCTCCATATCATAGGTAAACAGGACCTCGCCGGACTTGACCTCCTGGCCGACCTCGACATTGAGCTGCTTGACCTTCCGGCTGGAATCGCGTTCGACCTTGATCTCCTTCTGCGCCACGACGACGCCGGAGCTGGCGTTCGCGCCGCCGAGCGAGCCATAGCCCGTGAGCGCCGCCACAGACTGCACATAAACCGCCGCTTTCCCGGAGCCGCAGGCAGACAGCAGCCCGACCGCAAGCACCAATGCCAGCAGGCAGCAAAGCATTCGTTTCTTCATTGTAGATCCTCCGTTTCTGCGCCGCAGCGGCGCTTCCTCTCAGCCAGCCGAAAAAGTCCCTCTGGTTTTTCGCCGGACTGTTTCCTCTATATAGACGGCGCCGGTGCGCCGTTCGTTCCCTTGTATCGGAAAATAATTCCGTGGAAAAGGTGCCTCAGCGCGCGAGGATGGCCTGCAGGGCAGGCTCGAGCTCCGTCGTGTCGAGCGATTCGACACGACCCGCATCGCAGGCCTCCGCCACGGCGGGATCGATGGGCAGGCGCGCGAGCACCGGCAGATGGTAGGCCTGCGCCGTCTCGTCCAGATGACTCTTGCCGAAGATCTGATGGCACTTGCCGCAGTCCGGGCAGCGGAAGTAGCTGTAGTTCTCCACAAGGCCGATGACGGGCACATGCATCATCTCGGCCATGCGTACGGCCTTGGCCACGATCATGGAGACAAGCTCCTGCGGCGAGGTGACGATCACGATGCCGTCCACCGGCAGGGACTGGAAGACCGTCAGGGGCACGTCGCCGGTTCCGGGAGGCATGTCGACGAACAGATAGTCGACATTTTCCCACACGACGTCCGTCCAGAACTGCTTGACCGCGCCCGCGATGATGGGTCCGCGCCAGAGAACAGGGTCATCTTCATGCTCGAGCAGCAGGTTCACGGACATGATCTGGATGCCGCTTTCCGTCACGGCCGGGTAAATGCCCTCCTCATCCGCACTGGCGCATTCGCTGACGCCGAAAGCCTTCGGGATGGACGGGCCGGTGATATCGGCGTCCAGCACACCGGCACGGCGGCCGGTACGCTGCATGGCCGTTGCCAGCATGGCAGAAACGGTGCTCTTGCCGACGCCGCCCTTGCCGGACACGACGGCGATGACCTTGCCGATCTTGGACTTTGGATTGGGCTGCGCTTGCAGGCTCTCCGGCTTGCGCTCCGAGCAGGCTTCACCGCAGCTCGAGCAATTGCCTCCGCAGGTTTCACTCATGATGCAAAAATCTCCTTTTGACCGCTCCGGGGTATACGGAGCGGATATAGTCATGGTATATTATAGCCGCTGCGGCCCCCGGACACAAGTCCGAAAGCCGCAGAATTCATGAATATTCCATTAACATTAAGAAATCGCAAACCGTCAAAAACCTGCCCGACCGAAAGTTTCGGAGGGAGGAAAAATGGGAAAGGAAACCATACGAGTGTCCTTTCCCGTTCCACAATCCGGCGTGCAGGCCTCACCCCTGCTCCAGCGCCTGCGCGGCCTCCTCCCAGCGGGCCATCAGGTCCTCCAGCTCCGCCTCGCAGCGCTCCTTTTCCGCCGTCAGGCGCAGCAGCTCCTGATAGTCGCTCGCAGCCCCGGCCAGCGCCTGCTCGAGCTGCGCCGCCTCGTCCTCCTTCGCAGCGATCTCCCGCTCGAGCCTGCGGACGAGCTTTTCCAGCTCCTTGCTGCCGGAGACCGGCTTGGCCTGCTTTTCCTTCTTTGGCTGGGCGGGCCGCTGACGGGCAGCCGCCTCGTGCTCCAGAATGGCGCGGTATTTGGCATAGCCGCACGGGAAGTCGCGGATGGTCCCGTCTGAAAGCTCCCAGATACGGGTGGCGAATTTATCGACGAAATAGCGGTCGTGCGAGACGAAGATCAGCGTGCCCTCGTAGTCCTCGAGGGCGCATTCGATCCATTCGCGCGAGGCGACGTCCAGATGGTTCGTCGGCTCGTCGAGCACGAGCAGATTGATTTTTTCATCCATGAGCATGCACAGCCGCAGCCGCGACTGCTCGCCGCCGGAGAGCGTGCCGACGGTCTTGAACACGTCCTCGCCGGAGAACAGGAATGCGCCGAGGCGGTCGCGCGCCGTCTGGGGCGTGCAGTTCTTCTCATAGAGCATCGTGTCATAGAGCGTGCGCTCCGGGTGGGCAAAGTGGATGACCTGCGGCAGATAGCCCGACTTGACGGACGGGCCGAACTTGATCTTTCCCTCCGCGGGCAGCTCGCCGAGCAGCACGCGCAGGAACGTCGTCTTGCCGGTGCCGTTGTCGCCGAGCAGCGCAATGCGCTCGCCGCCCCGCACCGTCAGCTCCACGCCGGAAAACAGCGTCCGACCGCCGAACTGCTTGCTGAGATTCTTGACGGTGAGGACTTCGTCGCCGTGGAACTCCTTTTCGCCGAAGCGGGCGCGGAGCGTCTTCTCCTTGGTCGGCCGCTCCGTCTTCTCGATGCGCTCCATGCGGTGCTGGATGGACATGGCGCGGCGGTAGAGCACGCGGTTGTTGATGCCCCAGCCCTTCATGCGCTCGACGGTGACGCCGAGCTGCTTGAGCTTGGCCTGCTCCTGCTCATACTGCCGGAGCTGATGGTTGAAGCGCTCCTGCTTTTCCTCGAGGTAGAAGCTGTAGTTGCCGCTGTAGAACTCGGCCTTGCCCGCGGATATTTCAATGATGCGCTGCACGACCTGATCGAGGAAATAACGGTCGTGCGAGATCGTCAGGACCGTGCCCTTGAAGTGCCGGATGTAGTCCTCCAGCCACTCCACGCTGCGCAGGTCCAGATGGTTCGTCGGCTCGTCGAGCAGCAGGATGTCCGTCTTCTCGAGCAGCAGGCGCGCCAGATTCACGCGCGTCTTTTCGCCGCCGGACAGGCGGTCAAATTCGCGGCCGCGCATTTCGGCCGGGATGCCAAGGCCGTTGCAGACCTTGTCGACTTCCGTGTCCTGCTCATAGCCGCCGCCCGTCAGATAGGCGTTGCTCAGGCGGTCATATTCGCTCAGATTCGCTCGGGAAGCATCCTTTTCGAGCGTTTTTTCCAGTTCCTCCATCCGGCGCTTCAGAGAGGCCAGCGCAGCAAAGGCCGTGCGCAGCACATCCTCAACGGAAAATCCGGCCGGATAGACCGGGATCTGGGAGATGAGGCCCAGCTTCTTCCCAGCGGCGATATGGATCTCGCCGGAATCGGGGGACAGCTCCCCCGTCAGCAGGCGGAACAGCGTCGTCTTGCCGCAGCCGTTGCGGCCCATGATGCCGACGCATTCCCCCTCGTGAATGTCAAAGCTCAGTCCGTCCAGCAGGGTCTGGCCGACCTCAAAGGACTTGACCAGCTCGTTTACCGAAATATCGATCATCGCAGTTCTCCATAGCGGTGTTGAAATTCTTCGCGCGTCATCAGCAGATTCAGCGCCTGCAGCAGCCCTGCGCTGCCGAGATGCTCCGGCAGGCCAAGCTCCTGCTGCAGCGTGCGGCGGCGCGCCGCGCTGTCCGCGCCGCCGGAAAGCCCGGCGAGATACAGGTCCGTTTTTGTGATGGGGTCCGGCGGCTCCGGCGAGTCCTCCGCCTGTGCCCCGGC
>ERZ857998.3590-NODE-3590-length-12401-cov-21.375587_pt1 | contig 12401 bp, 10 predicted proteins | sample MGYA00519954_ERZ857998 | MGnify/ENA primary metagenome ERZ857998 (study PRJEB31778, sample SAMEA3449424) | human gut metagenome | biome: human gut; feature: human-associated habitat; material: faeces | place: United Kingdom | collected 2010/2012 ...
TTTCGAGCGAGCGGCATTCCCGTCCAAGAGCGTGTCGACTTTTTCGACACGCTCACCGTGCGGCTTTTAAAGCTGCACGGTGTTTTGTAAATCAATCCATCAATATTTTACTCTATAAGCCCGCTTTCCTTTAAAAGCAGCTCAATATCCGTTCCCTTAACCTTTTTAACGGCAATTTTCAGTATTTCCTTTTCTGCAAAGGAGAGGGGAGCCTCGCTTAAGGGCTTTTTGTCTATCGCATAGTAGCAGGCGCGTAAAAGCTCACGTACATCGTACTTACTGCCCCACACCTCCGGTACTGCGCGGTCAATGTCAAGCAGGGTGTAGACCGACTCCATACCGGTGCGCATGGAATATTCCGTGGTGAATATGGTGTCGCGCGGCGTCTCGGCAAACTGACCTATGAAGGCAAAGTTTACGGCGCCGTCCGGTACTACCTTCGGACGGTCGGATTCCTTACGCGGCTGGAAAAAGGCGTTGATATACGGCATGAAGCAGGTTGTGGTGTTGCAGGCGTTGTGCGCCAAATCATTAATCCTGTCGGTCGGCACACCGATGTGATACAGCCATTCGCGGCAGATCTCTTCACCGGTGCAGTCGCGCATAGCCTTTTTCACATAGTTGCCGTCCTTATTGGTGTTCAGAGAATACAACCATACAAGCACCATGTTCTTATCCTGGGACTTGAACTGCGGCTGGCGGTTGATAGTCCAGGAAAGATACCAGTTGTCGGTACTGTCCTTAACGGTGACGATGCCTCCGGTCGTTACCTTGCCCGAACGCGGATCGCGCTTGCAGATATTCATAATGTGCCGAATTACCTCTTCGTCTGAGGTCGCAACGGTGGCGCTCATCCAGTTGGTGGCGTCAACATCCGAACAGAAGTTATCGGGATTGCCGTATTCGCCGTGCTCCGCTTGAGCGGCGATTGCTTTCCACATATCCCACGATTCGCCCGCGCCGTTCTTAATACCGGACAAATCGGGCGCATGGGTCTGATCGCCGTAGCAGGAGGTATCTGTGCAGCAGCCGTTGGTGATGAACACAAGGTCGTCCTCAATCAGGTCGATAGTCTGCTCCTCGCCGTCCTTGACATAAACGATCTGCTTGGCGACCTTTTTGTCGCCTACGGTGTCAATAATTACATTCCTTACATCCATGCCGTACTCAATGCGCACGCCGTGCGATTCGAGATACTTGACGAGCGGCAGAATCATGCTCTCATACTGGTTGTATTTGGTGAAGCGCAGCGCACTGAAATCGGGCAGACCGTCAATGTGATGAACATAACGGCAGAGGTAGCGCTTCATTTCAAGGGCGCTTGACCAGCGCTGGAATGCGAACATGGTCTGCCAATATAGCCAGAAGTTTGTGCTCCAGAAGGAATCGGGCAGGACATCGGATATCTTCTTGTCCTCAAGATCCTTTTCGGGGGTTAAAAACAGCTTCGAAAGCGCTAAAGCCGAGTCCTTGTCAAGCTCGAATTTTTTGTCTGTATGGGCATCCTCGCCGCGGTTAACGGTGGCGCGGCAGAGCGAATAGTTCGGGTCGTGCTTGTTGAGCCAATAATATTCATCAAGCACCGAAACACCCGGAGTCTCGATGGACGGAACATCGCGGAAGGTGTCCCACATTACCTCGAAGTGGTTGTCCATCTCGCGGCCGCCGCGCATAAAGAAGCCCTTGGTAACATCCTTTCTTCCGTCGCAGCTGCCGCCTGCCAAATCAAGCTTTTCAAGCAGATGAATGTGCTCGCCTTTCATCTGGCCGTCACGGACAAGATAAAAGGCGGCGGTCAGTCCCGCAAGTCCCGTGCCTATAATGTAAGCCGATTTTTTATCAACATCCTTCGGCTTTTCGGGATGAGCGAACGCTTCATAAGTTCCTGCAGAGTAATACATAATGAAAACCTCCTGTGTTTTTTCTTTATGCTTACATTATACCCGTTTTGCATCGGTTAACAATGGGCAGAAAAAGCTCCGTGATGAAATTTTTATCACGGAGCATAAGAGTGTAAAAATTTTTATCAAATCCGCCGAAATGATAAAATTAAAGCGCAAAACGGGAAAGAGCCGCAGACATCGAGCCTTTAATCAGCTTTGCGAGCCTCTCCGCAATAAGATGCGGATCCTCGCGCATATCATCTCTGATCCAGTCGAGCATAAGCCCTATGAACATATACGAATACACCCGTGCGATGAACTGTTTATCCTCGTCGCGAACGGTCATACCGGATGATTCTTCATTTATAACACCCAATATCAGATCGTCAACCAAGGGTGTAAGATATTTTTCAACCTGCTCTCTGTGCACACAGCGGTAAACATTTGTAATAAACGGCTTGTTCTCCTGTACGGCTTCAAAAATCTGCAGCAGTCCCTGCTGCCATGTATCATAGGTTTTCTTTTCGTCAAGCGCGCGTTTTGCATCCTCAAGGCACGACCATTCAACCAAATCGTATATATCCTTAAAATGATAATAAAAGGTCATGCGGTTAATGCCGCAATCATCTGCAATATCGCCCACCGTGATTTTGGTGAGCGGCTTTTTCAGCAGCATATTCTTGAGCGACCGCTCCAATGCGCGTTTTGTTATCTGTGACATTTTAATGTGTACCTCCTTTACAGGTCTGCAATTTCGGCAGTGTTGTTTCATATTTATAATACCATAATAGCAGGAGAAAATTGTAAACACGGTCAAAACTTTTTTATCGAATTCCAGGTAAAATAATTGTTGACTTTCGCGAAGTTTATGATATAATTATTACTACAGGCATTTTATCGGTGTAAAGATTCCGAAGCCTGTCGCGAAATTTTCGTGAATGCGGATTAAGCGAAACGCTCCGCCTCGGAAAGTCCTCGCCGTGTAAAATTTAGAGGATGAAAACTTAATATGCGGGTATGGTGGAATAGGCAGTTTGCCTGTGAGCGCTGCTTGTGGCAGATACAGCGAACAGAGCAAAGGCGCAGCGGTCGAAATTTGATCGGCGCTCCAAGCCGAAGAAAATTTCGGATAACCGCAAGAGTCACGCGGGCGCGGTTGCCCGATAAATTTAATATTTGCGGATATGGCGGAATAGGCAGACGCGCTAGATTCAGGTAACGCCATCTCGGTGTAAATTCGGTAAAACCGCAGAAATGCGTTTTTATAATTGCGGATCAAGCGAAATGCTCCGCCTCGGTTGTCCTCACCGTGTAAAATTTAGAGGACGAAAACTTAATATGCGGGTATGGCGGAACTGGCAGACGCGTATGATTCAGGTTCATATTTTCGAAAGGAAGTGCAGGTTCAATTCCTGTTACCCGCACCACGCTCAAAGCCTTTATTGATGCGGCTTTGAGCGTTTTTTCTTTGCTTAAAAATCTAGCCTAAAACACCTGTCACACACCAAAATCGGGCGCATAGCATATAGTTGTACGCCTTCCGAACTTTTATATGTCTAACAGGCGTAGGATTTACATCTCAGTCATATTCTCCCAATTCGGAAAATACCATACCTCGGCATCTCTGCCGATTATATAGCTGCTTTCATCGTAGTAGTCGATATGCATACGGAATTAAAAAAATATATTGAAGTCAGTTTTTTATTTTGAATTTTTCAAATTCAAAAATAAATTTATTTGTTAATTCAACCGTATTATTATCGAACAACTGATTCCAAGTATCATTCTCGCTTGTGCGTAGACTTATGGCCGTCTTAATTTTTGAAATATCTTCGTTAGAAACTCCTTCTAAAATCTTGTATAAGAATCGAGAGTAACCAACGTTTTTACAGCAAAATGTTCCAACTGTGGTAAACAACGTTAAAATAAAAGTGAGTGTTTTAGATGAAACTTCCATATTCTTTGAGATTTTATATAACTCAGTAGCTCTTTCAATTAAGTATATAGTAAGATCATTGTTTCCTTGATTGATACTATTGATTATAAACCAACCTAAAGAATTTGAAACCCTCCTCAATCCTTCCTCAAAATTATTTTCGATACAATCAGTACCGATATTAAACATAGCTCTATATAACTTTTTTTTCTTTTCAGCACTCGATACTACAAAAGAAAGCTGTTCTTTTTCGTCTAAAAAAGAATACAGTAAATCAATAGATTTAATAATTACCGTGTGATTATCCTTATTGCCGTTTTGTGCAATGTTTGATATGTTTGTAATTATATAATCCCCCAAATTGGTTGATATTTTTCTTTTACAATCCATATCCTTGATAATATTTTCAAATAGTTGAAAAGTAATTTCTAAATACTGTTTATTTACCAAAGAGCGCGTTCTGAAAATAGAAGCTATGTATATATCTATTAATTCTTCTTGTATGTTTTTTTGTCTTCGTTCTGTTCCCGAAATTACTTCATTTAGATTATTTATGAGAGTATAATACATCGGCAAATTATCTTTTATTATACAATTATTCAAAAGATTAAACATTTTATCTTTTATGTTTTTAAATTCTTCTTTTGAATATTGATTTTCTTCTATAAGTGCTTCAAAATCAGGCAATAGTAAAAATCCTTGGTATTTCTCCTTTATGCTAATTATTTCAATTAAAACATCTATTTGTTTATCTAACAATGCTTTACGACTTGAATAATCACCTTTATTTTTATGTATAAGTTCACTTATACAATACATTTTAAATTCCAACAGTACAGGATCTTCGGATATTCTAAATGATTTTTCCATAATATGTTCGTAAAACGACAGTGCATGGTCATAACCCTTGTTTAGCAATTCATTAAACAAGAATGAATAACATATTTTAACATTGTTAAAAGCACCGTTGTTTTTAGAAATAAGCGACGAAAATTCGCTAAACGATTTAAATAACGCTTTATAAACATCTGTATCCGCTTTATCACTATCAATACAAAATATCATTGCACTTAATATTAAATTGCAATAATTGCGTGTTCCAACATCGTCATATAAAAATACTAACGACTGAATCAAATGACTTAACTGCTCATTGACATATTTGACCCATTCATCTTTACAATTTTGAATAAGCTTTTTTAGAATACTTCGGTATGTGGTATATAATTCTTCTGTAAATGTGGAATTGCCTTCTTTTTGTGTTTTAAAGACAAAAACATTATACGTATCTATATATTTTTTAAACCATTCATATTGGTTCTTTTCAATGCAAAAATTAAGATTTTTAATTTGCTGTTTTATAACCTTATCAACAGTTATTTCTGAGTTGATTTTGCTACATAATTTCAACTCCGAGATATTAAAGCTGATAATGTTATCAAAAGAGTTTTCTATATCCTCAGTGTTTGCATTTTCGCCTTCAAACCGCAAACTGTTTTGTAAAAATGTTCTATATACTTCTCCTAAACGTTCGGTTATGTTTTGAACGATAAAATACTCTTCTTTTACTATACTTTCATCTAAAATATATTGAACATTTTTAAAGGTTTCCTTTTGTATTGTGTTTTTAGAGCTTTTTAATTCTTTATTGATTTCTTGAAAAACCTTATCTACATATGTGTTAACCATAAGAGATTTGTTTGTATTATATATTTTTAACATAATCTCAAATATTGTGCTTATACAAACTACTGAATAGTACAGATTAGCAATAATGCCATTATTGATAACTATTACTACACTTCCATATGCTATACAAAAAATAACAACTGCAAAATTACATCGCATATTAGGAAGATAACATTCTTTTAAAACTTTAATTGGATAGCGATCTTTGTACAATTGCAAGAATAACAAGTAGCAAGATATCCATAGTCCAGCAATAACAGTCACTGTAGAGAAGAGAATAGTAACTAAATCGTTTAAGGATGTATTAATTAACTTAAACCAATAATCCGAAAAAATGGCAACAATACCAATAATAGACATCAATATCAATCTAATAATTAATGTCTTGTCTTGTCTTGCAAATGTTTTTTTATCTTTCATATTTTAACATCTTTTCTTTGATATAGTAATTCAATTAATAACTACTATAATTATACAATATTCCTTTTATTTTTTCAATATTTGACCTTTTGTTATTTTTAAGTATGCTTGAATAGTGAAATTAAATGTCTACCAAATTTTTATAAAACAATAAAAACAGTATTTACCCAATTCCTGAAAATCATTATTTTTACTGCAAAAGCCTTTATTCATTTGATTTTCAAACAATTTTAATGATATTGGAAGCACTATGTAAAACCATCTATTAAATAATTCGGATTCTAGTGAGAGTCCCTTCATACAGGTTCAAGTCCTCTTACCCGCGCCACGCTCAAAGCCTTTGTTTATGCGGCTTTGAGCGTTTTTCTTTGCCCAAAATTTTAACTGAAATTACTTGGCACAAACCAAAAAGCGTGCGCACAACATAAAGCTGCATGCCTGCCGAGGCTGTAATATTTACAGCAAAGAAGAATATTGATATATGATATGGCGGAGGGTTAACCCTCCGCCATACTTTCCCAATTCGGGAAATACCATATTTCGGCGTGCCTGTCGGTTATATCTCCGCTTTCATCGTAATAATCGATATGCGTGCGGAATTCTCCGTTAAGCGTTATTTGAATATCAAGCTTTCCGTTCTTTTCGTATATAACGATCTCATCCACCAACATCCTGAGATGCGTATCGCTTATCGCACCGTCTGCTATAATACCGTCAAGCAGCTCTACGCTTTTCTTCATTTGCTTTTTGCGTTCCTTTACGCTATTTTCAATATCCTTCATTTCCCGAATTCTGTTTTCGATTGTTTTAATATCCGTTTCGCAGGAAACAAGCATTTTGGTATAAACTTCGGTGTGCTCTCTGTCGCGTATTCTTTCAAGCAGTATTTGCTGTTGGTCGGTTTTTCGCTGCGCAAGCTTTTCCTTAAGCGCTGTTATCTGCTTTTCGGCGGAGGGACGGTCGGCAAGCCACTTTTTCAGTTCTCTGTCAACCCTTTTAAAGTTTTCGTGAGCCATTATTTTAAGCTCCTCAAGCTCTTTAAGTATCAGCCTGTCAAGGACTTCCTCACCGATCTTATGCGGTGAACAGTTTTCCTTTCCGTAACGGTGGTAGCCGTTGCAAACATATTCCATTCTCGGCGGATTATTTCGCCAATATCTTGTTTTACAGCTGAATGAGGAACCGCAATCGCCGCATTTTATAAGTCCCGTGTATCGGTGATGCGTATTTCCGCTTGAAGCCCTTACATTTCTTTTCGGCTTTTGCTCAAGTAAAAACTGTGCCTGCTCCCATATCTCTTTCGGTATGATTGCAGGCACGGCGTTTTCATGTTTGAAATGTTCTTCGGGCGGCAGTTCCTTTCGTATATGATTTATTTTGCTTGTATAGGATTTGTGGCAGATAAGATTTCCGATATAAAACTCATTTTGCAATATTCTTTTTACGCCTGTATTTTCCCATAAAAATCTGTGAGCGATTTCGGGTTTGTTATATCCGAGATTTTTACCGAGCAGTTTTTTCTGATAATATCCCGGAGATTTAATACCTTCCTCATTCAAAATTTTAGATATGGCTTTAAGTCCGTATCCCGATACATACAGATTGAATATCTTACGGACTATTTCGGCGTGTTCCTCAACAACCGTAACCTTGCCCGTGTTTTTATCCTTGAAGTATCCGAGCGGCGGTATCATCACGATACCGCTTTTTTGTTTCTGCTTATATCCCGCACGGATTTTCTTGGATATATCTCTGGCGTACATATCGTTGAATATCCCTTTAAAGCCAACCATCAGATCGTCGTCCTCGTTGCTTGTGTCTATGTTTTCGGTTACCGAAAGCACACGCACATCATTTTCACGAAGATAGTCTATAAACATTGCGGTCTGCGTTCTGTGCCGTCCGAGTCGGGACAGGTCTTTAACGATTACAGCGTCAATGCTTTTATCCTCAACAGCAGCGTATATTTTATTTATCCCCTCACGGTTAAAATGCATTCCGCTGATGTTGTCATCGGCTGACTCACCGATAACGGTGCAGTTATTGTTTGCCGCATATTCCCGCAATATGTTTTGCTGATTGGTAAGTGAATTTAACTCGCTGTCCTCATCACGGGAAAGCCTTGAATACAGCCATACTCTCATAGCAATCACCTTTCTTTTTTTCTCGGCAGGCGCGTGATATCCTGTCCACGCAACAACATACCACAACACCTGCCGTAAGTCCAGATAAATTACGCCGATTTACTGTTTTCGCAATCGACCGCCATTTTATCCGTGCTGATATATTCTTTTATCGCTGAGCTTAAAAAGCGGTCAAACTTTTCTTCGTCGCCGTTATAATAAAACTCAACCCGGTCAATGTTATAATTGTTTTTCTCCATAGATTTCTTTCCGCCGTAAGGCTGTTCGGTATTTTTACATTCCGCCCATAACGGGACCGGAATGTTTCTTTTTATGCTCTGAGGGGAAATGCATTGTGGTGCAATCCTCAATGGGAGCGTCATCGTCAATAATGTCCGCTATATCAGCCGCAAGATAAGCAGCGTCAGATAATACAGCGCCGTTATCGCCGAGGGAATAACCGTGATCCAAAATGTCCTGCGCATATAATGCTCTGTCTTGTCCGTCAGCATTGAGAGATCGTTCGAATAACACTCGCTGATCCTCCCAACCCGTTTCTCGGTATCCGATACCGCCATTTTCATCGAGTCGGTAAATTCCGCCGCCGATTTCCTCATTTTGTTCTGAAATTCCGTCACCGCCGCTTGGCACTGTGCGTTGTTCTCGGTCAGAATATTCAGTTGCTCGTTCATATACTCCGTCAATTCCTCTTTGGTTGTCAGCGTTTCGGTTGCGCTCATCAGCCGTGAGAGCAGTTCTATCTGCGCCTTCTGCGTATCGAGCATTCCTTTCCAGTTCGGTTCGGTCACCGTTACGCAGGGCTTCGCTTCGGCAGCTCTCTGCATACTCTGCCGCGCTCTCGTTTTCAGTTCCTCCGAGGATAATCTTCCGTATTCCGAATTCATATTCCATATTCTCCTTAAGATATTTTTCTTCGTGCAGGCTGCGGTCGCGGCACCGTTTTCCGTCCTGCGTGATAAATGTGATATATTTTCTTTCGTCCGTCCACACCACACCGTAGCCCTCGGCTTCCATCAGCCGAATAAAATCCTGCTTTGACCGAGCTGCCGCCATCGCATCGTCTATTGCCGCCGCAAGCTGCATTTTATAACTCTCGCCCCGCACTGCCGAGCGATATTCTTTTGAGGACATTTGCTGTACCTTTTCCTGTTTTCTGCCCGGTCTTAAAACCGACAGCCCGTACTCCGTACACAGCTTGTCCGAGGCATTCCGCAGCCGCTCTATAAAATCTTTAGGCGGACGGAGCTTATATCCGTTCTCACAGCTTACACTGTTAATAATAAAATGCGAATGGATATGCGCCTTGTCGGTATGGGTAGCAACCAAGACTTCATATTCGGGGAATTCCTGTTCCGCAAACTTCAAAGCAATTTCGTGCGCGGTTTCGGGAGTAATGTTTTCCTCCGGCGAGAAGGACTGCACCAGATGATAAAACATTCTGCCGTCCGTTTTCCCGTACCGCATTTTGGTTGACAGCATTTCGTGGTATGCGCTTTCGGCAACGCAGTTCACACCGCCAATCAGTTTTTTATCGCCGCACACGGTTTTGCTGTCGCGCTTACAGTAGGAAAGAATAAATTTAAGTCCGGCTTTCGATTGGGAACGCTTACTCTGTATTAAATTTACCGTTGCCATTACTGCCACCGCCTTCTGTCAAGCAGAGAACAAAGAAATTCGTTAAGCCTTGCGTATTCGTTTTTTACTTCGGACAGATCGGCAACCGATACTCTGCCCATATTGCAAAGCAGTGTGAGTCGGTTTAGGTTTTTGCCGATTGCCTTTTGTTCTCGGATAATATTTTCAAGCCCGTCCACCACAACGATTTGTTTGTTAAGGCAGGAGCGTGTAACATAGTCCGTAATGGACAGATTTGCCGTGTTTGCTTTTCGGTGGATGGCAGCGAGGTCTTGTTCGCTGATGCGGATGCTCATTTTTTTGTTTTTCATATCGTACTCCGTTTCTAAAAGTGGGTGCAGGGCTTCTGCCCGCCGAGCAGCAGCGGCAGGGGGCGGCTTTGGCGGCGACCAGCCGTCTGCGATGCTCGCACTCTCCCCACAGGGAGAGTACAAAGGTGCAACCCTGCGTTATTCAGCCTGTTATTACGGCAGAGAGAAAAAAGGCGCATATGCCGCCTATAACGCCGTATTTCGCCTGTATGCGTAACAGGCGAGGGTTTATCTGTTTCTGCGTTTTAATCGGCACACAGGGCGTTTTCTGCGGCTGTTTCGGCAGAGGGAAGAGTTCGCCGCCTTATTTCTTTCTTCTGCTGTAATATATACTCAGTGGGTTTAGTTCTATGGGTATAGTTCTGCGATACCGTTTCTTACACCACCCTGTACGAAAAAATTACACTACCGAAATAACTTGACCGTGTAGGCATTGCTTGTGTTCGATCCGTCCTGCCTGCGGCGCTTTTTCTTTTTTACAAGCCCTGCTTTTTCAAGACTTATAATCGCTGCGTCCACTGTCTTTTTATCAATACAGCACTCCTTGGCAATCAGCCGCCGTGACGGAAAGCAGACACCGTTTTTATCGCTGTGTTTTACAAGGCAGCAGTAGACAATAAATTCCCTCGGTTTAAGACCTTGCTTAAATATACTGTTTGACAGCATAAAAAAATTGCCGTTTTTATTTTGCGGCACAATCATTCGGCGTCAGCTCCCTTTATATAAAAAATAAGAGAGATAAATCTCGGTACGCATCAGACACATTCAATGGGTGCTATCTATGCTCCGAAATTTATCCCTCTACTTATTAGGACAGTTAAAAGCAGTTTGTAAACCAAAATTTTAAAAAAATTGCAAAAAAATACGGAAACCTATGTTTCCATAAGTTCCCGTATCCGGCTCAGGAGTTTTTTCAGTTGCTTTGATATTGCCATCTTACTCACTCCGAGTTTATCCGCTATTTGTTGCATAGTGCGTTCTCCAAAAAAGTAGCACCAAATCAAAAAGCGTTCATTGGGTTCAAGATCGGCAATAATTTTTTGCAGTTTTTCAAAGCAGAGGTTTTTAAATGCCGATTCAAAAGTCGGGTCGCTGAAAGCCGTAATCTGAGCAGTTGACAGCACTGTTTCGGAATCACTCTTACTAATGTGCCGTCGGTCGCTCCGACCTTCCGCCGCCTGCCTTTTTCTATCAGTCTCTAAAAATTCCGCAACCTCTTTTGAAACTGAAACCGTACCTTCGCCGTACTTAACAATGGTATTCCCCAAATGAATTCCTTTCCGCCGTGGGAAAGGTCACAGGGCTGCCGAAACAGCACCATTAAACTGTTGACTTCAAGGTTTATCCTATCTACAGCTGATTGCCTTAGGAGCTTCGGTGAAATCTGAGGTCACACAGTTGTGACCTCATCGGCATATAAATTTTATTTATCACACGGCTGCTGCCGTTGTGATCGGAAAGGATATTTTAATTATATCAATGTGGCAAATTGTTTTCAACTAAAATAAAAAATAACTTGCAAAATCGTTCTTTCCAAGGTAACATACCACAACCCTTTTTGGACGACAATTTTTGTTTTCATGCTTTTCGGGTAAAATATTAGAAAAATACTCGGAGGTAACAAAGAAATGAAAGGACGATTTATTACGGCAAAAGCAATTGCCGAATTTAAGGAGCATCTAATTTTAGAGGAAAGGAGCGAAATAACAATTGAAAAATATATCCGTGATGTAAAAGCGTTTACAGCGTATACGCAGAACACTTCCGTAACAAAAGAAACTGTAATTGCGTACAAAAAACACTTGCAGGAAAATTACGCCGCGCGGAGCGTTAATTCAATGCTTGCAAGTATCAACAGTTTGTTTGCGTTTTTAGGTTGGCACGATTTAAAGGTGAAATCATTAAAATTGCAACAACAGGTATTCTGTCCTGAAGAAAAAGAACTGTCAAAAGCGGAATACACACGGCTTTGCCGAACTGCCGAACGCAAGCACAATGAAAGACTTAATCTTATTTTGCAGACAATTTGCGGTACAGGTATCCGTGTCAGCGAACTGCAATATATAACGGTGGAGGCGGTAAAACATGGCGAGGCGGTTGTAAACTGTAAAGCAAAAACACGGTCGGTGTTTATCGTAAAGGAATTAAAACAAAAATTGCTCCGCTACGCAGCAGAGCAAAATATTAAAAGCGGTATGATTTTTGTAACGAGGACGGGCAAACCGATAAGCCGCACAAACATCTGGCGGGAAATGAAAGCCTTGTGTGAAGAAGCAAATGTTAACCCGCAAAAGGTGTTTCAAAGTTATGTGAAGCTTCACATAAGTGTGATTATGAAAAGAAAAATGTTATGCGAAGTAAATCAAGCGATAAGCGTAGAATT
>ERZ857998.3591-NODE-3591-length-12400-cov-3.759741_pt1 | contig 12400 bp, 13 predicted proteins | sample MGYA00519954_ERZ857998 | MGnify/ENA primary metagenome ERZ857998 (study PRJEB31778, sample SAMEA3449424) | human gut metagenome | biome: human gut; feature: human-associated habitat; material: faeces | place: United Kingdom | collected 2010/2012 ...
GTGTGCGCGTAAACGCGATTGCCCCTGGCTGGATCGACACCGCGGGCCGCGTTTATGCCGGGCCGGACGCGCGCCAGCATCCCGCGGGCCGGGTGGGCAACCCCATGGACATCGCCCACATGGCGCTGTTCCTGTGCTCCGAAAAGGCGGGCTTTATCACCGGCGAAACCATCGTGATCGATGGCGGCATGACGCGCCTGATGATTTATCACGGCGATTGCGGCTGGCAACTCGCGGAAGAAGAATAGAAGGTTGCCGGATTTGCCCGCGCAAAGCTTTTCTCTTAACCGAATATCTGGTATAATAAAGGGCAAGGTTCACCGCGCCGGGACCACGGCCTGCCTGGCCTTGATTTTGCGTTTACAGAATTTCGGGAGGAAGATATGGTACTGTTATCCTTGAGCGCCGTGCGCAAAGCATTCGGCACCAACGAAGTGATCCGAGACGCGACGCTCGCGCTGCAGGAGGGCGAAAGGCTGGGCCTGGTGGGCGTGAATGGCAGCGGCAAAACCACGCTGCTGAAGATCATCAACGGCGATATGCCATCCGACGGCGGGGAAATTTCCATTGCCAGGGACGCGCGGATCGGCTTTCTTACCCAGCACGCGGACATCGATGGCGAGCTTTCCATCATGGAGGAGCTCACGCGCGTGTTCGATCCGCTGATCGCGATGGAAAAGCGCCTGCGCGCGCTGGAGGCCGAAATGGCCGAGGCCCACGAGGACGCGGAGGCCTTTGCCCGCCTGAGCAACGAATACGACAAACTCACCCGCCGCTTTGAGGACGCGGGCGGCTACGAATGGCCCAGCCGGGTGCAGGGCGTGCTGGCCGGGCTGGGGTTTGCCAAAGACCGGCGGGATATGCCCGCGCGCTTGCTTTCTGGCGGGGAAAAGACGCGCCTGTGCCTGGCGCGCATTCTTTTGATGCAGCCGGAAATTTTGATGCTGGACGAGCCGACCAACCATTTGGACCTCGCCGCCGTGGGCTGGCTGGAGGATACGCTGAAAAAGTATCCCGGCACGGTGATCGTCATTTCGCACGACCGCTATTTTTTGAACGCGGTGTGCGATTGCATGGCGGAGCTTTCCATGGGGCGGCTCACGCGCTATTCGGGCAATTACGACGCGTTCGTGCGCAAGCGCCAGGCCAATCTGGAGCGCCAGCTCAAGGAATACAAGCTGCAACAGGCGGAAATCGCCCGGCAGGAGGCGATCATCGCGCGCTACCGCATGTTCAACCGCGAAAAATCCATCAAGGCGGCGGAAAGCCGCGAAAAGCGGCTGGAAAAAATCGTGCGCCTGGAAAAACCCGTGAGCGAGGATAAGGTGCGCTTTTCCTTCGAGGCGCGCCGCCGCACGGGCGAGGATGTGCTGATCGCCAAAGATCTGAGCAAGAGCTACGATGGCAGGAAGCTCTTCGAGCACTTCAGCCTGCATTTGCGCGCGGGCGACCGCGTAGCGCTGATCGGCCCCAACGGCGTGGGCAAAACCACGCTTTTGCGCATCTTCGTGGGCGAGGAAACGGCGGATGGCGGCACCATGAAGTTTGGCGCGAACGTCGATATCGGCTATTACGACCAGCACCAGGCGGGCCTCCATCCGGATAAGGATGTGCTCAACGAACTGTGGGACGATTTTCCCCGCCTGGACGCCGACCGCGTGCGCGGCGTGCTGGCCCTGTTCCTGTTCACTGGCGACGATGTGTTCCAGAAAATCCACACGCTTTCGGGCGGTGAGCGCGGCCGGCTGGCGCTGGCCAAGCTGATGCTGCGCAAGGACAACCTCCTGTTTATGGACGAGCCCACGAACCATTTGGACATGGACTCGCGCGAGGTGCTGGAACACGCGCTGGATGATTTCGACGGCACGCTGCTGGCCGTTTCGCACGACCGGTATTTCATCAATCGCGTGGCCAACCGCGTGATCGAAATGAGCGCGGAGGGCGTGAGCGAATACCTGGGCAATTACGACGATTATCTGGAGAAAAAGCGCGCCGCGCTGTTGCCGGAGGAAGCGGCGTCCGATGGGTTGACGCAGACCCAGCGCGACAAATTGAAGCGCAAGGAGCGGCTGGCGCGCGAATCGCGGCGGCAACTGGAAGACCGCGTGCGCGCGGCGGAAGCGGAAATCGCCCGCACGGAGGCGGAAGTCGCCCGTCTGGAGGCGGAAATGGCCGCGCCGGGCGCTTGGCAGGATCCCGAAGCCGGGCGCGCGCTCACCGAGAGCCACGCCCGCGCGAAAGAAACGCTCGACGCGCTCTACGACGAGTGGGCCGAGCTGGCGGAACTGTTGGAAGAAAAGGCCTAGCGCAGGGCATACTATCGTTTATGAATGGAGACAAAGGGGAGAGCAGAATCCAATGGAGGAAATGAAAAAGGCCGTTATTAGCATTCTCGGCGAGGACCGCAAGGGCATTATCGCCAACGTGACGCGGATCCTGTACGAATATGACGTGAACATTCTGGACATTTCGCAGACCATCGTGTCCGGCCTGTTCAGCATGATCCTGATCGCGGATATATCCAGCGAACATTGCGATTTCGACAGGCTGAACCAGGCGCTGGCGGACGAAGGGAAACGGTTGAACGTGCAGATTCGCGTTCAGCGCAGCGAAATCTTCGAAGCGATGCACCAGATTTAGGAGGGACAGCGCGCCATGATCACTACCTCTGAAATCCTGCAGACGCTGCAAATGATCGACCACCAGAAGCTGGACGTGCGCACCATCACCATGGGCATTTCCCTGCTGTCCTGTGTGAGCGACGACGAGAGCGCGCTGTGCGTACGCGTGTACGACCGCATCACCCGCCAGGCGGAAAACCTGGTGAAGGTGGGCCGCGCCATTGAATCGGAATTCGGCGTGCCGATCGTGAACAAGCGCATCTCCGTGACGCCGGTCGCGCTGATTACCGGCGCGATCCGCCATCCGGCCAAAGTCGCGCAGGCGCTGGACAAGGCCGCGCGGGAAACCGGCGTGGATTTCATCGGCGGCTATTCCGCGCTGGTGCATAAGGGCATCACCGCGGCCGACCGGCGGCTGATTGAATCCATTCCCGAGGCGCTCAGCGCAACCGAATACCTGTGTTCCTCCGTCAACGTGGGTTCCACGCGCGCGGGCATTGACATGGACGCGGTGCGCATGATGGGCGACGTCATCAAACAGACCGCCGCGCGGACGGCAGACAAAAGCGGCCTGGGCTGCGCGAAACTGGTGGTGTTCTGCAATGCGGTGGAGGACAATCCGTTTATGGCGGGGGCCTTCCATGGCATCGGCGAGAGCGATTGCGCCATCAACGTGGGCGTCAGCGGCCCCGGCGTGGTCAAGGTTGCGCTGGAAGGCATGCGGGGGCGGCCCTTTGACGAAGTGGCGGAAACGATCAAGCGCACGGCCTTCCACATCACCCGCGTGGGCCAGCTCGTGGCGCTGGAAGCGTCCCGGCGGCTGAATGTGCCGTTCGGCATTGTGGATCTTTCCCTGGCGCCCACGCCCGCGGTTGGCGATTCCGTGGCCGCCATCTTGGAGGAAATGGGCCTGGAAACCTGCGGCGCGCATGGCACCACCGCCGCGCTGGCCCTGCTCAACGACGCGGTGAAGAAGGGCGGCGTCATGGCGTCTTCGCACGTGGGCGGCCTGTCCGGCGCGTTCATTCCGGTCAGCGAAGATATCGGCATGATTCAGGCGGCGGAAAAGGGCGTGCTTTCGCTGGAAAAGCTCGAAGCCATGACCTGCGTCTGCTCCGTGGGGCTGGATATGATCGCCATTCCCGGCGACACTCCCGCAGAAACCATCGCGGCCATCATCGCGGACGAAGCCGCCATCGGCATGGTCAATGGCAAAACCACCGCCGTGCGCGTCATCCCCGCGCCAGGCACCCAGACGGGCGACCGCGTGGAATTCGGCGGCCTGCTGGGGCATGCGCCGGTCATCCCGGTGCGCCCGCAAAGCGCGGCAGACTTTATCCACCGGGGCGGCCGCATTCCCGCGCCGCTGCATAGTTTGCGCAACTAGCGCGCCTCGCGCGGGAAATCCCTGGCGGCCGTCCCGGCGGATACGCCGCTTATTTCGCCTCCGGGGATGCGTTCGCGCACTGTGCGCAGGAGCCTTCGAGGCAGATATCCTCCGCCTTGGCATAGAGCAGGATGTGCTCCACGCTCTCGTCGTATTCGATTTTGCCGGTGGGCTGGAAGCCGTAATGCTCGTAAAAATGCGCCACGGGGGCCTGGGAATGGATGTAGATCCCCGGCGCGTGCAGCTCCTGCGCGCGGTACAGCAGCATGCGCATGATCAAATCGCCATAGCCCTGGCCGCGATAGGCGCGCAGGGTGCACACGCGGCCAATGGTGAACTGGCCGTCCCTGTCCACGAACAGCCGGCCGGTGGAAACCGGCGCGCCCTCTTCGTTGAACGCGAGCGCGTAAATCGCCATATCGTCGTAGGCGTCGCGCTCCCCTTCCGCGGAAAAGCCCTGCTCTTCCACGAACACCGCGTTGCGCACGGCGAGCACCGGCGCAATGTCGTCTTTCGACGTGAGGTATTTCCCTCGAATCATACGTATTTCCCCCTTAAAGGAGTGATAGACCATGGATCAGCAATCCATCAGCCGCATCAACGAACTGGCGCGCCTGGCCAAGACGCGCGCGTTGACGAGCGAAGAAAGCGCCGAGCGCGAGCGGTTGCGCAAGGCCTATATCGCGGCCTTCCGCGAGCAAACCCGCCGCACGCTGGATGAAACCCGCGTGAAATACGAGGACGGCACCCACAAGAGCCTGCGCGAACATTTGGACGCGCAAAAGAACCGGCAGGGGCCAAAACCCTGATTTGCCGGCCTTTTGCGCGGCTTACGCGCTGATGGGCATCGCGCCCCACCATGCGTAGTATACCAGAAGCCCGCCGGCAATTGCCAGCGCCACGCCGATGAGCGCTACGGTGCGCGAGCGCACGCAGGCGCCATAGATCAGCAAAAACAGCGCCAGCACGCCTACGATGGCGGAAAGCATTTGCGTGAAGTTCAATGCCGCTCCCTCCTTTCGCGCGATAACGCATTCAGTATACCATGAGGGATGGGCCAGTTCAAGCACGAATCCATAAAACCCGCAAAAATCGCGCCCAAAGATGCGCATCTGGCGCTGAAAGCGGCGCGATGCTCTTTGAAGGGAGAAAAACATGGCGTTTCACAAAATCGATCTGGAAACCTGGCCGCGCCGGGAGTATTACGAGCACTATATCCAGCAGGTGGTGTGTACCTATTCCATCACCGTGCGGCTGGACATCACGCGGCTGGGCGGGCATAAGATTTATCCGGCCATGCTTTGGCTGCTTACGCAGACGGTGAACGAATTTGCGCAGTTCCGCACGCAGCTCACGCCGGAAGGGTTGGGATATTTTGATGAAATGCACCCCAGATACACGGTGTTTTCCCCGGAGAAGGAGACGTTTTCCAGCATCTGGACGCTGTGCGGCGCGGATTTTCCCGCGTTCCTGGCGCGCTATCGCGAGGACGTGGCTCGCTATGCGCCTTCGGGCCGCTTTTCGCTCAAGCCCGGCCAGCCGGAAAACTGCTTCGATGTTTCCACGCTGCCATGGATGCGCTTTGAAGGCCTCAACCTGAATATATTCGGCGAAGGCAAGTATCTTTTGCCCATCTTCACCATGGGCCAGGCCTTTGTGGAAGGGGAAAAGACGCTTTTGCCGCTGGCCATTCAGGCGCACCACGCGGTGTGCGATGGGTATCACGTCAGCCAATTCGTGGCGGCGCTCCAGGAAAAGATCGCGGCGTTCGCGTTTTGAGGCGGAGCGCGTGTGGCGCGCCACGGTTCGCCGCGGGCTATTCGAGGAATAAAAGGCCCTTTTTCAGCCGGAATACCACATCGGCCTGCTTTGCCAATTCATTGGAGTGGGTAACGACCACCACACACTTGTTCATCTTGTGGGCGCTCTCTTTGAGAATATCCGTGATGTCCTGGGCGGTGTCCTCGTCCAGATTGCCGGTAGGCTCGTCCGCCAGGATCACCGGGGCCTCGCTTGCCAGGGCGCGGGCGATGGCCACCCGCTGCTGCTGTCCACCGGAGAGCTTCAGCACATTCCGCTTGGCTTCTTCTTTCGTAAGCCCCAGTCGCTCCAAAATGGGCAGCGGCGGCAGCTTGGAAGTCAGCGACACATTCTCCGCGGGGGTCAAATAGTCGATCAGGTTGTATGCCTGAAAGATAAAGGACACATGGTTTTTCCGGTGGTCCGCAAGGCCTGTTTGAGATATATCCTTTCCGTCGAACAGAATGTTCCCGCTTGTAGGGCTATCTAAACCACCCAGTAGAGAAAGCAGGGTGGTTTTGCCGCACCCGGATGGGCCGAGTATAGCATACATCTTTCCCAGTTCCATTTGACCGCTGATTCCTTTCAAAACCCCTTGTTTTCCGTCATAGCTGTATTTCAGATTTGAAAATTCTAAAATGCTCATATTATTTTCCTCCTATTTTAGTCCATTTGTGTTAGAATCGCTTTTGGTTTCAGACGAATTACCGTCACCGATGCTACCAGTACCGCCAAAATCAAGATCAGTGCGCCGACGCCATAGACTGCCGTCATATCCGCAGAATGAAGAACCACGCTTATTCCCTCAATATCGCTGGCAGTCCGGCTGACAAGAAAAGCCCCAACCTTATCCGCCAGCAGAACATACAAACCAAAGGAAACTGCCGCCGCAGGAATGGCGATAAAAAGGTTTTCCGCCAGAAATTGCAGCACGATTTCCACCTTGCTTCTGCCTACTGCCATCAAGATACCAGCCTCCTTTTTCCGGCCCCGTGTCCAGAGGATCAGCAAAAGGGCAATGACCGCCGCTCCTGTAATGGCAATCACTGTGACCGCTGTATCCACCATTTTCTGGAGAGAAGAAAGGGGATTGGAAATCAGGTCAAAATCCGCTGTATCCGTAGAAAAGGTGAAAGTCTTGCCTTTGATCTCCGGCAGGTTTTGGATGGTCTTGAGGACATCCTCTACATTTTCAGCCGAATCCACATACACTTCCAAAGAACCAAGCTCTATTGCTGGTTTATGAAAAATCTGATTATAACTGTTTACGTCAATATATCCTTGATTGGCAGGGATGGAATCTACCATCATCGCATCTTTGGACATTCCCTCGGTGCCGCTGAAGATCCCCACAATTTCAAAGGTATTTTCAGAATCGTTGTCCAGATCATACATAGATATATGATCTCCCACGGAAAGCCCGTTTTTATCCGCAAGCTCCTTAGAAATCATCACAGCAAAAGAATCGTCTGCTTGAATGTGACGCCCTTCTACTAATGTATAAGTGCCATTTATAAAATTCTTACTTAACTCGGAATTTATAACTACCGTATAGGAGGAAGGATCGCTGTGACCATTATAGTAATTCCCAAAATCAAATGAACCAGGAAAGTATTCAAAATCTATCCCAGATCCGTAATATCCCCCTTCTCTTTCAGCGTTATAATTCACTACACCGTCAACTTTGGCAATGGCGTCAATCACTTCTTGGGTAATATAATCGCCATTATATTGGTATGTAAGTCCGTTTTCATTCTGCGTTGGGGCATCATAGTTTTCTGGATTGTCGCCGTCAAGATCCAAACGAATTAACGCTCCGACGGTTTGTTTTACTTCGTCCGTCCCTTCCGCAGTAGCGTGGCCTACCGATAAGGCGATGAGCGCAGCGGAAGATAGCAGCGTAAAGACCAGCAGCAGGATGATACTCCTTATTTTTTGCCGCCAACAGTAGCGGACTGCCCGTTTCAAAAAATTCATGCGAAATGCCTCCTTAACTCATTTTTGTTAAAATCTCTTTTGGCTTTAAGCGGAGAATGGCTCCACTGGCCGCCAGCACTGTCAACAGGACAGCCGCCAGCTCTCCGGCAAGCAGCGCACAGGAATGGAGCAGATCCGGCTGCAAATAATTTGCTCCGCCGCCACCTGTCTGCAGCGCCGCGGTCCCCGTTCCCTGGGCCAGCGTGCCAAACAGCAGACTATTCACCGGGCCAGAGCAGAACAGCCAAAGCAGAACAGCGCTGAGAAACCCAACGATCAGAAGCCCCCATGCCTCCAATACAAACTGTCCGATAATTTCCATTTTAGGCTTGCCCACGGATAGGTAGATCCCGGCTTCCCGGATGCGTCCCCGTATCTGCACCATGAGGATCAGTATGAGAATGACAATCCCCAAAGCGGTAGCAAGAGCGATCAATGCCACAGCTAAGTTTTGAAGATTTTGAAGCTGCCCGGCGATCTGCTCGTATTGGAAATCATTTTCTTTTAAGATGTGGTTGTCCCAATCAATGGATTGGATGGCCTCCACACGCTCCAGCAGGGTATCCAGTTCCAGAGGATCAGCAATGTAAAAGGCGATTTCCCCCTCGAAAACGTCTGCCTGCTGCTCCTGCAAATTCACCAGCAGATGGCTGTCGGAATAAATATGGTTGACCGCTTTTCCAGCGGTAGGGGAATCTGCGCTGTCGGCAGCTCCGTCACATTGGAAAATGCCTACGATCTCCACCTCGGCAAAGGCAGTTTTTTCTGGGATCGTGTCAATATACGTCCCATCATCCTGTTGATCCAAACCGGCATGGGTGAGGGTGAGTATGTCCCCAACTTTTAGGTCGTTTTCCGCCGCCAGTTCTGCGCTGATAAGGATTTTATTCTCATCCTCCGGTTGGATATGGCGGCCAGAGATCAACGTACATTCCTCATTCAGAAACACATCGGTCAACTGGGAATCCCGCACAGCAGTTACCTGGCCCATATTACTGGCCTCATTGTCACCGGCACCCGGCAGGAAGTGAAGCTGTTCGCTCTTGGCATAGCCATAGTGTTCCGTGTTGTAGGCTTTTACTTGTCCTTCGGCAGCATCCACAATCTCGTCTATGCTCTTTTGGGAAATGATAGGCGTCGCTCCTTCACTGACCGCGCCGCCCTCAAAAATCATCTGCTGGTAGGGGCGTACATAAAAGACTGCGCCAATATTAGAGCGCAGATCTTTCGCTGCCTGTTCCGTTCCGTTTAGAACGGAAAAACAGACCAGCAGAAGGGCTGATATCAAAAAGAAAATCAGGAAAAGCAGCGCCGCTTTTCCTTTCTTGCGGGCTAAATACAGAACAGCCCGCTTGTGCATGTGCATAAAAACACCGTCCTTTCATTTGATGGTGCTTCCATCATACAAAAGGACGGTTTATTTTGGGTTTAGATTTGATTTAATTTTGATTTAGTTTTTTGAGCATTACGGGTAAAAAACAGATCTTCTTCTGTGGTGTCTCCTTATGGGCCGTTGTCATGTAATTAGGTACAGAAAAAGGGCTATTGAACGGCAGCTTTTTCTTTTGCCATCTTTTAAATATTTATGAGGCAAAAAAGAAGACATAAACCATCACGATTACCAGAAACATTATTCCTGAAGTAAAAATAGGAATCCATATGGAACTTTCAGATTTCTGATTACGTGCTTTTAAAGCCAAACGGTCGCTATCATCTTTCAATTCTTTCTCCAATAATGATTGGAGAATTTCCTTGTCATCTTCCGTTGTTGATCCAATCGGAATATCCAGTTCATTATTGAGCAAAAAATCCGCAGTAACATTAAAGATTCTGGTCAACTGGACAATATTATCTGTATCTGGAAGAGATTCGCCCAGCTCCCACTTTGAAATCGCTTGGCGAGATACAGTTAGTTGCATCGCTAACTGTTCTTGAGATAATCCATGCTTTTTCCTTAAATAAAGTAATTTTTCACTTAATGTCATTATAAAAACCTCCTTAGCCTTATGATAAAAGAATACCTTTTATTGCAGTTGCATTCTACCATATCAGCATGGAATATCCGCAACCTTAAGTTGCATTGTTTAAATATCGTCATTGTACATTTCTAAGTTAGCATTTTTCTTTTTACATAAGGCTCCATATTAAAATTCTACTGTAAACATTACACCTGTTTCTGTATTATTTAGCCGATACTGAAATCCATGAAGCTCCAGAATCGTCTTTACAAGGTACAGCCCCAGGCCGCTGCCGCCAGTAGATTTGTTCCGGGATTTTTCCACACGGTAAAAAGGCGTGAACAGCACGGGCAGATCTTCCTCCGGGATAGAAGTGCCGGTATTGGTTACAGTCAGGGAAGAAGGCGTGAGATGGATAAAGACCTCCGCGCCCTCCGGCGAATGACGGATGGCGTTGCTCAGGATATTGTGAATGGCCTTTTCCAGCAGAGAGACGTTGCCGGATACCGTGACATCCCCGGCAAGCTGGGGATGAACAGTGATCTGTCGCTCCTGGGCCAGCGGGAGCAGTGTTTCCGTGACTTTAGCAAGCGTATCAGGCAGCGGCACCGACTCGGCTTTCCCAGCCAGACCATCCATCTCGATTTTAGAAATCGTAAGGATTTCCTTTACCAGCCGCTCCATGTTTTCCACTTCTTTCAGGGTTTCCGGCAGAACTTTTCCTGTGTCCTTATATTTTCCAATCCCCAGGATCATGCTTTCGATCTGGCCTTTTAATATGGTAATGGGCGTTTTCAACTCATGGGAGGCAGCCGCAAAGAAATCCCGGCGCTGGCGGGACAACTCGGTGATATGCTCCATATCCTTCCGCAGTTGTTCATTGGCGCTTCCCAACTCTTTCATAGCAATGTCCAACCGCTTTGCCATCGTGTTCAGACTGTTTGCCAATACGCCAAGTTCATCCGTGCGGTTTACCTTGCAGTCCCAGGTCATGTCCAAATTGGCCATCCGCTTGGAAACACGACTGATCTCAAGAACAGGCCGCACCAGTATCCGGCTGCACAGGAACGCTCCTAATGCTGAGATAATCAGAATCAGCAGCAATATGAAGGGCAACAACTCCAGAAAAGCCATAGTCAGTTCATTACCGGCAGACACAGGGGCTGTAATGCTGAGATAATAACTTCCATCCCGGTCCGCAAGCTCCACATCTACTGCGGTTGTCATAACTTCTCCACGCTCTACACTCTGCTCATCCACTGTGCCGAAGGTGTACATATTAATTCCATCATTCAAGATCACAGAAGCCCGATTGCTCTGGCAGAATTGTTCGATAACATCCCCGGCGTCGTCATAATCGGTTTGAGAGAGTGTGTCAATGAGCTGTTCGATTTCCTTTTCAACCCGGCTGCTCGCCACAACCGTGTAGCTTTGGGGCAGAAAGATCATCACCATGCCGTAGATCAGCAGGCTGCACAGGATGAGCAGGCTGGCGATCCACAAAAAGACCTTTGCACTTAAACTGTTTTTAATTCTCTTTACCAAGTCTGTATCCCACCCCTCTAATTGTTTCAATTAAATCCGTGTCCAGCTTTCTTCGCAGGTTCATAATGTGGATATTGACGGTTTTTTCTTCCCCGGCGAAATCATAGCCCCACACTTTATTGAGCAGATTATCCCGTGTAAATACCCGGCCTGGATGGAGCATAAACAGTTCCAAAAGTCCATACTCCGTGTGGGTAAGGGAGATTGGTTTTCCGTCAACAGAAACCGTGTGGCTTTCCCGATCCAACCGGATATTTCCGTAGGAAAGTATGGCTGTGGCTTCTTGGTCCTTCCGTTCTTTTACCCGGCGCAGAACCGCCTCCACCCGCATGAGTACCAGCTTCACGGAGAAAGGCTTTGTGATATAATCATCCACCTTCAGCTCAAATGCCTTGACCTGGGCTTCTTCTTCGTCCAGTGCTGTCAGCATAATAATCGGCACATTGGATTCCTGCCGGATCATCTCGCAGACTGTGTATCCGTCAATTTTCGGCATCATAATGTCCAACAGGACAAGGGAAAAGGGGGTCTCCCGAAATTTTGTGATCCCCTCCAGACCATCGCCTGCAACCTCTATCTCGTATCCGGCATCCGTCAGCAGCTCCGAAAGGATAGACTGGATGGCGGTTTCATCTTCGATAATCAAAATTTGCTCGCTCAAAGTATCACCTCAATCGTATTATACCATGCCTTTATTTAGATTTGGTTTAGATGTGCGGATTCTTTAATTCATATTTTACCTGAACTGCGTTACCAGGAAAAGTGTGCAAATTTGAATTTTGTATCTCTGCTATGTACCCAGCCGACTACGCGGCTGGGTTTCTTCTTTTTTTGAGGAAGTTAATAGGCCGGGCAACCGTAGCCCAGCACATCAGAATACCCAATAGGATAGCTGTTCTGGCGCACGGAATCGCCGGAGTTGCCCTCTACGGTATAGACACGGCCATTCTCGACTTTTTCCACAATGCCCACATGGTCGGCTGACATATCGCCATCCCAGTCAAAAAAGATGATGTCGCCGGAACGCGGCTCATAGCTTCCCGACTGCCACAGCCCGCGCTCCTGGAACCAGGGAACACCCTGGGACGCGCAGGCCGCAAACTTCGGGATCA
>ERZ857998.3595-NODE-3595-length-12388-cov-4.076867_pt1 | contig 12388 bp, 8 predicted proteins | sample MGYA00519954_ERZ857998 | MGnify/ENA primary metagenome ERZ857998 (study PRJEB31778, sample SAMEA3449424) | human gut metagenome | biome: human gut; feature: human-associated habitat; material: faeces | place: United Kingdom | collected 2010/2012 ...
GAAGGCGTTGCGTCCGACGATCGCCTTGTTGGGCTGCACGGGCATGTTCATCAGGCTCGACACCAGATGCGAGGCCTTGGTGATGAGCTGCGAGTTGATGCGCGTGTCGATGTCGAGTTCGCGGTGGCAGCGCAGCGTCATCACCACCTCTTCGAGCGAGGTGTTGCCCGCCCGTTCGCCGATGCCGTTGATCGTTACCTCGGCTTGCCGGGCGCCGTTGAGAACGGCGCTCAGCGTGTTGGCCGTCGCCATGCCCAGATCGTTGTGGCAGTGAGTGGAGATGATCGCACGGTCGATGTTGGCGACGTGTTCGACCAGATAGCGGATCTTCGCTCCGTACTCCTGCGGCAGGCAGTAGCCCGTCGTGTCGGGGATGTTGACCACCGTGGCGCCGGCCGCAATGGCCGCTTCGACCACGCGGGCGAGGTATTCGGGTTCGGCCCGGCCGGCGTCTTCAGCGTAGAACTCCACGTCTTCGACGTAGCGTTTGGCGTATTTTACCGCGTCGACAGCCGTTTCGAGTATCTTTTCGGGCGTCGAACGCAGTTTGTCGTAGATGTGCTGGGGCGAGACGCCGATACCGGTGTGGATCCGCTTGTGCCTGGCCAGCCGCAGGGCGTCGGCCGCTACGTCGATGTCTTTGCGTACGGCGCGTGTGAGCGCGCAGATCGTCGGCTCGGAGACGGCCTTCGAAATTTCGAGCACGGAGTTGAAGTCTCCGGGGCTGGAGATCGGGAATCCCGCCTCGATGATGTCCACGCCGAGGCTTTCCAGCAACTTGGCGACCTCGATCTTTTCGATCGTGTTCAACTGGCAGCCGGGAACCTGCTCGCCGTCGCGGAGCGTGGTGTCGAAAATGTACAATCTCTCACTCATATTCTGTCGGTCTTCTGATGTCGGGCGATCGTTCGATCGCTCCGAATCCGTGTTTTCCTGCAAAAAGCCGTGTGTCCGCCCGTATCCGCTGGGCCTTCCGTTGTCGGAGTCCGCTCTTTCCGCTGCGAAGGAGCCGAAGCCTGCCGGAATCTCCGCAGCCGGCCCCGGCCGGATGTCATGTATTTCCGAAAGGGTGAACCTTGTCGCCCGATCTTTCGTCGCCGGCGTGCGAAATGGCCGGTTCGGCGGATTTTGATTACGATTCGTAACTTAAACGGGTGAAACAGATGCTAAATTTATAAAATATCATCCTGCTTAGGCACGAAATGAAACTATATGTAGTTTCGTAATCCATTCATTCATTTGCAAATATATAAATTATTCAAGAATTTCAAAAATATTTTCCGTGAAGTTTCGAATAATAATACGATCCCGTTTCGGTGCGACGAAATTCCGTCTGTTTTCTTTCCGGCACCGAATCTATCCGGCCTACGAACGTCGTGCGTCGACAGCATTTCGGCGGCGGACGGGGGTGGAATGCCGTGGGAGAATATCCCTCCCGCGGTATCTTCTCGTAATCGGAACTAATTTGGGATTGGGTGTTATTTTATTGATTTATAGCAAGTATTGGAGCCGTTATGAGGTCGGCCTCGGAAATCGTCTCCGGCGAGCGTGCCGGAAGCGGGCGTGCCGGAATATTCTTCGGCGGCGGAAGCGGTACGTCCGTCGTCGAACGAGTGGCCGGAAGGAGGCAGGTACGGCCGGTTATAAATCGTAACTTCCGGTTTTTCCGCTCTTTGGGACGGGTCTGTGGATTCTTTCTCTTCGGCAGGAGGCGCGCCGCAGGCCGGAACTGTTCGCAGAAAAACGGGGGCGGCGGACATCCGTCGTCCGCCGCCCCCGTTTTTCATCGGTGATTGCGCGTTTATCCGATCTTCCACGTCTCGCCCGCGTGGAGCAGGTCGTCCATGCAGCGGATCGGGTTGGAGTTCCGGACTTCGGCGACCTGTTCGGCCACCTTGCGGTCGTAGACGTGCGTGTCCTCCACCTCGCGGATCACGCCGACGGCCACCGGCATGTCGGGGTATTTCATCGCCGCGAGCATCAGATGCAGCGAGGTATCGCGCTCGTGTGCGTCGTGCGTGAGAACGTCGTCGATCGTGTACCCGTCTTCGCCGACGGTCACCGCTTTCAGCTTGCCGTTCTCGCGCACGAGGCCCTTGTCGCGGTTCGCGCCGAAGAGCATCTTCTCGCCGTGGCGCAGCACGATCGTGCGTTCGGCGCGGGTGGCTTTGTCGCCGGCGAAATCGGCGTGTGTCTTATTGTTGAAGATCACGCAGTTGACCAGACATTCGACCACCGACATCCCCTGATGGCGTGCGGCGGCCAGCAGGCACGACTTGGTCAGCTCGACGTCGGCGTCCACCGTTCGGGCGAAGAAGGTCGCCTTGGCGCCGATGGCCAGTTCGCCGGGATTGAACGGCTTTTCGATCGTGCCGTAGGGCGAGGTCTTGGTGACCTTGCCCAGCTTGGTCGTGGGCGAGTACTGCCCTTTGGTCAGTCCGTAGATCTCGTTGTTGAAGAGGATGCAGTTGAGATCGACGTTGCGCCGGATGGCGTGGATGAAGTGGTTGCCGCCGATGGCCAGCGAGTCGCCGTCGCCGGTGCAGACCCATACGCTCAGGTCGGGATTGGCGACCTTGACGCCCGTGGCCACGGCATTGGCGCGGCCGTGGATCGTGTGGAACCCGAAGGTCTTCATATAGTAGATGAAGCGCGACGAGCAGCCGATGCCCGAAATGAAGACGAACCGGTTGTGCGGCGTGTCGAGCGCATCGGCGATTTCGGGCATGGCGCGTTGCACGGCGTTCAGCACCGCGTGGTCGCCGCATCCGGGACACCATTTGACCTCTTGATCCGATTTGAAATCGGCGGGTGTGTAGTTGTATGTTGCCATAATCGTTATTTTCGGATTGTACGTTTATCGGTCGGCAGCATCGAGCCGATTTCAAACCGCTTCGCTTGAATATCGACAAACCCTCCAAACCTCCCTTTGAAAAGGGAGGCTTCTGCGGCGGGTGTGTAGTTGTATGTTGCCAAGAGCTTGTTATCTATTTCTCGTTCAAAATCCGGTTGAATTCCTCTTTCAGTTCCACGACGGTGAAGGGCAGGCCCTCGCATTTGTTGTACTGCCCGAAGCGGAATTCCTGGAACTGCTGGCGCAGGTAGGAGGCCAGCTGCCCTTCGTTGAGCTCGCAGACGACGATGCGGCGGAAACCGCCGAGGATCTCGCGCACGCCGTGCGGCAGCGGGTGGATGTAGTTGAAGTGGCACAACGAGATGCGCTTGCCCTCCTCCTGCAACTGCTCCACGGCGCTCTGCACGTTGCCGCGCGTACCGCCCCAGCCGATCACCAGCAGGTCGCCTTCGGCCGCGCCCATGACCTCCTGACGCGGCAGGTCGTCCGCCACGGCCGCTACCTTGGCAGCGCGGGTGCGCACCATCTCCTGATGGTTGGCCGGTTCGTAGGAGATACACCCTTTCAGACAGTGTTTTTCGAGGCCGCCGATGCGGTGTTCGAGGCCCGCCTTGCCCGGGAAGGCCCAGCCGCGGACGTGGCGGGCATCGCGGGCATAGGGCATGAACGCCTCGCCCTCGGGGTGCGGTTCGACCACGGGCGGACAGATGGCGGGGTAGTCGCTCATCTGCGGGATGCGCCACGGCTGCGAACCGTTGGCGATGAATCCGTCGGTGAGCAGGATCACGGGCGTCATGTGCTCCATGGCGATCTTACCCGCTTCGAAAGCGAAACGGAAGCAGTCGCCGGGCGTCGAGGCTGCGAGCACCACCACGGGACACTCGCCGTTGCGGCCGTAGAGCGCCTGCATCAGGTCGCTCTGTTCGGTCTTGGTCGGCAGACCCGTCGACGGGCCGCCGCGCTGGACGTCGACCACCACCAGCGGCAGTTCGGCCATGACGGCCAGACCGAGCGCTTCGCTTTTGAGCGAAAGTCCCGGGCCGGAGGTCGTCGTGACGGCGAAATTGCCGGCGAAGGCGGCGCCGATGGCCGTGCAGATGCCGGCGATCTCGTCTTCGGCCTGCACGGTCTTCACGCCCAGCTCCTTGTGTTTGGCCAGCTCTTCGAGAATCACCGTGGCCGGCGTGATGGGGTAGGAGCCGCAGAAGAGCGGCAGCCCCGCCTTTTCGGCGGCGGCCATCAGTCCCCATGCCGTGGCGACGTTGCCGTTGATCGAGCGGTAGGTGCCCTTTTCGAGCGGTGCGGCCGGTACGGCATAGGTGTTGGCGAACTGGTGGGTATTGGCTGCGAAGTTGTAGCCCGCGTCGATAGCCCGTTTGTTGGCCTCGGCGATGAGCGGGTTTTTGCGTGCGAATTTCGAGTCGAGGTACTTCTTGGCGTGGTCCTCCGGACGGTGGAAGAGGTAGAAACAGATGCCCAGCGCGAACATGTTCTTGCACTTGACCACCGACTTGTTGTCCAGTTCCAGCTCTTTGAGCGCCTCGCGGGTCATGGTCGTGATGCCGGGCACGACGAGGTTGTGACCGTCGAGTCCCAGTTCCGCGATCGGATCGTCGGTCGTGAAACCGGCCTTGCGCAGATTGGTTTCGGTGAGCGAATCGCCGTCGATGATGACCGTCGCTCCCGCTTTGAGCCAACGGCGGTTGGCTTTGAGCGCCGCGGGATTCATCGCTACCAGTACGTCGCAGTAGTCGCCGGGGTTGGTGACGCGCCGTGCGCCGAAATGGACCTGGAAGCCCGATACTCCGGCCACGGTTCCCTGCGGCGCACGAATCTCGGCGGGGTAGTCTGGAAAGGTCGAGATGCCGTTGCCCATGAGCGCCGAGGTGTCGGAGAAAAGCGTCCCCGTGAGCTGCATTCCGTCGCCCGAATCGCCCGAGAAGCGGATGACGACGTCTTGAAGCTCTTGTACATGCTCTTGATTCATCGCTTTATCGTTAAATGAATGGTTTGTTTTCACGTTTTGTATCCGGCACTTCCGGCGGGGTTCCTTTCCGGAAGGCGTCGAATGGGAGGGGCGCCTCTTCGGGAATCGCCTCTTTCGACGAGGTTTTCCGGCCGGAAACGGTATCCGCCGGCCTTGTTGCAGGATGGGTAAACCGTGGGCAAATATATAAAATTTCCGGCATATTGGCACGGCGAAACTGAAAAACGAACGCTCTTTTCCTGCCTCGGTTTTTTATCGAGCCTTTTGTTCGTTAAATTATTTAAAATATATCGGCCGGTTCATTCGCTTGCGATTCGCACCGTTCGCGTCGGCCTGGAAAGGGAAACAGCGTGTTTTCCGGCGGGAATTCCTCTGTCCGGCCCTTCTGCCCACGGAGAAATAATTATTGATTATTTTTATTTATTCGGAAGGCTTTATGAGTCGTACGACTGAAAATTTGCGATTTTTTAGCACGATATTTATTTATCGTGATTTCGTTTTTATGGATTTGGCGAATGGGTATGGCTCGGGTCGCATGTTTTTCGTTAAGATGTATGGGATTGCGCTTTCTCCGGCCATGCCAATGCCATAGCCGGAGAAAGGTTGCCGCAGACGAACTTCCTTTCGGCGCACGGATTGCAAAAGGTCCGTTCCGTAATTCGAAAGCGATCCGAAGCCGTTGATTGTCCGAAACTTTCCGGATTCGGGACGGGCGGTTTTCACCGGATCTTCCTTATTCCGCTTACGATTCGGAACGAGCGGAGCGCTTTTCGGGAGAATATTCCTTTAAAACGGCCGTTCGGCCGATATATTATCCGTTTAGATAGCGGATGCGTTTTTATGATATATCTTTATATCGTTGTCGGGCCGGATAATTTGTCGTACATTTAACAACTCCCTCTTTTCGAGTCCGGAACGGCGGGCGGGTTCCGTTTCGGGCAGGGACGCTCGCAGGCTGCGGTATGCCGGACGCGGAAGAGGGAAAATGAATTTCAATCATCAAAATTTATGTTGAAGCCTATGAAAAATTTCAGACTATCGGCGCTTTTGTGTTGCGTTTCGCTGTGCGGTTTCGCCGCCTGTTCGGACGACAAGACCGACGATCAGCCGGAACCGCAGGCCTATCAGGTCACGCAGTTCGAATCGAGTACGATTCCGGCCTCGATTCCCGGTGAAGGGGGGGGTATAAACTGACCTTCGTCATCAGGACGGAGACGCGCTCGACGGGCGCGACCTTCGAACCGTGGGCTTATCGCCTGACGCTCGGCGACGCGGTGGGCGACGCGGTGACGGTCACCAAGCCCACGACCGAAATCGCGATTACGATTCCGCCTAACCGCAGCAAGGAAGAGCGCGGCGTGGCGGTCGAGATGGCCTCCGGGGTGAAGGCCGAGACGTGGACGAAGATCGTCGAGGCGACGCAGGAGGGTTCGCTGAAAGATTACCAGGTGACCAAGTTCGAGTCGACGACTATTCCCGCGACGATTCCTGCCGGCGGCGGCGATTACGACGTGCTATTCCGGCTGGAGGTCGAGACCCGTGCGGCTGCGCCGCTGTTCGTCGCATGGCAGTATCGCGTGACGCTGGGCGATGCGGTCGGCGATGCGGTCGAGGTGACCGAACCGACCGAGAAGATCGGCATACATATCGACGCCAGTGAGAGCGTCGAGGAGCGTGCCGTGATCGTGGAGATGGCCGAGGTGGCCGAGACGCCCGTGTGGACGAAGATCGTCGAGGCGACGCAGGAGGCGGGCAGGAAGGAATACGAGGTGACGGAGTTCGAGTCGACGACTATTCCCGCGTCGGTACCCTTCGCCGGCGGCGACTACGAAGTGAAGTTCCGCACGAAGATCGAGACCCGTGCCACGCCGCAGTTCGAACCGTGGCAGTACCGCTTGACGGTGGGCGAAGCGGTGGGCGAGCCGGTTGTCGTCGACGAACCCACGGAGAGCGTGGCCGTGCATATCGGCGCCAACTATTCGGAGAAGGAGGTCGACGTGATCTTCGAGACGGCCGCTGCGTCGCAGACGCCCGTGTGGACGAAGGTCGTCGAGGCGAAGCAGCAGGCCGGCATGGAGCTGCTCGGCGGTTTCTACTGGACTAAGAGCAATGTCTCGGTCAAGAACGACCGGTTCGTACTGGCCGACAAACCGTCGGATTCGGGCCTCTTCTTCCGTCATGAGAGCGGTTACGGCGTGCCGTCGGACGAAGCGACCTATGCCGGGACGGCCTATACGCCCGCTCCGGTGCAGATCGCGATCGACGCGATTCCCCAGAACGAAGGCGTCGATCCTTGCAGCCTCATCGATCTCGCTCTGCGAATGCCGACTTATGCGGAACTTTCGGAACTTTACTACGGCGAGGACGTACAGCGCACGCAGGACGGCGTTACGGGAATGGGCTATACGGGCGTATCGCTCTTCCTGCCCTATTGCGGTGTCATGAGCACCGAAACCGGTACGTCCGTCGGAAAGTCGACGTTCGGCGGTTATTGGGGCTTGGGCGGCGATTTCCACGGCAACGGCGTGATCTATTCGCTGAACGGCGAGATAGGATATTCGCTCCTGGATTACGATGCGGTCGGTACCAACATGGCCATGGTGCGCTGCGTGCGGAACGTTCCGCAGCCGAAGTACGTCATGCACACCCTGCCCGAAACGGTCGATTACAAGGCCTTCTCGCTGAACGTGGAGACCGATCCGGGTGCCTTCACCTACTACGATGTCACCGTATGGGGCGACGACGGCACCTTTACGCAGACGGGGGCTACGGACGCCCGGCCGCAGGTGTCGGTGGGTATCCCGAAGAACGATACGAAGCAGGACCGGACATTGCGCCTCTTCGTCAACCATATCTATACAGGCGTCGAATTCGTACAGCCCGCAATGACCGATTATGCGCTCTATGTCTCCCATACGCCGGCTTCGGCCGAATACGGAGCCTTCACGCTGAGCGTGACCTGCGACAGCGACATGGCTTCGTTCCCCGTCGTGGTCAAGGGCAGCGACGGCGGCGAGTGGTCGGGCACCGGTTCGAAGGAGAATCCGACCGTCGAAATCGCCATTCCGGAGAATACCGGCGAGGAGCGCACGCTCTCGATCTGGGTCAACGGCGTGGATACGAAGAAGACCGTGAAGCAGGGAAAACAGGTCGTACCGCTGGTCTACTCGGTAGTATGGAGCGAAGGGTATCTGACCGTCAGGGACGGCGCTTATGTCTTTGCAGCCCCGAAGGAGCGCGGAATGTATTTCAAGTATAAGAGTCAGTACGGTTTCGCCCTGCCTGACCCGCTTGAATCCAAACCGAAATATGGCGGTGTGGTGTATGGGCCGACTGCGACGGAGATGGCGTATGCCGACATTCCGTATGGCGATACCGATCCCTGCTCGCTGGTGGCTCCCGCCGGCACGTGGCGGATGCCGACAGCCGATGAATTGATCGAACTTACATCCGAAGGTTCGAAGGAATTCGTTGTCGATACCTACCGGTTGTGCAGCGACGGCGAGCAGGATGTCTACCTCGTACCGAGCGGACAGAGTACGGGATCATCCCTGATGCTTCCCACAGCCTCGCTGATGTGGTCGTCGGACGCGGGCGATGCAGGGAAGGCCCGTTATCTGGCGTGGTCGAATACCGCGACCGGCGAGCCTAAGGTTTCCAGCGGCGGTACGAGCCAGGCCAATTCGATGATGGTACGTTGCGTCCGTGCGAAATAACGCTCCGTCCGGCAATAATTGAGATATGCCCCGAATATTCGGGGCATATCTCTTTTTGCGGGTTCGTCTTTTCGCGTGTCGTAGGTTCCGGGACTTCTTCGTCGCAGCGAGGAACAGCATTCCGCATCGGATTGCTGCGGGTGCCGATGTCCGATGCGGAGCTGCACCGAAAGACGCGGCTCCGCATCCGTCGCCGTTCGGCCCGACGGTTCGGGTCTCAGCGCATGGAGTTCATCCGGATGCTGGCCTTGACGAGCGCCAGTGCACGGATGCGGGCGATCTCGACCTCCTTGTCGGCGTGGTGGGGATTCTGGCTGACGAGCTTCACGTAGCCTTTGCGATCGGATTTCTGAATGTATTTCACCGTGACGTACTCCTCGCCGTCGATGTCGATCGACAACAGATACATGTCGCCCCAGAAGACGTCGCCGATGTCGTGCAGCTGCTTGTAGAGGACGATGTCGCCGCTTTTGAGCAGCGGATACATCGAATCGCCCACGATGTAGATCGCGCCGTCGCATTTGGGGAGGTTGGGGATGTGGATGAAATTGACGGGTTTGAGCTGCGCCTGGTCGCTGAACAGCGGTACGAGTCCCGCCGTCCCCTCGATCGAATAGAGCGGCACGCTCTGCAACGGCAGCGAGTTGTCCGTGCGGTGCAGGTAGGAGGTCAGGTCGGGTTCGGCGTTGAACATGCAGCCCTTGCCCGTTTCGAGCCAGTCGGGGTTTACGTTCAATTCCTGAACCAGAATGTTGCGATTGCGCGACGAGAGCGCCGCCTTGCCCGTTTCGATCATCGAGAGTGCGGCTTTCCCGATCCCAAGATGTTGAGCCATTTGCTCTTGCGTCATTCCGAGCTCTTTTCGTATCAGTTTTACCCGTTGATTCATGATAATTTTATTAGAAAAATCGATACAAATAATTGAACTTTTTATTGTAAAATCAAATATTTGAACCTATATTTGTCTTCGCAAAGTTAAACTATTTATTAATAAAAAACAAAAAACACCTTAAAATCTTTTCCTTGTCATGTTTCATGTTTCATCCGAACTTTACGATGAGATTGCGATCCGGTTGCGCGAAGCGTTCGGCGGCGGCGGTTTCTATTCGGGAAGCGTCGAGTGTGCGGTCGGGGAGACCTTGTGCAGGTTGACGGCGTCGCTCGTTCTCTACCGCAGCGACGACCGTTGGCCCGAAGGGTGTCGCCGACGGCTTACGGACGTGGTTCCCGTGTGGTGGGAATTCCACACCGTGACAGCCGACGGGGAGATGCCCAACGATTTTTCGTTCGCCGAACTGCGGCCCTGCCTGCTCGTGTAGTCTCATCGGCGAAGGTCGCTGTTCCCGCTCCGGGAGCGACGGCTCCCGACCTTCGCCTTCGGTGCCGTGTTCTCGTCCGGCCCGTCCGTACAGGGGTGCGCCCGGCCCGATGAAACCGGTTCCTGTGCAGACCGCCCGTCGGGGCCGTCGTCCCGAAGGTCTGCCGCCGGCAGCCTCGACATCCGGTCGAGGCTGCCGGATTTTTATCCTGTTCTCGGTCAAATGGCGCTCGTCCTGCCGAGCGGTTTCGGCGCATCGTCCGGTAGGGGGGCGGGGATGCCGGCGGCGGAATGTTTAGTTTCTGAGGGTTCCGATGTGGAGATCAAACGATGTGGAAGCGCTGGGCTGTTTGTCCGATGCGTTGCGGGACGAAGACTGCGGAGTGCTTCCTTTGGAGTGGGCTCTGTGGGCGAGACTTCGGCCCGCGCGGCGCTAAGGCGCCGCAGTGTTGCGGACGGATGTCGTAACGTCTCGACAAAGTATTATTTTCAATTCTTAATTTTTCATTTCTCGTCGATGATCTCTTTTACCGATTATGCACTTGCGGTCTATCCGTTTCTGGAATTGGAGTGGTTCCACCGCACCTATTATCGCGTGCTCGAAGCCTTCGCCGAGGGGCGCGTCCGCCGCCTGATGATCTCCATGCCGCCCCAGCACGGCAAGAGCGTCGGGGCGACGACGCTGCTGCCGGCCTATCTGCTGGGACTCGATCCCGATTTACGGATCGCCATCGCCTCCTATTCGGCGTCGCTGGCGTCGAAGTTCAACCGCCGCGTGCAGCGCATCCTCTGCTCGGCCGAATACGGCGAACTCTTTCCCGACACGACGATCAAGCGCGGCTCGAAACCGCCCGAATACATCCGCACGGCCGACGAAGTCGAGATCGTGGGGCACGCAGTCTGCTGTCGGTCGGCCGCGAGGGCTCGCTCACGGGCAACCGCGTCGACTGTTTCCTGCTCGACGACCTTTATAAGGATGCCATGGAGGCCAATTCGCCGCTCGTGCGCGAGAACTGCTGGGAGTGGTACACTTCGGTGGTGCGCACGCGGATGCACAACGACTCACGCGAGCTGCTGGTCTTCACGCGCTGGCACGAAGAGGATCTGATCGGGATGCTGCGACAGCGCGAGCCGGTGGTCGAACTGCGTATGTGGGAGGATTTGGAACGAGTGTCCGCCGACGGCTGGCTGGCGCTCAATTTCGAAGCGCTCAAAACGACCCCGCCCTCCGCGATCGATCCTCGTGCGGCGGGCGAGGCGCTGTGGCCCGCACGGCACGACGCGGCGTTGCTCCACGCCAAGCGGGCGCTCGATCCGCTGCGTTTCGAGTGCATGTACCAGGGGCGTCCCTCCGTGCGCGAAGGATTGCTCTACGGCGACCAGTTCGCCGAATACGACGCCCTGCCGCGAGAGATCGTCCGCCGCGCCAACTATACCGATACGGCCGACACGGGCGACGACTACCTCTGCTCGATGTCGTATGCCGTCGATACGGACGGGACGATCTACGTCACCGATCTGGTCTATTCGCGCGAGGGCATGGAGGTAACCGAGGGACTGGTGGCCGATCTGTTGCTGCGCAGCGATACGCGCACGGCCGCTGTCGAGAGCAACAACGGCGGCCGTGGATTTGCCCGCAACGTAGAGCGCATTCTGCGTGAAAAATATCGTTCAAACCGCTGCCGGATCGAATGGTTCCATCAAGGGGAGAACAAAACCGCACGCATTCTGACGCATGCTACATGGGTGTGCGATCACATGTATTTTCCGGCCAACTGGAAAGACCGCTGGCCGGAATTTTACAAATCCATGTACAGATACCAGAAAGAGGGCAAAAACGCCCACGACGACGCACAGGACGCGGCCACAGGCGTCGCGGAGCAATTCAATAAACCAAGCGGCTGGGGGTTTTCTTCCGGCCGCATTGTGTAGCAGGAGGAAAGATGCATGCTTCAAATGAACCAGAAAGCCCTGGAGGCTTATAGCGCTGAGACTATCCAAAACCTGGTGGACAGGATCGCGCCTATTCTGGAGTACCGCCGCGAGATGTACAAGCGGTATTCCCGCAAAAACGGACTGTATGAGATCATCGGAGACATTGACCGCGGTGTGAAGGGCCTTCGTATCGGCATTCTGCCGGAGGTGTTGTTCCAGAAAGATCAGCCCGCTGTTGTTGCCGCAGTACAACGTGCGCTGCCGTAATTGCGGAGAGGACGGAGCGCACGATGAAGTGTATATCCGTGAGTTCAAATCCACCATTGACCATATTCGCCGCTACAACGACGACGGGGCCACATACATGGAGCTTGTGCGGGATTATGTCATCATGAGCGGCGCCTATTTGTATGTGTACGAAAATAGCGACAACGAAATCGTGTATACCCGTTTCGATTCAAAGCAGACGGTGGGCATATGGGACTACTCAACGCCTGCAAATCTGGTCGGGCTTGTGCGCATGTGGGCGGAAGAAGAGGATATAAGGGCAGAGTATCCGAAGTCAGATGTATTAGGAC
>ERZ857998.3597-NODE-3597-length-12386-cov-3.284162_pt1 | contig 12386 bp, 11 predicted proteins | sample MGYA00519954_ERZ857998 | MGnify/ENA primary metagenome ERZ857998 (study PRJEB31778, sample SAMEA3449424) | human gut metagenome | biome: human gut; feature: human-associated habitat; material: faeces | place: United Kingdom | collected 2010/2012 ...
AGAACTGCACGCCCACCGTGCCGCGCGGATGGGTCTTTATGGTCAGGACATCGTTATGGACGGGCAACCGCTTGATGAGCAGGCGGTAGTTTGTCATCAAAAAGACGATCCCATCCGCCTTCAACCGCTCATAGCCGATCCCCAGCTCCCCAAGGTGCTGTTCGCTGGTCTCCTGCGCCATGCGCAGCAGGACGCTCAATTTGATCTTTTCGTTTGCGCCCACCTCATAGCTGGCGACCTGCACCGTCCGGCTGTATTCTTCTACTGTAACCATCCAACTCCTCCTTGCCACGTTCTATTTCATGGCAAATGATCACAATCCCCCGGGCCGCTACATGGCGCCGGGGGATCTTGTCTGCTTGTTTTCCTTTCCGGCAAGCCCGGGGTTCTTTCCGCCGCGCGGCGGCCCCATGGACAGGGATTACCGGATTACGTCGATCCCCATATACGGGCGCAGGACCTCCGGGACGGTGATGCTTCCGTCCGCGTTCTGGTACTGCTCGACGATGGCCGGCATCACGCGGCTGGTCGCCAGGCCGGAGGCGTTCAGCGTGTTGACGAAGTGCAGCTTGCCGTCCTCCCCGCGGTACTTCATGTTGCCGCGGCGCGCCTGGTAGTCGCGGGCGTTGGAGACGGAGGAGCACTCCTTGTACTCGTTCATGCTGGGAATCCACAGCTCGATGTCGTAGGTCGTGGCCATGGAGGCGGAGCAGTCGCCGGCCGCGAGCTTGGAGAGGCGGTAGTGCAGGCCCAGGCCTTCCACCAGCGCGCAGGCTTTATCGATCAATTCGTGCAGCGCCTTGGTGCTGTCCTCCGGGCGGGTATACTGGAACATTTCAATTTTGTTGAACTGGTGCCCGCGGATCATGCCGCGCTCGCTGGCGCGGTAGGTACCCGCCTCGCGCCGGTAGCAGGGCGTGTAGGCAAAGAGCTTGCGCGGCAGCATGGATTCATCCAAAATTTCGTCGCGATACAGGTTGATCAGCGCGGTTTCCGCCGTGGGCAGCAGGAAGCGGAAGCCTTCTTCGGTAAGGCGGTATACGTCTTCCTCAAATTTGGGGAACTGGCCCGCGGTGAGCCCGCACTCGTATGTGAGCAGGTGGGGCGGGAGCATGAATTCGTAGCCGTCCTTCAAATGGGTTTCCACAAAGTAATTGAGCAGCGCCCATTCCAGGATCGCGCCCTTGCCGGTGTAGAGCCAAAATCCATTGCCGCCCATTTTTACGCCGCGTTCGTAGTCGATCAGGCCGAGTTTGGTGCAAAGGTCCACATGGTTCTGCGGCTCATAATCCCATTCGGGTTTTTGGCCATAGACTTTTACCACCTGGTTGGCCTCTTTGCCGCCAGCCTGCACGTCTTCTGCCGGCAGGTTGGGCAGGGCGAGCATAAAGGTGCGGATTTTTTCTTCCAATTGGGCCTGGCGCTCGTCCATCGCCTTCACGCGGTCCGACATGTCTTTCAACTGCGCCATCAGCGGGGCGGTGTCTTCGCCGCGCTTTTTCATGGCCGGAATTTCCTTGTTCAGCCGGTTGCGTTCCGCCTTCAGGGATTCGTTTTCGCTCAAAAGGGAGCGGCGCTCCGCGTCCCACGCGGTGAAATCGGACAGATCCAGCGCATAGCCGCGCTTGGCCAGGCCTTCAACGACAACATCAGGTTGGTTGCGCAAGAGATTCACGTCCAGCATTTTCTATCCCTCCAAAAAAATTGCGCCCCTGCCATGCAGGGGCGATTGCTCGCGGTGCCACCCTTACGCGCGAAAGCGCGTGCGCTTTCGCCTCGTTGCGGTGGTATCGGGCCGCGGCCCGGTTCACTCCTCGTGAACGGCTCCGGAATGGAAAGCTCCGCCGCCTTTTGCTGGCTTGCACCCACCGCCAGCTCTCTGCCAAAAGGCCTTGCGAAACCCATTTCCTTCATCGCTTTGTCTTTCATTATAGCCATATTTGCGCCAATTGCAAGGGAAAACGGCAGATTTTACATCGCTTGCGCCTGACCGACCGAAGAAATGTATGGGAATTTACATGCGTTTGATATACTAAACCCAAAAGAGGGGAGGGGTGCATATGGCGATTCTGATGATGGCGCACGCGAAGATCAACTGGGCGCTGGAAGTGACAGGCGTGCGGCCGGATGGCTACCACGCGCTGGATATGCTGATGCAGCGCATCGACCTGGCGGATGAATTGTTTATGGAACCCGCGCGCTGGATTTCGCTCACGGTGGATGGAAAAAGCATCCCTTCCGGGGGACGCAATCTGGTGGTGCGCGCGGCAAACGCGCTGAACGAGTATATGGGAACGCGCAGAGGCGCGCGCATTCGCCTAAAAAAGCGCATCCCTGTGCGCGCGGGGCTGGGCGGCGGCAGCGCGGATTGCGCCGCGGCGCTTCTGGGGCTCAACCGCATGTGGCGCTTGAACCTTCCGGAGAGCAAGCTTATGGAAATTGGTTTGCGGCTGGGGGCGGATGTGCCCTATCTTTTGCGGGGCGGATTTGCGCGCGTGCGCGGCATTGGCGATGAATTGACGCCGCTGGATGGCGCGCGTTCTGTGTCGCTGGTGCTGGTTCGCCCGGGAGGCGGCTTGTCGACGCCGCACGTTTTTGCGGAATACGACCGTATGGCGCAAGCGCGTGGCGAAATCGATATCGAAGGCGCGTATCGCGCGCTGGCTTGTGGGGACTTGCATGCGTATGATCGCCTGAGCGGCAACGCGTTGGAGGCGCCGGCGCGCAAGCTTATGCCGGAAATTGGCAGAGTTATGGAGCGGCTGCGCATGGAGGGCGCCGTAGGCGTGCGCATGAGCGGCAGCGGTTCCACGGTTTTTGGCGCGTTTGAAAGCGCGGACGCCGCGCAAAAAGCGCATGAGGCGCTGCCAGGTTCCGTGCTGGCCCGCACGATTGTCCAATAACCGCGCAATTTTTTTGTTTCGCGGGGGTTTTTCGCATAAATTCGTTGAAAATGGCCGACGCTAATGGCACAAATCCGTGATGATGCAGGAGGTTGTGCGTGAAGCGTCGGTTTTTGTTTGGGCTTGCCGTTATGGTCGCGCTGTGCGCGGTTGCGCAGGTGGGCGCGGCGGAGGAATATCGGATTTTGGCAGAGGACCTTCCGGTGGAAGAGTACGTTCGCTTGCATATACTCGCCAATTCGGATAGCGAGGAAGATCAGGCGCTCAAGCTGAAAGTGCGCGATGCAGTGCTCGATTGCGCGCGGGAACTCTTGGGCGATACATGCTCTGCGGACGATGCGTATGCGATTTTGGGCGAAAAGATTTCGCTGGTGGAAACGTGCGCCCGGCAGGCGGCGGAAGACGCCGGATTTTTTGGCGAAGTGCGCGCGCAAGTGGGCGTTTTCGAGTTTCCAGACCGGCAGTATGGCGATTTGCTGGTGCCAGCTGGCGAATATCGCGCGGTGCGCGTGTTGCTGGGCGCGGGCGAGGGCCACAATTGGTGGTGCGTAATTTATCCCACCCTGTGCGCCATCGATGAAAAGGGCGAATTTGTGCAGGAACGCGCGGAAATCGTCTTTTATTCCAGCATTGGACGCTGGTTGCGTTCCGCGCTGGGAGGTGGCCAGTGATGCGGCGGTTGCTGGCTGGCGCGCTGTGCCTGGTCATTTGCCTGGGCCTTTTTGGCGCAAATGCCTTGGCGGCCGTGGTGCTTTCCGTGGGCTCGCGGGGCGAGAACGTCACCAAAGTGCAAAAGCGCCTGATTCAATACGATTATCTCGATGGTACGGCGGATGGAATTTATGGGGAGGAGACCGCCGCCGCGGTGCGGTTGTTCCAGCGGCGCAATGGGCTCAGCGTGGATGGCAAAGTCGGCCCGGCGACCGCCGCCGCCCTGGGGGTTACGCTGAGCGCGTCGGGCAGCGCAAGCGCGTCTTCTTCTACCGCGATCATTTCCAGCGATCACCGCTTGCTCTCCAAACTGGTATACGCCGAGGCGCGGGGAGAACCGTATAAAGGCATGGTGGCGGTGGCCGCGGTGGTGCTCAATCGCGTGCGCAGCTCGTCCTTTCCCAACACCATTTCCGGTGTGATCTATCAAAAAGGCGCGTTTTCCTGCGTGTCCAATGGCTCTATCAACAATACGCCCAACAATCAGTCCATCCGCGCGGCGCTCGATGCGCTCAACGGCTGGGATCCCACGGGCGGTTGCCTGTATTATTACAATCCTAGGCTCACCGATGACGAGTGGATTCGCACCCGCACGGTGCAAACGGTCATTGGCAACCATTATTTTGCGCGATAGGGGGAGGAAGCATGGAGCATATTCAATCCCGGCCCGACGCGCGAATGCGCTTTGCCGCCGCGCTGGCGATTTTGCTGATCGCCATGGTAGCGGCCAGCGGGGCGCAGGAACTGGCTTTGAACCGCGCGCAGTTGCAGGTTTCCGCCGTTTATCAAAAGGCGTTTTATGAATCCTGCGAGCTGATGAATGGCCTGCAGCTGAGCCTGCGCAAGCTGTTGGTCTCGGGTTCAGGAGCGCAGGAGCAGGCACTATTGGGGGAAATTGCCCAGCAAGCGCAGGGCATAGAGAGCAATCTGACCTTGCTGCCCCTTGGGCAAGAGACGGTTTCCAGCGCCGTGCGGTTCGTGAACCAGGTGAGCGATTACGCGCGCACACTCACCAACCGCATCGCTATGGGCGGCGCCATCACCAGCGACGATTGGACGCAGCTCAGCACCCTTTCGGACGCGATGAGCGAGATGACCCTCCAGATGAATGACCTGCTTGCACGCTATTTGAATGGCGAAGAAGTGTTTTCGGCGGAGGATTTTGCGGTGACGGGCGAAGAGATGGGATCTTCCACGCAACCGGCCGTGGATTATCCCGCGCTGCTCTATGACGGCCCGTTTTCCGAAGGCAGGGAAACCGAGGTGTTTGCCGGGTTGACCGGCGATGCCGTGACGCAAGAAGAAGCGGGCGAGCGCCTGCGCGCGTTTGCCCAGCGCGCGGCGGGGGAAGTCAGCAATCTCCAATACACGGGGGAATCGGCGATTCCGGTGGAGTGCTGGGAATTTTCGCTCATGGCGGGCGGTTATGCGCTGAGCGCCAGCGTCACCAAGCAGGGCGGGCATGTGCTCTATATGCTGCCGGAAAACGATGTGGCGCAATCGGTGCTCTCGCGCAGCGAATGCATCGATAAGGGGTTGGCCTTTTTGGCCGCGGAAGGTTTTGGCCGCATGCATGTGAGCTATTACCGCACGTACGACGGCATTATCACCGTGAATTACGCGGCCATGCAGGACGATGTGGTACTGTACCCGGATTTGGTGAAGCTGCAAATTTCCATGCGGGACGGAGCCGTTATCGGCATAGAGGCCTCCAATTACTACGCCAACCACATTGCGCGCGAAATCGGGCAGCCCGCATTGAGCGTGAGCGACGCCGTGAGCCGCGTGAGCGACAATCTTTCCGTAAACGGCGTGCAGCTTTGCGTAATTCCGCTGGATGTGGGCGAGGCGTTGTGCTACGAATGCAGCGCGACGCGCGGCGCAGAAACGTATTTGATTTATATCGACGCGAATACCGGCATGGAACGGGAAATCATGCAAGTCGTGAATGCGGGAGATGGTATCATTGCACAGTAATGCGGGAGTTGGCAGCAAAACCGTCGCACGCAAAGTGGGCGGCGCGCATAGTATGCGGCAGATACTGCCGTATGCGGAGCGTGAAACTATGATTGCAAGAGGGGAGTTGTACAGCGCCAGCCTCGACCCCGTCGTCGGCTCGGAGCAGGGGGGCATACGCCCAGTACTCATTATACAAAACGATGTGGGGAACCGCTATAGTCCCACGGTGATCGTGTTGGCCGTAACCGGGCAGCTCGGCAAAGCGCGTTTGCCTACGCATGTGAATGTGCCGGCGCAGGGCAATGGGCTTGCGAAGGATAGCGTGGTTCTGGCGGAACAGATCCGCACGCTCGATAAGCGCCGCTTGCGGGAGCGCATAGGTACGCTTTCGCCAGAGTTGATGGAAAAAGTCAGCGAAGCGGTAAAAATTTCTCTGGGGTTTGATGTGTAGGATTGGGTTCGCCGCGCAATGACCGTCATTCATTGCGTGGCGAATGGTCAACGGAAAAAGCGGTTCTTTGTGGCTGGCAGGCATGTGCTGCCGGCCGCTTTTCTGTCCGCTGGGCAAAGGATAATTTATTTAGCATGCAAATCAATTTTCTTAACATAGAAGCCGGCCAGCGCTCTTGTCACTCTTTTGAACGAAGGCACACAACGTGCTTGCCGGGCAAAATTCACCGCATTTTCACAAAAAAACGGCGAAAAATTGCATGACAGGGCCGCTTTGGCGCGATAAAATATGGTTTGTTTCCGAACAGTATTGTTTCGAACAATATGGCGCATAATGGATTGCCGGGAAAGGGGGAGCCGCGTGGAGATGGATTGCGGTGGATGGATTAGCGTGCTGTTCCACAAGCTCCGCAAGCGCGTGAACGCCGATGTGCAGCGCCTGGGGCTTACGGGGATACAGAGCCGCGTGATTCATTTCATCCTGATAAAGAGCGCCGAGGGGCCGGTGTATCAGCGCGATGTGGAAAGCGCGTTTGGCGTCAGTCGTTCTACGGTTACGGGTATGCTGCAGCAAATGGAAAAAGACGGTTTGATTCAGCGCGTGAGCGTCGCCAGCGACGCGCGCCTGAAGAGTCTGGTGCCTACGGAAAAGGCCGTTCATTTGGACGCGCAGGTAGAAGAGCGATTGCATCGCGCCGAGCAATGCCTCACGCAGGGCTTGTCCGATGTGCAGCTCACCGCGTTTAAGGAAGCCGCCGCGCAGATGGCCGCCAATTTGGACAACTGAAACGCCATCCGCAAAACGCGCTGGGCGAACTGTGGCGCGTTTGCGCATTTGGGGGATAAGAAGGAGGAATGCCACATATGGTAAAGACCCTTGCTCGCAGCATTCGCGAGTTCAAAAAGCCAGCGATTTTAACGCCATTGCTGGTGACGGGCGAAGTGATTTTGGAATGCATCATTCCCTTTATCATCGCCAATCTGGTAAACCAGATGCAGGCTGGCTGCGGAATGGACGTTATCGTCCGTTATGGCGTGCAGTTGATCATCATGGCCGTGCTGTCGCTGATCTTTGGCGTGGCAGCGGGCAACACCTGCGCCACGGCTTCCACAGGCTTTGCGCGCAACCTGCGGCAGGATATGTTCTACCGCATTCAGGATTATTCGTTTGAAAACATCGATAAGTTTTCGGTATCCAGCCTGGTCACGCGCATGACCACCGATATTTTCAACGTGCAAATGTCCTTTATGATGATCATCCGCGTGGCCATTCGCGGGCCGCTGATGCTGATTTTCTCGTTTATCATGGGCTTTGCCATGGGCGGCCGGTTGGCAATGATTTTCCTGTTCACCATTCCGCTGCTCAGCATCGGTCTGGCGCTGGTCATTCGCAAAGCCATGCCCATTTTCCGCCGCGTGTTCCGCAAATACGACGCCTTGAACGATTCCGTGCAGGAAAACGTGCAGGCCATGCGCGTGGTGAAAAGCTATGTGCGCGAGGAGTATGAAAAGCAGAAATTCGGCCGCGCCGCGGAGGATGTGTGCAAGGATTTCACCCGTGCCGAGCGCATCATGGCCATCAACAACCCCATGATGCAGTTTTGCGTGTACGCCGGCATGGCCTTCGTGCTGAGCTTTGGCTCCTATGCCGTCATTTCCAGCCAGGGCATGGAGGTCAACGTCGGCCAGATGTCCGCCATCCTTACATACAGCTTCCAGATTCTCATGAGCTTGATGATGCTCTCCATGGTGTTCTTGATGATTACCATGTCCATGGAGTCCGCCGAGCGTATCGTCGAGGTGCTGCAGGAAAAGAGCAGCCTGACCAGCCCCGAAAATGCGGTCAAGGAAATTAAGGACGGTTCCGTCGATTTTAACGGCGTCAGCTACAAATACTCCAAGACCGCCGAGCGCAATGCCCTGGAGAATGTGGATCTCCACATCCGTTCCGGCGAACTCATCGGCATCCTGGGCGGAACGGGCTCGTCCAAGACCACCCTGGTGCAGCTGATCCCCCGGCTCTACGACGTGACGGAGGGCTCGGTTCAGGTCGGCGGGATAGACGTGCGAAACTATGACCTGGAGGCCCTGCGCGACAGCGTGGCCATGGTGCTGCAGAAAAATGTGCTGTTCTCCGGCACCATCAAGGACAATCTCCGATGGGGCAACCCCAACGCCACGGACGAGGAGATGTATGAGGCCTGCCGTCTGGCCCAGGCCGACGAGTTTATCCAGCAGTTCCCCGACAAGTACGACACCTGGATTGAGCAGGGCGGCAGCAATGTCTCCGGCGGCCAGAAGCAGAGGCTCTGCATTGCCCGGGCCCTGCTGAAAAAGCCCAAAGTCCTGATCCTCGACGACTCCACCTCCGCTGTGGACACCCGGACCGACGCCCTGATCCGCCAGGGCTTCCGCCAGTTCATCCCGGACACCACCAAAATTATCATTGCCCAGCGCGTGGCCTCGGTTCAGGACGCCGACCGCATCATCGTCATGGACGGCGGCCATATCAGTGCCATCGGCACCCACGAAGAACTTTTGAAGAGCAGCGATATTTACCGAGAAGTTTACACTTCCCAAACAAAGGCAGGTGATCATGATGAAGCGTAAAAACACGATAGAGGGGCGAAATGCCGCCCCCGCTGAGGTTCGTACCACCACCAGCCGTGGCCGCCGCGCCCCCAAGGGCGTCCTCCGCAGGCTGCTGAAAACCCTGTTTGAATTCTATCCGGTGCTGCTGCCGGTTGCGCTGGCCTGCATCCTGATCAACGCTCTCGTCAGCTCCGTGCCGGCGATCTTCCTGCAGAAGGTCATCGCCTTGGTAGACCAAAGCTACAAGAGCGGCGACTGGTCGGCGATCTCCGGAAGAATTCTCGGCCTTGTGGGAATCCTGGTGACCCTGTATGCAGTCAGCCTCATCGCCGGCGCTTTCTATACCCAGATGATGGCCATTATCACCCAGGGCTCCCTGAAAAAAATGCGCCAGAAGATGTTTAACCATATGCAGAACCTGCCTATCCGGTACTTTGACACCAACGGGCACGGCGACATCATGAGCTACTACACCAACGATGTCGACACCCTGCGCCAGCTCATCAGCCAGAGCCTTCCCAACATCCTCATCTCCGCCGTCACGCTGTTTGTCGTGTTCTGCATCATGGTCTACTACAGCGTCATCCTGGCCCTCGTCGTGGTGGTCGGCGTCATCTGCATGATTTTCGCCGCCCGCGCCATCACCAAGCGCTCCTCCACCTACTTCCTGCGCCAGCAAATCACTCTGGCCAACGCCGAGGCGTTCATGGAGGAAATGATGACCGGCCAGAAGGTCATCAAGGTCTTCTGCCACGAGCAGGCCGCCAAGACCGACTTTGACAAAGTCAACGACGAAATCTTCTTCAACGCCCGCAACGGCAACCGTTTCGCCAACATCCTTATGCCTCTGCTGGGCAACGTCGGCAACGTGATGTATGTGGTCGTGGCACTGGTGGGCGGCGCCCTGCTGCTGTCCGGCGCCCCCAACATCAGCCTCTCCGGCATGGCCTTCAGCATCAGCATCGTGGTGCCGTTCCTCAATATGACCAAGCAGTTCGCCGGCTCCATCGGCCAGGTGTCCAACCAGATCAACATGGTCATCATGGGCCTGGCCGGCGCCCACCGCATCTTCTCCCTGCTGGACGAAGAGCCCGAAGTCGACGATGGCTATGTGACCCTGGTCAACGCCAAGGAGAACGCCGACGGCACTTTGACCGAGTGCCCCGAGCGCACCATGGTCTGGGCCTGGAAGCATCCCCACCACGACGGCACCGTCACCTACACCAAGCTGACCGGCGATGTGCGCTTCTACGACGTGGACTTCGGCTACACCCCGGATAAGATTGTCCTCCATAACATCTCCCTCTACGCCAAGCCCGGTCAGAAGATCGCCTTTGTAGGAGCCACCGGTGCCGGCAAGACCACCATCACCAACCTCATCAACCGCTTCTACGACATTGACGACGGTAAAATCCGCTACGATGGCATCAACATCAACAAAATCAAAAAGGCCGACCTGCGGCATTCCCTGGGCATGGTGCTTCAGGACACCAACCTCTTCACGGGCTCCGTTATGGAAAACATCCGCTACGGCAACCTGGAGGCCTCCGACGAAGACTGCATCGCAGCGGCCAAGCTGGCCGGCGCAGACGACTTCATCTGCCGCCTGCCCGAGGGCTACAACACGGTGCTCCACGGCAACGGCGCCAACCTGAGCCAGGGCCAGAGGCAGCTGCTGAGCATCGCCCGGGCCGCTGTGGCCGATCCCCCGGTCATGATCCTCGATGAGGCCACCTCCTCCATCGACACCCGTACCGAGGCCATTGTCCAGCAGGGTATGGACGCGCTGATGCGCGGGCGGACGGTCTTCGTCATCGCCCACCGGCTCTCTACGGTCCAAAACTCCAATGTCATCATCGTCCTTGAGCACGGCCGCATCATCGAGCGCGGCAGCCACGACGAGCTGATCGCCCTGAAGGGCAAATACTATCAGCTGTATACCGGCGCCTTTGAACTCGAATAATCCCAAAGAAAAGAGGCGCGCCATCCGGTGCGTCCGGCCTTCTTGATTCCCCTGGCCGGCGCCTCGAACGAGATGGTTTCGCTCTCAAAGCCACGCAGGAATTTTTCCTAGTCCTTTGAGGCCTTGTAACGGTCGTAGACGGGTTTTTGCCTGCGATGGGTGTCGATCTGCTTTCCCAGAGGAGGGCAAGGTCGGCGCTCTGCCGTTCCGTATCCCGCAGGCTTTCCCTGGTGCGGATGGAGGCGGCGGCCGCCGCCCCGCGGCTGGACCCGGCGGCCCCGCTGGTGGCCACCTTTGATTTTGAAGCAACGCGGTATGGCAACGACGTGAATTTTGCCCTCTCCCTCACTGCCGCCCAGCAGGCGGAGGGCATGACCGTCACCTTCCAGGCCACCCGGGCTTCCGACGCGGCGGTCAACACGGTGAGCAAAGCCGCCGCCCGCAGCCCCGGCAGCTCCACCGGCTACTCCACCGTGCTGCATGTGCCCGACTGCTTCGGGTCCGTCACCCTTACCGCCGTCTTTGAGCTGGACGGCCAGCGCTGCACGCAGGCCCTGGCTCGGAACGTCTCGGTGGGGGAATACTCTTCCAGTTGGGAGCCTCTCTGGCAGGCTCAGGGCTGAACCGCGCATATTTTCCAAAATATCGCGCATGCTAGACCATCGAGAACGGCGGGGCCATCCCCCGCCCAAAGGTGGGATACGCCATGCAGGAATCCATTTGGAACAGGACCGCGTCCCTGCGGCCCCGGGAGCCCCTGTCGGGGGACCGGCAGGCGAACGCCGCCGTCATCGGCGGCGGGCTGGCCGGCATCCTCACCGCCCATTTTCTCCGGGCGGCGGGACTGGAGACGGTGGTGCTGGAGGCCGCCCGGGCCGAGAAGAAAATCGGCAAGGCCCTGGAGGCCCACGTGGCCCTCCACGCTGGGGACGACGCGGCGTCTGCCGCCCTGGTGCAGGTGATGGGCCTGAACCTGGCAGAGCTCTTCATCGTCTCCGACTGCCAGGTCTCCAGTGCGGAGCCCGATGCCGCCTCCACTGTGGGCCAGGGTGCCAACTTCCCCGGCCTCACCGTGGAAGTCAGCGAGGCCAGAGGCGACAAGTGCGAGCGGTGCTGGATGCACAGCCCCACTGTGGGCGCCGACGCGGATCACCCCACCCTCTGCGCCCGCTGCGCCGCCGTGGTGCGGAAACTCCCCCAATTCTGACCATCCGAAAACAGCAGTCAAAAAGGTCCCGGCCATTGGCCGGGACCTTTTTCCATGTCGATTCAATTCCCCCGGGCACGTTCCTTTTTCAGCTTCCGGATATCCTCTCCCGCAAAGGGCAGCAGGGTATATTCCCCTTCAATCCGGGAGGCGGCGGAGAGCAAGGCGCCCGCCTTCTCGAAAAGGATTTCAAGGAAGTGGTCGGCCAGCCCCTTTCCTTCATCTACAAACCCGGCGGCACCGGGCTCATCGGCATGGTGGAGCTCAGCCGCCAAAAGCCGGACGGGTACACCATCGGCATCCACTCCTATCCCCTGCTCATGCTCGACATCATCACCGGCCGCGCCGGGTACACGTTGGACAGTTTCGATTTCATCTCCCTGCTCTGCCTTGAGGAAGTCTATCTGGCCGTCCGCGCCGACAGCCCCGTTTCCAGCGCCAAGGAACTCATTGAGCGCGCCAAGTCCGAGCCCGGCAGGATCAACCTCGGCATCTGCGAAATCATGGGCCCCACGCATATCCCCGCCCTGCGCCTGAAGGCCGACGGCGTGCCTTTCAACCATGTGCCCCTCGACGGCGCGGGCAAGGTCGCTCCCGCGCT
>ERZ857998.3604-NODE-3604-length-12350-cov-3.002603_pt1 | contig 12350 bp, 8 predicted proteins | sample MGYA00519954_ERZ857998 | MGnify/ENA primary metagenome ERZ857998 (study PRJEB31778, sample SAMEA3449424) | human gut metagenome | biome: human gut; feature: human-associated habitat; material: faeces | place: United Kingdom | collected 2010/2012 ...
AAGGAACCGTCCAGAATGGAGGCACGGGCCGCTTCCACGGCTTCCGCAGTGCCTTCAGCCACGTTCTTGGTCAGCGGGGAAATGTCGACCATGCCTTCAGACATGCCCATGAGCACGTTTTCGCTGGTCCAGGTGCCATCGATGACCTTCTGCACGGCATCCGTCAGGTAAGCGCCCCAGTCCCAGATGGGCGCGGTGAGGTGCGCGTTGGGGCCAGCTTCGGTCATATCAGCATTGTAACCGCAGGCCCACACGCCACGTTCTTCGGCGGCGGCAACGGGGTTGGTGGTATCCTGATGCTGAGCAAGCACATCCACGCCGCGATCGAGCAGGGCGATGGCAGCCTGGCGCTCGATGGTGGGATCATACCAGGTATTGGTGAAGGTCACATCCATGGTCACGTCCGGGTTCACAGAGCGCGCGCCGAGGAAATAGGCATTCATGGAATAGATGCACTCAGGCGTCTGCATGGCGGCCACATAGCCCAGGTGATTGTTTTCCGTGCGCAGGCCAGCGGCGATACCGGTCAGGTAGCGAGCCTCGTAGATGCGGCCAAAATAGTTGTTGAAGTTGGTATCGTTGGACATATAGCCGGAGCAGTGGGAGAAGATCACGTCGGGATACTGTTCGGCCAGGTCAGCCATGTACTCCATGTAACCGAAGCTGATGCCGAAGATGATGTCGCAACCCTGTTCAACCAATTCCATCAGCGCGATTTCACAGTCGCTGTTTTCAGGCACGTTGCGCTTGATGATAATCTGATCATCCGACAGGCCGAGCGCTTCCTGCATGGCCAGGGTGCCATTGTGATGGGCCATGGTGTAGCCACCGTCGCTGATGTCGCCAATGTAGACAAAGCCGACCTTAATCTCCTCTTTCGGCACCGGTTCGAACGCCAAGGCGCTCGCGCTCATGGACAGCACCATCGCCAGGGCCAACGCGCAAACCAAAAGCTTCTTCATTCGAGTACATCCTCCTCTTTTTTCTAGCGTACAATTTGAAATCCAAGCATTTCAAATTGTATGTCTTATTATACGCCTGTATTGCCAAGCCTGCAAGGGCAATCCGTGTAAGGATTTTGCGTATTCGCCATAAATGAAAAGCCGGCCATGGCACGTAATAGGAAAGAAATTTTTGCTTACCCCACTCATAAACGTATATTTTGGAGCATATATACGGGCGTGAGGGATTCTTATGAAAAAGACGGTGCAATGCTGGCTGCGGCTGGCGATTTGGGGGCTATGGATGGCCCTGTGCGTGCGTGCGCGGGTAGCGGATGGTTTTGCGCCGTTCGCCAGCGCGGCATACGCTGTTTTGCGGCTGAGCGGCATTCATCCGCTCGTCTTGCTGGGCGGGAGCGCGTTGGGGTGCGCGGCGAGCGGATTGGGATGGATGGGGTATCAGGCGCTCGTTGGGTGCGCTGTGGTGGAATTGTTGTACCGGTTTTCCCTTTTGCAGCGCCTGGACAGGCCGGTTTTGGCGGGCGTACTGGCGTTTTTGGGCACGGGTTTGCCGGGCGTGTTGTTTTCCTATGGCATTGCGTACAATCTTCTGGGTTCGGGGCTGAGTGCAATGGTGAGTATGGCCGTTGCGCCGGTGCTATTGCCCCTTTGCGGGCGAATGCAAGAAAAGTGGATTTTTTCCCGGGAAGAACAGTTTGCCGTGGCGCTCGCGGCGGTGATTGTGGCCATAGGGCTGCGTGATACGCCGCTACAGGGCGCGTATATGACGCTGTGTGTGTTGGCAGCCTCCGCGGCTGGGGCGGGCGCGGGGGCGTTGAGCGGTGTGTTGATGGGCGCGGCCCTGGCATTTTCCGGCGGACAGCCGGAAGCGGCGGCGGTGATGGGCATGTCAGGCGCGCTGTGCGGCGTGCTCGTGGACGCGCCCCAATGGGTGCGCGCGTTGGCGTTTCTCGCTGTGTGTCAAACGGCGTATCTCGGCCCGTTTGGCTATTCCCTGCCCGCAGCGCCGTTCCCGCAAGCTTTGTGCGGCGCGCTCGCTTCGTTGGCGCTGCCTTGCGGGCGCATAAGGGAATTGTTGGCGGCGGGAGAGGCGCGGCGAGAAGTGTGCGCGATAGCGCGGGCGGAAAAGCAACTGCGGGATGCGGCGGCGGTGCTGGGCGAAATGGCCCAGGCGCAGCGGGTGGAAAGCGAAGAAGGTGGCGTTCAGGCGGTGCGGCAGACTTTTCGCGCGCTGCAAGGCGCGTTGCAAGGCGTAGCCAATGGCCTGCACGGCGGCCAGATATTTTGGACGCGCAAACCTGTGCGGCTGAACGCCACCGTGGGGGTTAGCGTGCGGGCCAAGGAAGCGGTATGCGGCGATAGTTATGCCGTGGTTCCCCTGCCCGACGACCGGATGGTGGCCGTAATTTGCGATGGCATGGGTACGGGTGAGGCCGCGCGCGCGCAGAGCGAGCGGGCTGTGCGGCTGATCACGCGGTGGATGCAAGCGGGCGCGGACGCGCCGTCCGCCATTGGCGCGGCGAACGCCTTCTTCTTGTGGCAAGGCAGCGAAACTTTTTCCACGCTGGATTTGGCGGTGATCGATCTGCGCGCTTCGCGTGCGGAACTCTATAAGTTGGCCGCGCCGCCTTCTTTGCATTTGCACGCGGACGCGGTGACGGAAATCGCGGGGGCGGATTTGCCCATTGGCGTGCTCGAAGGGGCGCGGCCAACGCCGGTGTCCGTAGCGCTACGGCGCGGCGATACGCTGTTCATGGCCAGCGACGGCGTAATGGATCGATATACGGCGCAGGAGTTGTCCGCCGTGTTGCGGACGCAAGTGAACGCGCGCAAAGCCTGCGAGGCGGTGGTGCGGGCGCAAAGGACGCCCAAAGACGATATGACGGCCATTGTTGTAAAGCTTACGTAATGGTGGCCCATTTCTGCATTGCACATTGCGAATAAGCATGCTATAATGGTATATATCTATGACTGGCAACGGCTCCGCGGCAGGAGCCGCCCAATATAGCCAATTGCGTAAGCGGGCGCGCTGTGCGAGCGGCAACGATGGATAAAGAGGTGAAGAAAATGAACTGGGTGCAAAATCTGCTGGGTTCGGCCAGTGTGGCGGATATCCTGGTATACGCGGCGATCATTGCGATTTTTGTGCTGGGCATCGCCAAGTGCGTGATGCCGGTGCTCAACACGCGTAGACTTTTGCTGCGCGCCATCCGCAACATCAAGGCGGGGGACAACGCCAAGATTTCCTGGCAGGACGACAAATTTTTGGGCAAAGGCTCGCTCTTTCCTCATTGGAGCGAATATTTGAACAACTTGTTTTTTGCCGATGGCGCTTACCACAATGCCAGCGCGATTGAGGACTATATCAATGAAGAAACCGTGATTGAAGAGCCCGGGCGCTCCGTTCTGGCGGATGCGATTCCCGGCATCCTGGTTTCGCTGGGTTTTTTGGGCACATTGATCGGTCTTTCTACGGGCTTGGCCAATTTCAGCATGGAAGATTCTTCGGCCGTGCAGATCTCCATCGAGACGCTGATCCCCAGCATGCGCTACGCGTTTATGACGTCGATCTTTGGCGTGATTGGCTCCATTCTTTTCACCATGGTCGTGCGCATGACCAATGGCTTTACCAACCACGCGCTCACGGAATTTTATTCCGCCATGAAAGGCCGCGCGGGCGTGCTCTCCGTAGATCCGATGACGCAGGTCGCCATTTACCAGCAGGAGCAAACGGCGCTGATCCAAAAACTGGAACGCGAGCTGGGCGCTTCCATCGAGGCGGGCGTCCGGCCTTTGCAAAAGAGCCTGAACGAATTCATGAGCATTTCCACAAACGAGCAGATGCGCTTCTTAAACGCCGTGGTGGAGCGCTTTGTGGATCAAATGGATCAGACGCTCAAGGGTCAGTTGCGCAATTTCGCCGTTACGCTGGATGAAACCTGCCGCCACCACGAGGAAGTGCAGGAAAGCTACAAGGCGAACCTCGCTCAGCTCGAGCGCATGGCGCGCGAAATCGCCCAGTATGAAAAGCTGAATGATCAGATGGTTTCCAAGCTCGACGGCTATTTGAACCGGATGAGCGCGGCGCAGGTCAAATTGGAAGAAAGCTATCGCCGCGTAGGCAGCAGCGTGGAGCAGATGGAGGGCGTGGCGCAAAAGCAAAACAATTATTTGCAAACCGTCACGGCCGCGCAATCCGAAATTTCCAAGGCGGCTACGCTTTTCCAGCAGGCGAGCGAGAAGTATATGGCGCTGTTCAGTGAGAACTTCCAGAAATCCACGCAGGCGATTCTCAAGGCTTCTTCGAACATGGATACCAGCGCCAAAGCGATGGATGCGGGCGCGAAATCCCTGGAAAATGCGCATAAAGCGCTGGTGGGGCAGATCAACAAGGATCTGCGCGAAACGCTGGAGATTTTCGACCAGAACATGCAGCACATCGTCAAGCAATTGGGCGTCGCGGTGAACGAAATCACGGCGTCTGTTGAGAATCTGCCGCGCGCGGTGGGAGGAACGGCGCGCGTGTTTGAGCAGCAGCTCAATGAGATGATCGCCACCTTGCAGCGCGCGCAGGCGGCGCTGGACGATGCCGTTGCCCGCATGCGCTGAAGCGGGAGGTGACGGACGATGCGCAAATCAATGCGCGGAAAGCGCAGGGGCGGCGAAGATAAGAGCTTCTGGCTGTGCTTTTCCGATTTGATGAGCACCTTGGTGTTGGTGTTGGTGCTGATCATGTTTTATAGCCTTTATTTGCATTTTGACACGATGGAAGAAGCCACGGCGCGGCTGCTGCAGACCGAGCAATCCTTGGCGGACCGGGAAGCGGAAATCGCCGCGCAGGATGAGGAACTGCACATCAGCAACATGCAATTGATCGAGCGCGAGGCCGCGCTGAACGAAGCGTTGGCGGAGCTGGAACAGGCGCAATTGGAATTGCAGGCCTCGCAGCTGAGCGCGCAGGAGCGCGAAGAATTGCTCGCCGCCTTGCAGACGCAATTGGAAGGGCAGCAGGCGCAGCTAGAGGATCAGCAGGCGCAACTGGAAGATCTGATCGGCGTGCGTTCCCGCATCATCGTGGAGTTGGCCAGCGCGCTAAGCGAAGCAAATGTGCAGGTGGATACGGATCAGAACACGGGCGCTATCCGCCTTTCCAGCGAGGTGCTCTTCAACGTGGGCCAGGCCGTGCTCAAGCCAGAGGGCGAACGCTTTTTGCAGCGCTTCATCCCCGTGTATATGGATGTGCTGCTCTCTGAGGAATACGCGGATTCGGTGAGCGAGATCATCATCGAGGGGCACACGGATTCCACGGGCACGTACATCGAAAACATGGAGCTTTCGCAAAACCGCGCGCGCGCCGTGCTGCAATACATTCTCAGCAGCGATTTCACCCAGCTTTCTTACAGTGAAAAGCAGGCGCTGCGCGAGGTGGTGACGGTGAACGGCCGCTCTTCCAGCGATCCGGTGCTGGATGAAAATGGCCTGGAAAATATGGACGCTTCGCGCCGCGTGGAATTCAAATTCCGCCTGCACGATGAAACCATGATCCAGCAGATGCAGGAATTGCTCGATAGCTTTTCTATAGCGGATACACAGACGGATACCCAGCAAGAGAGCGCGCAGAGCGCGCAATAAACCAACAGGGCGGGGGCAGCCTCGGCGCGGCCGGGGCGGCCCCGCCTTATAAAACGGAGGGAAATCCTGTGCAAATTGTTCGGCCAAGGCTGGAAGCGTTGCGCGAACCCATGGGCGTGGACGAGCCGCGCCCGCGGTTCAGCTGGCAACTGCGTTCGCAGGAACGGTCAGCGGCGCAATCCGCCTATCGGATTGAAGTGCACGCGGGTGACACGTTGGTGTGGGACAGTGGAAAGGTCGTTTCGCGCCAGAATTCACAGGTGGAATACGCGGGGGCGCCGCTCAAGCCGCGCACGCACTATTGGTGGCGGGTTCGCGTGTGGGATGAGCGCGGCCTGGATGCGGGCGCTAGCCGCATCGCGCATTTTGAAACGGGGCTGATGGGCAAATGGCGCGCGCGCTGGATTGCACACCCCAAGCAATATGAGCCGGGCAAGCCGCTGGGCGTGGTGCGGTTTTCGCGCGCGTTTGAAGTGAAGGAACCGGTGGAAAGCGCGCGGCTTTACGTGAGCGCGTTGGGCGTGTACGCGGTTTCTCTCAATGGCGCGCGCGCGCATGACGCGCGCTTGTGCCCCGGGCCCACCAGCACAAAGCGGCGCGTGCATTATCAGGCTTTTGACGTTACGAAGTTTTTGCGCGAGGGAAACAACGAGATTTGCGCGGATGTGGCGGGCGGATGGTACACAGGCGCTTATGCGCATGCGCTGTGCGCGGAAAAGTGCGGCCCCCGGCAAGCGTTGATCGCACAACTGTATATTCGCTATACTTCCGGCGAGGAAGACGCCATTCTCACCGACTCGCACTGGCAGGCGGACGCCAGCGGCCCTTATCGCATGGCCGACCTGGCTATGGGCGTGTGGTACGATTCCACCATTGCGCCCAAAAATCCGGTGAACGCCTATTTGCCGAGCATTCCCAAAACGCTTTTGACCTGGCCTGCGGTGCAACCCATTGTTTTTCGGGAAACGCTGAGCGCCCAGAACCTGTGGACCGCGCCCAATGGGGATAAGCTGGTCGATTTCGGGCAGAACATCGCCGGCGTGGTGCGTTTTACCGTGCGGGGCGAGCGCGGGCGCGAAGTGGCTTACGATTGCGCGGAAGTGCTCGACGCGCAGGGCAATTTTTATCGCGAAAATTATCGCTCGGCGCGCGCGGAAGTGCGCTATGTGCTCTCGGGCGGCGGGGCGGAAACGTTCACGCCGGATTTCACGTATATGGGTTTTCGCTATATCCGGCTGAAAAACTGGCCGGAAGGCGCCAAGTGCGAGGACTTTACCGCTCTCGTCCTGCGCACGGATTTGGAGGAAAATGCGGGCTTTGAATGCTCGGATGAACGCGTGAACCAACTGTATCACAACGCGTTGTGGACGATGCGTTCCAACCTGGTGGGCGTGCTCACGGACGCGCCCGAGCGCGATGAGCGCTTCGGCTGGACGAGCAATTATCTGGCCCTGTCCAACACGCTATGCCTGCAAATGAACGCGGCGGCTATGCTGTCCGATTGGCTGTGCGATCTGGCCATTGAGCAGCGGGAAAATGGCGCCATTCCCTGCGCGATTCCCAATTGCTTGAGCGACGACCTTTCCGGCTCAGCGCTCAGCGACGATGCGGTGGTCACGGTGCCGTGGGCGCTGTATAAAGCCTATGGCAATGTGCGCATGCTGGAAAAGCACTATCCCTGCATCAAAAAATGGATCGAATTTATTTCCTCCCGCGTACGCGATGGGTTGTGGCCTGTCGACTATCAATATGGCGACTGGCTGGCGCTGGACGCGCGCGCCAATAGTTGCATCGGCGTCACCGATGTTTCCCTCATCGCTTCCGCCGCATACGCGCGGGCGGCGGATCTGGCCGCGCGCATCGCCGATGTACTCGACCGGGATTATGACGCGCGCAATTTCCGCGCGTTGCACAAGAAAATCAAGCGCGCGTATCAGCGGGAATTCATCACCGCCACGGGCCGCTTGGCCGTGAACACGCAGACCGCGCACATTCTAACGCTGCGCTTTGATCTGTGCGAGGAAGAGCATCGCGATCGCATTGCCAACGATTTGTTCCGGCTAATTGAAGAAAACAGCGATTGCCTTACCACGGGCAGCGCGGGCACGCCATCCGTTTTGCCATTGCTCACCAGCCTGGGCCGGCACGATCTGGCGGCGCGCGTGTTGTTTCGGGACGATATGCCCTCCTGGCTATACGCCGTGCGCCACGGCGCGACCACCATCTGGGAACGCTGGGACGGCATTCAGCCCGACGGCGCGTTTGCCAACCCGGAATTCAATTCGTTCAACCATCCGCTGGGCAGTTGCATCGCCGCGTGGCTGGTTTCGTGCGTGGCGGGCATCGGCTTTTATCGCAGCCCCATGTATGCGGATATCCTTTTGCATCCCCGCTTTACCGAGGGGATGAGCTTTGCCTCCGGCTGGCACAGAACGCCCTACGGCGTGATTCGCTGTGGCTGGCGGCTTTCGGGCGTGGAAGCGCAGGTGGAAGTGTCCGTGCCCGTGAGCTGCGAAGCGCTGGTGATTTTGGAAAACGCGTGGCTGGGCAATGTGCGCGAAAAGGACGGCGATTTTCTCCATTCACCCGGCGTGAAGCGGGCTTGGCAGTCGGATAACGATGTGTTTGTGCGCGTGGACGCGGGCAATTACGAATTCACTTGGCGATTTGAACTGTAAAGCGGAAGGAATGAGAACCGGTATGCAGACGATTGCGCGCGTGCGCACGGATTTTTCCAGCAAATTTGGCGTGCCCCGGCAGAGCGGCACGGAAGGGTTGCGCGGCGAGGTGGTGTTTGAGCCGCCTTTTCGCAATCCGGACGCGGTGCGCGGCTTGGAAGGATTTTCGCACATTTGGCTCCTTTGGCAATTTTCCCTCGCGCAACGCGCAGGCTGGTCGGCTACGGTGCGCCCGCCGCGGCTGGGAGGCAATGTGCGCGTAGGCGTGTTCGCGTCTCGCGCGCCTTACCGGCCCAATCCCATCGGTCTTTCGTCCGTGCGCTTGGAAGGCATTGAAATGCGCGGCGAGCAAGGGCCGGTGTTATTGGTTTCCGGTGTGGATATGGTGGACGGTACGCCGGTTTACGACATTAAGCCCTATCTGCGCGCAGACGCGCATCCGGATGCGCGCGAAGGGTTTTCCGGGCCCGTGCGCGCCCATGCGCTGCGGGTGGAGTTTCCGCCGGAACTGCTCGCGCGCATTCCGGAAGCATTGCGCGCCGGCCTCTTGGAAGCGTTGCGCCAGGATCCCCGGCCTTCCTATCAGGAAGATCCTTCGCGCCTGTACGGTGTGCCGTTCGCAGGGCAGGACGTGCGCTTTACCGTGGAAGGGGATGTGCTCACCGTGCGCGAAATTGGCGCGGTGCTCGGGCCGCAAATACAGGAAGGGTGAAACTGCTATGGACAAATGGGATGAACGGTTTATGCAGACCGCGCGGCTGGTGGCTACGTGGGCCAGTTGTTACCAGGCCGACCGCAAAATTGGCGCGGTAATCGTAAAAAACAAGCGCATTATGACCACGGGATACAATGGCGCGCCCGCGGGAGTGAAAACCTGCCAGGAACGGGGCGAATGCATGCGCCGCATTTGGCACATTCAATCGGGCACGCGTCAGGAATTTTGCTATGCCATCCATGCGGAGCAAAACGCCATCATTCAGGCCGCGCGGCTGGGCGTTTCCATCGATGGCGGCACGCTGTATTGCACGCACCAACCCTGCGCCGTGTGCGCCAAGATGATCGTGAACGCGGGTATCGTGCGCGTGGTGTATGAGCATGGATACCCGGACGAGTTCGCCGTGCAGATGATGAAAGAGGGCGGTGTGGAGCTTTGCCGGTTTGGGGAGATGACATAGCGCTCGCCCGCGCGATTGCGCAAAAGGCGCAAAGCCTGGGCGGGCGCGCGTATTTTGTGGGCGGCTATGTGCGCGACGCGGCGTTGGGCGTGCAGAGCAAGGATGTGGATTTGGAAGTGTATGGCTTGGCGCCTGAAGCCTTGTTCGCGCTGATGGGCGAGTTCGGGGAAGCGTATGAAAAGGGCGCAGCCTTCCGCGTTTTTGGGCTGAAACATTCGGAGATTGACGTGGCTATGCCGCGGCGGGAAAGCCGCACCGGCGCAGGGCACCGGGATTTTGCCGTGGCAGTGGATCCGTTTTTGCCGCCGCAGGTGGCGGCCAGCCGGCGCGATTTCACCATTAACGCCATGATGATGGACGTGCTCAGCGGCGAGATCCTGGATTTTTTTGGCGGACGGCGCGATTTGCAAAACCACATCATCCGGCACGTGAGCGACGCGAGCTTTGCCGACGACGCGCTGCGCGCCTACCGCGCCGCGCAATTCGCCGCGCGGCTGGAAGCGACTGTCGCGTCGGAAACCGTGGCGCTCATCCGGCAGATGGATGTAAGCGCTCTTTCGCGCGAGCGCGTGTTCGATGAAATGAAAAAAGCGCTTTTGCGCGCGGCGCGGCCGGGCGATTATTTTTTCTGGTTGCGCGCGTTTGGCCTGTTGCCCCAGCCACTGCTCGCCCTGGAGCGCACGCCGCAGGATCCGCGCTTTCATCCAGAGGGAGACGTCCTCACGCACACCTTGCAGGTGCTCGACCGCGCCGCTGCGCTGCGCGATCGCGCCGCCTTTCCGCTCTATTTCATGCTTGCCGCGCTTTGCCATGATATGGGCAAGCCCGCCGTCACCGCGGTGCGGGACGGGCGCATCGTCGCTTACCGGCACGAAGAAGAGGGCGCATCCATCGCGCGCGCGTTTCTGGGAACGCTCACGGACGAAAGCGCGCTGCTGCGCTATGTGGAAAATATGGTGCTATTGCATATGCGTCCCAACCGGCTCGCGCAGGATCGCTCGCGCCCCAAATCCACGCGGCGCATGTTCGATGCGGCTGCTTGCCCGGAAGACTTGATTTTGCTCTCCATGGCGGATGCGGGCAACGCGGAACATGAGCCGTTTCTGCGCGAGCGGCTGGAGGATTATCGGGCGATGCTGCGCTTGCCTATGGTTACGGGGCGCGATTTGCTCGCGGCTGGCATTCCTGCAGGGCCGCACATGTCCGCGCTCCTGGCCCGCGCGCGCACGTTGCATTTTGCCGGCATGCGCCAGGAACTCGTTTTGCAAACCCTGCTACAGGAATACCGGCAGCGCGCCCGCTAAGAAAGCAAGGGGCTGTGAAAAAACTTTTGTCGTTCTTTCACAGCCTCAGAGCATTGATAAAGTTGATATTTTATTTGAAATTGCAAGATTGTATTTTCAAATGGCATAATCTTGCGATTTTTGCGTTTCTAATCCCTCCGTCACGGCTGCGCCGTGACACCTCCCTTTTGAATCCCTCCGTCGCGGCTACGCCGCGCCACCTCCCTTTTCCCTTCGGGAAAAAGGAGGCTTTTGGACAGTGCTACTTCCAGCGATAGTGCCACTAACCAAAAGGCTCCCCTGTGTAAGGGGGACGAAAGAGGCAGCGCAGCCAGTGGCTGCAATAGCTGCCGATGAGTCCAATGAGCAAGGGAGAGCCGCAAGCGAGCTTGCGAGCGCAGCGGCACGACCATTGCGAATTGAGGACGCTGTCAGCGAAGCTGACTGAGGGGTTGCGAAAGAACTTTTGCTGTTTTTTCACAGCCCCTGGGATTTTATTCTGCCGTGTCGTTTGCCAGGGAATCCGTCATATCCAGCACGGGGAGCGGGTCGCTCGCGCCATACACAGAGGGCAGCGCGCCATCCCACTGCTGGATTTCCTGATATGCGACCAACTGCTCGGTGAGCGAGGCGGCGATCAGCGCGTTGGCTTCGGCTTCGGCTTCGGCCTGCACGCGCACGGCGTAAGCGGCGGCGTCGGCCTCGATCTGCTTCACGGAAGCGTCCGCTTCGGCGAGGATTTCGCGCTCCTGCGCGTCGGCGTTGGCGGCGATCACGCGCCTTTCGGCGTCCGTCTGGGCGACGACCAGCAATTGCGCCTGCTCGATTTCCGTGCGCAGCTTGGTTTGCTCAGCCACCTGCTTGTCTTCCACCGCGTCGGTAAAGGCGTCGGTGAAATCCACATTCTCAATGGAAACCGCCGTGACGGAAATGCCGTATTCCGCCATTTCGGGCGAAAGGATTTCCATCACCTGGTCGGCCAGCGTGGAGCGCGCGCCGATCAGCTTTTCGGCGCTGTAGCGGGCGAACACGGCCTTCACGCCTTCCTGAACGCGCGGCTCCATCACCTGTTCATAATAGCCCAAGCCGACTTTCTGGTACAGCTCGCTGCACGCGTCGCGCGGCACATGGAAGTTCACCGTGGCGATCACGTCCACCTGCTGGATGTCCGAGCTGAACGCCTGCATGGTGACGGTCTCCTTCTGCGTGCGGTTGTCCATCACAATCACGCGGGCGAGCGGATTCTTCGCGTGCAGGCCCTCGCCATAGGTATCTTCCGAAACGCGGCCAAAGAGCGTGATCACGCCGGTTTGGCCGGAAGGAATGGTCACAATGGGCGAAAACGCCGTGAAGAACACGATTAGCAGCACGACCACCGCGCACGCGAGCGCCAGGATCAGCACCTTTTTCGGGCCCAGGGATTTTTTGGGCGCATAGCCCTGTGTGTTGGCATTGAAGTTCACGAGAACAACCTCCTGCTGTTGTAGAATGCAAATATCCTCAGCTTGTCAAAATTGACAAGCTGGTGGACGGGGGAGCAAGCTCCCCCGCCACTGCCACCCCTACCAGTTTCCGCTAAAATCCTGCGGATTTTCGGGCGCGGAAACTGCAAGGAAGCGA
>ERZ857998.3606-NODE-3606-length-12340-cov-235.251852_pt1 | contig 12340 bp, 17 predicted proteins | sample MGYA00519954_ERZ857998 | MGnify/ENA primary metagenome ERZ857998 (study PRJEB31778, sample SAMEA3449424) | human gut metagenome | biome: human gut; feature: human-associated habitat; material: faeces | place: United Kingdom | collected 2010/2012 ...
ATAAATACATATATACATAAAACCATAAATACATATATACATAAAACCATAAATACATATATACATAAAACCATAAATACATATATACATAAAACCATAAATACATATATACATAAAACCATAAATATGTATAATTTAATTACTTTTAAATTCAAAGTATTTTTACTTTTAAATTCAAAGTATTTTTAGTTTTAATTTAAAAGTATTATATGTAATTATAGTGTAAAAAAATTTATATAAAATGAAAACGTTTTCATATCAAAAACTATTGCATTATTTATATTATTATGATATAATATTTATGTAAGTAGTTGAGCAACACCTATTTATATAGGGTTAGCCACTGCTAACAGAAGGAGAAAAAAATATGAAAATTTACAAAGACTATTACTTACATGATTTTAATTTTTGGAGTGGTGCTAAGGACAATGTTAAATATCTAAGTAACGGTGATTTTACCGTTATTGAATCGGGGCTTGAAGAAATGTACCCAGACGGCATCGAAGAAACGGAGTTAAACGATTTGTTTAGATTTGACATGGACGAAGTATCCAAAATACTTGGCTACGATGATTTCGATGTTTTAAAAAAAGAGAGAGCGGAGGTAAATAAAAAATGAAATTAAAAAATCATAGAATTTATAAAGGGAATGTTAATTTATATATCCCCTTTCAATACAATTTATACGTGATTAAATGTAATCACGTAGTATTTAATGAATTAGCTGAAAATATTTCAGCTGACATTAAGTCTATTTGCTTATATCAATCGGGGGACACCATGGTTGAGATTGAGCATAAGCAAAAAAACGTCAGACTTATTTTGAAGGCATTCAAAATGGGTTTGAAAATTTATAATATTTTCGATGAAGAAGTCAAGCAAGTTGATTTCTTGGCTAAAATATTTTAAAGGAGGTGTCAATTAATGACATTGAAAGATTTTGACTTTAATTTTAAGTCTAAATTTACAATTAGGCTTATCATTCAAAACCAGCATTTAGATTTTAAAGTATTAAACTTTAATTTCTATAGCTGTAAAAGCGAATTGTATACTCTTTTGGTGAGAATATATGGTTCTTGTATGGATGTAGCTAGAATAGAAATTCCTAACTATTCTAGTATAACGACAATATCCGTAAACTGCTCAAACGCGGTTTATGAAGACATCCTCGATTTTCTTTATAGAAAGGGGTGCCGTTAATGGCTATTTACTACCGTTCTATATTGAAACGCGAACCTATCAACCGATGGGGTCGCATGGGCTATCGAGAATATTTAGAAATTGTTCGAACAGACGACATTTCTAAATATAATTATCGGAAAAAGATAAAATTCCGATTATATATCGAAAACGACAGAATTTTCATTGACGAAGAAAAACAAGCATATTTTGAAAATTGCTTGAAACTCGTAAATACCGATGAAATTTATTCATTTTCATTATAAGGAGGTAAAAAAATGAAAACAACGATAAATTACATAGGTATTATAAAGCAAGGTAATAAGCTTTTATCGCTTATTACGGACAAACCGCTTAAAATAAAGGGTTTGTTATCTACTCAAAAGATAGTATTACCGATATCATTTAACTATAAAGTTGTCGACATAGCATCTGAGATTAAGAGATGTTATGAAAATTATACAAAAGGCAACTCTAAATATATTTTTTATGTATATGTTTCTATAAAAGGAAATGTAGTACATATGATATATGACTTAATCCCTCGTAATGAATTAAAAAGCTGGTATAAAATGAAAATTATTTTACCGATAGGTAATTGGGTGACAGCGCTTGAAATTATGAATGAAATAAAAAAATTATTTGATGAGGAGGTGAAGAAAATGTGAATGATATGCAAATTTTTTTAGATAAGAAGTCTTACGATTGCTTAAGAAGAAATAATACTGTTTCATTCCATATGAATGGCTCGTTTTATACTTTAAGTTATAGTAAACGTAAGGATTTATGCTCGTTGTCTCGTTATGACGGTGAGGGTAAAAAATACTTTGTGGGTATATTTGAGTACCCAATTTGTTTAGACTATTTAGAAGAAATAAAACTAAAAGAAAGAAAAAAGGAGATTTAAAAAATGTTAAAAAAAGAAAATGAAAAATTAAGAAGTTTGGACAACAAAAAATTAAGAGAAAATTACAATTTAATAAGACTACCAATTTCGGTAAGAGAGGTAGTGACTGATAATAATAAGTTTTGTACTTATTATACAAAAAATAAAAATAACGATTATTTTATCGTTAAGTTTAAAAAGACTAATCTTTGTAGACCACAAGAAAAAGGGCATTATATCTTATACGCTGAATATGACGAGATAAATTTTGCTAGAGAACGCAAAAGAGCGAAAGACAACGATAATGTATATTTACATAATGTCATTTGGGTGGGACGTGTTGAAGATTACGACATTGACACTCAAAAAATCGAAGAAATAAAAAGAGCAAATGATAAGGAATTGAGCAAATTCCTAACCGATAACATTGATTTAGATAACCTCCCCTTTTAGGAGGTTTTTATGCCAAGAAGAATTAGATTAACAGGCGATGAAAAAGCTCTCTTTGAAAAGTTAAAAAATACGATGTCGAAAGCAAAAGCAAAAGATTTTAGATACGAGATAAGAGACTATCGTAATTTCATAAGAGAGGCCAACAAAAAAATCGAAAAAGATAAGTTCTATAGTAATATTAGCAAAGGTTATCGAATGAATACGAAAACCATCGATAACTACGCTATTTTTAAAGACAGATTATCGAGAGTTGAAACATTCGTAAATACATCCAAAGAAGCATTTATAAATAAATATAAGGATAATCTCATTCGAAATCTAGATAGTATTTTTAATGTTGATTATTCTGATGTTATTAATAATTTAACAGACGAACAGTTTGCGGAATTATTCAATGATTTTAGCATATTGTACACTTTATTCACTCCATCACCTAAAGTTGGTGATATTCAAACAACTTTTTCATTATTGTTTGAGAAAAAAGAAGACTTTGAGGAAGTTTTAAAATCATATGCACAAGGTTAAAAACATTTGCACAATCGATTTTGAAACGAGGAACTCTACGCTAGATTTAGCAAATAAAGAAACAAGCGTTTGGTTGTGGGATATCTGCTCCTGCGATACTTTCAAACATCGCTATGGCACCACCTTAGATGACCTATTTCGCTACGTTTTCGATGAAATAAAAGAGGACGTCATCTACTACTTTCATAACTTAAAATTTGATGGTTCCTTTTTAATTTCATATTTATTAACACACGGTTACATATGGTCGGATAAACCGTTTAAAGAAATACAACCATATTATTTTAATTCTTTAATTGATAGTAGAAAACAGTTTTTTTCTATTACAATAAGAAATAAAAATAATAGTAAAATTGAAATTCGAGATAGTCAGAAAAAAATTTCTTCATCCGTTGGTGAAATCGCCAAATCTTGGAAGTTACCGATATTAAAAGGTGAAATAGATTATAAAATGCATCGTCCGATAGGCTATATCCCGACGGATGAAGAGATAGAATATATCAAACATGATACTGAGATTATGGCTCGCGTTTTGAAAGAGTTCCACAAGGAGGGTATGTCATCCCTAACTTCAGCAAGTGACAGTTTCAAAGCATATAAAAAGACAATGACAAAGAAAACATTTGCTGAGTTATTCCCTGTACTGGATAAAGATATTGATGACTATATCAGAAAATCATATTTGGGTGGTTTATGTATCGTAAATAAAAAATATAAAAATATTCTGCTATATAACTGTAAATGTTACGATAAAAACTCGATGTATCCATCCAAGATGGAGAAAGAATTATTTGCATACGGCGTCCCTATTAAAGGAGACGGTAAATATGTAGAAAATAAAAAATATCCTGTCTATATCCAACACATCAAATGCCAAATTAAGTTAAAGGATAACCATATCCCTTGTTTGATGTTAAAACGTTTTTTGCAACTGAAAAATGAATATATAGAAGATACAGGAGATGAAATTATCGAACTATACCTCACTATGGTGGATATGAAAATTCTATTTGATGCGTACGATATTCACTATATTGAATTTATAGACTATTTAATGTTTAGGGGTTCTAGAAAACTTTTTACCGAGTTTATAGACACAAACTATCTCCTAAAACAAAATAGTGAGGGGGCAAAACGGCTACTAGCTAAACTTCGTTTAAATTCATTTTACGGTAAATGGGCAACAAACCCCGTGCATTATGTAATAGAACCCTATCTTGATAGCGAGGGTATATTATGTTTTAAGTCAATTAATAAAATAGTTGACGAACCATTATATACAATTAATGCATCGTTAACAACCGCATATTCGCGTTATGATTTATATATTAATATACAAAATAACTACGATAATTTTGTGTATTGTGATACTGACTCGATTACAACGGTTGGAGATGCGGTAGGTTTAGAAGTGGATAAAAAGAAACTCGGTGCTTGGGATTTGGAAAAAGAATATAAACTTTTCAAAGTAATTGCCCAAAAAACCTATTATGGTGTGTTAAATGATGATAGCGTATTGATAAAAGCGTGTGGTGCACCCAATGAAGTTAAAAAACAGATTAACTTAGATAACTTTAAAATTGGTGAAACATTTACAGGTAAACTACGTCCTGTACGTGTAAAAGGCGGTTTAATTTTAGCAGATACCACTTTTACTTTTAAGGATAGATAAACTCTTTACAAAAATAAAAAAATATGATATAATAAGGATGGTGATAGTATGGATTTAGAAGAGTTACAAAGTAAATATAATGAATTGGTGAATGAAAATAACCGATTAAAAAACGAGAAAAAGGAGTTAGAAGAAAACGTCGACAAAATAAAAGAAGAACTAAAGAATAAAAAAGATAAATATGTCGATGACTACGATTTTTTAGGAGGAATGGAAAATGATTATTAAACCTATGCGTGATAAAAAGTCAAAAAAGGTCTTAAGCAATGTTGAAATATGCAGAAGAATGTATGCGACATTGTCAACAATGAAAGAAAAAAGCGAACCGTCAGAATATTATGGTATATTTGGTGGTTCTCCCTCGACAGAACAAGAGGTAATGTCATTTTTGAAACAAATTAATGATGAAAAAGATGACAAGGCAGCACAACAGATGATGCAGAATTACATACTACCCACAATTATGAAAGGAGTAAAATAATATATGCCAATTACTTTAAATGCCAATAAATTTATTGGTACACTATCAAATTTAATTTGTTATACTTTTTATAAGGATAACTACCATTTAGGGGATAATATTGACGCTTTATTAGAAGCATTTAGAAGTGATGATACCATCAACGGCGATGGTAAACTTGTTTTAACTAGTGATTTACCGGTTGTAAAAGATTTAGTGGTAAATACATCCACTTTGTTAACAAGCGTTCCACCTAAAATACAGGAACAATATATACCCGTTACAAAATTCAAATATATCCAGTTAACAGTAAATCGATATTTAATGCGAGGTGGGTTTGAGGATGAATACGCGATGGCTAATCTTATCTCATATTTACTCAATAATATGCGTATTGCAAAACGTTTGCAATTAAAAACAGATATTGAAACAGTTATTGCTGAAATTTTAACAAATAACCCAACAACGCAAACCGTTACAGGTTTAGCAAAACCTACAACAAGCCCAACGGCGGTTGAATTAAATGCAGTTAGGACATACAATACGAATTTAATATATCGTACACTTTTAACAGTTATCCAAAAGTTAGGGTTGGGTTACGAACTCAATATAACGGATAAAAAAACTGGTAATGGTACATTCGAGGCGTACGAGAGACCTAACAACATTGTATGTTTAATAAGCCCCTCAACTATGGCCTCAATGGACGTTGACACACTTGCAACTTTATTAAATTCAAATAAAATTACACAAAAAATTAATGTAAACTTTATTGAAAATGATACAATAACAGACGGTGAAATATTAATAGTATCAAAAGATAAAATTCAATATGGTTATTTCTATCAAGTAGCTACATCGTTCTTTGATGCGTCTAATTTAAATCAACAGGACTTCTTGCATTTTTCGTATTACTGTGACCAAATCGAACGAGCACCGGCAGTTCTAATCGAATGTACTAATTTTCACGTTGAATAGGAGGTGCTACTATGGCACTTCCTTTTTCAATATATTTAGCGAATATACCGTTTTTAAATAAAAATTATTTGATAACGAACGGTAAAGAAGTTAAAGATACCGGCATTTATAATTCTGTTGAAATAAATAACGTAAATTTTATCAATAATATTACGTATAATCGTAATTATTTGAACGTGGAACCGACCTCTATATCATTCATCATTGATATAGACGACAACTCGTTCTTTAACGTATTATGGAATAAATATAATGCTGTGTATTTTTCTGATAGCACAGATGAAAATTATCGTATATACAGAATTGAAAAATTAATGTATGTATCTTCAAAAAAAGTGCGTGTTGAGGCAGTAGAAACAATATATAATATAATTAAATCATCTTTTGAAGTTACTTCAAATATTAATGTATCACTGTTAAAATCACACGAGACATTCATAAGATATGGATATGCATATGATAGTATTTTAAACACATCAGGAAAGGCAAATTTTTCTATAAACGGAGATACCGATTTATATACTCCTATCGGTGAAGAAATTGTGATGCCTTTAACGAGAGGTTTGAAAGCAATAGAGCAAAACTATGGGTTAGAAACCTTAACAAGTTGGCTAAACAATAATGTTAGATTTTGGGTTGTTGTTTATTTGCAACCTGATACGTATAAAGTTGATACAAAATCGGTTGTTTTGGGTAAAAGTACATACGAGGGTATGTCGTTACCTTATGCCGTTCTATCTTGTCCGTTTATACCAAATAACGTATATAAATTAATCAATAGAAATACGGGTTTAGATGATGAAACAATAAGTATTGAAAATTTATTTACTTTCATCAATACTATCGACCAATCAAAGATATATGCTATCAAATGTTATCCTTATTCTATGTTTACGCGTGCAGGTAGTGCATCGATAGATGATACGAATTTAATTATTAGTAATACAACTTTTGCAAATACATACGGTACAGGTTTAGGTTTCTTTTACGTAAAATATTTAAATGGAAGTTTTATATCTAATCCTGTAACAACCGATTTCGCAGGGTTCCCTAAAATGACTGATAGTACATATGCGTTTAGTGGCAATGACTTAGCAACAAGTGAAAATCCATACATAGCAGGTAACACCAATATGCTTGCGATTAACGACTTTATGGGTAATAGAAAAAATTTAAATTTGATATGGTTAGGTAGCTACACACGATTACTATTCAAAGTTGTGATGCCGCAATTATTAGAAACATCCACGTATTATGTAGATTTTGCATCTAATTCAAGTAATTCGCTTTATAAAAATGTACCATCTAATCAAATGAATTATTTAGTGGGTTCTATGAATTTTAGCCTTTCTTACACGGTGGATGCTCTCAATCGTTTTTTAGGTAGTAATACAAACTGGTACAAATCAAATATGAATACATTAAAAAATAATTTATCTAAAATAATCGTAAAGGGTTTTAGTTCTCTAGGTGGTTCCGCTGAAAAAGCAGTCAGTGAACCAACGTTACTTCAAGCAGCACAAGATGTTAATGCGAGCGCTACGTCATTTAGAACTAACTTGTTAACAGGTGCAATGGACTTTGCTACGGCAAAAAGAAATTTAAATTATCAACTTGAAAACATTGAAAATTCGCCTGATGAATTAATACAGGCATCAAGTGATATTATGTTATATAATAGTGTACTAAAACCACGTGTTTATTTAGTGTGGTATTCTGCAACAGAACTACAAAAGGAATTGTTATTGCGTAATTTTTTGTATAGGGGTTTGCATTTAAACAAGTATATTTCTAGTGATAGTGTGAACAAATACATAAATATTACTAGTAATAAATACGATAAAACATATCTAAAATATGTCGAGGGTGATTTTGATTTATACTATAATCAACCAAATCAACCAAGGGATGCTGGTATGTTAGATTACAAACAATTGGATAAATTATCACGGTTATTTAGTGACGGATGTAAATTAGTACGTTATAATACGAATTCTTACACCCTAAATGATAATAATTTCAATGAAAATAACATCCAAAATATAATAGATGAGGAGACATTCAATGGGTAAAAAGAAATATTTAACTTATGAAGAAATGATAAAAAACCAAGGGATACAAATTGAGATGTTAAAAAAGAGATTAGGGAGTTATAAAGTTTTAAGTCAACCGATTAATAGAGACTATACTAACTCCTTAATTGATTTGGATGTGCAACAATTTGTATCACGTTATAAATGGAACGGGCTTCCAAAAAATATACCTCCAATGTATATTGAAAGAATGTTATATTATAGAGGTTCGTTATGTGGTTTTTTCAACGGAGGTAATTTTTATATTTTACCATACGCAAACGGTGGTGATTTAAATACATTTGGATATCCAACGGAAGTACAACCTGTTGCGGTAAACGGAGAACCGTTTCCTATTAAACCGCTTGCAACTTACCCGAATGGTGAAGTAAATAAAAACGCAAAAGCGGTAATTTTACACGATAGAAGCCCGCTTCTAAATTCTGGGATGGTTGTACCACGCATTGTCTTACAAAGGGATATCATAGAGTATATGTCAAGTATTCTATCTAAAAGCGAAATTAATCTAATCAACGCCGTGAAAAAACTAATGTACGGTGTTGAGAGCGAGGACCAAGTAGAGCAAACAAGAAAAGACATTTACTCATCCATTAATAGTGATGAGCCAGTGATAGTTGCCGTAAATGATGGCAATATGAAAAATTCAATCTTTAACACAGGAATTGAGTTAGAAGTTGAAAAAATTATGCAGTTATTTTCTTCTATCAATAACTACCGTTGTTATAATATGGGTATTAAAAATAACGGAATGTTTGAAAAAATGGAACGCATCGCAACAGGTGAGTTAACAGGTAATGAATACCAAACAAACCTTATCCTTGAGACAGGCTTACAATTAAGAAAAGAATGGCTAGAAAATTTAAAGGAAATTTATCCTGAATATAACGACGTACTAAGCAAAATCACCGTTGAAATAAATGTAGAACCATATAAAAATAAGGCACCTAATAACGATATCGAAGATAGTACATATGCTGAACGTGATGGAATGACTAGTAAAGGAGGTTTAAACAATGAGTAAAAAATTAACATTTAACTTAGTTGATGTTTATACTGATATCAATACGTTTATTGCTCAAATGACATTAACTGTTAATGAAATGTTAGACGAGGACTACATTTTACCGACTGAATTCGGAGTATACATTTTTACTCCAATTTGGAGGAGGTTTAAAAACAGTAATGCCTGTTTTGAAAACTCGGATGAAGGGATAGCGTCCTTTAAGGATAATTTTACAAATCAAATACAAGAGATTGGTTTTGATTTCTTTAGCTGGTGTAAAGCAAATATCGAATATTTTAAAACTATAACGGATGATACCAATAAAAACAAATCATTCAGTAAACAGTTAAACACGGGTATTTATCCGATTAATGAAAACCTCCAACAAACCGCCACACAAACACAGTTTGCAACAGGTACAACCAACCAGAACATTGTCGAGATTATTAGTAACGGTATCGGATGGTATAAGGCATCACAACAGTTTATGACACCACAGAAAAAGAATGATATGCTAAATTCATTCAAATGGTTGTTTATCAAATATAGCAATGCAACTAAAAATGATTACACTGTTTTAGAAATTGATAAAACGGGTTTAATACCTGTTGGTGATGCTGATTATGTTGAAATTGTTGATGATAACCTAAAGAGTGAAAATATCAAATCAGGTGTTAAAATATTAGGTATTGAAGGTAGTGCACCTCTACCTAAAGAAGAGCAGTCAAAATCATTTAGCGTTACACGAAATCAAATTTTAAATGTATATCCTGATACAGGTAAAGTGTTAAATGAAGTGGTGGTTGATGTTACGGTACCGCCTACACCAACAAAAGAAAAAACGGTAAATATAAAAGATAATGGAACTACAGTTGTTAACCCTACTCAAGGGAGTGCTTTAAGTAAGGTTACCATTAATACTAACGTTGAAACAATTGAATATATACCGTTTAAACTGTTATGTGAATATAATTTAGATGCATCAAGAACTTTTACTGAGGACTCATCTTTTAATGTAACATTACAAACGTTATTAATACAGTTACAGGATACATATAATTGCATATATCAAACATTAAATATTGATACAGGACAATATAATAATATAACTATAACAAATAACAATGTAAGTAATTTATATACTAATACTTTAACTACAAACGGTACATTTAAATTCAGTAGTATCTTTGGTTTACCTGTATTTCAATTATTAGTACCCTTATCAACTTTTAAAAATACAGTACAATTTTGGCAGTTAACAATGGGTAGTTACACAGGTAGTGCTGGTTCACTTAAATTAACAATCGCACCGTTTGAAAAAGGGTTATTTGTCGGAATTACTGTTAACACAGGTTTATGTATAGGAATATCGGAGGTTGATTAAAATGAATAATATATATAAATCATTATTAGATTTTATTATTTTAAGTTTTATTCCTACTAATGAATTTTGGGAGGAGATAATACTAGCGTTTATCGTTATAATTATGAATTGTTTAATTATACCGTTAATCAAAAAACTATATGCTAAACTAAAACTCGGTAAAGAAAATGAAGAAAAATTAGATGAAAAACTCGATGAGATTGAGGATAAGTTTAATGATTTGACAAAAAAGAATAAATAGTGTATAATTATAGTAGTGGGTGTATTACTTAAGTTATACACTAGATGATGCGTACGTATCACGAGGAGTGAGCATTTATAGTAATAGCAATTGCTGGCGGGTGATTGCGTATAACAGTTTTACATCTCTAATTTTGAGGTGATAACACATATGAAATATGATAATATATATTTAAACGCAAATCACCTGTTTAGCTATTATTCAGGTGGATATAGAATATTCATTATTGTAGGTGCAAGAGGTAGAGGTAAAAGTTTTTGGGCTAAAAGATACTGTTTAAAGCGGTTATTTAGACAAAAGAAAAAATTTACTTGGATACGTCCAACCGAAAGTGCCGTTGATACGTTAAAGGAATTTGACGGCTATAAATTTTACGAAGATATTGTCAACGCAAACACATTTAACGAAAGATACAGTATAAAAATAAGTGGTGACGGTACAATCAATTATAAACTATTTGATGATAGTGAAGAGGATATACCGTATGAGCACGCAGGATATTTAATGGCACTTTCTACATTTCACAAATTAAAGGGTAATACCTTTACTGAAATTAAAACTATAGTGTTTGATGAATTTATTCCTGAAGTCGGTGAAGTAGTGCGAGGGGATAGAGCGAGGCAGTTTGTAAATACAGTTGAAACTATCTGTAGATTGAGTAAGGATACTGTAATTATTATGTTAGCAAATGCACTGGATAAAGGTGATAGAATATTAAATTTATTCTTTCAAAATATAAAAGAGCATGGTTACTACTTTAATAAAGAAAAGTTAGCATGTATGTTATATTTACCTGATAGTAAAGAGTTTAACGATAGAAGATTTGAGAGCATATCAGGTAAAATCATAAAAAATACACCGTACGAAGACACAATAGCATCCAATAAATTTTTATCGATGGACGATTTGTACTATGATAAAAAGCCACCTAATCTACCTTTATTTTGCGTGCTAGATATGCCTACGTATAGAGTCGCTTTGTATGTCGGTGACGTGATATATGTTGAAAATAGGCAAACATTAAATTCAAGTAAGGTATTTTGTCGGAATATAAACGAGATGACAGATAAGTCTAGGTTAATACCTAAGCATATATTGGAGCGCTTGATAGTTTTATATGATAGAAAACGTATAAAATTTGATAGCGAGTATACTCGGCAGATATTTGTTGAGTTTATAGGGTCTAAACACTAGTGATAGTGATTAGATATAATTCACATTTTCTCCCTCTTTTTTATAAGATACTCAAGTGTAATACTTGGGTATTCTTTTTTATTGTTAATAGTTTGAAGTTAAAAGTAATTAGTTTGAATTTAAAAGTAAATACTTTGAATTTAAAAGTAAATACTTTGAATTTAAAAGTAAATACTTTGAATTTAAAAGTAAATACTTTGAATTTAAAAGTAAATACTTTGAATTTAAAAGTAAATACTTTGAATTTAAAAGTAAATACTTTGAATTTAAAA
>ERZ857998.3608-NODE-3608-length-12332-cov-2.927833_pt1 | contig 12332 bp, 9 predicted proteins | sample MGYA00519954_ERZ857998 | MGnify/ENA primary metagenome ERZ857998 (study PRJEB31778, sample SAMEA3449424) | human gut metagenome | biome: human gut; feature: human-associated habitat; material: faeces | place: United Kingdom | collected 2010/2012 ...
CCACGGCCAAGGAGGCCGAGCGCAGCATCGTCGATATCGAGACACTGCAGCACACGAACGAGCAGCTTGTCTCCACGCTCGACGAAGTCGTGAACATTCAGCGCGAAGGCGCACAGAAGCGCAAGGAAGCGGAGGTCGAGCTCGGCCGCATCGAGGGCGAGCTGAAGCAGAAGCTCATGGAGCTGAGAAGCTGAGAGCGCTCCGGATAGGAGAACCACATGAAATTCTTTCAAAAACGCGGCGTCGCCATCGCGGTGCTGATTCTGGCGATCATTGCTTCCGGCGCATGGGGACTGCACAAGGCGCCCGCCGTCTCTACGCCGGAGGGCGGGGAAAAACTCGATCCCTCACTTTCCACGGCGGCCTTTACGCAGTATGTGCGCGATGATGCCGGTGTTCTTTCCGACAAGACCGAGGAGGCCATCGGCCTCTACAATGCCAACTGGGACAAAATGTTTGGCAGCATCATGGCCGTCGTCACGACCGAATCCGCAAACGACATAGAGAATGCGGCGTATGATTACGCCATCGAGATGCAGCTTGCGGAAAATGATGCGATCCTGGTCATCGCAAAGCAGCAGCAGGACTACTACCTGCTTGCAAGCGGCAATTTTTACGACCTGCTCAGCAGGCTTTCGCAGAGCTTTGTTGCCTCCTGCATGGCGGATAACGTGCAGAAGGGCGATTATGACGCGGCGGTGCGCTCGCTTTGCGCCGCGCTCCATGTGGAGCTGAGCCAGCAGTATCAGCAGAGTGAGGCGGCGCTGGACGAGGCGAACGTGGCGAACTTTGCAGACTATCTCAAGCAGTACAGCCGGGACACGCAGTTCATCGTCATCACCCACCGCAAGGGCACCATGGAGCGCTGCAACGCCCTCTATGGCGTGGTGATGGAGGAAAAGGGCGTTTCCAAGATGATTTCCGTCCAACTGGGCGAAAAGACGGCATAATTGCCAGAACCAAAATGGGAGGCGGTAAGATTGGGCCTGTTTGACCGCATCAAAAGGGGCCTTTCGCGCACGCGGGAAAACGTGGGCGCGCGCATGGATGAACTGGTGGAACTGCACGAGGATTTGACCGAGGAGTTCTACGAGGATTTGACCGATATCCTGATCATGGCCGATGTGGGCGTAAAGACCGCGCAACTCGTCGTCGACCGTTTGCGCGAGCGCTGCGAGGCGGAAAAGATCCCCAATACGCAGAAGGCGCGCCGGGCGCTGAAGGATATTCTGGTCGACCTTATGGGCAGCGAGCCGATGAAGCTCACTTCGCCCATGGTGCTATTGGTGATTGGCGTGAATGGCGTGGGCAAAACCACGTCCATTGGCAAGCTGGCCGCGCGCCTGCGTACGGTGGGGCGCAGCGTGATCATCTGCGCCGGGGATACGTTTCGCGCGGCGGCGGCAGATCAGCTCACCGTGTGGGCGGAGCGCGCGGATGTGCCGATTGTGAAGCAGGCGGAAGGGGCGGATCCCGCCGCTGTGGTGTTCGATGGCGTGCAGGCCGCCAAGAGCCGCTTCGCCGATGTGTTGATTGTGGATACCGCGGGCCGCTTGCACAACAAGACGCACCTGATGGAAGAACTCAAAAAGATCAGCCGCGTGGTCTCCCGGGAATACCCCGAGGCCGCGGTGAAGGCCCTGCTCGTGCTCGACGCCACCACGGGCCAAAACGGGCTGCAACAGGCAATGGTTTTCCGCGATGTGGCCAATATTGATGGTTTGATTCTTACCAAGCTCGATGGCACGGCCAAGGGCGGCATCGCCATTGCCATCCGCCAGGAATTGGGGCTGCCGGTGCGCTACATTGGCGTGGGCGAACAGATCGACGATCTGCAGCCCTTTAACGCGCGCGAATTCATTGATGCAATTTTCTAGGAGGAATACCGTATGAAAAACAAGCAGATTATCGTGGTCGGCCTGGGTCGCTTTGGCAACGCTTTGGCGGAAACGTTGGTGGAAAATGGCTGCGAAGTGATGGCCATAGACACCAATGAAGAACGGCTGGACGAAATCGCGCCGCGCATTACGCACACCGTTTGCGCCGACGCGACCGATGCCGAAGCGCTGGACGCGCTGGGCGTGCGCAATTTTGACGTGGCCGTTGTGACCATCGGCACCGACATCAAGGCCAGCACGGTCGCCACCATGCTGCTCAAGGAAAAGGGCGTGGGCCGCGTGATCGCCAAGGCGCACGATGAACTGCATGCGCGCCTGCTGCTCAAGGTGGGCGCGGACAAAATTGTTTTCCCCGAGCGGGATATGGGGCGCAGGATGGCGCATAATCTGATATCGGGCAATATTTTGGAGTTCATTCGCCTATCGCCCGATTACACGCTCAGCGAAATCCAGCCGCCCGCGAACTGGGTGGGCAAATCGTTGCTCGAATTGAACTTGCGCACGCGGTATAAGATCAATGTGATTGCCATCCGCGCAAATGGTAAGATCAATCCTGTGCCGCACGCGGAGGACGTGATCCGCGAAGGGGACGCGCTATTCGTGCTGGGCCCCACCGCCGGTATTCAGGAGCTGGAGCGCAAGGCGTAATCCATAAGGAGGAAGCGGCATGATCGACGCGCGTCATCCGGCGGGCCAGCCGTTTTTTTACGAGGGCAACGACACAGGCGTGCTGTTGATCCATGGGTTCACGGGCACGTGTGGGCAGATGCGCCCATTGGGCGAGGCGTTGCGCGGCGCGGGTTACACGGTGATGGCGCCGCTGCTGCCCGGGCATGGCACGTCTTTGGAGGATATGAGCCGTACCAGCGGCGGAGATTGGCTGCACTGCGTGCGCGATGCCTATGTTTCGCTGGAGAAGATGGTGGAACGCGTCGTGGTCTGCGGTTTGTCCATGGGCGGGACGCTGGCCACCATCCTGGCCGAAGAATACAATCCCGTGGGACTGGCGACGCTTTCGGGCGCGATTCGCGTGCGGGAAAAATTTGCCTGGGCGGCGGGCGCGCTGTGGCGCTTGAAACCCTATCTGCGCTGGACAAACCTGGAGCACGATGGCGATTACGACAATTCGGTGGACGCTTGCTACGCAGGCTTGCCCGTGCGCAAGGTGGCCGACCTCAACCGCCTGCGCGCGCTGGCGCGGCGCAATCTGGCGCTGATCGATTGTCCGGCGCTGGTGGTGCAGCCCACGAACGACGAAACGGTCGATCCCGTGAGCGCGCGCATCCTGATGCAGGGCATCCGCTCGCCGCAAAAGAAGCTTGTGATGCTGGAAAATTCGCCGCACGTGTGTACGCTCGGGCCCGAGCGGGAAAAGGTTTTCCGCGAAGTGATCGATTTTGTGCGCTCGGTGGCCAAGGAATCCTAAGATAGAAAAATCCCAAAAATCAACCGGCCAGCCGCTCGAATGTGGCTGGCCGGAGGCGTCAACGGGCGGCAAACATTCCGTATTCTTTGGGAATGTTGAGCACGCCGTTTTCCATGTTACTCGATAGAACGGAAAGGATCGTTTCCCTGGGAATGCTGTGCAAACCTGGTATATCGGGCAAGGAGAAAATGTAGTCTACAATATCTTCGATATGGGTTACGGCCAGGGAGTCTTCATAGAGCAATAGCCGCACTTCCGCAAAGACTTCGCGCAGGATCACGGCTCCATTTTGGAGCGTGAAGTTGCGATTTGGCGTATACTTCGCGCCCCAGGGGCGCAGCAAAGCGCATAGATAGGGCATAATGCCGTTTTCGCCATAGGTGGCGCAGTAGAAAGTCCCCCCTGCTTTCAGCACTCGCCTGACTTCTGCCAGTCCTTTTTTTAAATCTGGCACATGATAAAGCATCATGTTTGCGATCACGATGTCAAAAGAATTGTCTGCAAAGGGAATGTCTTGGATATCCACGATTTTGTAAGCAATGGTATCATAGCCTTTCAGTGCTTTTCTGGCGGTTTCCAGCATGCCGGGGGATACATCCGAGAGGACAAGGCTGGCGCAATTGGCGATCAGATCATCCCTTCCCTGCCATATGGCGCCCGTACCACAGCCAAGCTCGAGAACGTTCATGCCTTTTTCGATTTGATATTGGGATGCAATCCAATTGCCAAACCCCAGGGGATTGGTGGAATACTGATCGTGAATGGAAATCCGCGTATTCAGATTGGTGGATGTAGCGTATTGTGCCTGCACTGTTTCTGCGCGGTTGAGTTCGCTCATGAAAATGTCTCCTTTCCCTCGGAAGGATTGGCTCTGTGCGCCCGGCGCTTCGCTCTGCGTATTGGCGCTTCAGCATTTTTTGCAAAGGGGAATGCCCCGTCCGGAGCATTCCCAAGCCGTTTTTATTTTTTGGGCACGCGCTTATCGATGGTGCGGCGGTTGGGCTTATAGGCATAGTGCCAATGACCGGAACCGCGCGCGAACGAGAAACTATACATGGGGCTGCCGTTTTCCCAAATTTCCACGCCGTCCGCGTCGGGCAGGAGGATGTCGGCAGTGGTATTGAAGGGAATATCAATGTCGATTTCGATCGCATCGCCTTCCAGCTTCCAGCCACAGGCGAGCAGACCATATTGCGTGTGGATGGAAGCGCGCGCATGGGCGAGCATGCTATTGGGCATGGGGGCGATGCGGGAACGCTTAAAGCCTGGCTCGCTTTCCACAGGATTCAGGCCCGCCACATAGCGATACATCCACTCGGCGATGGAACCGTAAGCGTAGTGGTTGAAGGAATTCATGCTCACTTCGCCCATGGAACCGTCTTCGCGGATGGAGTTCCAGCGTTCCCAGACGGTGGTCGCGCCGCGCTCCACGGCATACAGCCAGCTGGGGAAGCCGGTATTCAGCAGCAACTGATAGGCGTACTCGTTCAGCCCGTTTTCCGAGAGAATGGGGCAAAGGTGCGGCGTGCCCAGGAAGCCTGTGGTAAGGTGGAAATTGTCGATTTTCAAGCGCTCTTCCAGCGCGCGGACGGTGCGCGGGCGATGGGCGGGATCGAGCATATCCATCTTCAGGGCAATGACCGGCCCGGTTTGCGTGTCCGCGGTAAGGCGGCCATTGGGAGAGACGTATTCGCGGCGGAAAGCCTCGCGCACGCGGCGGGCGAGACTGGCATAGAAGCGAGCGTCTTCCTCCTTACCCAACACCTTCGCAGCTTTGGAGACGATTTCGGCGGAATAGGCGTAATACGCGGTGGCCAGCAGGCCGGTGGGCGTAGCGCCGAACAGACTATCCGGGTTGCGGGTATCCTGTGCCAGCCAGTCGCCCAGGTGGAAGCCGCCGTATAGGTCGCTGCCGTCCTTATCCTGCGCGCGCATGTAATCCACCCAAGCCTTCATGCTATCGTATTGCTTTTCCAGCACGACGGTATCGCCGTAATAGAGATACAACATCCAGGGCACGACGGTGGCCACATCGCCCCAGCCGGTGGTCGGCGCGTGGCATTGGCCCACGCGCTTGAGGAAATTGGGCGTTACGTTGGGCACATAGCCCACTTCGCTCTGCTCGCAGGCCACGTCGTGGAGGTATTTGCGGTAGAAGGCGTCCGACAGCATGTTGATGCAGCCGGTGGCGGCAAACACCTGCGCGTCACCCGTCCAGCCCATGCGTTCATCGCGCTGCGGGCAATCGGTGGGCACATCCACAAAATTGGATCTTTGCCCCCAGATGACGTTTTCAAACAGGCGGTTCACGCGCGCGTCCGAGCATTCGAATTCGCCCGTGCGCTCGAGATCCGAATGCACCACGCACTGCGTGAACTGTTCGGGCGAAAGCGCGCCCGGCCAGCCCGTGACGCGGATATAACGGAAGCCAAAGAAGGTAAACAGCGGCGCATAGCTCTGCTCGCCCTCGCGCGTGGTGTAAACCATTTCGGCCAGGGCGGTGCGCATATTTTCGCGGTAGAAATTGCCGTCCTTATCCAGCATTTCGCCATATTGCACGCGGATTTCCACGCCCGCAGGCGCGTTCAGGGAAAGGCGCACCCAACCCGCGCAATTCTGGCCAAAGTCCACCACGTCCTCGCCCTTGGGCGTGCGCAGCACCTGCACGGCGGGGCGCTCTTCCACCACACGCACGGGCACGCTGCGGCGCGGCTGCAACAGAGCAGCGTCCACGCCCGCGTGCGCGGTGCTGAGCCAATGAGAATCGTCAAAGCCCGGCGCATTCCAGCCGAGGAGTTCCAGGCGCGCATCATACACTTCGCCATCGTAGATTTCCGCGCGCAGCAGCGGGCTGCGGCCCGCTTTCCACGTTTCGTCGGTGACGATCGTTTGCTGCGTGCCATCCGCGTAGTCCACCACCAATTCCGCGATCAGCGCCAGCTCGTTGCCATACAGGCAGGTACAGCGGGGCATGTTCGGCCAGCTCACGCGGCCCTTGTAATAACCGTTGCCCAGCAGCGCGCCCACGGCGTTTTCGCCCGGGTGGAGCAGGGGAGTGATGTCGTAGGTTTGGTATTGCAGATAGTGGTTATAGGGATTGAAATTGGGTGTGAGCTCTTCGTCGCCCACTTTTTCGCCATTGAGATACAGGTGATACAGGCCCACGCCGCAGGCATAGGCGCGTGCGCGGCGGATGGGTTTGTTTTCCAACTGAAAGGCGCGGCGCAGGGCGGGGAAGCCTTCGTTTTCCGGCGAGCGAATCCACTGCGCGCGCCAGGGTTCATCCATTTTCGCTGTTTCAAAATACGCGGGTTCGGCCCAGGGGGATTCTTCCCCGGCGCCGTTCCAGATTTTCACGCGCCAGAAATAGCGCGTACGGGGCGCGAGGGCGAGCGTGAGCGGTACATTCACGCTTTCGTCGCTTTCCACGCGCTCGTCCAGCAGGGGAGCGGCAAACGATTCGTCCAGCGCTATTTGCAGGCGATACGCGCTTTGCCGTTCGCTGCGGCCAGCGCTGGCAACTTCCCAGCTGAGGCGGGGAGAATCGAAAGCGAAGCCGATGGGGTTGACCATCGCATCGCAGCGGAGTTTCACAATTTGCATCGTGGAGAAACCTCCCATAAAAAGTCATACGCAATTTTCCATAGGGTTTCCTTATCATAGCACGCGTGGCGGGTGAAAACAAGGGCCAAAACCGGGATTTTTTTTGCAAAAATCTGCGCGCCGCCGGTTGTGTGCAGCGCGCAAATTTTGCGTAGTTTGGGGAATTATGCTTTTACGGCGCCGGAAGTGATGCCCTCGATGTACAGCCGCGAGCTGAACAGGAACATGACGAGCAGCGGAATGGTGGCCATCACAAAGCCCGCTATCATCGCGCCGTAGTTTGCCGTGCTGCCCTGCGTGGAGGAACTGTACGTTTGCACGGCCACGGAGATCACCTGGATGCTGTTGGAGTCGATCACCAGCAGCGGCCAAATGAAGTCGCCATACAGGCTGATCATATTCATCACCGTGATGGTGGCCAGGATCGGCTTGGCCAGCGGCACGGCGATCTTATAGAACGCCTGGAATTCATTCGCGCCATCGATGCGCGCGGATTCAAACAGCGAGGCAGGCTGGCCGGAGATGAATGTGCGGCACAGGTACATGCCCATGATTTGCCCGCCGGACGCCCAGGGGAACCACAGGGCCCACCAGGTGTTCTTCAGGCCAAGGCGCTGGATCAGCTTGAAGGAAGGCGTGAGCGTGAGCACGCCGGGGATCATCATCAGCGCCAGCATGAAGACGAACAGGAAGTTTTTCAGCGGGAAATTCATGCGGGCGAACACGTAGCCGGATAGCGCGGACAATACCACGATCATCAGCGTACCCACGGCCACGGTGATGATGGAGTTCAGCATGTTGCGAAAGAGCGTGTTCCAGGCCGCGTTGTAGTTCGACCATTCCGGCGGAATCGGAAGCGCCCACAGGTTGGAATAGAACTGCGCCTGATTCTTCAGCGAAAGGAAGAGCATCAGGAAAATCGGGATGAACGCCAGCAGCGTGATGATGATGGTGACGATGGTGATGATCGTCTGGAACGAAGAGGTTTTCAACGCCCGCCGCTTGGCCATGCGTTGCTTTTCGAGATTTTGCGAAGAAGATGCCGTCATAGTTTGCGCCTCCTTTCCTTAGCCTAGGGCTTCTTCGGTGCGGATCTTCAGGTTCAGCAGGCTGCCCGCGAGGATGACGATGAACATCAAAACACCCATCGCGCACGCGTAGCCGTATTGACCAAAGCGCGTGGCCGCATAGTACAGCTCCAAGCCCGGCACATAGGTAGCGGTACCGGGGCCGCCAGCGGTCAGCAGCATCACGCCGCCGTAATCCTGCACAGAGCTGATGAACGTGGTGATGATCAGCATCTTGAGCTGCGGGGAAATCAGCGGCAGGTGGATGTGGAAGAAATTCCACGCGGGGTTCGAACCATCGACCTTGGCCGCTTCGAAGAGATCCTCGGGGATGTTGATCAGGCCGCCGTAGAACACCAGGAAGGCGAAGCTATTCACCCAGGGGAAGCCCATGAAGATGATCGCCCACAGCGCGGTGGCCTCGTCGCCCAGCCATACGCGCTGCCAGCTTTCCAGCCCCACGGATTTGAGCAGCGCGTTCAAGGCGCCGATGTTCGGGTCGTAGATATTTTTCCACATCAGCGTGCTCACAACGCCCGGCACCACCATGGGCAACACCAGCAGCAGGCGGAACCAATAGCGCCGGCGGCTGCTCTCGCCCGTGCGCGTGCGCATGGCGAACACCAGCTCCGCGAGTAGCAGCGGCACGGTGAGCAGCTTGATGAAGCTCGCCGCCATCATGATCAAGAGGTTCTTCACGCCCAGCAGGAAATAGCCTTCGGTGAAGATGCGGCGGAAGTTATCGAAGCCCACAAATTGCACTTCGCGCATGGTGCGCGTGGCTTGGCTCCAATCGGTAAAAGCGTAATAGAACGCCTGGAACACGTTATAATAATTGAAGATCAGGATCAGCACAATGGAGGGAAGCAGCATCAGGTAAGCCGCCTTGTGCCGGTAAAGGGCGCGGAAGAACGCCGCCTCTAGCGCGCGGCCGCGCGCGAAGGTGAGCACCCCAAATTCCAGCGTCAGCACCGCAAAGACGATGATGCCAATCAGCGCAATGGTTTGCAGGGTATCCATCTGGCTGATGTTGTTGAGCCGGTCCGTGGAGAATTCATACAGGTCTGCCGAGAGCGTAACGATATAGCTGCGCTCAGCGCCGAAATAGATCTGCGAAGTATCGTATTGCTGTTTGAGGGAATAGAGGATTTCGCCCGCGCTGTTGAGCAGGTGCGCGTCGCCCTCGCGGGTGCCCACGCCAATCCATTTGCCATCGGCGGAAACGCCCAGGCAACGGCCTTCGCCCTCCACTTCCACTTCGAAAATCAGATTGAGATCCGGATCGTATTTTTGCAATAAGCCATACTCGTCCAGCGTGAGAACATCACCCGTTACCGGGTCCACGCTCAAATCCCGCACTTCGCCATCCGCACGCTCCTGCGCGATGGTTTCGCCTGCCCAGTCGATCTTCGTGATGCGGCCGCGGGAATCGCCGTAATAGATGTATTGCAGGTCCGGGCTAAATTGCGCTGCGCTCGCCGTGTTGCGCAGGGAAAGGGAGAACAGCTCTTCGCCCGTTTCTAGATTGAGGACGGCCAGCGTGTGCTTGGTGGCGCTCACGCCGGAAGAAACCAAAATTTGCTTGCTCGCCTGGTCGTAATCCAGGTCATCCACTTTGCCGTTTACCGGATATTGCATCAGCAGTTCGCCAGTGAGGGAATTGAATACATAAACATTCCGGTCCTGCGAACCGACGACCAGCCAATCGTTGTCCGTGTCGTATTCCATGGCGCCCACCGCGCCGGAAATGGGCTGCGTCCAAACATGGTTCCCCTCTGCGTCCACGCCGATGATCGTGTTGGCATAGGTGCCCAGGAAGGTCATATCGTTTTCATCGTCCACCATGATGCGGCTGTTTTGCAGCGTGGCGCCAAAGCCCACTTTGGTGAAGATTTCCGTGCCGCTCGCGGCATAAAAATACGTACAAATGGAAGCGATCAGCGCGAGGCAAAATACAATCGCCAGGACCAGGCATGGTACATTGATATTTTTTCTCGGCTTCCTTGCATTTTCCGCCATCGTGCTCAACTCCTAGCTTTATTAAAAGCGCTGCGGAGCAAGTTGCCCCTGCTCCGCAGCGCGGTTGCGCGCAGGCCGTTCACACAGCGCGCCCGGCCATCAGGCCGCTATCCAATTGCTGATAGAGCGAGCGGCGATTAGTTGCCGGTCGGCTCGTTCTGCGGGTTCTCCAGGTCGGCGTCAGAGATTTCGCTGGCCGCCATCACGTCCGGCAGGTAGCGCAGCTGGTTCTCGTTGTGCTTCTCGGCCCACTCCTCGATGGTGATGTTGCCATTGAGGAAGTCCATGGTGTAGGTGTACCAGGCGCGCAGGGCTTCCTGGTTGTCGCCAATGCCGCGAGCCAGCGCCTGGCCCCAGCCCTTCTGCACGTTGCCGATGTAGGTGATGTTCGAGAACATGTCGGCGAGTTCGCCTTCCAGTTCAACGCCGTTCACCAGCGGGATGCCGTCCGGACGGCCGCCGTTTTCAATCAGAGCATCCGTGTAGATGGCAAAGCCTTCGGGGGAGCTGTAGTACATCAGGAAGTCCACGACCATGTCGTCGTGCTCGACGTCCTTCTTCACAGCGCCCAGGAAGCCGGTGGCCACTTCGATCGTGCGGGCGGGAGCCTCGAAGCTGTCGCCTTCCATGCTCGGCATGGAGAAGGTGCCCAGACCGAATTCCTGCACGCCTTCGATGGTGGTTTCGTCATCCAACTCAACGGATTCGCCCGCTGCCACAGCGTCCATGGTGTTCAGATAATCGCCGAAGAACCAGGAACCATCCAGCCAGATCGCGGCCTTGCCCTGATAGAACAGGGTCTTGGCGCCATTGCCATCCGTGCCGAAGAAGGCGTCGCCGCCCGCGTACTGCGGGAAGAGCTTGCCCATGTTGGTCCACACATCCTGCTGACCCTGGCTGCCGGCGACGATTTCGCCTTCCTTAAAGGCCTTGTAGAAACGCACGCCGTTGTTGGTCACTTTGCTGGTGTCGTCGTTCCAAGGATCGGTGGGATCGTACACGAAAGCGCCGTCGATTTCCTCATCGTAGCAGTAGTCGCCGGGCTGCGCGCGCACGATTTCAATCTGGGAACGGGTGGTCTGGTCCACGTAGATCTGCGCCAGCCAACCCATCTGGCCGGACCAGAAGGAGTTGAAGTCGCCCGCCACTGCCAGCGGCTGATAGCCGGCGGCCGCGATCTTTTCGCACACCGCGACGAACTCGTCCCACGTCGTGGGCGGTTCCACGCCAACTTCCTCAAAGATGTCGGCGTTGTAGAACCACAGCACCTGCGTGCCGCTCACGCACAGAGCCGTCCAGCTGCCGTTCACCTGGTCGATCTGCTGCATGTCGAAGGCGATGCCAGCCTGCCACTCGTCATCCGTGTAGGGGTTGATGTCATAGGCATAGTCATAGAAATTGATGACTTTGTCATTCGCATCAGAACCGGCCAGGTTGATGAAAACGAGGTCGGCTTCCGGAACTTCCGTGTCCCAGGACTGGAACATGGCCTTTACCCAGTTCTCATAGCCTTCCGACGGTTTGAGGTCGACAACCACGTCTACGCCGGGGTGGAGCGCTTCGTAAGCCGCGCCAACGGCTTCCCAGGCTTCCTGCACGCCAGTGCTGGCATACAGCGAGATGGTGATCGTGCCGCTAAAATCGTCCTCCGCAAACGCGAAGCCGGGCACGAGCAGCGCCAGAGCCAATACCAGAGCGAAAACCTTTTTCATGATATCCCTCCTGCATATTTCTCCTTATATTTTACAGGCAAACCCTGCCTGTTAGGAGCCCTACATTTCTTTCAACAATCCAATTATACAGGAAGCGCAAGAAAAAATCAAGTATGCAGCAGAAGTTTTTTGCTTTTTATAGGAGTTGCATAGTAAAATCGGGAGGCTTAAAGTTACGCGCGTCACGGCCTAAAATGGATAAATATACGCGATATGTATAATATGCAAAATAAAAAGCAGTGCGGGGCAACGCCGCACTGCTTTTTGCTTCTATATATAAGATTTCTTATTGGTTACGCAGGAAACCGCATTCGTGCATAGCCAAGCATATTGTCTCCCAAGATGCGAATTTCAATTCCAGAAACGCCTGAAATGTTAAAAAATGCGCACAAGATGGCCGCGCCGCAATCCAGCACGTCTGCGCGGTCTGGATTCATGCCCGGCAGAGCCTTGCGCTGCGGCAACGGCATGCCAGAAAGGCGGTCTCGCATGGTTTCCACAAAGGCGCGCGAGAGGAACTGTCCTTCCAGCGCGTTTCGGTCGCGTACGCCCAATTCCAGCGCTTTCAGGCAGTGCATGGTGCCGCTGATGCCCGCGAACACCGGCG
>ERZ857998.3610-NODE-3610-length-12327-cov-14.264097_pt1 | contig 12327 bp, 7 predicted proteins | sample MGYA00519954_ERZ857998 | MGnify/ENA primary metagenome ERZ857998 (study PRJEB31778, sample SAMEA3449424) | human gut metagenome | biome: human gut; feature: human-associated habitat; material: faeces | place: United Kingdom | collected 2010/2012 ...
AAATTCCAACACTTATAACCTCGACCGCAGTTGCTGTTATGTTCACTTTCAGCTTTGGTAGCGCATTCGCAACGCCTGCGCAGAGCGAGCAAGTTGCAGAGTCTAAAGTAACAAGCGATGTTTTAACAGCGGTTAACTATGCAAAAGCACAGGAAAAGGCAGCGATGGATGCTGCGATTAATGCACTTTTTGGAACAGCTACAACAAAAACTTTTGCCGGAACAGAAGTTTCCAAGGCAGCTGTAACATCCGCATTTAACGATGTTTATGAAGAAAAACTTGCAGTTTATGACACAGTATATGCTGCAAAATTATCCGCAATCCAAGCAGCAATTATCGCTGATAATGCAACAGGAGATGCGTTCTCTGGCTTCTTTACAACAGGTGCTGCTGAAGATGGCTATCCTGCAATTGACGCTACTTGGACACAGTTTGATGCGGCAACCAACTATACTGATCTGTTCAAACTTGATGGTACGGGCACAAAGGCAAAGGAAGTTTATAAAGCTGAATTTGATGCGCTGAAAGCGGATACCATCAAAGTAATCGAAGCAATCGACCTTACAGCTTACTCTGTAGATGCAAAGGGTGCAACTGAAAGTAACTATGATAAGGCAAAAAGATTAGTAACTCAGGCATTAAATCAACTGGCAATCTTAAAAGCTACAGATGATGCTGCTGGATACAAAGCAGCAATCGACACCATTTATAAAATTTACACTCCTGCAGTTAATCAGGCAGACCCTACAGGTGACTTATATGCCGGTACTGCTACAAGTGGAACAAATTATGCACCTGGACTTTCCAATATTCAAAAGAGTTCTGCAGAACCTACAGAAGCAGCAAAACTTCAGTGGGCACAGAATAAAGTTTTAGGTGAATTAACTACAGCTATCAATAATGCTAAGAATGCCTATGTTGCAAAACAGAACGATACCATTATCGAAGAAGGCTTAAAGACTAAACCAGTTCAGAAAACTATCGATACTGCAAAAGAAAATATCGAAAAAGCAGAAGCACAGTATGCAGCTGCACTTGAAATTGTCACATATCTCGTAAAAGATTGCGACAATTATAATGATTTAGTAAATGTTGCATCCAAATTTACTGAAAGCACTACCAAAGATACTTGGGCATTCACTGCTGGCGCTGATACTGTACTGACAGATGATACGCTTAAAGTTCCTGCAAAAGAGTATGTTGGAAGCAATTATCCTACATATGCTTCAAATGGCGCTACTTATTCTTTAGCAACTTGTGAAGCAATCACTAAGAAAGTTGATGCATTAGAAGCAGATGCGGAACTTGCAAAGAAGTCCATTGAATTAGATGGAACCACTTATGCCGAAATTGATAAGGCGTTAGAAAAAGCTGTAAAAGAAGCTTACTACGGCAACTCTGCAGCAGCCGTTCAGAAGTCTTCTGAAGCAGGTATTTTAGCTGATAGAAAAGCTGAATTAATCGGTAAGCTTGATACTGATACAGTAAAAGTAAATAATAAAACTTATGATGCTGTAGTTGCATGGGATAAAAACTTAGAAGCAACATATAATAAGGATAAATTTGATGCTGTAAGAAAAGTTATGAGTGATGCAAAAACTGCAATTAAGGCAGCAAAAACAACTGCAGATGCAGATGCAGCATTCTTAGCAGGCGTAGAAGCATTAAAGGCTGTTCCTACAAAAACTGACAAGTCTCTTGCACAGGCTAAAAAGGATTTTGCAGATTTATTGACTAAGTATAAGAAGGATATCGATGCTTATGCTGATTACAAAGCTGCTTCTTATCCTAGCAAGACATACGCATATAATGCAACTACATTCAAGAATAATTTAAAAGCAGAATTAGAAAAAGCATATACTGTTGATGAATTAACAGCTATCTATAATGCTGACGTTGCAAAAGTAGATGGTCTTCAGACTGAAGCACAGTTAAAAGAAGCAAAAGCTGCTATCGAAAAGCAGATTGCGGCCATTCCTACTAATGTGACTGTTGCTGACAAAGATGCCGTTAAAGCAGCTAGAAAAGCTTTAGATGATCACAATGAATATTGTGACTTCATTGGAAATACTGTTCAGAAAGTTACTCTTACAACTGCATTAATCAATGCAGAAACAGCTATTAAGAATGCTGAAATCAAAGCAATTCAAGATGCATATAATGCAATCATGAAGGACGGAAAAGTAACCGCTGATGAAAAGCCTGCAGTAGAAGATCTTAGAAAGGCATTTGATGCATTCTGTGCAGAGTATACACCTGAAAATGCAGCTCCTGCTGACGTTGTTACAGCCGCTGGAACTGTTACAGAAGCAAACATGGATGCATTGGAGGCAGCGCTGTATGCTGATCAAGCAAAGGCAGTTAAAGATATGATTGCTGTTCTTGATGTAGTTAATGTAGATGCTGCAGCTGTTAAAGCCGCAAGAGCTGCATACGATGCTTTGGATGAAGACTATCAATTTGGTGGAACCTACTATGACAAGTTGGTTGCACTGGAAAAGATTCTTTCTGTAGATGTTCAGGCATTAAAGATTACTGCAAGTTCTACTGCGAAGAAAGGTTCTATCACTGTTAAGTGGACAGTAAAAGGTAATGTAACCGCCGCAGACGGATTCCAAGTATGGAAATCCACTAAGAAGAATTCTGGATTCAAGAAGGCTATCACAACCACGAAGAAGTCCTACAAGAACACTAAGGGCCTGAAGAAGGGTACCAGATACTACTACAAAGTTAGAGCTTACAAGGTAGTTGACGGTAAGAAGGTTTACTCCGACTGGTCCAACAAGGCTTACAGAGTAGCAAAATAGTGAGTCATCACGAAGCGAATCTAAAAGCAAAACCAAATAACTGATCAAATGAAGAGACTCATGGATTTTCCATGGGTCTCTTTAAATTTTGACAAAGGGAACATATTATGATATAATACTGGCAAATCTAATATTTGAAATCATATTTATCTATTTTGGAGGGGTTTCGTGTACATTAAACGTGCGATTGAGCAACATGTAAAGCAGTCAGAAAAAACATTCAAAGCAGTGCTGATCACCGGGGCAAGGCAAACCGGTAAATCCACCCTGCTGAAGCATCTTTTCCCGCAAACCAAATACGTTTCCATCGACGACCCGTTTATCGAGGAGCAAGCAAACGAAAATCCGAATATGTTTATGATGCTGAATCCACCGCCGATCATTTATGATGAGGTGCAGCGGACACCGAATCTTTTTCGCTATATAAAACTTAAATGCGATGAGTCCGAAAAAAAAGGACAATTCTTGCTGTCCGGTTCTCAACCTCTTGAACTGATGGAAAGCGCCGCAGAATCCCTTTCAGGAAGAGTCTGTGTGATTGAACTCTCCGGGCTTTCCCTGAGAGAAATCAGCGGGGATCCGTATGCAAAACCTTTCGTTCCGAATATGGAATATATCAAAGAGCGTAGCAAAAGCGCGAAACCTCTTTCCGATATCTGGACGAAAATCCATCGGGGTTCCTATCCGCAGCTGCAGGATGAAAGCATTGCTTGGGACGCATTTTACGGCAGTTATGTAAAAACATACTTGGAACGTGATGTCAGGCAGCTGTCGGCGGTACAAGACCTGAATGATTTTAGGAAGTTTATGGTTGCAGTTGCCGCGCGAACCGGGCAGATGCTGAACCTGACCAATATTGCAGATGAAATTTCCAAAAGTCTGCCAACGGTCAGCCGATGGATTTCTATCTTAGAGTCCTCGGGGATCATCTATTTGCTGGAGCCGTATACCAACTCTGTTTTAAAACGCGCGACAAAAACACCCAAACTGTATTTTAGGGATACCGGCCTGGCAGCCTATCTGACTCGTTGGCTGACTCCTGAAACCCTTGCAAACGGAGCTATGAGCGGAGCATTCTTTGAAACTTTTGTGATTTCGGAGATTCTGAAATCATTTGCAAACTGCGGCATCGATTATCGCTATTGCGTTTCATATTATCGGGGAAGAGATAAGGTAAAAGTCCATAAAGACGGAACAATGTATGAGAAAGAAAGTGAAATTGACCTGATTATTGAGCAGGATGGAATTCTCTATCCGATTGAGATAAAAAAAGGAGTGAATATTTCTGCGGATCAAACCGCTGCATTTACTGTTTTGGACAAAATTCCGGAGAAAAAAAGAGGAATGGGTGCAGTTGTCTGTCAATGTCCGCAGCCGGGGCTTTTACGAGAAAATATACTTCAAGTTCCTCTGTGGTATATCTGAATTATCTGCAAAAGACCTCCCGCGGCGCATCCGCGGGAGGTTGTGCTTCTGTCTTTACATTTGTTAGCGCTTCAGCATGTCTTCGTATACGGTCAAGCTTACGTTTCCCATCGCAGCTGCTTTTTCCTTGCAGGCTTTTGTAAAGCCTGTTTTCGCAAATAGATAAAAATGTTTCTTCGGGTAGCGGAACAGTTCGCTGCGCGCGATCAGAGTATCGAGAACCGGAAGGTCAACCTTTTCGTTTGTCCATTTGCACTCGGCAAAAAGAGCCGCATCGTTGTCATCGCCCATGAGGTCGATTTCCTCCTGCGCTCGTGTTTTAGGATTCGCGCCCCACCAGCGACCGATATCACGAAAACTCACCGCACATGTTCCTTCGAGTAATTGTTTCCATAGGTACTGCTTGCAGATCTCTTCGAAAATCCCGCCCATGTATGCAGACAGTTCCGGCGCAATCCGGTTGTAGGCAAGCTCTGCCGCGCCGCGCGCAATCAGAGAAATGTTCGGCGGTACAAAGCGGTACCAAAACCGAAACATCGGATCCTCCATGGAATAAATCGTCTTCCTGCCCGCTTTTTCTCCAAAAGGCGTCTCTTTTTTTACGATACCGAGCGTGATCAAATTCTTAAGATAGATCGCGCATACGCTGCTATCTTCGCCGACCTTGCTTGCGATTTCATTCATCTTGGAATATCCGCTTGCGATTGCCGTCATGATCGCATTGTAAACGCCCGGCTCCCGCACCTCCTGTTTCAGCAAATTGAGCGGTTCTTCGAATACCGCGGACGCAGGGCTTAGAAAAAGACGCTTGATGTTTTCCTCTATCGAAAGGTGTACATCCATCTGCTGCAGATATTGCGGGGTGCCACCGATCATGCCGTAGGCGAGAGCCTTGTCCTTAGGCGAAAGTCCGGTAAAATAGCGGCAGACCTCAAAGAAATCAAAGGGCCGGATCTTAAGCTGCGCGGTTCGCCTACCGTAAAGCGGCGCTTTGTAAGCAAGCACCTGATCTTCCATATAGGACATCGAAGAGCCGCAGAGGATCAGAAACAGCTTGGAATCTGCGTGGTGTTTATCGATGAGCAGCTGCAGCGTTGAAGCGAGGCTTTTGGCAGCGTGCGCGATATAAGGATATTCGTCGATCACCAGGATGACGCGCTGCGACTTCGCGACTCGAAACACAGATTCGAGCGCCGCCTGAAAAGATGGGAAAGTCACGCCGAGGCTGTCACTTCCTTGATAGTCCATGATGCACTGCGAAAAATTCTCCAGATTCTGTTTCGCGTTGGTTTCCACCCCGGTGAAAAAGATTGCATCTTTACCCTTGATAAATTCGCTAATCAAAGCCGTTTTACCAACGCGCCTGCGACCATAAATCACTGCAAATTCAAACTTGCCGGACGCATAAAGCTGATTTAATGTGCGCAACTCCTGCTCTCTGCCGATAAACATGTAATCGTACCTCCGTCAATACCACATTTTGCTTAAATATTATTTACTTAATTGTACAATAGTAAACTGCAAGTGTCAATAAAGAATATTTTTTAAGTTGATGGGTGATGCTATTATAAAAGCAAAATAAAAGTTGCGATTTTATAATAGCATCACTTTTTTTATGCATGGCCATAAGGATGACATAAAAAGCTCCGGAATCAAAGATTGTGACGCAAATCAGGTCAGAATTATTGATGCGGAGCTTTTTCGATTTTGACGGAAAACGATGTGTTTTGGCAGCGGAGTAAATGACGGATAACAGGCGAAGCCACATCAGAAGAGAGATTCGCTATTTTGCCTTTCTGCAAGTTATATTGGAGCAGCCGGATATCGATTTCTATAGCACTGCTCGATAACGAGCCCACACGTAAGTCACAATTTCTTTTTTTCGAGCACGAACCGATACCGCAGCGGCTGCGTCCTGCAAAATGTCACGCGTGAGAGTTGGCAGGCAGTCTCGGAATGCAGGGTATTCATCAAGGATATCGGTGAAAAGGGTGATCAGAAGATCTTTTTTTCGTTGATCAAACGGTTTTGGATAACCGCGAGAGATCAAGGCCATATTATGGTCAAACAGCGGCGCAAGTCCAAGCAGGTCACCTGAAGAAGCATCGCGGAGCAATCCGAAATTCGCGGTGTGTCGATCCGGATTTGCTGTGATGGTATCCAAAAAGATCATACGGATATAATCCGGGATTGCTTGCGGGCAGATATCCCTTAGCGCTGTGATTACGTCTTCATAATCATCATTATCTCCCATAAAACTGCTTGCGTGTTCTAAAATGATTTCACCAGCATTTGTAAAATCCAGCGATTGCAAAACATGATTTCCACGTCTACATTCCGCCATCTGCATGCCGAGTCTTTTGCCTAGTTCATAGACAAATAATTCAGAAAACAGTTCTTCCGACGATGCGGTTTTGCAGAGCCACCATCTCCCGTCTTTTAATTTCCAACACTTTTCGAAGCTGCCGATGTTCGTCAATTCCGGGGTTTTGGTGCTGCATGCCGAAGCCGCGCGGTTAAAGCTGTCGTAGCTTCCGTGAAGCGCCAGGTTAGAAAAGTAGTCGCTGTCAAACCTGATATCCGCATAGGTAAGCGGGCTTCCGATTGTGCGGATCCAGTAACGATCCGTGATCGTTGCGGCGTGAACGGCGAGTACCGTGCTGACATCATCCCGTTCTGTAAGCCGCAAAGCCTTTTTTAGCAGTCTGGAATTCGCACGATGTCTGTCGATGGCTCGGCTTTCAAGCCACGCATGCAGATCCGAGAAATTCTTGAGAAAAAGCGGAAGATGTTTTTCGTCAAGGATATGAAGTTTTCCGGCAATCCATTCCGCGGTTACGATATCTCCGCTCATGATCTGATAATCCATCTTGTAAACTCCTTTCCGTCCTGTTGATACGTTTATTCTATCCCATTTTTCTTAAAAAGTAAAGCAAAGAGACCCATGGAAAATCCATGAGTCTCTTCATTTGATCAGTTATTTAATTTAAGGTTTTAGATTCGCTTCGTGATGACTCACTATTTTGCTACTCTGTAAGCCTTGTTGGACCAGTCGGAGTAAACCTTCTTACCGTCAACTACCTTGTAAGCTCTAACTTTGTAGTAGTATCTGGTACCCTTCTTCAGGCCCTTAGTGTTCTTGTAGGACTTCTTCGTGGTTGTGATAGCCTTCTTGTAGCCCTTGGACTGCTTGGTGGACTTCCATACCTGATATCCGTCAGCTGCGGAAGCATCGCCCTTTACAGTCCACTTAACAGTGATGGAACCCTTCTTAGCGCTGGATTTCGCGATGAGCTTCAGGGACTCAACAGCGTTTTCTGTGTCAATCTTGAACTTGCTTAATTTTGTTAACCAAGTCGGGTGAATTGCGCAAAGACCTGCGAATCCAAGATCATCAACTGCTTTCTTAGCAGCAGCAACCTGTGCGTTTGTTGCATTCAGCGGAAGTGCTTTGATTAAAGCTTCTGCAGCTTCAACCTTTAAGTCAAAGATCTTATTTTCATATGCGGTTGCAGCTTCATAATCAACAGGAGTCTTTGCTAATGCAGCTTTGTACTTGCCCTCTGCGCCGTACAGGTCGTTATAAGCATCCTGAGCTGCAACATATGCGTTTACAGCTTCTTCATTTGCCAGAGTCAGCTTCTTAACATCGCCAAGAGTGTTCTTGGTATCGTTGAGAGCCTTCAATTCTAATGCTTCTAAGCTTTGGATGTCTGTCTCCAACAGTATTTTGCTTGCAGTTAAAGTATAGTCATAAGAAGTCATGGTGCAGTAATCCTTGTGTGCAAGAACTTTGTCATAAAGAGCCAGTACAGCATCTTTCTGGTCTAATGCTACCGGACGTTTTACTGCGGAAGCTTCTTTCGCAAGTTCTGTAGCTTCTGCTTTCAGTTCATCCTTTGTCTTTAAAGCATCAACCTTTGCCTTAACGTCTGCGACTGCCGCCTGTAAGGAAGCATCATCCACAACTTCTGCTAAGAAGTTTTCCGTTGCGTTACCCGCAATAACACCGAAGTATGTTTCGATTGCGGTTGCAGTAGCTTCTTTTGTTGCACCCGGAACCTTGTCGCCCATTAAAGCAACTTTGTATTCAATGTAAGCCTTCAATTCAGCTTTTGCAGCTTCATCTTTCTTGTAAAGAGCGCCGTTGTAGTTGAATAAAGCAGCCTGATCTGCAGTTGTTAATACTGCATCATATTTTGCATATGCATCTAAGAATGCTTTGTTTGCATCATCAATTGTCTTTGCAGCTTTGATAGCTTCTTTTGCGTCTTTGATGATCGCTTTTACAGCAGCCTTGTTCTTATCGGAATATCCGGTTGTCTTCCAGTTTGCAACTGTCGGATAATCTTTTCCTTCAAGGGTAACTGTGCTCTTTGCAGCAACGCCGTTGTTCGCGCATGCTGTTCCGAGGAGTTTGTGTGCATTTACATGTACAGCTGTGTCGCTCATTACTACAGAAATGGAGCCGTTTCCAGTCATGTAGGTTTCGTCGATCGCATCTTTTAATGCTTCATCAACTGCTAATGCAGAAGAACCATCCACATATATTGTAGCTTTGATTTTTTCTGCTTGCTCTTTTAAGTCTGCAATCTTTTCCACAATCTTAAGAGCATCTTCAGCCTTTAAAATTCTTTCAACGCCACTATCATATGTCATTGCGTCCGCAAGCGGTGCAATCCAACTGTAGTCGTTGGAATCGTTAAATGTTCCGAGGCAGGAGTTGCCTGCGTTGATCGCATTGTACGGCGCATCGTTGTAATATGCACGAACATAGTTTGCACTCTGTTCAACTGTGAATGTTGCATTGTCAAATCTGTAAGTTAATACTTCTAACAGTGCATCATACTTCTTGTTAATCTTTTCGATTTCTTTGTTTGCCTTGTCAATAGCAGTCTGGTTTGGCTTTGGAGCAACGGACTGCTTGAAGATGATATTGTTCTGTACGTTTAAGTCAGCAGAACGCTGTGCTTCAACAGCAGCTTTGATGGCTGCCATTGCTTTTGCTTTTGCATAGTCAATCTTAGCCTTATCAGTTGCTAAAGTCTGTGCAGTCTTTAATAATGCAAATGCCGGATGGCTGCCAGGTTTTCCTTCTACGAAAGTGCCTGTTTCGGATTGTCCAACAGTTCCTACATTGTGGAGGTCATAAACCTGTTTAATCTGCGCAGTTGTATGCGGCTTAGTTGTATCTGTGCCGTCTTCACTAAAAGTTCCAAGATATGCTAACGATTCGCTCTGTGCGATAACTGCCCATTCATAAGAAGATTTTGTCTTTCCTTCGAAAGTTACCTTGTCGTCTTTTGTGAACTGTTCAAGATTGTAGTTCTTGATCTGATCTCTGGTTTTTGCAAGTAAAGCTTTGTAGCTAGCGGAAGTTGCCGTAATCTTGCCTGGAACAAACTCAGTGCCGTTCCAAACGTCAAGACCACTTACCTCTTCAAGATTAATCTTTGCAAGAGCACCCGCAAAATATACATATCCATCATTTTTTGCAGGAGTTGGTGATGCAAAATCGTATCCTTGAATACCATACTCATAAGCTGCAGCAGTCTGTTCTGCAACTCCGAATGCCTGATATGCTTCTGCAAGCTGAACATCTAATTTAGCTTTTACAGCATCATACGCTTCCTGGCAAGCAGCAGCCCAATCCGCAGCTGTTGCATCTGCCGGGTTTTTAGGTCCGGCTTTAACAATTGCTAATTTGCTGTCCAGTTTGGCAAGCTCGTCATTGTACTTATCCGTGATCTTTGCCATAGCAGCAGTTTTGTCTGCAACGGTAGTCTGCGGATTATAAGCAAATGCAGAACTGAAGCTGAAAGTGAACATAACAGCAATTACTAACAGCACTGTTAAAAATTTTTTCATTTTCAGAATTCCTCCCTTTTAATTTTTTTGCTCATCTTGTAAGGTTTGTGAAAATGGTCATAATCACGCAACTTACACTATGAAATAATTCCGTTTTAGTTTACCAAAAGGTTGTGCCTTTTGCAAGTGTTTTTTATGTGAAAAACCTTATTTTCTAAGCATTTCCACAAGTTTGCCTCGCGGCGCACCGCAAAGGGGCTTATCGAACCTTTCACTAGTAACTCCGACAAGCCCTCCAAAAGGTTACAAAGAATTTTATTTTTTTTAAAAAAAGTTTTTGGATTGCTCGCGAACGCTAAAAGATCGTTTGGGGCTTCTTCGGATAAATGCCCAGCCATTGACGATCCCGAGTTCCTTCTCCACAGCTTCTAATGTAAGCCCACCTTTCTCTTCGCCGGATTTTCGGTCTTTTGCGAGTTCATTCATTAGCCGAAGCGTCGTCTGTGTCTTTTCAAAGTCCTGTATATCAAGGATTCCATATCTGCCGCGGCCGTTCTTTGCGGTCATACCGCATACATTCTGCTTCTTCTTCGCGCATGGAATAAAAGTTTCTTGCGACAACGAAAAGGGCGAGGCCACGCGCCGGTTCGTTTCCGGTTTACAGTCTCGCTCTTAACACACTTTCACTTAATATACGTTTTTCACGCCGAAAAGCTGACAGAGTCTTGCGTTTCTTGGCGTTCTCTTAGCATTACTTTTCAAGATTTTCTTTCGCCTTCGCACGCCTCGGCTTCGAGAATCATTCTTGCAAGACGTTTTCGCGCGCGGCTCGCACGCTGTTCAACGCTCGCCTTGTTCCTGCCGAGAAATTTTGCGATTTCACTAAAATTCACGCAGCAGCAATCGTGCAGATAAAGGATCTGTTGGTCTACTTCCTCCAGCTTCGCCAGGTAATGACGGAGCTCTTCCGAAATTCCATCGCCGCGCATAAAGTATTTGTCCTCTACGCTCTGTTTCACAAGCATCTCATCCGGCTCTTCGTTTTGCGGGCTCCCCATCGCTCGCGTATACGCGCGCTGTATGTCGATCGCTTGGTTTCTTGTAATTGCGTAAATCAGCCGCAGCACCTCCGGAGAGCCATACTCTCCAATCCGCTCAAGTATAGCTGCTAACCGCAGCATCACCTCCTGCAGACAGTCTTCCGCGAGTTCGTTGTCTCGCAGATACTTGTAAGCTATGGCACAAATGGCTTTGCCATACATTTGATATAAAATTTCCGTCTCTCTCCGCATACCCGTCGTGAATTTCTTAAGCATTTTCTCACCGCTCCAAAATCTTTCATGTTTTTGCACGGTCACGGTCTGCCTTTGTTAGTCAATCAATTCAATCCCGTGTATGATTAATTGCGCGATTTTTTCAGGCTTCCCCGCCTGCTCCGCAAGCCGAAACGCGCGCTCCAACTGCGGATTTTGCTCGCTTTTTTCTCCCAATAACAAATAGTTCGCGTCTACGCCGAGCGCTGTCGCGATTTTCGCCAACAATTCCGCTCTGGTATCGTACACGCCGCGTTCAAGCGCGGATATGTGGTTGGTCGAAACCTCCGCGATTTCTGCCAGTTGGCTTTGAGTTAGTCCCGCGTTTTCACGCGCCGTCTTGATTCGTTGTCCCAATTGTGTCGTAAAGTCATTTGCCATGTAATCGCCTGCCTTTCCTTGTAAAAAGTTTACTCAATTCCTTTTTACATTACCACGCTTCGCGCATGTATTTATTCTAATTGAATTCAATTAGCCATGTGATTGCGTTAAAAAGCAGACTTGCTTTCGTTCTGTCCGCGGTTTTTTACATCTTTAAATCTTTATAAAAGTCAAAACAAAGATATATAGAATCTCAAAGATCGGATGTCGATTGCTCCTCCCAGCACCTAAAGGAAGTGGGCTTCCGCAACCTAAAAAAATTATGAAAAAAATAAGGGGCTGTCGCACAGTTGATAAAAAATCAACCGGAACGGCAGCTCCTGTTACAGCTTCGTCACACAGAATACGATGCAAACGCATCGAATCGCTAGAGCTTTTCGATTTCTTCTAAAGATAAGCCTGTTACCTTTGTGATGACCGACTTCTCAATATTTTCCTGCAGCATTCGTTTCGCAATCTCGCGCTGCTTTTGCGACGCGCCTTTTGCAAGTCCTGAAGCTTCGCCTTCGGCACGACCCTGCTCACGACCCAATTCCAATCCTTTGCGCTCGCGTTCGTTCAGCATATACTCGAATGTCATATACTTCCGCCTC
>ERZ857998.3612-NODE-3612-length-12325-cov-7.357702_pt1 | contig 12325 bp, 9 predicted proteins | sample MGYA00519954_ERZ857998 | MGnify/ENA primary metagenome ERZ857998 (study PRJEB31778, sample SAMEA3449424) | human gut metagenome | biome: human gut; feature: human-associated habitat; material: faeces | place: United Kingdom | collected 2010/2012 ...
CATTTTAACGGTTTCTTTCCAAATATGCTCTACTTTTTTATTTTATCTTATTTTTTCTTCGTAGGCTCTACTTGCTTACCCCAACATTTATTATAGAGCCAAAAAGTATACAGCCTGTCGGGGAATTATTTTATTTTCTTATTCTGCCGGGTGTTACTCCGCGCTTTTTCTTAAAAGCATTGCAAAAATAGTGCTCATCGGTAAAATTCAGCATATCAGCAATTTGCTTTACCGTAAGTGAGGAATTTTGAAGTAATTTTTCAGCCGTAGCTATTTTTTGCTCAAGAATATAGTTATAAACTGTAGCCCCGTATTCCCGCTTAAAAAGTCTGCCGAGTTGTGAAACTGAAAAGCCGAATTTTTCGGCTACAAGCTCCGCGTTTATTTTTCTGTAAATATTGCCGTCAATAAAGCTTTTAACATTTTGGGCAGTGCCCGTGTGTTTTTTTTCGGAATTTTCGGCTAAGCGCTGTATCATACGGTGAAAAATAATTGCGGAATAGCTGTTTATTTCGTTATCGGCAGGGTGCTTTGCAAGATAATCAAACAGCTCGTCAAATAAACCGCCTATATCGGTTTTCGGAAAATGTACCCGCTTGTCAATTCCGTATATCTCCGTAAGCCTTTCGCAAAGCTCGCCTGATACGTTCATCCATTTTTTCTTCCACGGCTCCTTTTTATCGGAATAATAACGGTGCTCAAAACCGGCAGGAAGTATATACGCGTCCCCCTTTTCTATACGGCAGCTTTCACCTCCGCATATAACCGTTCCCGCACCCTTTTCAACATACTCTATAACATAAAGCTCAGAACATTCGCGGTATATTTTATAGTCCGCGTCGAGGCAGGTTATTCCGGCAAGAGTAAGTCTGAACGGAAGCTTATCGCTCATATCCGACGGCGGTATTAAAAAGATTTTCTCCATATGCTTAAAATCCTCACTTTTGTGCGTAAAATCCCTATTCAAAAACGTCTTTCACAATGATATTATACAATAAAGAAAACTTAATTTCAAGCAAAAGGAGCAAATATTATGAGCACAAATATTATCCCGCGCCCCGAGCACCCACAGCCTATAATGAAAAGAGAAAACTGGCAAAATCTCAACGGCGAATGGCTGTTTGAATTTGATTTCGGTGTTTCCGGTGAGGAAAGAGGGCTTTACAAGCCCGAAAAGGCAGGTGAATACTCCAAAAAAATAACCGTACCGTTTTGCCCTGAAAGCAAGCTTTCAGGAATAAATTATAAGGATTTTATTCCGGCGGTATGGTACAAGCGCACAATAAGCATTACAAAGGAGCAGCTTGAAAACCGCGTTTTACTGCATTTCGGCGCGGTAGATTATGCCTGCACCGTATATGTAAACGGCAATAAAGCCGGCTGTCACTTCGGCGGGTACAGCTCGTTTGTGCTTGATATTACCGATTTATTGAAGATCGGCGAAAATGATCTGACCGTCAACGCAAGGGATAATGTACGCAGCGGCAACCAGCCCAAGGGAAAACAGGCAGGACTGTTTTATTCAAGCGGCTGCGATTACACCCGCACAACCGGAATTTGGCAAACGGTATGGCTTGAATTTGTACCCTCAGGCTACATAAAAACCGCAAAATATTACCCCGATATTGAAAACGGCTCGTTTGATATTGAGCTTAACGTTACCCGCGGCGGCAGGCTTACCGCCGAAGCATTTTTTGACGGCAGAGCGGTAGGCAGCGCTACAAAAGAGATTAAGGGCAGATATGCAAGATTTACCCTACCCCTTGCAGAAAAGCATTTGTGGGATTTAGGCTGCGGAAATCTTTACGACCTGAAATTCACGCTTGAAACTGACGGCGGCACCGATATTTTGTCAAGCTATGCGGGCTTGCGCGAGGTGCGGATTGACGGCTTTAAGGTGCTTATTAACGGCAAAAGCGTATTCCAGCGCACCGTTCTCGACCAAGGCTTTTACCCCGACGGAATTTACACCGCGCCAAACGATGAGGCTTTAAAGCGCGATATTGAGCTGTCAATGCAATTAGGCTTTAACGGCGCAAGACTGCACGAAAAAATGTTTGAGCCGCGTTTTCTTTATCACTGCGATAAAGCCGGCTACCTTGTTTGGGGCGAGCACGCCAACTGGGGGTTGGATATTAACAGAGAAAGCTCACTTTTAAACTTCCTGCCCGAATGGAGCGAAACAGTCGAGCGCGATTTCAACCACCCGGCAATAATCGGCTGGTGCCCGTTTAACGAAACCTGGGATCAGACAAGTCAGGCGGCGCACCGAATATTAAAGGCTGTTTATGACGAAACAAAACGCCTTGACCCCACGCGACCTGTTATCGACGTTTCGGGAGCATACCACGAAATAACCGATATTTACGACCAGCACGATTATGACCAAAACCCCGAAAGCTTCGGTAAATCCTATGCCGGCTATAACGGCGAGGAGGAAAGCTTTAATTTGTTCTTTAAGGATAAACAGGTATATATTCCGCAACTGCCGTTCTTTTTAAGTGAATTCGGCGGAATTAAGTGGATTCCCGAAAGCAATCGCAGCAGCGCCGCCGACAACTCCTGGGGCTACGGTGACGCACCAGCAACCGAGGAGGAATTTTTCACCCGCTATGAGGGGCTGACCGCCGCTCTTTTAAATGCTCCCAATATTATGGGCTTTTGCTATACACAGCTTTACGATGTAGAGCAGGAGGTAAACGGTCTTTACACATATGCGCGCGAAAAGAAATTTGCCGATTATTCAAGAATTATCGCCGCGAACCGTAAAAAAGCAGCTATTGAAGAATAGCCGCACAGTATAATTTATCCGCCCGTCGGCAGACTGCTCTGTCAGCGGGCGGATATATTTATACAAGAAACTCACCGCCGTTTTTGCTCCCGTTTCTCAAAATGACGATTATATTCTTGCAAAGGCTGCAAATTGAATTTGAGCAGATGAGCGGCACATTCATTGTGCCGTCTGCAAAGACCGTTGCCGACCTTCTTGAAGAATATAGATCTGTGTACGGTGTCAGCACTTGGGCAATGTCCACTTATGAAGCACGGCGTGGCTTGATGTTCAATTACATCATTCCGATTATCGGGGATATGAAGCCGGACGACCTGAACACCCGTGTTATGGATCGCTTTTATCAGAGCTTGCTTTCCGTGAAAACAAAGGTCACGAATAACCGCAAGCCGACAAATGAATTTCTCACTGTGCATACCGTTCGTGAGATACACAAGCTGCTCAGAAACGCCTTTAATCAGGCGGTCAAGTGGGAGCTGATGTCAAAGAACCCGTGCGTCAATGCGACATTTCCCAAAGAGGAACATAAAAAGCGTGAAATATGGACGGCGGAAACCCCGCAACACGCCCTTGAAGTATGCGACGATAACATACTTTCCCTTGCTGTCAACCTTTCCTTGCCTTTTATATCAATGATTTCTAAGGGTTTTCCACCCCTGTTTTTCAGCCCAAAAAACGTTCCGGGAGTGTCTCCTAAGCGGTAGGTCGGGTGTTCGAATCACCTCGGGAACGCCAGAAAGCATCGCTGCAAGCCTTTTTCGGGGCTTGCAGCGTTTTTTGTTCATCCTTCTCCCGGTAATTTTGCTTCCGTTACCGGGAGATTTTTATACGCCGCATGATGTATGTTTGCCGGTCTGATCACGATTCGGAATCGAGGAGCGCCTTTTCGATGCGGATGCCGCCGGAAATGCTTATCTGTTTTTCGGGTATATGCTTTCGCCGGAGAAGCGGTACCAGAGCTTATACAAGCCGCACCCCCAGCAGAGAAGCATACCGGCGACGGCGCCGACAACCGCCTGAAGTATCTGATAGGGAAGTTTCATGACGGCGTATTCGGGAGTGTTGTATATGAACGCTCTGCCGAGAGAGTAGCCGACCACCATGATGACCGCGCCGATTGTAACGCCGATTGCCGACGAGATAACAGGGCGCTTTTTCAGCACGTGATGCGCAAAGAGCGATATCACGACAGCCTGGAGACCGTGCGTCACGAGAGAGACGAACATGGGAGCCGGATAGAAGAACAGGTCGCCGAGGAATGCGCCGACGCCGCCGACGAGAAACGCGGCGAGAGGGTCAAGGATTATCGAAGCGAGGCATATCACGATGTCGTTCATGTAAAGATGTCCGCCGGGTACGGGTACGCCGAAGGAGCTGAGGGCTACGTTGAGAGCCATGAACATTGCGGTCGTGCAGAGCCACACGGTTTTTTTTCGCAGATTCGTTGTTTTCATTGGTTATTACCTCTTGTATTTGATGCGGGAATATTATATAATATTTTCTGATGATATAAAATAGTCAGAATCGGAGAAAAAGATATAACCAGATGAGATATATAACCGAAAAGGGCGGCAGCCCGATATATTTACAGCTTTACAGACAGATACGCAACGACATTGTTGCGGGAGTTTATCCGTACGGCAGCAAGCTGCCGTCGAAAAGGACGCTTGCCGACGAGTCGGGAATCAGCACCGTGACGGTTGAGCACGCGTATGCTCTGCTTTGCGACGAAGGGTACGCACGGGCGCGGGAGAGGAGCGGATATACCGTCGTTTTCAAGAGGAGCGACGGATTTGTTTCGACGGCGGAGAGCGGTGCGGAGCATATACGGCAAAGTGCCGAGCCGTCGGATTATCCGACGTTTCCCGTGTCGGTTCTGAGCAGGACCATGCGGCGTGTGCTTGCCGATTATTATGACGTTATCATGCAGAAGTCGCCCGGCGCGGGATGCGACGGGCTTCGCGGCGCGATCAGGGATTATCTTGCACGCAATCGCGGCATTCATGTTGAAACAAAACAGATCGTCATAGGCTCCGGCGCGGAATATCTTTACGGGCTGATCGTCATGCTGCTCGGCAAGGACAGAGTATATGCTCTGGAAACGCCGTCTTATGAGGTTATCGAAAGGATATACGCGACGGTCGGGGTCAGATATGAGCTTCTGCCGCTTTCCGGGGACGGCATTGACAGCGGAGCGCTGTTTTCGTCCGGCGCAGATGTGCTGCATACGACGCCTTACCGCAGTTTTCCGAGCGGCGTCACCGCGTCGGCGTCAAAGAGGCATGAATATATCCGCTGGGCGGACAGAGAGGGGAGATATATCATCGAGTCCGACTACGGTTCGGAATTCGCGGTGTCGTCGCAGCCGATGGAAACTCTGTTCGCGCTTGCCGACCGCGACAATGTCATTTATCTGAACACGTTTTCGAAAACCATCTCCTCGTCGATACGTGTCGGGTATATGGTGCTGCCGGAATCGCTTACGGAGCCGTATTACGACAGGCTGGGGGCGTTTGCCTGTACCGTGCCGACCTTTGAACAGTACGTTCTGGCGGAGCTGATCGGCGGCGGCGCTTTTGAAAGGCATATAAACCGTGTGCGCCGCAGTATGCGAAGGAAGCTTGAAAAGCAAGGCGGCGTGATGGAGTAACGTCCCATGATTCCGTTATATTGAGGGAAAACGGAAGTCAATATCTGTGATAGAGCTTTTTGGTCTGATACACCGGCTCGGTGGTGAGATTGATCTTCAGCTTTTTGAAGGTGCTTTCGTCTGTCTGGGAGAGAATCACGCTGGAATGTGCTTCGCAGCCGGCAAGGTTATCAAGCTGTGCGAGGGCATCGGCAGCGTTTTTGTCGGTGGAGGCGCAGATCGAGAGCGCGATGAGCACCTCGTCTGTGTGAAGACGGGGATTATGGTTGCCGAGTATTTTTGTTTTGAGGCGGCAGATCGGCTCCAGCACCGAGGGTGCGATGAGATACACGCTGTCGTCGATACCGGCGAGAACCTTCAGGGCGTTGAGCAGCATTGCGGCAGAGGCGCCGAGAAGGGAAGTCGTTCTTCCGGTGACGATTATGCCGTCGGGAAGCTCTATTGCGGCGGCGGGAGCGGCGGTTTCGGCTGCGCGTTCGTTTGCGGCGTGTATCACGGGACGGCTTTCGGGAGAGACGCCTGCCTGACGCATGAGAAGCTCACACTTGACGGTGCGGTCCTTTGCGGAGGGGTCTTTGCTCTTGACTGCGGAGCAAAGGGTCCGGTAATAACGGCGGATTATCTCCTGTCTTGCGGCAGTGCAGACGGCGTCGTCGTCGGTGATGCAGCAGCCTGCCATATTCACGCCCATATCGGTGGGAGATTTGTATGGCGACGAGCCGTAAATCATTTCGAACATGGCGTTCAGAACCGGGAATATTTCGATATCGCGGTTATAGTTTACGGTGGTCTCGCCGTAGGCTTCAAGGTGGAACGGGTCGATCATGTTCACGTCGTCGAGGTCGACGGTCGCGGCTTCGTATGCGATATTTACGGGATGCTTGAGCGGCAGGTTCCAGATGGGGAAGGTTTCGAATTTCGCGTAGCCCGCCTTCACACCGTTCTTATGCTCGTGGTAGAGCTGGGAGAGGCAGACTGCCATTTTTCCGCTGCCCGGACCGGGCGCGGTCACGACGATGAGGGAGCGGTCGGTTTTTATGTAATCGTTTCTGCCGTAGCCGTCTTCGCTGACGATGAGCGGAACATTTGAAGGATAGCCTTCGATATAATAGTGGCGGTAGGTCTTGACGCCGAGCGCTTCAAGGCGTCTCGCAAACGCGTCTGCGGACGGCTGACCTGCGTAATGAGTCAGCACAACGCTGCCGACATAAAGTCCCGAGAGACGGAACGCGTCGATAAGACGCAGTACGTCCGCTTCATAGGTTATGCCAAGGTCGCCGCGTATTTTGTTGTTTTCGATGTCGCAGGAGCTGATGACCACGACGATTTCCGCCTGCTCTTTCAGCTGGAGCAGCATTTTCAGCTTGCTGTCCGGCAGAAAGCCCGGCAGAACACGGCTTGCGTGGTAATCGTCGAACAGCTTGCCGCCGAATTCGAGATACAGCTTGCCGCCGAATTTTTCGATCCGCTCCTTTATGCGCTCTGATTGAAGCGCGATGTATTTGTTGTTATCAAATCCCGTTTTTATCATAAATACCCCCGAGGATTTTAAGTTATAAGTAATAGTTGATGACGGGAAGACAACAGAATTCGCTTTGCTTATTCTGTTTTCTCCCCGTGAACCCCTCTTTCGTCGCCGCGTTCGCGGCTCTTAAGGTGTCTTTTCCCGGCGCATGTCCGGGAAAAGACGTTTTTTTATTTTGACGAAGAGACAACGGGTAATCGCTTCGCTTAACCCGTTTTCTCTTCGTGCTACTCTTTCGTTTTCAAGGAACGTTTTCGCGGAGCGAAAACGAATTTATTATAAAAAAGTGCGCGGTACTACTTTAGAAAAAGTGAATTCATTATAAATGCGGCGTTACCTTGGCGAAAGCAGATTTATTATAATTCAGTTTAGAAATGCTGCGGTGTTGCTTTACTGGGCAGGGTGTTGTTTTCACTCGCACATGGTGAGAATATCACTGCGGAGCAATATCACTCACGTGCAAGCGTGAATATCACTGCGCCGCAAGGCGCCCGAAAGAGGTGCCTGAGGAGAAAACATTCGAGCAAGCGTAGCGCCGTGAGAATGTTGTCGCCTCATCGAAATAATAATTACGTCTTTTCCCGGACATGCGCCGGGAAAAGACACCTTAAGAGGAGCGCACGCGGCGACGAAAGAGGGGTAAACGGGGAGAAAACAGAATAAGCAAAGCGAATTCTGTTGTCTTCCCGTCAAAAAAAAAGAGGTTTTATATGTCATCAATTTCATATCTCACAGACCACTACGACGGTCAGATTGCGAAAATAAACGCTTTCGGCGCACCGTTGAATTTCATTTTTATCACGGATGAACACAACCGCATCAACGAATTCGGCAATCCGATAAACGCCGTAAAATCAATGCAGTACATACTCGACCGCTGTCCGGGAATTTCTTTTGTCGTGACGGGCGGCGACCACGGCAACGACTATTGGAACGACACAGACGTGCTTCGTAATTCGCAAACAGAGCTGATGCAGGCTCTTTACAGCCTGTCCGTTCCCGTTTATGCCTGCGTCGGCAACCACGACGACGGGCTGGGCAACATGAAGGACCACGGCTGGGACACGAAAAAATGTATTTTGCCCGACGAAATGCATTCAATATGCATGAAGCACAACCCGACAAACGAGAATTATTATTACATCGACGATGACAGGAACGGCTACCGCTATGTTTTCCTGAATACGAGCGACATTCCCTATCTCACCGACAAAGACGGGCAATATCCGTTGGGCTGGCGGTTGGAGGTATCTGACAGGCAAGCAGTCTGGCTGGACGATGAGGCGCTCGAAACCGATAAAAAAGTGATACTTTTCAGTCACGCGCCGCTTTATAATCCCGCCATTTTCGGTACGGAGGGCATGCCGGTCGCAGTGAAGCCGTATGACGATCTTCTCGGCGGTCAAAGAGTCAGATATATTGTAAATAAACACACGAACATTGTCGCGCAGTTTGCCGGACACGTTCATTTTGACAATCTGATCTATGACAACGGTGTGCTTTCGGTAACAACGCTTTGCGCGATGTATCAGCAATGGAGTCCGAACTGCCCCGAAAGAGTCACGGGAGAATATACGGAAACGGCGTTCGACGTCGTTTCAATAAAGGACAACGTCGTAAAGCTAACCCGCTTCGGTGCGGGCGACGACAGATGCGGTATGCTTCTCCGCGTCTGAAACATAACCTCACAGCATCTGCGGTTCATTCCTTCACGTGATGGACCGCTTCTGATTTTCCGAAAAATATGCATTTTTCGATGATTTGTATATCCGAAAATATGCATTATTTTGCTTTTACTATATCCGAAAATATGCATAGTGCTTGACAGCAGGGAAATACTATGATAAAATCCATAGTGTGAAACGGAGGTACGGCGTATGCTGAAGCGCAAAATGTATGACACACTGCTGGCATGGAAGAAGGCTGACAAGAAGGAATGTCTTCTTGTCAAAGGAGCAAGGCAGGTCGGAAAAACATATCTTATCAGACAGTTTGGCAAAAACGAATACGACAGTTTTGTCGAAATCAATTTTCACGAGCAGAAAAGCCTGAAAAGCGTTTTTGACGGTGACAAAACACCGGAAGAAATATATAAAAGACTGACCGCAAATATTCCGGGAATCAGGCTGATCCCGGGTAAAACGCTCATTTTTCTGGATGAGATACAGAAATGTGCCGATGCGCGTACCGCTCTTAAATTTCTTGCGGAAGACGGACGGTATGATATCATTGCTTCCGGCTCGCTGCTCGGACTTTCATACGGTAAGGATGACGACAATGAAGTCGAACCGGTTGAATCGGTTCCCGTCGGATATGAAAAGCCGGTAATGATGTATTCAATGGATTTTGAAGAATTTCTCTGGGCATACGGCTACGGCGACGAAACAATTGCTTATCTGAAGAGTTTTTACACGGAAAAAGAAAAAATCCCGCCTGAAATTCAGGAAAAATTCGAAGCTCTTCTCCGGGAATATCTTGTTGTGGGCGGCATGCCGGAGGTTGTCGCAAGCTTTGCCGAATTCAAGGATTTCACAAAGGTTCACGAAATTCAGGAAAAAATTCTGTCTTCATATGCCGACGATATTTCGCAGCATGCAAAGGGAGCCGAAAAGGTCAAGGTGCGAGCCTGTTATGACAGTATACCGCGACAGCTTGCCAAGGAAAACAAAAAGTTCAAATACTCCGAGGTTGAAAGCAAAGCAACGGCACGCAAATACGGTGACAGCGTTCAATGGCTGCGCGATGCCAATATGGCGTATATGTGCTACAACACGACCACTCCGATATTGCCTTTGAAGGCATATGAAAAAGAAAACGAATTCAAGCTATATATGGCAGATACGGGACTTTTGATGGCGCTTTTCGGTTTTGCAACAAAACAGGCATTGTTGAACGGAAATCTCAAAGGTTTCGCAAAAGGCGGAATATATGAAAATTTCGTCGCGCAGACGCTTGTGAAAAACGGTTATACATTGCATTATTACAAGCAGGGCGACAGCTCGGAGCTTGAATTCCTCATTGAAAAGGACGGAGAAGTCATCCCGATCGAAGTCAAAGCAGGAAATAATCCGACAAAATCGCTTGATATGTTTGTCAGAAATTTTGAACCGTCAACAGCGCTGAAGCTGACAGGCGGAAATGTCGGGATATCGGACAAAAAGCTTTCAATGCCGCATTTTCTTTCCATGTTCATTTAGATAAGCGCGCATTGATTCAAAGCATTTTCCGGAATGTCATGAGAAGAAAAAATTTTAATTTATTTTACCTGTTATTTTTGCTTTGTCCTTGCTTTTGAGGTATGTATATGATATAATTATAGTATATAATATAATATATAAGGGGTAGGAATGCGCTCTCGCTTTTTTCACCCTGTATTACGCCCGTGCGGGAGATTAAATCAATATGACTGAAGCAGCTCTTATATGGTCGGACGTGCTTGACAGGCTGAGCCGTCAGATACCGCAAAACAGCCTTTCGCTGTGGTTCAAGGATGCCACAGTGACCGACTACAACGGCAATTCGATCACCGTTGTTGCCGAAAACGAATTCAAGAAAATAACGATACAGTCAAAATACATCGGTCTGATTGAAAAGCTGTTTGAAGAATCGACAGGCAAAAAGATATCAGTTCTGCTCACTTCAGCCGAAACACAGAACCGTGAAGAAGAAAAGCTTTTTGAATCATCCATTGCGGAGGTTCGGAAAATCGAAGCAAACAGCCCGTCCGATGAAAAGCTTCTTGAAATGACAAAGGGCTATACCTTTGAAAATTTCGTCGTCGGCTCTTCAAACCGCGTTGCGCAGGCTTCCGCATTTGCCGTTGCAAGCGATCCCGTCTCGACGATAAACCCGCTCTTTCTTTACGGCCCTTCGGGACTGGGTAAGACCCACCTGATGTTTGCCATAATCAACGAGGTTAAACGAAAGAATCCCAAGTGCAACATTATATATATCACCGGCGAACAGTTCACCAACGAGCTTATAGACGCGCTGGCGGCAAAGAAGAATGAGGAAAATGTCGCGTTCCGAGACAAATACCGCAATTGCGACATGCTTCTTGTCGACGATATTCAGTTCATCGCGGGAAAATATTCGATTCAGGAAGAGTTCTTCCATACGTTCGACGCGCTTTACAAGATGAAAAAGCAGATTGTTCTGACAAGCGACCGCTCTCCGAAGGATATACAGCACCTTGAGGACAGACTTGTCACGCGGTTTGAAATGGGACTCATCACCGACATTCAGCCGCCGGATCCGGAGCTTCGGACGGCTATCTTCAAAATCAAAACAAAGGAAGCGGGCATTGAGCTTTCAAATGAAGTGCTGACCTTCCTTGCCGAAAATATCAGAAGCAACATACGGCAGATCGAGGGCGCGATCAAAAAGCTCTGGGCTCAGTCGTTCATCACCGGCGAAAAGATTACGCTGGATATGGCAAAAGAGGTTCTGAAGGACTATTTCAAGCCGGACAGACGACGCGAGCTGACACCCGAAAACATACTTAACTATGTCGCAAAGAGATACGGCATTGTCAGAGACGACATTCTGAGCAAAAAGCGGACAAGCGAGCTTGTCTATGCGCGGCATATCGCAATTTATCTGACCTGCGAGCTGACGGATCTTTCGCTCAAAAAGGTCGGTAAGCAGTTCAACCGCGATCACGCGACAATAATTTCCGCAAAAAACAGCGTCGTGACACGTATGAAAAACGACGCGGCGTTTGCAAACGATATAAACGAAAGCATTTGCGAGCTTACCGGAGAAGAACCGCAGTAACACCGAAAAGCGAGACATTGTCTGTCGCTTTCGGGATTTTCCACAGAATCAACACGGTGTTTATAAAATACCTGTTGGTTTGTATGTAAAAAATGTATTACGAATACGTTTTTTCGGGCTTTTCCGATGCCGGAACGAGCGTTTCCGACAGATTTTAACGGTTATCAACATAGTTGTTGTTTGCAACCCCATGGTTACGGGGAAGATATCCACATGGTTTGGGTTTTGAAAATCAAGTTGTTTCAACGCGTTCCGGACAATCCACAGTTCCCCATCCCCTACTATTACGAATACTACTAAATTCCTTATAAGCTATCACTCTTTTCTTTTTCGCGCGCGAGAGATTTGCGAAAGCTATAAGGCGGAAGTTTTTTCGGGCAAAGCCAGAAAAAACTTATATAATCGTTTCCGCTTCGAGGAAACGTTCCTTGAAAACGAAAGAGGAGCACGAGGAGAAAACGGGTTAAGCGAAGCGATTACCCGTTGTCGTCCCCGTCTTAATTTGTCTCTTCGTCAAAATAAGAGATCCGTCTTTTCCCGGACATGCGCCGGGAAAAGACACCTTAAGAGCCGCGAACGCGGC
>ERZ857998.3614-NODE-3614-length-12323-cov-3.523394_pt1 | contig 12323 bp, 10 predicted proteins | sample MGYA00519954_ERZ857998 | MGnify/ENA primary metagenome ERZ857998 (study PRJEB31778, sample SAMEA3449424) | human gut metagenome | biome: human gut; feature: human-associated habitat; material: faeces | place: United Kingdom | collected 2010/2012 ...
GAAAGCGTTGTAAAATAGACGCGTGAACCGAAATTACCGCAACACCGACGGCATTTGCGTCGGAGAGCGAGGAGGAAAACAACATGGCATCGGAATCCCGTAATCTGGCGCAGCAGCGCCGGGAAAAAGACGGTATCGTATATTTTGAGCGCGGCATCCTGACGGGCAGGGACGGCCGCCGTTACCAGCGCTATGCCATCCAGACGCACTTCGTCGAGGTGGGGGAAAGCGCGGCGGAGCTGGTGAAGAAGTATGTGCTGCCGCTGGCACAGCCGGGCGACGTGCTTTCCATCACTGCGAAGGTGATGGCGATGTGCACCGGCAACGTCCGCCGCATGGAGGACATGAAGCTCGGCTTCTTCGCCAAGCATATGGCGAAATTCGCGGGCATTAACTCCACCGGCGTGGGGATGCACGAGCCGTACAAGCTGCAACTGGTCATCGACATGGTGGGTCTGCCGCGCGTGCTGCTGGCGGGCTTCGTCAGCGCCGTTACGCGCCCGTTCGGGGTCAAGGGCTTGTTCTATAAAATCTGCGGTCATGGCGTCGCGGGCATCGACGGCTTCTACTTCCGCTCCAGCTTCGATCGCTATAAGGAGCTGGCGCTGATCAACCCCGATAATCCCGTGGAGCTGTGCGATGAGATCATGCAAAAAACCGGCATTCCCACCGTGCTGATGGACGCCAACGACATTGACCAGAACCAGCTGGGCAAGTGCCACGGCTTCCCGCTGACGGACGAGCAGATTCAGGACGCCATGGCGGACAACCCCAGCGGTCAGGGCGACGAGCTGACCCCGTTCATCCTCATCCATCCGCTCAAGGATTAAACTTCCGGGGCTGTCATACTTAAATCGAACATTTCAAGAAATAAATACAATAAATGAGCAAAAAACAAATTTTGCACAAAACGCGGGCGCGCGATGCGCGCCCCTACGGGTACGGCAGTACAATGCACGGTTGCTTTTTTCGCAACGTTGTAGGGGCGCGCATTGCGCGCCCGTTATAAGAATTTGCGCAAAATTTCGAATTTGCTCATTTCCCCTGCTTAATTTGCTTCATTACATTCTTGAAATATCCGTTTTGGGGCTTGACAGCTCCTTTTTCTGTCTGCAAAGGAGACTTTTCCATGTCCATTGCCGCTCAGGTCGCCATTCTCTTTCTGGTCGTGCTCGTCGGCGTTCTCTGCCGCCGCCTCGGTTATTTTACGGATGAAACCATTCGCGGGGTCACGCAGCTCGTCGTCAACGTCACCCTGCCCGTGCTGACCGTCTATAACATGCAGCGCCCGTTTGACATGCATGTGCTGATGAACTTCCTGCTGACGCTGCTTCTCTCGCTCGCCGCCATTCTCGCGTCGATTGGGGGCGCGTCCCTCCTCTTCCGCCATCGCCCGCACGACAAGCGCGCGGTTTTGCTGAATATGGCGGGCTTCTCCAACTGCGGCTTCATGGGTTACCCAATCATTCTGGCCATCAATCCGGATTGGATGATCTACGCCGTCGCCTACAACATCGCTTATCTTCTCGTCTCGTGGACGGTCGGCGTGAGCCTGTTTCAGGGGCGGCAGAACGTCAGCCTCAAGCGCGTGCTGCTCAACCCGAACGTCATCGCCGCGTTTCTCGGCTTTGCGGTTTTCTGCCTGAACATCACGCTGCCCGACATCCTTTCGCAGACGATGTCGCTCATCGGCGGGCTGACGACGCCGCTCTCCATGCTGCTGATCGGCACGCGCATCAGCGGCATCCGGCTGAGCGAGCTGCGGGATAAGGATTATCACATCACTGCCGCGCTCCGTCTGGTCGTTCTGCCGCTGATCCTCTATGTCCTCCTGCTTCCGCTGCATCTGGATCCCGCCGTGTGGAGCACGCTCTATCTGCTCACGGCCATGCCCTGCGGCACGCTGTCCGCCATGCAGGCCGAGCTTTACGGCGGCGACGCGCGCTTTGCCGCCCGCGCCATCGCCTATTCGACGCTGCTTTCGCTCGTCACCGTGCCGCTTATCAGCATGTTGCTGTAACCGCGGCCGCAACAAACGGCGCCCATCCTTTCGGATGGGCGCTGTTTGCCATATACATAAGGAGTTGCAGTACTGGCTGTTTTAAGAAGCGGCTTTCTTTTTCTTCATGCTCATAAAGACCGGGCTGACCAGCAACGCGATGCACACGATGATCAGCACGAAGGCGATCGGATGCAGCGTCGGGTTGAACATCTGGAAGACGTTCGCGCGCGCCATCAGGTAGCCGCGGGAGAAGTTCTGCTCGCACATGTTGCCCAGAACCAGACCCAGCACGATGGCCGCGCTGTTGAGGTGGCAGGCGCGAACGACAAGACCCAGCACACCGGCCAGCACCATGATCTGAACGCTCGTCGCGGACATCTGGTCGCCATAGGTACCGACGAGCGCGAGCATCAGGATGATCGGGCCGAGGTAAGAATACGGAATAGCCAGAATCTGCGCGAACACCTTTGCAATCGCCATCGCGACGATAACCATCAGGATGTTCGTGACGATCATGGACATGAAGGTCGCGGAGAGGTAGGTCGGCTGGTTCGTCAGCAGCAGCGGTCCAAGCTGGACGCCCTTGAGCGTCAGCGCGGACATCATGACCGCCGCGGCGTTGCCGCCCGGAATACCGAGGGACAGCAGCGGAACCATCGCGCCGCCGGTCGCGGCGTTGTTGGAAGCCTCGGAAGCGGCGATACCGTCGATGATGCCGGTGCCGAACTTCTCCGGATGCTTGGAGAGCTTCGTCTCCATCGTGTAGCACATGAAGGAAGCGATGGTCGCGCCCGCGCCCGGCAGAATGCCGACGACCGTGCCGACGACGGAGCAGCGGATCATGGTCCACTTGATCGACCAGATTTCCTTGAGGGAAGGCATCTTCGTGTTGACCTTGCCGCCGGAAACGCCGTCCTCCGCGGAGAGGCGCTTCTTCTTCGGGTCGGTCTGCTTGAAGACCTCGGTGACGGCGAACAGACCGATCAGCACCGGGATCATGTCGATACCGGCCAGCAGGTTGCGGCTGCCGAACGTCAGGCGCTGCACCGCGTACATCTTATCCTGACCGACGCAGGCCATCAGCAGACCCAGCAGGCCGGAGATGATGCAGGTGAGGATGTGGTCGCTGTCCAGACACGTCAGGATCGACAGACCCATGAACGTCACGGCGAACAGGTCGCTCGGGCCGAACTGGAGCGCGGCCTTCGTCAGCGGCTGAGACAGCAGGAACATCGCGATGGCGGAGAACAGGCCGCCGATGGCGGAGGCCAGCAGCGCCACGCCCAGCGCCTTGCCCGCTTCGCCGCGCTGCGCCATGGGATAGCCGTCAAACGTCGTCGGCGCGGAAGAGGGAACGCCCGGAATCTTGAACAGAATCGCGGTGATCGAGCCGCCCGTGATGGACGAGCAGTAAATCGCGACGAGGAAGACGATGGCCGGAATCGGCTCCATCGTGTAGGTGAAGGTCAGGCCGAGGGCAACCGCCATCGTCGCGGAAACGCCCGGCAGCGCGCCGAAGATCGTACCGAGGATGATGGCGACGCAGACCATCAGGAACATGCCCGGATTAAATACTGCGGCTGCGCCGGAGGCCAGAAGTTGTCCCATACTCATAATGCTGTCGCCTCCTTAAAAGATGTTCTTGACCGCGCCCACGACGGATTCGAGCCACAGCGCGAAGTTGCGCAGGAAGCCGACCGTGCCGCGCGGCAGGTTGACGCTGAGCATGCCGCTGAAGACGATGTAAAGCACCATCGTGATGCAGACGGACGCGATCAGCAGGCGGACGATGTTCTTCTCTCCGATCAGCAGGCCGTAGAAGAAGAGAATGAACAGCGAGGTGACGATGAAGCCGACCGTGTCCAGAATGAAGGACGCGACGACCATAATCACAATGCCGAAAAACAGCTTGCTTTTGAGAAACGCCGGGATGCTTCCGACAAACGCGCCGAGCGTAAATTCCGGCTTGCCTTTGTTCTTCTTGATGATCTGGATGATGTTCACGATCAGGCAGATCTCAAGCAGAATGATGATTGCCTTTGGCCAAACGTCCGGCTGGAGCGCATAGGGGTTATTCGCCACTTTGGCGGGAACCGCCGCTTCCAGCACATGGGTAAAAAACGTGTAGCCAAAGAAGATGAAGAGCAGAATGTTGATAATCAGTTCAAACACAGTGCCGTCACTCCTTACCCCCCGCAGAAGGGATTTTTTTGTTTGATCCCATCATAATATGCGCGAGGGAATCATGCAAATAGGGAAAAAAATATGTTAAGAATAATCTTAACCTTATATTTCAGCAATATATAGATTATTTTTCATGTTATTTTATCGCATTAAATCGCTTTAACGGCTTTGCCGCTTTCCTTTGCAGGCTCTGAACGGGTGTGTCGGCATGCGCCAAAACGAAACGGGCGCGAAGCTCGCCGCTCCGCGCCCGTTCCGCTATCATGGGGAAACTCCAATGGTATGGGATGTTGGAGGTATCGTTAGTCCTCGAAGGTGTACGGCTTGATCTGGCGCACAACGTCGAGGATGGTGCCGTCGCGCGCCTCGAGCACGGCGACAACCTTGTCTTCAAACTGAACCGCGTCCGGACGGCCGACGATGCTGTAGGCCTTCTCCTTGAGCGATTCGATGGAAACGTGCGGGATTCCCGCATCGTCGAGGCACTTGACGAGGTCGGGGCGCAGCGGGTTGACCGCAATGCCGTAATCCGTCACCAGCACGTCCACGCAGTCGCCCGGCGTCGTGACGGTCACAACGTCCTCGCAGACCGTCGCCATGCGGCCGCGCACCAGCGGGGTCACGATGACGCAGACCTTGCTGCCCGCCGCCGTATCCGGGTGTCCGCCCGGCGCGCCGCGAAGCACGCCGTCCGAGCCCGTGAGCACGTTGACGTTGAATTTGGTGTCGATTTCGAGCGCCGCGAGGACGACGAAATCCAGCTTATTGACAAACGCGCCCTTGTTCGCCGGGTTGGCATACTGGCTGGCGCTCATTTCAAAGTGATTCGGGGTCTGGTTGATGGAATTGACCGCATCGAGGTCAAAGTCCTGCACGTCGATGACCTTGCCGACCTTGCCCTTCTTGAGCAGCTCCACCATCGGGCCGCAAATGCCGCCGATGGCCCAGCCCATCTTGATGCCGCGCTCGTCCATGTATTTTTCCAGGAAGAGGTTCGCCGCGAGGCTCGGGCCGCCGACGCCGGTCTGGAAGGAGAATCCATCCTTGAAATACGGCGTGGAGGCGATGACCTTCGCCACGTTCTCCGCCATCATCAAATCGCGCGGGTTCTGGCTGATGCGCGCCGCCGCAGAAGCAATCTTCTTCGGGTTGCCGATGGAATCGACGACCACGACCGCATCCACGTCAATCGCCTCGACAGAGGCGGGCATGTTCGGGAAATCCACCAGACAATCGGTGACGACGACCACGTGATCCGCGTATTTGGCGTCCGTCATGGCGTAGCCCATCGAGCCGCAGTTGCTCTTGCCGCCGATGCCGCGGCAGTTGCCCACGCAGTCGCTCGTCGGCGCGGCCACAAAGGCGATGTCGATATGCACCTCGCCCGCCTCAATCGCGCGCGGACGGCCGCCGTGGCTGCGGATGATGGCCGGGGTCTTGAGCTTGCCCTCGGAGACAACCTGACCCATTCTGCCGCGAATACCGCTGGTCTGGATGCCGATGACCTTGCCCTCCTCGATGTATTCGGCAATCGGGTCGTGCGCCTCGCCCAGAGACGTGGCGGCGATGGTCAGATCCTTGAGCCCCAGCTCCTCAATCGCGGCCTTCATAACCATGTTCACCACATAGTCGCCGTTGCGCAGGTGGTGGTGGAACGAGAAGGTCATGCCGTCCTTCGCGCCGCACTGGCGCAGCGCGTCGGCCAGCGTCTCAACAATTTTGCTCTCCTGCGGGCGCTCATAGCGGCGGGTGCAGGGGGCGGCTTTCTGCAAATACTTGCCGTCCATATAATTTTTGCCCTGATAGACCTCCTTGCCGTTCACAAGGAGCGCCTCCGGGATATCGCGTCCAACTGCGTTTTTCATACCAGATCCCCCTCATACATGCCGCAGGCCTTCGCCAGCCTCAGCGTGCGCTCCGCGCCCGGAATGAACGCGACGTCGACCATCTTGCCGTTGACCGTGAATACGCCGATACCGGCGGCCGCAGCCTCGCGGAACGCGCTGACCATGGCCTCCGCCTGCGCGACCTCTTTCTCGGTCGGGGCGAAAATCTGGTGCACCAGCCGAATCTGTTTCGGGTTAATCAGGCTCTTGCCGTCAAAGCCCATCGCCTTGTTCTGGCGAACCTCGGCCTCAAAGCCCTCGTTGTCGTCCAAATCGGTGAACACGGTATCGAAGCACTGCACACCGGCCGCGCGCGCGGCGATGAGCATCTGGCCGCGGGCAACCATCATGTCGATGCCGGAGGGATCGAACTTGGTCTGCATGCACTTGCGGAAGTCGCCGCCGGAAATCGCCACGCCGAACATACGGTCAGACGCCGAGCAGATTTCGTAGGCGTTGAGGATGCCCTTGGGGCTCTCCAGCGCGGCCATCAGCAGCGTGCGGCCCACCTCAACGCCGAACTCGCGCTCGGCGGCGGCCACATGCTCCTCCACCGTCTTCACGTCCTGCGCGCTCTCGCACTTGGCGATGCGGATGCCGTCCGCGCCGCCCGCGACGCACACGCGGATATCCTCCTGCCAGTGCGGCGTATCCAGACCGTTGATGCGGACGATGACCTCGGTGCTGCCGTAGTCAATCGTCGTCAGCGCGTGATACAGGGAGAAGCGCGCCGCGTCCTTCTGGTTCTCGGCCACGGCGTCCTCCAGATCGAGCATGATGGAGTCGCAGCCGTAAATGTAAGCGTCCTTGATGAGCCCCGGCTTCTGCGCGTTCATGAACATCATGGTGCGGCGCAGACGGAAGCGCTCCGGCTTCGGGCGTTTGATCATCGGATCACACCTCCCCACGGGATTCCCGCCGCGCTCTTGTCGCAGCTGCGGAACACGGCGCACTCCACGCGCGCCTTGAGCGTGCAATCCAGCGCGCCCTTGTCAACCACCGTGACCTTGCCGCTCTTCACATCGAGGCGGTCAAGGGTTTCCAGCACGGTCTGGCGAATCTGCCGCCCGTACTGATTCATCACGCTGGAAGAGATTTCCAGCTCAATGCCCTGCTGAGCAGGCTCGACCGTCACCAGCGCGTCGCTGGATTCGAGCGTGCCCGCTACGGCGTTTTTCTCAATTTGCATGTTGTTTTCCTCCTAATAGACCGAAGCAGCGCCCGCCCTGTCGGCGGGCGCTGCCCCGAAACCTGAAGAAGCGAATCGTCTCGCCGATTCGGTTTATGGATGTGCCTTACTTGGCCGCCTTCTTTTTCTTCACAGCCATGAAGACCGGGCTGAGCAGCAGCACGATGCACACGATAATCAGCACGAAGGCAATCGGGTGCAGCGTCGGGTTGAACATCGTGAGGATGCTGCCCTTGCTCATCAGGTAGCCGCGGGAGAAGTTCTGCTCGCACATGTTGCCCAGAACCAGACCCAGCACGATGGCCGCGCTGTTGAGGTGGCAGGCGCGAACGACAAGACCCAGCACACCGGCCAGCACCATGATCTGAACGCTCGTCGCGGACATCTGGTCGCCATAGGTACCGACGAGCGCGAGCATCAGGATGATCGGGCCGAGGTAAGAATACGGAATAGCCAGAATCTGCGCGAACACCTTTGCAATCGCCATCGCGACGATAACCATCAGGATGTTCGTGACGATCATGGACATGAAGGTCGCGGAGAGGTAGGTCGGCTGGTTCGTCAGCAGCAGCGGTCCAAGCTGGACGCCCTTGAGCGTCAGCGCGGACATCATGACCGCCGCGGCGTTGCCGCCCGGAATACCGAGGGACAGCAGCGGAACCATCGCGCCGCCGGTCGCGGCGTTGTTGGAAGCCTCGGAAGCGGCGATACCGTCGATGATGCCGGTGCCGAACTTCTCCGGATGCTTGGAGAGCTTCGTCTCCATCGTGTAGCACATGAAGGAAGCGATGGTCGCGCCCGCGCCCGGCAGAATGCCGACGACCGTGCCGACGACGGAGCAGCGGATCATGGTCCACTTGATCGACCAGATTTCCTTGAGGGAAGGCATCTTCGTGTTGACCTTGCCGCCGGAAACGCCGTCCTCCGCGGAGAGGCGCTTCTTCTTCGGGTCGGTCTGCTTGAAGACCTCGGTGACGGCGAACAGACCGATCAGCACCGGGATCATGTCGATACCGGCCAGCAGGTTGCGGCTGCCGAACGTCAGGCGCTGCACCGCGTACATCTTATCCTGACCGACGCAGGCCATCAGCAGACCCAGCAGGCCGGAGATGATGCAGGTGAGGATGTGGTCGCTGTCCAGACACGTCAGGATCGACAGACCCATGAACGTCACGGCGAACAGGTCGCTCGGGCCGAACTGGAGCGCGGCCTTCGTCAGCGGCTGAGACAGCAGGAACATCGCGATGGCGGAGAACAGGCCGCCGATGGCGGAGGCCAGCAGCGCCACGCCCAGCGCCTTGCCCGCTTCGCCGCGCTGCGCCATGGGATAGCCGTCAAACGTCGTCGGCGCGGAAGAGGGAACGCCCGGAATCTTGAACAGAATCGCGGTGATCGAGCCGCCCGTGATGGACGAGCAGTAAATCGCGACGAGGAAGACGATGGCCGGAATCGGCTCCATCGTGTAGGTGAAGGTCAGGCCGAGGGCAACCGCCATCGTCGCGGAAACGCCCGGCAGCGCGCCGAAGATCGTACCGAGGATGATGGCGACGCAGACCATCAGGAACATGCCCGGATTAAATACTGCGGCTGCGCCGGAGGCCAGAAGTTGTCCCATACTCATAATGCTGTCGCCTCCTTAAAAGATGTTCTTGACCGCGCCCACGACGGATTCGAGCCACAGCGCGAAGTTGCGCAGGAAGCCGACCGTGCCGCGCGGCAGGTTGACGCTGAGCATGCCGCTGAAAACGATGTAGAGCACCAGCGTGATGCACACAGACGCAATCAGCAGGCGGACGACGTTCTTTTCGCCCAGCAGCAAACCGTAGAAGAAGAGGACGAACAGCGCGGTCACGATGAAGCCGACGGTCTCCAAGATGAAGGAGGCAGCGACCATGATCACGATGCCCAGGAACAGCTTGCTCTTGAGGAAGCCGGGGATGCTCGCCACAAAAGCGCCCAGCGTGAAATCCGGATTGCCCTTGTTCTTCTTGATGATCTTGATGATGTTCACGATCAGGCAGATCTCAAGCAGAATGATGATCGTCTTCGGCCAAACGTCCGGCTGAAGCGCGTAGGGGTTTCTCGCGACACTCGCGGGAACCGCGGCTTCCAGCACATGGGTGAAGAACGTGAAGCCAAGGAAGATGAAGAGCAGAATGTTGATAATCAGTTCAAACACAGTGCCGCAACTCCTTTGTGATTGAGAAAGAGGGGAAGCGTTTTCCCCTCTTTCCGTGTTGATTTAGGTCAGAATCCGTTCAGAATCGCCCGACGGATTCAGCGGATAGAGGACGATTACTTCAGATCGTCGTAATCCTTCACGAGGGTGCCCTGCTCGACCATGTAGTCGTGCAGATCCTTGTACTCATTGTGGCAGAACTCGGCGGTCTCCTCACCCGGAGCCGGGATCGGGCGCTCGTCATACGCCGCATTGTGGGTGAATTCCTTCCAAGTGTCGGACTGCTTGGCTTCCTCGATGGCGGCAACCAGCGTGTCGATGGCCTCCTGCGGGGTGCCCTTCTTGGCGAAGATGCCGCGCCACGGACCCATCACGGAGTCGATGCCGTTCTCAACGGAGCACTGCAGGTCGGGGGCGATGGTCATGCGCTTTTCGCACAGCGCCAGAATCGGCACGATGTCACCGGACTCAACCAGACCGGCGATGTCGTCCCAGCCGCAAACGTACAGGTCGCAGTGGCCGCCAACCAGCGCGGAGTTCGCGTCGGAGCCGGAGGAATACGGGATTTCGAGCAGGTCGAGGCCTTCGGTCGCCTGAGCGAGGGACGCGCCGTCAACGCCGGTCGCGGTCAGCATCGCAACGGAAACCTCAAACGGATGATCCTTGATGTAGGCCTGGAGCTCCGCCCAGTTGCTCACACCGAACTTCTCAAGGGAGATCTTGGAAGCGACGATGGCGTTGATGGAGTGAACCAGCACGTCTTCGCACTCGAACTCCGTCTTGAAGTCCATCGAGGTGTTGCCCAGCATGTCCTGAATGTACAGGGACTGGGTGCCGAGCATGAAGGTGTAGCCGTCGGCCGGCTGCTTGTAGGTGTATTCCACGCCGTTCACGCCGGAACCGCCTTCCACGTTCACAACCTCAACCGGCACGCCCAGGATATCCTGGAGCAGCGTGGCCATCGGGCGCAGGGTGGAGTCAGCGCCGCCGCCGACGCCCCACGGGCAGACCAGATCAATCTTGCGCTCGAACTTGAATTCGGCGCTGGCGCAGGTCGCAAGACCCAGCACCATCACGAGAGCGATAGCGAGACATACGAGCTTCTTCATAGATTTAACCTCCTTTTATTCCTAAGCCGGTTTTTTGTCTCCGGCTCAAGTTGCCTTGATAAAGTTTCCTTGACGGGCAACGCGATGTAAAGCGCTCAACGAGGCAAAACTTCCAAAGGAAGCGCCCCGAAGTTCTTGCGCTTTTGATGAATCCATGATAATATAAAACTGTCCATAATGCAAATACCGTTTTTTCTATGAAATGCATAAGCCTTCGGTTATAACCCTTGATTCTACTCATTTTTTGGGCTGTTTTCGTTTCGCGTCCCATCTTGATTTTCTTTTTTATCACCTTTCACTCTGATCGACCGCGGGGGGATTTTCTTGAATTTTAAGCATATCAACTACGTGCTGACCGTCCTGACCGAGGGCTCTATCACCGCGGCGAGCAAAAAGCTGTTCGTCTCTCAGCCCGCGCTTTCGCAGACGATCAAGCTCATCGAGCAGGATCTGGGCGCGCCCATCTTCGACCGCTCCACCGATCCCATCTCCCTGACGCACGCCGGGCAGCGCTACGTCGAGGCGGCGCAGGCCATTTTGGATATCGACCGCAACCTCCACGCGGAAATCGCCGAAACCAAGAAAGAGGTGCACGGCCGCATGCGCGTGGGCATTTCCAGCCAGCGCGGCATCCAGCTCCTGCCCCTGATTATCCCTGAGTTCATCAAGCGCTACCCCTATGTCAAAATCGAGCTTCTGGAATACGGCAGCGACACCCTCGAGCGGCTCACCGCCGAAGGTCAGTGCGATCTGGGGCTGATTACCACCGCCGTCAAGCCCAACCGCCTCAACTATGTGCTCATCGAAAACGAGCAGGTCGTGCTGATGGCCGCGCGCTCCACCGAGCTGGCGCACCGCTTCGAGGATGGCCAGCCCATCGACATCAAGGACGCGATGGGCGAAAAATTCGTCTGCATGACGGAAAGCCACAGCGTCCGCACCATTCAGGACAGGCTCTTTGAGCGCTGCAATTTCAAGCCCAACGTCATTCTGGAAACCGACAACATGGAGGCCGCCAAGCACGTCGCCGCGCGCGCCAACGCCGTCATGCTCATCCCCCACGTCTACGTCGTCAATTCGATGGAACTGAAATACCGCGTTCAGTGCCACCCCATCAAGAACAACGATTACGAGCGCCATTTCTTCTTCTGCTACCGCAAGGGCATGTATCTGACCCGCTATATGGAGGATTTCGGCCGCATCGTCTGCGACAAGCTGAATGTGCCGTTCAACATGCCGGGGCACGAGGCGTAACCTCAAAATTCCGCTCCATTCACCGCGCCGGGCGCGGTTTTTTCTTTTGTTTACGAAAATTTTTCGGAAAAATAAAGGGGGTTATTTTTAAGTGATCGCTTGATTCTCGATAACTTTGTGCTATACTTATTGAGTGGTTTATTCGTTTTTTATGGCGTGCCTTTGATGCGCCCGCCGCCGGTGGAAGCTGTCAGCGGACGGAAAAACACTTGGGAGGAATGAAAATGAAAAGGAAGATTCTGGTTTTTCTTCTGGCGCTGTGCCTCGCGGCGGCGCTCGTTCCGGTGACTGCGTTTGCCGGGGGGGGTATACAAATATCTGGGATGGCAGCGTAGCCTCAGCGTTTGCAGGCGGAACCGGTACTGCGGAGAACCCCTATCAGATCGCTACCGGAGCGCAGCTCGCGTACCTTGCAAGTTCGGTAAACAACGGGGAAACCTACGCGGGGAAAAACTTTGTTTTGACGGCGAACATAGACCTGAACAAGCGCCCTTGGACGCCGATTGCAAACGCCTTTTCC
>ERZ857998.3626-NODE-3626-length-12307-cov-6.412504_pt1 | contig 12307 bp, 9 predicted proteins | sample MGYA00519954_ERZ857998 | MGnify/ENA primary metagenome ERZ857998 (study PRJEB31778, sample SAMEA3449424) | human gut metagenome | biome: human gut; feature: human-associated habitat; material: faeces | place: United Kingdom | collected 2010/2012 ...
GCTGGGCGCGCCGCCTGCCGCTGCCGCGCATCCGCCGTACCCGCTGACGGATTTTGCAAAAACACGCCGGCGCCGGAGGAATCGCCTCCGACGCCGGCGCGTTTGTCTTCGTACCGTTACAGCCGGCTCTTTTCGTCGGCCGACCCCGCCTCGACGGCTTTGCGCTTGAAGGCCTTCCCCGACTTGAAGTTGTAGGTCAGCCCGATTCGGAACGAGCGGTTGCTCCACGTCTGCCGGGCGTTCATCGTGCGGACGAATCCGTCGCCGTGCGCTCCGATCACCTGTCCCTGGTCCAGAAGGTTCTGCACCGAGAACGAGGCAGTGAACCGGTCGCCGAAGCGTTTCTTCACGCCGGCCTGCAACCGGTGGTCGGGTTCGACCCAGCAGTTGCCCAGGTCGATGCGGCTCTGATAGTTGTACGAGAGGTCGATGTAGAATTTCGCCGGGAGCGTGAAGGTCGTCGAGATGCTGCCGAATGCCCAGTTGTAGAAAGTTTCGGCGCCGTGCTGTTCGACGCGCTCACCGTGGCGCATGTAGGTGAAGTTGGCGTTCAGTTGCCACCATTTCGCGGGCTGGAAAGGCAGATTGACCGAGACGTAATAGTTTTTGGTGCGGTCGTAGTTGACCCATGCCAGTTGCAGCAGGTCGGGATTCTCCGGGTCGGCCTGTATCGTCTGCTGAATCTCGCCGCTGACGAGCTGCACGCCGGCCGTGAGGGTGTATTTGTGGGCGGCCACCAGCGTGAGGTTCACGTCCTGCTTGAACGCCGGGTCGAGCGACGGGTTTCCCGTCTGGTAGGTGTAGTCCGAAATCTGCATCCGCTGGGGGTTGAGGCACCAGAAGCGCGGCCGTTCGATGGTCCGGGCGTATTGGGCGATCAGCGACCATCCTTTCTCCTTCGAAAGGGCGAAGGAGACGTTGGCGTTTGGAAAGAGCGAGAAATAATCCTGTCCGACGCTTTTTCCCGTCGTGTGGGTGTACTCGCCGCGTAGACCTGCCACGAGGCCCCAGCGGCCGAGTTGCGCCGAGGCGACGGCGTAGGCCGCCGCGATGTTCTCCGTGTAGTCGATCGTGAAGCTCTGGTTGTCGTTGCGCGTCCATGCGTCGCCCTTGAGGTATTCGTAGAGCGCGTCGTTGTGCATGTCGTTGTAGGTGTATTTGGCTCCGGCCTTGAGCGTCCAGCGGGGCGAAAACCTCTTTTCGAGGGCCAGCGTCGCCGTGGCGATGTTGTAGACGCTCTCGGTGTTGTCGCGGTAGGTCGAATCCGCCGTCGCTCCCGGAGCCGTCATGCGGCTGAAGTTGTCGTTTCCGGAGTCGGTTTCGCGGCGCGTGTAGTCGGCAAGGAGTTTGAGCGTCGAGCCGAGCGTGTCGATCTTGCGGATGTAGTTGAACGTCGCCGAGTAGTTGTTGCGGATGTCGAGTTTGTCGAAATGGCTGTCCGTGCGTGTCACCGTGCCGGCGTTCCGGAAATCCGTGTAGGTGTCGTTCGGCTCCCCGTTCCGGTTGCGCCAGTACTCGAACTCCGCGCCGACGCTGTTCCTGTTGTCGATCTCGACCACCGCGCCGGCGCTGGCCCCGAGGCTGCGGTTGCGGCCTTTCATCGACGAATGTGCGTTCAGCTCCTTGTCCGCGGCCTCGTAGCGCGTCTGCTCGCCGGTGGTCGTCTCGTCCTTTCCGAAAGATCCCCATGCCGAGGCGTAGAAGTCCACGCGGCCCGAATGCAGGTTGATGTTGGCCGACGGATTGTACCTGTGTACGATCTCTCCCTGCGTCGTGTTGAACGCCACCGAGCCGTTGACGCCGTTCTCGCGGCGTTTTTTGAGCGTGATGCGGATGATGCCTCCCGCCGAGTCGGCATCGTAGTCGGCGCCCGAGGTGGGCACGACCTCTATTTTCTGAATCTCCTCGGCCCGGAGCGACCGCAGGTAGGTCAGCAGCTGTTCCGGCTCCATGCGTAGTTCGCGGTCGTTGACGTAGACCTTCGAGCCGCTCTTGCCGTTGATTGATATTTTCTCCCCGTCGATCCATACGCCGGGGGCGCGTTCCAGCAGTTCGATGCCGTCCTTGCCGATGGCCGCCGGGGCGTTCGCCACGTCGACCACGAACCGGTCGGCCTCGCGGCGCACCAGCCGGGCCTTTACCTCCACGCTTTCGATGCCGGTCGCCGAGGTCCGCATCACGAAATCGCCCAGATGGTTCTCCTGCTCCACGCGCACCGGCTTTTTCACGGGGTCGAATCCGAGGTACTGAATCAGGAGCGTGTATTCGCCGGGAGCTGCTTTCAGCGCGAAGCGTCCTTCGGCGTCGGTGGCCATGCCGGCCACCTGCTCGGTTCCTTTCAGCAGGACGACCGTTGCGTATTCGACGGCTTTTCCCTGTTCGTCCACCACGCGGCCCGTCGAGGGGCAGAGGTGCGCCGCAAAGAGCCGGGTCGCGGCCGCTGCGAGCGTTACGATAAGGAGGATCAGTCTTTTCATAATATTCTGTTTTGCACTTTATTTGTCAGTGCAAAGATATGTAATAATATTTATACTATGCAAGACATAGTACTGTAAATTTCAGAAAATTTTCGATACTTATGTATATGGAGGCCCGCGGTTCTTGCGGGGGTGTTTTCCGGGTGTAAAGATACCCCCCCCCGGCTGCGAACCAAATTTTTCCGTAACTTTTTTTCGCGGTCCCGCTTTTTCGCCTCCAGAAAACAGACGCCGTGAATATTTTGTTGAAAATTCGCCGACTGGCGGGGTAGGAATCCCGGGAAATAATTCCTAAATTTGCAAATTGAATTAATGTGGCTAATTGTCCCCGGACGTCTGATACGGGCTTTTTTCAACCGGCTGCGCCCTTTGCCGGGTCCCTCCCGGAGGCGGGAATCCGGGGCGGGCCGGATTTGTGGACGCGGCCCGCGGCCGCGGGTTCGGACAGTCTGTTTTGCAAATGCTGTAATAGAACGATGATCGTATGTTAAGTGCTTTATACTACCTTTTGCTGGTGCTTTTGTGCACGCTTTTTATGATTCTGTCGGCCCTTGCGCTGGTCGTCTGCTATCCCTTCGACCGGGGGCGCCGGACGGTGCATGAACTGTCGCGCATCCTGGTGCGGATTTTCTTCTTCCTGCCGCCCTTCTGGCGGCAGCGGGTCATCGGCCGCGAACTGATCGACCGGAAGAAGAGCTACGTCATCGTCATCAACCACAACACGGTGATCGACATCCCGGCGCTCTACTACATTCCGCTCAATTTCCGCTGGGTGTCGAAGCGCGAGGTCTTCAAAACGCCCTTCTTCGGCCAGTTCCTCCTGCTGCACGGCGACATCTGCATCGACCGCGGCCACGCCGCCGAGGCGTTGGAACAGCTGGTTCGCGACGGGAAAAAGTGGATTTCGCGCGGGGCTTCGGTGGCGATTTTTCCCGAGGGCACGCGCTCGAAGGACGGTGAGATCCACCGCTTCAAGGCCGGGGCCTTCACGCTGGCCAAGGAGGCCGGCGCGGAGATCCTTCCCGTGGTGCTGGACGGAACCAAGACGCTGATCAAAAAGAACCTGGCATTCAACTGGGGCAACCGGATCACCGTCCGCGTGCTGCCTCCCGTTCCGGCCGAACGGGTCGCCGCGCTGGAGACGCATGAACTGATGCAGGAGGTGCATGAACGGATGTGCACGGCGCTGGGAGAAGTGAGAAACGAAAAGTTAAAAGTGAAAGATCAAAAGTGAAATGTCGCAAATAAAGGTTGGAACACGAAAAATTCAAAAAAAGTTGCGTTGAACTTCCCGCCGATTTTTTAATTTCTCACCTTTCACCTTAATTAAGTTATGGCAGATTTACTCAATAATACCAACTCGAACGCAAACAATTACGGCGACGACGCCATCGTGACCCTCTCGCCGAGGGAGCACATCCGCCTGCGCCCCGGCATGTACGTCGGCGTGGTGGGCGACGGTTCGCAGCCCGACGAGGCGCTCTACGTGCTGATCAAGGAGGTCGTGGACAACTCGATCGACGAATTCATCATGGGCGCGGGCCGGCAGATCGACATCACGCTGGTCGACAACGTCGTTACGGTGCGCGACTACGGCCGCGGCATCCCCCTCAAGTCGCTCGCGGCGGCCGTCGGGCAGATGAACACGGGCGGCAAGTACGGAGGCGACGCCTTCAAGAAGACCGTGGGCCTGAACGGCGTGGGCGTCAAGGCCGTGAACATGCTTTCCGAAGAGTTTACGGCCCGTTCGGTCCGCGACGGCGAGGCCCGTACGGTGACCTTCGCCAAGGGTCTCGAAGTGAGCGACAGGTGGGAGAGCGGCGTCAACGAGAAGAACGGCACGTTCATTTCGTACCGCGTCGACAAGGAGATTTTCGGCGAATATGCCTACAACCTCGAATACGTCGAGCAGAAAATCCGCAATTACAGCTACCTGAACCTGGGTCTGACGCTCAATTTCAACGGCAAGAGCTACGTTTCGAAAAACGGTCTGCTGGACCTCGTGAACGACAACATGACCGAGGACCCGCTCTACCCGCCCATCCACCTCACGGGGGAGGACATCGAGGTGGTGATCACCCACGGCACGGGCTACGGCGAGAGCTACGACTCGTTCGTCAACGGCCAGCACACCACGCAGGGCGGCACGCACCAGACGGCCCTGCGCGCCGCCGTCGCCAAGACGGTCAAGGAATTCTACCACAAGGACTACGACCCGTCGGACATCCGCACGTCGATCATCGCGGCCATTTCGATCAAGGTCACCGACCCGATCTTCGAGAACCAGATGAAGACCAAGTACGGTTCGAAGGAGGTCGAACCGGGGGTCTCGGTCAACAACTTCGTGGCCGACTTCCTCACCAAGCACCTCGACGACTACTTGCACAAGCACGCCGAGACGGCGCAGATTCTCCAGCGGAAGATCGTCGAGAACGAGAAGGAGCGCAAGGCGATCTCGGGCATCCAGAAGAAGGCCCGCGAGACGGCCAGGAAGGTGAGCCTGAACAACAAGAAACTGCGCGACTGCAAGATCCACCGCACGGACCGCAACGAGCTGGCCGAACAGTCGATGATCTTCATCACGGAGGGCAACTCGGCGTCAGGCTCCATCACCAAGAGCCGCGACGTGCGTACGCAGGCGGTCTTCTCGCTGCGCGGCAAGCCGCTGAACTGCTACGGACTGACGAAGAAGGTGGTCTACGAGAACGAGGAGTTCAACCTCCTTCAGGCGGCGCTGAACATCGAGGAGGACATGGACAACCTGCGCTACAACAAGGTCGTCATCGCCACCGATGCCGATGTCGACGGCATGCACATCCGCCTCTTGATGATGACCTTCTTCCTGCAATTCTTCCCCGAGGTGATCCGCCAGGGGCATCTGTTCGTGCTGCAAACCCCGCTGTTCCGCGTGCGCAACAAGAAGGAGACGCTCTACTGCTATTCCGAGGAGGAGCGCCTGAAGGCCGTGGCCCGGTGCGGCGCGAACGCCGAGATCACGCGATTCAAGGGTCTGGGCGAGATTTCGCCCGACGAGTTCAAGGAGTTCATCGGCGAGAACATGCGCCTGGACAAGGTCCGCATCACGAAGGACGACCCGATCCACGACCTGCTGGAGTTTTATATGGGCAAGAATACGTATGAGCGTCAGGGCTTCATCATCGACAACCTGCGCATCGAGGAGGACATCGTCGAGCAGGACCTTGCGATTAATTAAAAATTAAGAATTAAAAATTAAAAATTCCGATTTCATGGCGGAAGAGAACGATAAGACGGGGCGCGACGAAGCGCTCAACGAGGACGCCTCGACTCCCGAAACCGCGGACGACGCGACGGACGAAACGCCTGTGGCCGAGGCTCCGGCCAAGGCGGGCAAATTCGACCGCCTGACGCAGGAGGAGGGCGGCGTCCGCAAGCTCACGGGCATGTATAAGAACTGGTTCCTGGACTACGCCTCGTACGTGATCCTCGAACGCGCCGTGCCGCATGTCGAGGACGGACTGAAACCCGTCCAGCGGCGTATCCTTCATGCGATGAAGGTCGTCGACGACGGCCGTTACAACAAGGTCGCCAACCTCGTGGGCCAGACCATGCAGTACCACCCGCACGGCGACGCGTCGATCAAGGACGCGCTGGTGCAGCTGGGGCAGAAGGACCTGCTGATCGACTGTCAGGGCAACTGGGGCAACATCCTCACGGGTGACGAGGCCGCCGCGGGCCGTTATATCGAGGCGCGTCTTTCGAAATTCGCCCTCGACGTGGTCTTCAACAAGAAGACGACGGAGTGGATGCTGTCGTACGACGGCCGCAAGGAGGAACCCGTTACGCTGCCCATCAAGTTCCCGCTGCTGCTGGCCCAAGGGTCCGACGGCATCGCCGTGGGACTGGCTTCGAAAATCCTGCCCCACAACTTCGTGGAGCTGATCAACGCCGCCATTGCGCACCTCCAGGGACGTGATTTCCAGCTTTACCCCGACTTCCCGACGGGCGGCATGGCCGACGTGAGCCGCTATAACGACGGCCTTCGCGGCGGCACGGTGAAGGTGCGGGCGAAGATTTCGAAGATCGACAAACGGACGCTTGCCATCACCGAGATTCCCTATACCACGACCACCGAGTCGATCAAGGATTCGATCATCAAGGCCAACGACAAGGGCAAGATCAAGATCCGAAAGGTCGACGACAATACGGCCGACAAGGTCGAAATCGTCATTCAGGTCTCGCCCGACGAGTCGTCGGACAAGACCATCGACGCGCTCTACGCCTTCACCGACTGCGAGGTGTCGATCGCCCCGAACTCGTGCGTCATCTGGGACGAGAAGCCGCACTTCCTCGGGGTTTCGGAGATCCTGCGCCGCTCGGCCGAGCACACCAAGTCGCTGCTGGGGCTGGAGCTGAAAATCCGGCTGGGCGAGTTGAGCGAGGCATGGCACGCCGCCTCGCTCGAACGCATCTTCATCGAGAACAGGCTCTACCAGTTGATCGAGGGGTGCAAGAGCCGCGAGGAGGCTTATTCCGCCGTGGATAAGGGTCTGGAACCCTTCAAGATGCGGCTGCGACGTGAAGTGACGCTTGAAGACGTGCAGAAGCTCACCGAGCTGAAATTTATCCGTATTTCGCGTTACGACAGCGAGAAGGCCGACAACGAGATCCGCCAGATCGAGGAGGACCTGAAGTCGACGCAGTACGACCTGGACCACCTCACCGAATACGCCGTGGCTTACTACGAGCGCATCCGCGACAAGTACGGCAAGGGCAGGGAGCGTCGCACCGAGTTGCGCGAATTCGACTCGATCGAGGCGACGAAGGTGGCCGTCACGAACGCCAAGCTGTACGTGGACCGGGCCGAAGGGTTCTTCGGCATCGGCAAATCCATGAAGGACGCGGAATTCGTCTGCGACTGCTCGGACATCGACGACGTGATCGTCTTCACGAAAGACGGGCGTTACGTGATCACCAAGGTTTCGGACAAGGCCTTCTTCGATAAAAACATCTATTATATCGGGGTCTTCAAGCGCAACGACGACCGCACGATCTACAACGTTCTCTACCGCGACGGGAAGAACGGCGCGATTATGATGAAGCGCTGCGCCATCAAGGGCATCACGCGCGACAAGGAGTACGACATCACCAAGGGAACCGCCAAGAGCGAGATACTGTATATGTCTGTCAATCCGAACGGTGAGGCCGAGGTGCTGAAGGTTTACTTCAAGCCCCGTCCGCGCCTGAAGAAGGTGATCGTCGATCTCGATTTCTCGACCCTCGCCATCAAGGGGCGCCAGAGCCAGGGCAATCTGTTCTCGCGCTACGGCATCCACAAGATCGTGCTGAAGGAGCGCGGCACCTCGACGCTCGGGGGGCAGGACATCTGGTTCGACGAAGATGTCCGCCGGCTGAACGCCGACGGGCGCGGCAAGCTGCTCGGCGAGTTCAAGGGCGACGACCGCCTGATCGTCTGGACCTCGAAGAATCAGTACTACATCACGGGCTACGACCTGATGCAGCACTTCCCCGACGACACGGTCCTCGTGGCGCGTTACGAGTCCGACCGGGTTTACAGCCTGTGTTACTACGACCGCGGCCAGAAGTATTACTACATGAAGCGTTTCACGGCCGAGATGTCGGACAAGATTCAGGATTTCCTCGACGCCGACGCCGATTTCATCTGCGTGACGGACCGCGCCGGGGCCAAACTGGAGATCTCCTACAAGGGGGCGCACGCCTCGCGGCCCGCGGATGTGATCGACGTCGACGAGTTCGTGGGCGTCAAGAGCCACCGCGCCAAGGGCAAACGCCTGACGACCTATGACGTGGACCGGCTGCGGATGATCGAACCCGAACTGCCTCCCGAACCGGAACCTTCGGAGGATGAGTCGCTTGACGACGGTCAGCTGACGGACGCTTCAGCTGACGCGGCGCAACGTGCTGCGGCAGAGGGGAAAGCTTCCGGAAAATCCGCCCTAAAGGAGCCGCTCGGCGCCAAGCCCGCCCCGGGAAAGGCTCCGGCGGGCCAGCCCTCGGCCGGAACGATCGTCGGAGGCGTGGAGTTCGAGGTGGAGCGTCCGAAAGGCGACGCCGGCGAGATGATCGACCCCGAACAGCTGAACCTGTTTTAACGAACCGCCTGCGATGAAACCTCTCTTTCTGGTCGGATATATGGGCTGCGGCAAGAGCACCCTCGGACGCAAGCTGGCGCGGCGTCTGGGCGTCGATTTCATCGACACCGACGCGCTGGTCGAGGAGCGCGAAGGCGCCTCCGTGGCCGACGTCTTCCGTTACGAGGGCGAGGAGCGTTTCCGCGAGGCGGAGCGCCGGGTCCTCGACGAGGTGATCGCCGGAGCCTCCTTCGCCGTGGTCTCCACGGGGGGCGGGCTGCCCACGTGGCGCGATAACATGCCGTGCATGAACGCCGTCGGGCATACGGTCTACCTGCGCCGCTCGCCGGAGCAGATCGCCCGGCGGTTAAGCCCCTACGGACGCCGCAAGCGGCCCCGTCTGCAAGGTCTCGACGACGAACAGCTGGTGGCCTTCATGCGCGGCGACATGGCGGCCCGCGAACCGTTCTACGCGCAGGCTTCGCTCGTCGTCGACTGCGACCCGATGTCCGACGACGAGCTGGTCGAACATATCGTGCAAACTTTCTCCGACCGTGGCTGACAACAGACCCATAGGCATTTACGACTCGGGGCTGGGCGGACTGACCGTCTGGCGCGAGGTCCGGCGTGCGCTGCCCGGCGAATCGCTCGCCTACCTCGGCGACGGCGCCAACTGCCCCTATGGCTCGCGGCCCCGCGAGGAGGTGCAGGCGCTGGCCGACGCCGCCGTCTATCACGGCGTGCCCCGCGCCGACGCTTACCGTCTTGTGGCGCAGACCGTGCTGGGCGCCGGAAAAATGGCCCTTTGCACCGGGCTGCACCCCGGCCAGCTCAAGGACAACGTCTGCTCGCCGGGCGGCACCACCATCCGTGGCGTGGCCAAGCTCGAGGAAAAAGGCCTGCGCAGCGCGCTCATTGAGGCCATCCGGGAAATCGAGGGCACCAACCGATAGGCCCGTCCCCTTTTGCCCCCCATCTGCAGCACAGCAGGCGGGCTGCGCCGCTTTGCTTGACAAAAAGGGGGCCCTCTTTCTTTCAAAAATTTCCGTGCTGCAATTTCAAAATTTTTGTCATTTTTTCAGCAATTGGCGGGCTCCAAACGAGCCCGCCTTGTTTTTTTCCAGTGGTACTTTGATGAAAACTGCGCATAATGAGCATGCGAAAGGAGTGATAGTCGCATGAAAACACCGTATCTTCGAAAAAATCTTCCAAACGGCGAGTCGGTGCACGTCAAGGCGCAGGACGTCGTGGATGCCGGCATCGTGCTCCCCGAATACGAGGATGTGCGCCGGCCGGGATATAACTATATGGATCCCCACGGGCCGGCCCATGTCGGCGAGCCCAAGCGCTTTCCCGAAATTTCCGACGCAGCCTATCAGTTCCCCGGCGAGACCGACATTGTCGAATAAGTCCTGACGCATGAAAAAGCAGGCGAAAACGGTTGTTTTCGCCTGCTTTTTCCCTGTTTTTACTTTTTACAGGGCCGCATCGTCTATCACGCCGCCGCCCAGCACCATATCGCCGTCGTAAAACACCGCCGACTGCCCCGGCGCCCCCCGTCGCACGGGCCGGTCGAACAGGACCAGCGCGCCCCGCTCTCCGAGGGGCTGCACCCTGGCCGCATGCTCCCTTGGCCCAAGCCGCAGCTTGACCGTGGCGCATACCGGCTGCTTGGGCGCTTCCCCCGACGTCCACACCACATCGGAGAGGGCAAGCCGGGAACAGAGCAATGCCTCGCTGCCCTGCAGCGTGACCCTGCGGGTGAGGGCGTCAATTTTCGTGACAAAGAGGCGCCGGTCGGCCGAAACGCCAAGCCCTTTTCTCTGTCCCACGGTGTAGCGCGCAATTCCCTCGTGCCGCCCCAGGACGCGGCCTTCCCCGTCGACAAAATCCCCCGGCGCCATGGGCACGCCCAGCCGCTCAAGCACCGCCGCATAGTCGCCCTGCGGCACAAAGCAGATGTCCTGGCTGTCGCGCTTTTGCGCCACGGGAAGCGCCCACTCGCGTGCCAGCTCGCGCACGGAGGCCTTGCCCATCTGCTGCAGTGGCAGCAGCAGGCGCCCAAGCTGGCTCTGGGGCAGGCGGTAGAGCATATAGCTTTGGTCTTTGCCGCTTGCATGGCGCAGCAGCTCGGCACGGCCTGCCGCGGTGCGCACCCCGGCATAGTGCCCGCTTGCCACAAAGGGCGCCCCCAGCTCATCGGCCAGCTCGCACAGCGCCGCAAACTTGACGCCGGGATTGCAGACGATGCAGGGGTTGGGCGTGCGGGCGCCCGCATACTCGCGCGCAAAATTGCGCAGCACGATGCGCTCAAAGGCCTCCCCCACGTCGAGCTCAAAAAGCGGGATGTCTGCCGCCTGCGCCACGGCCAGCGCGTCCTCTCTGGGACAGTCGGCCCCAGGGATGCGCAGCAGCGCGCCGCACACCGAATATCCCTGCCGCACCAGCAGCTCCGCCGCCACCCCCGAGTCCACCCCGCCCGACAGGCCCAGCACCACGTCGGGCGCACGACGGCAAACGGCCTCTGTCTGCCGCAGCAAAACAGAGGCCGAAATTACGCCGGTGAGTTTTTGTCCGCTCCTGTCAGGCATGCTGGCAGGCCTCATGCAGGTCGCCATGGCAACATTCCATCTCGGCAACGCTGTCAAACCCGACGATGGGCTTGGGGTCAATGCCCTGCCTCTTGTAGTAGTCGATGAGCGCCGCCTTGATGGCGTCTTCCGCCAGCACGGAGCAGTGCATCTTGATGGGGGGCAGCCCGTCGAGCGCCTCCGCCACGGCCTTGTTGGTCAGGGCCAGCGCCTCGGCAATGGTCTTGCCCTTGACCATCTCGGTGGCCATGGAGCTGGTGGCCACCGCCGCACCGCAGCCAAAGGTCTTGAACTTGACGTCGGTGATGACGCCGTCTTCAATCTTCATATAAATCCGCATGATGTCGCCGCAGGTGGGATTGCCCACCTCGCCCACGGCATTGGCGTCGGCAATCTCGCCCACGTTGCGCGGATTGGTGAAATGATCCATGACTTTTTCACTGTACATACGAAATCGGAACCTCCTTCATGGCTTGTCCGGAAATTATTTCATGAACGGGCAGTTGGCGCCCAGGGGGCTTGTCTCGGCGTTGAGTACGCTCATGGCCCGCAGGTCCTTCACAATGCCGGGCAGAACCCGCAGCACTTCGTCCACCTCGGCCTCGGTGCTGTCCGTGCCCAGGGACAGGCGCAGGGAACCGTGAGCAATCTCGTGGGGCAGGCCGATGGCCAGCAGCACATGGGAGGGATCGAGCGAACCGGACGTGCAGGCGGAGCCGCTGGAAGCAGCCACGCCGGCCAGATCCAGGCGCAGCAGCAGCGATTCGCCCTCGATGAAGCGGACGGACACGTTGACATTGCCGGGCAGGCGCTTGGTGCGGTGGCCGTTCAGGCGCACATAGGGCAGCGCTGTCAGCCCGTCAATCAGCTGATCGCGCAGGGCGCTGATGCGCGCTGCTTTTTCGGGAATGTTGGCGGTGGCCAGCTCGATGGCTTCCGCCATGCCCACGATACCCGCCACGTTCTCAGTGCTGGCGCGGCGGCCGCGCTCCTGAGCGCCGCCGTGGATCAGGTTATCAATGCGCGTGCCCTGCTTAATATAGAGCGCGCCCACGCCCTTGGGACCATGGAACTTGTGACCGGACAGCGACAGCAGATCGCAGCCGATGGCACGCACGTCCACGGGGATTGCACCGATGGCTTGCAC
>ERZ857998.3632-NODE-3632-length-12288-cov-3.523747_pt1 | contig 12288 bp, 7 predicted proteins | sample MGYA00519954_ERZ857998 | MGnify/ENA primary metagenome ERZ857998 (study PRJEB31778, sample SAMEA3449424) | human gut metagenome | biome: human gut; feature: human-associated habitat; material: faeces | place: United Kingdom | collected 2010/2012 ...
GCGACCCGCCCGCCTGCCGGTTCCGCACCTGCGCCTGCCGCTGCGGGCGAACGCGGCCCTGCCGGCTCGGTCGGGAAGGAACAGACCGTTGCCGGACGCGAGCCGGCGCCTGAAACGGGCGGAAAGCCTGCTGCCGGATCGGAGGCTGCCGCAATTGTTTCGAATCCTGCTGCCGAAGGCAATCCCGCCGATACTGTTAAAAAAGGGCAGCCTGCCGCAGCCGAACGTGAACGGGCCGCCGAAGCGAGCGAAAAGCCTGCCGCCGAATCGGGGGCTGCCGTCCCCGGTGAAACCCCGACCGGAGAGAAGACTCCCGATAACGGCGATCCTGCCCCTGCGGCCCTTTCGCCGCAGGCGGGCGAACCGCAAACCGAAGCGTAGCGATGACCGTATCCGTTATCCTGATCCTCGTGATGCTGCTCCTCTCGGCCTTCTTTTCGGGCATGGAGATCGCCTTCGTGAGCAAGAACCGCCTCAAACTGGAGATCGACCGCAAGCAGAGCGGCCTGCTCGATTTCGTGGCGAAGGTCTTCGAGCGGCATCCGGGGCAGTACATCACGTCGATTCTGGTGGGCAACAACATCGCGCTGGTCGTCTATTCGCTCTACATGTCGTCGCTGCTGCGCGCGCTGGCTGCGCTGGCCGGCTGGGACGCCGTGGCGCAGGGCGGGTCGGTGCTGGCCGAAACGCTCATCTCGACGGTCGTCATCATCTTCGTGGCGGAATATCTGCCCAAGTCGATCGTCAAGGGAAATCCCAATTTCTATTACCGAGCCTTCGCGCCGCTGCTCTTCGTCTTTTACATCCTGCTCTATCCGATCGTATGGCTTACGACCGTCGTTTCGTATGTCATCCTGCGGCTGTTCGGCTGCCGGATGAAGAGGCAGGCGCCGGCGGCCGACTTCAACCGCACCGATCTCGAAAGTCTGATCGAGGGGTCGACGGAGGTGCAGCACGACGAGGAGAACGAGATCAAACTGTTTCAGAATGCGCTGGACTTCGCCGATCTGCGCGTGCGCGACTGCATGGTGCCGCGCATCGATGTCGAGGCCGTCGAGCTGTCGATGAGCGTCGAAGAGCTGACGCGCCGCTTCGTCGAGAGCAAATATTCGCGCATCTTCGTCTGGGAGGGCAGTATCGACAATATCGTGGGATACGTCAACTCCAAGAGCCTGTTCCGCCAGCCGGCCGATCTGAGGAAGGTGCTGATGACGGCCTATTTCGTGCCGGAGACCATGCCGTTGCAGGCGTTGCTGGAACACTTCATCAAGCACCGCTCCTACATCGCCGTGGTGATCGACGAGTTCGGCGGTACGGCGGGCATCATCTCGCTCGAAGACGTGCTGGAACAGATTTTCGGCGAGATCGAGGACGAGCACGACGAGCAGGATATGATCGAGAAGCAGGTCGACGAGAACGAGTACGTCTTTTCGTGCCGGCTCGAAGTGAAATACCTCAACGAACGCTACGGGCTCGGCATCGAGGAGAGCCGCGAATACGACACGCTGGCGGGTTACATCATCTCGCATCTGGACGGGATTCCTTCTGCCGGTCAGTCGCTTACGGTCGACGGCCTCGAAATCCGCGTGTTGCGCACGACCCGTTCGCGCATCGAGCTGGCGCGGGTCAGACGGTTGTGAGCTTTTTTTCGTCCGATCAGCGGGTTAATTACGAATAATTTACTATCTTTGGAGGCCCGAAAAAAGGACGTTTTCGATAAGCCGGATGCAGAGCCGCACCCGTTCGGGCTGTGCCGAGGCGAAAAAACGTCCGCAGGAAAGCAAACTAATGAAAAAATAAATACAGTTTTATGGCAAGTTTGAACACTTTACGGACCAAGTTCGGCGCGCTTCTGTCGGTGATTATCGCACTCGCGCTCTTGGCATTCATTCTGTCGTTGAAGACCGACATGGGCTTCTCGGACAACGATCCGAAGGTCGGCGTGATCGACGGCGACAAGATCCGCTACTCCGAGTATCTGAATCAGTACGACGCCATCAAGAACCGCAACGGCGGCGTAGAGGCTTCGACCGATCAAGAGTCCGACCAGCTGGCCGCCGCGACGTGGCAGGCGCTTTTCGCCGACCACGTGCTCGTCCCCGGCTTCGAGCGGATGGGGATCGAGGTTCCCGAGCAGGAGCGTCTGGACATGGTCAGCGGCAAGATCCCTTCGCAGGCCTTCTATTCGGCTTTCGGCGATCCGCGTACGGGGGCTTACAACGCTGCCGCCGTGTCGCAGTTCCTGTCGCAGGCCGCTTCCGACGCCCGCGCGCAACAGGCGTGGAACGACCTGAACGAGCAGGCCCGGCTGGAACGCGCCGTGCAGAAATACGCCACGCTGATCGGCAAGGGCGCCTATGTCAACAAACTTGAAATCGAGGACGGTGTCGATGCGGCCAACCAGGTCTTCGGCGGGAAGTATGTCGCCAAGCGTTATTCGTCGGTGCCCGATTCGCTGGTGAGCGTCTCGTCGGGCGAGATCAAGTCGTTCTACAACGCCCATAAGGAGATGTTCAAGCAGTCGCCGTCGCGCACGCTGTCGTACGTGGTCTTCGAGGTGAACGCTACGGACGACGATATGCTGAACCTCGAAAAGGAGGTGCGCGCCGTCGGCGAGAAGTTCGACGCCGCGGAGGACGTGAAACTCTTCGTGCGTCAGGATCGCCACGGCGAGATCGCCGACCGTTATGTGACGGCGGCGCAGCTGGGCGAACAGGCCGAGGCGCTCGTCGCGGGCAAGATGTTCGGCCCTGAGTTGAAGAACAACGTCTGGACGATGGCCCGTGTGGTGGAGAGCCGCATGGCTCCCGATACGCTCGGTCTGAAAATGATCGTGCTTCCGTATACCGCCGAGAAACTGGCCGACAGTCTCAAAACGGTGGCGACGAGTGAGAATTTCGCCGATCTGTCGCGTCAGTATTCGGCCAACGAGGAGTTGGCCGCCGCAGGCGGCGAGGTGGGCGTCTACCCCTTCTCGGCCTTCAATACCGTAATGGCCGAAGCGCTTTCGGACGCCAGAAAGGGCGACGTGGTGAAGGTGATGAGCGGCGACGCCATCCAGCTCGTCAACGTTTACCGTGCCGACAAACCCTCGAAACATTACAAGGTGGCGACGGTAAGTTATCCCGTGGAGGCTTCGGCCGCAACGCTGCGCGACGTTCACAATCAGGCCAGCACCTTCGCCGTGAACGCCAAAGGTTCCGCCGCCGCGTTCAACGAGGCCGCCTCGAAGGCTGCCGTGACGCCGCGCATAGCGACGCTCAACATGGGTGACCGCTCGGTTCGCGGTCTGGAAGGTTCGCGTGAAGTGGCCCGCTGGGCCTACGGCGCGGACAAGGGCGACCTGTCGGAGATTTTCAAGGTCGGCAAGGACTATGTCGTGGCGCTGCTCACGGAGATTGACGACGACGAGTACGCTTCGGTGAAGAAGGCTGCCCCGCAGATTCAGAACCGCCTGCTGCGCGACAAGAAATACGACTATATCGTGAAGAACCTCTCCGATGCGTCGCTCGCAGGCGCCGCCGAGAGCTTCGGCAGCGAGGTGACCGATTTCAAGGACGTGACCTTCGGGTCGTTCTACATCGACGGTGCGGGTGTCGAGCCGGCGCTCGTGGGTGCGATCACCGAGACGACCGAGAAAGGCAAGGTTTCGGCTCCGGTCAAGGGCATTTCGGGCGTTTACCTCTTCGAGGTGACTGCGATCGATCCGGCCGAGCGGCAGCAGACGGCCGAGGACGAGAAGGTGCGTGCCGAAGCGATGGCCGAGGGAATGATGCAGCAGCGCCTCCTGCCGGCTTTGCAGGAGATGGCCGAGATGAAGGATTTGAGCGGCCGTTATTTCTGACGAAAACACCCGATTCGTAAAGTGGTCGGACTCACGTCGTGAGTCCGACCACTTGCGTTTCGGAGGTAAAAGCGGCCGGATTTTCATAAATACATAGGTAAGCGTTTATAATTTGTAGGAAAGCGTTATCTTTGCAGCAGATTTATGTTACGGATCGATCCGAAAAGACAACGGGTAACGGGTGGCATGGCGACTCTGTTTTTCGGAGCCGGATGCCGTAGACGAATGGAAATCTCCCTTTTTATTAATCTAAACTTATACTTATGAGGAAACTTGCCTTTTTATTTTTGTCGCTGTTCGCATTCTGTACGGCTTCGGCACAGGTGACGACGTCGAGCATGAGCGGTCGCGTCGCCGACACCGACGGCCAGCCGATCATCGGTGCGACGATCGTCGCCGTGCATACGCCGACGGGTACGCAGTATGCTACGGCATCGACACGCAACGGCCAGTTCAACTTGGGCGGTATGCGTGTGGGAGGTCCTTACGATGTGGAGGTCAGCTTTATCGGCTGCAATACGGAAAAGATCGAGGGAATCTATCTGACCATCGGCGAGGAGGCTACGTTGGACTTCGTGTTGCGCGAAGACTCGCAGTCGATCGGCGAAGTGGTGGTCGTAGGCAAGGCCAATCCGGTCTTCAATGCCAACCGCACGGGCGCGCAGGAGGTCGTGACGCTCGAAATGATGGAGAAACTGCCTACGACGAGCCGTTCGCTCGATGAATTCGTCAAACTGACGCCTATGTCGAGCGGTAAGAATTTCGCCGGTACGTCGTATCGTTTCAACAACGTGACCGTCGACGGTGCGTCGTTCAACAACTCGTTCGGCCTGTCGTCGGCGCTGGGCGCCCAGGGTACGGAGCCCATCTCGCTCGAATCGATCGAGCAGGTGCAGGTGATGATCGCTCCCTACGACGTGCGCAACGGCGGCTTCACGGGCGGCGGTATCAACTCGGTGACCAAGTCGGGTACCAACGAGTGGCACGCTTCGGCCTATATGTATACCAAGAGTCCCGAGTTGCAGGGCCACCGCGTGCGCGACTATGTCGGTCAGGTGTCGGAGTTCTCCAATCGTCAGTACGGTGTGAGCCTGAGCGGCCCGATCGTGAAGAACAAGCTCTTCTTCTTCGTCAACGGCGAGCTGGACCGTCAGGACGAACCGATCTCGAACCGTCTGGCCGATTCGCGTGTCTCGGCCGCTGATCTGGACGATCTGGCCAAATTTCTCGGCGATCAGTTCAACTACAATCCGGGCGGTTACGATCTGTCGAAGACCGAGACGCGGGCCGATCGTCTTACGGCGCGTATCGACTGGAATATCAACGATCGGAATACCTTCTCGTTGAAGTACTACTACCTGAAATCCTATAATACGAACGCACCTTCGACGTCGGGCGCTCCTGCCAACGGACGCGGCCCCAACGCCTATGCCATGCCCTTCTCGTCGAGCTACTACCGCACGAACAACGATTTCAACATCGTCATGGCCGACTGGAACTCGACGATCAACGACCACATGTCCAACACGTTGAAGGTGGGGTACTCGCGTCTGCGCGACTATCGCGACATGGACGGCGGTTTCTTCCCGCAGGTCGACATCCTCAAAGACGGATCGAGCTATACGGTCTTCGGTACCGAGGCCAACTCCTACAACAATCAGCTCGATACCGACATCTTCCAGATTCAGGACAACTTCACGATGAACTACGGCCGTCACCAGATCACCGTCGGCACGCAGTCGGACTATCGTACGTTCAAGAACGGCTTCGCGCAGAACTATCCGGGCTCGTGGGTCTTCTCGTCGATCGACGACTTCAAGTTCAACGTGCTGGCCGCGAAGGATTACATGGCTTCGCACGGCAATATGAACGGATTCGATATTCGCACGTATGATCCTGCGAAGTGGGGCCTCAATCCCGTCAACGGCGGTCTTGCCAACAGTGCAGGTACGGGGCAGACGAAGTTCCAGCAGCGCTATCCGCTTACTCCCGACGGCAGTTTCCCCTTCGCCGAAGTCGACGTATTGCAACTCGGCTTCTATGTGCAGGACAAGTGGACGCCCAGCAACCGCTTCTCGCTGACCTACGGTCTGCGTGTCGACATGCCGATTTTCCTGACCGACTTGCAGGAGAATCCCGCGGTCGCAGCCAACACCTATCGGGATGGCATCAAGATCGACGTCTCGAAATATCCGGGCGTGCATCCGCAGTTCTCGCCGCGCGTGGGCTTCAACTGGAAACCGCTCGAAGACGGTTCGTTGCAGTTGCGCGGCGGTACGGGTCTCTTCACGGGTACGCCTCCCTATGTCTGGATTTCGAATCAGGCGGGTAACAACGGCCGTCTGTTTGGAAGTGTTCCCGAGTATGTCGGCAAGATTGACGGTGTCGCTTATGACAATCGTCATCAGTTGGGCTTTACTGGAAATATACAGCAATACTGGCCAGCATCGGATGAACCCGTGAAGAGCGATATCGCCATTACCGATCCCGATTTCAAGTATCCGATGCTGTGGAAGAGCAACCTTGCGCTCGACTACAAGTGGCGCGGCTGGGTCTTCACGCTCGAAGCGCTCTACACGAAGGATGTCAATGCGATCTACCATGACAACATCGGTATCGAAGTGGCTGAGGGCAAGTCTGTCAATGATGGCGGCAAGGGTCAACGCACTGCCTTCACCGGTAATTATCTGGCGGATAATACCTACAACGTCGTGATGCTCCGCAATACGAACAAGGGCTACTCGTTCTACACCACGCTCCAAATCCAGAAGGAGTTCGTGCAGGGGCCGCTGCGCGGTCTCTACCTCAATGGATCGTATACGATGGGTACGGCGCGCAGCGTGACCGACGGTACGTCGTCGGTGGCTACGTCGGCCTGGAAATATACGCAGAAGGTGGCTGTCAACAGCGAGGAGCTGGGCTATTCGGCCGGCTCGTTCGACGGGCGGCTGCTGTTGAGCGCCTTCTACACGGCACGCTGGGGCAAGCACGGTGCGACCAACTTCGGTCTGGTCTACCAGCGTTACCGTCCTTTCCGCTTCTCCTACTGCTACGGCGGCGACGCCAACGGCGACGGTCAGACGGCCAACGACCTGATCTACGTGCCGGCCAACCGCGACGAAGCGGTCGGCCATCTGGTTTCCGACGGTTTCGCCGACAACAACGGCAACATGGCCGGTGACAAGGATTTCGACGAGGCGCAGGCCTGGGAGAATGCCTGGCAGGCGATGGACAAGTTCATCGAGCAGGACGCCTATCTGAGCAAGCACCGCGGCGAGTACACTAAGCGCAACGGCGCCGTGGCACCCTTCGCCAATCAGCTCGACCTGAGCATTTCGCACGACATCATCGTTCCGCAGCGCAACGGTCGCGAGCACAAGTTGCGATTCAGTTTCAACATTGACAACTTCCTCAACCTGCTCAACCGCAACTGGGGTGTAAGCTACTCGCAGTATCTGGGGACGAACGGTCAGCAGTATCAGTTCTTGTCCGTCACGCAGAAGCCGACGGCGGCCAACGACTATACGCTTCAATACAAGATGACCAACGGATTGAAGGACATCTACGGCAACGACATTTCGCTGGATCGTACCTACAAACCCGATATCGGCTCCTATTGGACGATGCAGTTCGGTATCAAATATATGTTCTAAGCGGAGGAATCCGTCTGCAAACACGAAGGGGCGTCACATCAGTGACGCCCCTTCGTTGTCGTTTCGCTGCGGGATCAGGACTCGGCGGCGGGGAGTTTGAGCAGCAGCTCGCCGATGGCTTCGCGCAGCGTCTCCTTGGGCAATGCCCCGGTAGCCATCTGCGGCATTCCCCGGGCGGGGATGAAGAGCAGCGTGGGGACGGAGCGCACGCCGAAGGCTGCGGCCAGCTCCTGTTCGCAGTCGATGTCGACCTTGTAGATATCCACTTCGCCGGCGTACTCCTCGGAGAGCTCTTCCAGGATCGGTGCGAGCGTGCGGCAGGGGCCGCACCAGGTCGCATAGAAGTCGACGATGGCCGGTCGCGAGCCCAGATAGTGCCATTCGGAGATGGCGGAGTCGAGGTTGGCGATTTTTTCCGAGAATTCGGTTTTGGTCAGTTGCGTGATTGCCATGATTGCGGTTGTTTTGCGGTTATTGTACGGGAACTTCTTCGAGCTCTTCCTGCGGCAGCGGCCGCGTGCAGAAGAACCAGTCGTAACACTGCGTCCCTTCGTCGGGACGGGTCATGCGCTCTTCGGCAGCGGCCGACGATGAGGCGGTGGGTACGATCGCTTCGTCGCCCGGATGCCAGTCGGCGGGCAGCGCCACGTTGAAGCGGTCGACGGTTTGCAGGCCGACGAGCACGCGTTTGATCTCGTCGAAGTTGCGGCCCAGCGCCAGCGGATAGTAGATCACGGCGCGGATCGTGGCGTCGGGGTCGATGAAGAAGACGGCTCGGACGGCCGACGTCGAACTTTCGCCCGGCTGGATCATGCCGTAGAGGTTGGCGACTTTCATCCGCAGATCGGCGATCAGCGGGAAGCGCACCTCGACGTGCTGCATTCCGCGGTAGACGATCTTGTCGCGGATCGTGCGCAGCCATGCGATGTGGCTGTACAGTCCGTCGACCGAGAGTCCGACGAGCTGGCAGTTGAGCGCTTCGAATTCGTCGCTGCGTGCCGCGAAGGTCATGAATTCGGAGGTACAGACGGGCGTGAAGTCCGACGGGTGGCTGAAAAGGATGATCCAGCGTCCGGCATAATCTTCCGGAAAGCGGATCGGGCCTTGCGTAGTGACGGCCTCGAACGACGGGGCCTTGTCGCCGATGCGCGGCAGGGGAGTGGTGTTCAGATTTTCCATATCGTCTCTTTTTTTAACGGTGTGACACGGCGGTCGACCGGAAGAAACTCTCTGGAAGTAGCGAGGAGACCTCAGAAGCGGCGGGTGTAGGCGTGGCAGTAGGGGAGCGTTCCCCGGCGGCGGTAGTAGTCCTGGTGACAGGTTTCGGCGGGCCAGAAGGGGCCGGCCGGCGTCACGCGCGTGGCGACGCGGTAACCTTTGCTGCGGAGCAGGGCGATGAGCCGTTCGGCCACGGCGCGTTGTTCGGGCGAGGTGTAGAAGATTTCGGAGCGGTACTGGTCGCCGATGTCGGGCCCTTGGCGGTCGATCTGCGTAGGGTCGTGGATCTCGAAGAAGAGGCGTGCGAGCGTTTCGTAGGAGACCTTCGACGTATCGAAGGTCACGCGCACCGCTTCGGCGTGTCCCGTGGTATGGCTGCACACCTCCTCGTAGGTAGGGCGGTCGGTGCGGCCGCCGGTGTAACCCGCTTTGACCGAGAGGACGCCGGGCTGTTGTTCCAGCAGGTATTCCACGCCCCAGAAACAACCGCCGGCGAAGATCGCCGTTTCGGTCGTGGCGGCCGCCTCGGAGGAGGTTCGGTCGGACGGCTCCGCGGCCGGCACGAAGTCGAGCGAGAGGGAGTTGACGCAGTGGCGCGTATTCTTGTCGGTAAAGCGTTCACCCGTGAAGACATGCCCCAGATGCGCCCCGCAGCGGGCGCAGGTGATCTCGGTGCGGCGGCCGTCGGCGTCGGGCGTGCGGCGTACCGCACCTGCGATCTCGTCGTCGAAGGCGGGCCAGCCGCACCCCGCATCGAACTTGTCCTCCGAACGGTAGAGCGGCGCGCCGCACTGGCGGCAGCGGTAGAGGCCGCGCTCGCTGTGCTTGTAGTATTTTCCCGTGAAGGGAGCCTCGGTTCCCTTGTCGACGATGATCCGGCGTTCGTCGGGTGTGAGCGGTTTCATGGTTTGTGCATTTACCGTGAGGAGAATTCCCATGAGGGCGATTCCCCCTGCGATGATTCGTTTCATAACGCTCTGTCGGATGTGCAACAATCGCGCCGTGCGCGCCCTACAACAGCGATATTGCGCCTTGCACGGCGTAGAGGACAGCCACGTAGCGCAGCGCCTTGCCCGCGAACATGGCCAGCGTGGTGATCCACACGTTGCTGCGCATGAGTCCCAGCAGGATGGCGATCGCTTCGCCGACGTAGGGCAAGAAGGCGAAAAAGGCGCTCCATGCCCCCTTTCCTGCGAGGAAGCGTCCGGCACGGTCGAGTTGTTTTTCGCCGATGCCGAGGTAGCGGCCGAACCATTCGCGTTTGCCCAGATGACCGATCCAGTAGCAGGTCATGCCGCCTGCGGTGTTGCCCGTGGCGGCTGCCAGCAGGCAGAGTGCGGGGTCGAGTCCCAAGCGGACGAGTACGACCATCACCGCTTCCGAACTGAACGGGACGATGCTCCCCGCCACGAAGGCCGAGAGGAAAAGTCCCCAATAGCCCCAGTCGATGCAGAGCTGCGTGGCCGTGTCCAGAAATCCTTCCATGTCATTCGTCGCTTTGTTGCGGCAGGTCGTCGAGCAGTGCCGTCAGCGAGTCGTAGAGCGGCACGCCGTAGCGCCGGCAGGTGATGCGCACGTTGTCGTAGCGGTAGTAGTCGGGGCTGCACGCCACGAACAGCTTGCCCGAACGGGCGTAAAGTCCCATTTCGAGCAGCGAGATCGGCGAGCGGCTGTCGCCCAGCAGATTCATTACGATGAGGTCGGCCGCTTCGAGGTGCGCCAGCTCCCACGCGACCTGATACTCCATTTCGGCCGGCGAGGCATGGAACTCCCGACGGCGGGGGTTGAAGAAGAGCCAGCGGCCGCCGATGCTGTCGCGGAAGCGGGCGACGAGAGCCGCCTGCCAGTCGGAGCTGCGTCCCATGTCGATCGTGCCGGCGAGGAAGACCTTGCGGTACTGCGTCGAGTCGACCGTGTGCGACCGCCAGCGGGGCTGGTATTCGGCCACGTCGTCGGCCGGCGTTTCGGCGGCTCGTATGCCGGTCGGCCGGGAACCGCCGCCGCAGCCGGCGAGCAGTCCGGCCAGCAGGAGGACGAGGAGGGTTGCAGGGCGGTTCATCGGAGCGTGTCGTCGAGCGGCCACGGCCGCAGTTCGTAGAGTTGGTTGCGCAGGCGCGGCGTGAAGCCCGCTTCGCGGATCGCCTGCTGGATGCCTTCGGCGTCGAAGCGGTTGTCGGCGCCGGCCGACGAGACGACGTGCTCCTCGATCATGATCGACCCCATGTCGTTGGCGCCGCTGTGGAGCGCCGCCTGCGCCGTCTGGCGGCCGACGGTGAGCCACGACGCCTGTATGTTGGGGATGTTGTTCAGGATCAGCCGGCTGGCGGCGATGATGCGGATGTCCACGCTGTGGTTGACCTTCCCGCCGACGCGCCGGACAACGCGCTCCTGCAAGACACGCAGCAGCTTGACCTGAAGCGACACGGGCATTTCGGATACCTCGTCGAGGAAGAAGGTACCCGTGTGCGCCTGTTCCAGAAGCCCCTTTTGGCCCCCGCTGTTCGCGCCGGAAAACGCGCCGGGCTCATAGCCGAACAGCTCGCTTTCCATAAGCGACTCCGGGATGGCCCCGCAGTTGATGGCGACGAACGGCCCCGTATGGCGGGGGCTGTTGTCATGGACCGCCTGCGCGATCAACTCTTTGCCCGTCCCCGACTCCCCTTGGATAAGGACGGTGGCGTTCGTGCCGGCGGCCTTCAGGATAGCCGCCTTGAGCCGCAAGATGGCCTTGCTCTCGCCGATGATGCTGGGAAAACGATCATCGCGCGGTTGTTCGGGGAGCGATTCCACGTCGCGTCCGCGGGCCCATGCGAAACCGATGATCTGGCTGATGAGCTCGAACGCCTTTTCCGACTTCATCAGCAGCTCGGCACGCTGATTGTCGGTGAAGGCCACGATCTGCACGACCGCGACGATTTCGTTTTCTATCACCACCGGCCCCGTGAAATTGGCCACATCCGCGCAGGCCCCCTTGCCGGAGCAGGTACGGCAGACTTCTTCCTTGCCGGGCGTCAGCACCATGGAGCTCTGGCCGGAACGCAGGCTGTAGGTCAGCGCATTGTCCGCGGGCATCCGGAACCCGACACCGCGGAGGTAGGGGCCGGTTCCCCCCACGCAGTAGCCTTCCGCGTTCATGATCACGATTTCCACGTCCAGCAGCTCCGCCAACGGGGGAAGATGCTTCTGCACAAGGCGCCAACGCTCGGTGACGGGGGAACCCGAGGGGAGGGGAGGTTCGAGAGGGGTGTTGATCCACAGGGGGACAGCGGCATGGATTTCCGATCTCATAGGTGTCTCCAAATAGGCAAATCTATATGTTTTATCGATGTATCTTACTTTTATAGTTACTCTTTTGAGTTTCTCACCTGCATGAGAAAAAGACAAGCGAAAAGGAGGAAAAAAGGAGAAGCCGTATTTTTTTGTTGTTCCCGAAGCGGGTGGCGGAAACCGATTCTGAGAGGCTGCCTTTGGACGGCGGGGGCTGCCGGGACCTTCTCATGCAACAGCACCGCTGCGCCGGGGGGAGGCCCTTCGCATGTCTTCAAGAGCGGAACCGGGCCTCCATCGCCTGCT
>ERZ857998.3642-NODE-3642-length-12239-cov-16.944764_pt1 | contig 12239 bp, 4 predicted proteins | sample MGYA00519954_ERZ857998 | MGnify/ENA primary metagenome ERZ857998 (study PRJEB31778, sample SAMEA3449424) | human gut metagenome | biome: human gut; feature: human-associated habitat; material: faeces | place: United Kingdom | collected 2010/2012 ...
GGATGGAAATGGTCGAGAGCACGGCGATGCCGAGCATGACAAGTCCCATGTAGCGACGCTCGGCAAGATCAAAGACGATACCGGCGACGAGACCGCTCGCTGCCAAAAAGAGGCGCGGCCAGGTCTGCACGGCGATGGTGCCGTGGGCGTTGGAGAACGTGACCACGTTATCGAGAGTAGAGAACAGGCAGGCGAGAATCATGACGAGCACGATGCTCCAACATGCCTGCTTGGCGAGGGCGTGCGATGGCTCAACAAAGGGATTGATGGCGGGGTTTGAGCTCTCGACAGCCTTTTGGGAAACGACGCTGAGGGTGGAGATGACGATCGTCGCTATGCCAAGGACGATGAGCTCTGCGATGCCGCCGCAATTGAGCAGGTTGATGGCGAACTGCATCAAGATGCCCGCGGCATAGGCTGCTCCCGCGCCGGTGGCGAGTTTGGGGTCATCCTGGAATGCTAACGAAAAGGCATGGTGCGCAGCGGCGCCCAGCAGGCCGAGTCCAAAGAATGCCATGCAGCCCAAAATCTCGAGCGCAAGCAGGTCCGTGGGGGACTGAATCTGAGTCAATCCCAAGATGGCGATGGGAACGGCGGCGCTGACAACTGCCTGAGGCCGGCCTTTGCGCTGTGCGAGCCCAAGCAGCGGCGCATATCCGATAAAGCCGATCACGCTGGCGCCGAGGATGAAGCCCTGCGCAATTACAACACGCTCGGCACCGGCGAGCAGCCCGACATTAATGTCGAATCGAAACTCGGCGGCAAGAAAGACAAAGGTAAAGAGCGCAAGTGCCAGAAGCGCGTTGATTTTAGGCTTACTCAGGTTCAAGGACGGTCCTTTGGGTGGACGGAATAACCGTTTCCTCGATTGTAGACCAGGATGGTATGGGCGGGCCTTTGGAAAGCGAAGACCCCTCCCTCGGCGATTGCGCGCTCGTTGCCTTTTGCGCTGGCAGATGCGCCACTTGAGAATTTGTGCCCCGGGATCCGGCTATCTTCCCGTAACATGGTGTTACAGAAGCACCCCTTACGACAAGGAGGCTCACATGCGAAAGCAAATCCATGACAACCCAATCGACCACGGCCGCGCGTGCTCGCTCTCTCATGGAACGTGGCGCCGCGTGGGCGCAAAACTTGCTTGCGCGGGGGCTTGCGCGCTCATGGCCGGCCAGCTGTTGCTGCCGAGCGTGGCGCTCGCCGCCGACTGGGTCAACGTGGGCGGCACGCAGTACGACGCGGGCACCGCTGCCGGCGACGAGGCAGGAACCTGGTCCTGGGATGGCGCTGACGACATGAAGCTCAACGGCTACGACGGCGGCTCCATCGGCGCCAAGGGTAACCTCACCATCGGCGTGACGGGCACCAACACCGTCACGGCCGACGCCGGGCAGAGCGCCATTGCTGTCAAGAACGGCAACCTTGCCATTACCGGCGATGGCACCCTTAATGCGACGGCTCAGACCGATGTGATTGCGGCGGAAGGCGACGGCAATGCGGGTGGCGATGTGACCATCAGCGGCGCCAATGTCAACGTGACGGCTTCGGGCGCAGTGAACAGTGCGACGGGCATTCGCGCGACGGCCGGCAGCGTGACGATCGATAAGGGCGCCGATGTCAAAATCGAGGCAAAATCGGCGGAAGGATCTTGGCGTCCAACGGTGGGCACCTACGGTATCTTTGCCGATAACCTTCCCAGTAGACACGCTGCTCAGGAAAGCGAGCAGGAAGAACCGGATTATGTCTCCGTGCACGGGGGCGACGTCACGATCGATGCCGCCAACCTGTCGATCAAGACAGCCGATGCCTGGCAGGTTTCCGTGTGCATCAATACGGTCGGTATCAAAAAGAATACCCTCATGAAAATCGTCAACGGAGCCGATGTCGCGCTTTCCGCCGGCAGTGCGGCTTCGCTCTCGGCGGGCATCAGCGCGCGTTCGCAAAGCGGTGCGGTGTGGATGCTTGTCGAGGAGTCGAATCTTACGTCTCGAAGCCTGTCTTCTGCAAACGGCATCGATGCCGTCCGCAATCAAAGTTTTGGAATCATGGCAGAGGCAAACACCGGGTCGGAAACGCCTCGTATCAAGATTCGCAAATCGAAGATTGAGGCTTCGGGCGCGACTGCGGGAATCTATGCGATCAACTGCAACGACGCGACTGCGACGCTGTTCCGTGCCGCGAGGATTGATTTGAGCGTGAACAATTTGCACGGGCGCGCGATGATTACGACTCCGACGGATGGTGTCGTGCGCGATGTGAAAAAGGTTGTTGATACGGGGAAATGGCCGAGCTCCCAGAACGGGCAGGTCGTCGGTGTTGCCGGTTCGTCTGCTATTACGGATATCGTCGGTTCTGCCGAGGTCGCCCATGATGTAGTGATTGATTTTGGAGACGGGCAGGAGCCGGAGCCGACACCGGAGCCCGAGCCGACACCGGAGCCCGATCCCGATCCTATGCCCAATCCCGAGCAGAAGCCTGACCCCAAGCCCGTAGATAAGGACGCAAAGACCACCATGGCGGTTACCAAGACCGTTACGACCAAGACTGCCGCCGGCACCAAAAGCGCTTCCGGTGTTCTGGCCGCCACGGGCGACAACGCCGCGACGGCGGCAGCTGCACTCGGCATCGCCGGTGCGTCCGTCATCGGCGCCGGCTTCGTCGCGTCCAAGCGCCGCAACCGCTAGCGCAAGCTTTCATAGCCATTTTCAGCCGCCGCGTGGGCATAAATGCCCTTGCGGCGGCTCTTTGTATTTCCGCAGGTATACGCCTAGGTTCGCATCTACGAACCTAGGCGTATAGAGTCATTTGACACATCTTGGTTGTACAGGACCACCACAAAGGGGACAGGCACCTTTGTGGTGGTGTAGCCTTTCGACCAAGGAGGCCGTTATGAACGGAAGCCACTTTAATAAGGAGACCCAGCGCGAACGCACCTGCTCGTTGGTCCACGGTACTTGGCGCTGCGTGGGTGTGAGGATTGCGAGCGTCGGCGCGTGCGCGCTTATGGTTGGCCAGCTGTTGCTGCCGAGTTTGGCGCTGGCGACCGAGTGCGCGGATCCGGATGCCGTGGCGGGTGAGGTTGCTGCGACTCCAGCGACTCCGGCGGTTGCGGAGGATGCGGTTCCGGCGACCGCGCCTGCAACTGATGCTGCTCCGACGGCACAAACCGTCGCTGAACCTCAGCAGACGACTCCGGCTGACACCACCGATGAATCTAGCGATGCGGCACCCGCTGAGCAAAACACTCCCAGCGACACCTCCGCCACGCCGACAAGCGATGCCATCATGCCCTGTGGCGTGACCGATGTGATAGACGGAGGCGGCGTTAAGGTCAACACGACCGTGGTCGATCATTATACGGACCGCGTGCTTCCGAGCAATGTCACACTCGAAAAGGGCCAGTCGTATACCTATGATTTTCCCGATGTTGAGGGCGGCATGCCGGATGAGCCGCTCTGCGAACTTGTCGAAACCAAGTACTACCGGGCCGATGCTGCTTCGGGCACCCTGGCTGAAGTCCAGGACACATCTATGTCCGATGTGACGGCTCACTTTGAGCCTGTTGGCGATCACATGAGGCTGACGCTGACCTTTACGGGTGGCGCGGCAGGCGGCTCGTATCGACTCACGCGCAATGAGGATCTTTATATTGGCGCGGCACTGGAGTATACCGGAACTGACTATGAAGGCAGCTCGACTATCCTCAACGAAACCAGGTACGATTATTACCTCCGCTACGTCATCAATAGCGAAATTACGCTTGTTGCGTCAGAAAACGAAGCCCTCCATAACCTGAACGTCAACGACGTGAAGACCGACTACGCGCCCGGCGAGGCGCCCCGCGCGACCGCGACGATTCCCGCCGCCGATGCCGACAAGTATGAGATCGCCTACGAGTGCTGGGAAGAGATGGAGCTCGATATGGAATCCGGGGAGTCGGTGCCCGTTGCCTTCTGGTATTCCGATCCCGCAAAGTACACGCCGGGCATGAAGAAGATTGACCACTTCGAAGAGGGAAAGTTCTACATGTACTCCGTTGAGCTGAGGCTCAAGGGCGACAATACCGTGGCCGATGACTGCAATATGAACGTCAACGGTCATTGGGCGCACCACATCAAAACCGTCAACGGCGTCTTCGCGCCAAACGCTGACAATATGCTGTGCGAGCAGCCGATCGACGAATGGCGGGCCATCGACGTTATCGAGATCAACGGCGCCACGACCACCTTCAAGGCAGGCGATAAGCCGGTCTTTACGGCGAATGTTCCGACGGGCTCCAACTCCCTTCCTCAGTGTGAGTTCTGGACGGGCAGCGATGGCAGCGAAATGAACTCTCAGAAGTTCTGGGATCAGAACATTACGAATCACATCGACGCCTTTAAGCCTGGCGTGACCTATCGCTACGGCATCTACCTCAAGTCCGCGCGCGGCTTCTACTTCACGCCCGACACTAAGCTGATGATCAACGGCCAGGAGTGCGGCTACCAGGTCGCGGATAGCGTATCCGATGAGGACAGCCGCTGGATCTACACCCTGTGGCTCAACACCGATCTGACCTTTACGCCTGAAGCCACGCCGACTCCCGATCCGCAACCTACGCCGGATCCCAAGCCGACACCGCAGCCTGAGGTTAAGCCCGAGACCAAGCCCGAAGTGAAGCCCGAGACCAAGCCCGCGGCCAAGTCGGCCACGACAACCGCCACGACCAAGACGGTTGAGAAAACCACGCAGGCCAAGAAGAGCGATGCTGTCCTGGCTACCACGGGGGATACCACCGCGATGACGGTCGCCGCCCTAGGCATCGCCGGCGCAACCGTCGCCGCCGCCGGCCTCGCCGCGACAAAGCGCCGCAAACGTTAGAGCTGGGTGACGGCTCTCGTTCTCGGCCTCAGCAAAATCTCAATCTGTAACACCAAACTGCCCAAAACGCCTCTAGATGTTACAGATTGAGATGAACCGAATGGCCGCCAATCTAATGTCTCGATCTGTAACACCAAGCGGGGAATTTGACCTCTAACTGTTACAGATCGAGACAAACTGGCCGGCCAAGTCCAGAACCGCCACAAAGGTGCCTGTCCCCTTTGCGGTGGTTTACGCAGGTAGAACGGTAGGTTCGTATATATGAACCTACCGTTCGCTTTGTTTTTGGACGACGATTACGCTGGATGACTTTAGGTTTGCAGGAAAGGAACGACCATGAGGTGGACTACTGTTCGAGCGCTTTGCCGCCGCCTGACCGTTGCCGCGGTGACCCTCACTATGGTGACGGGCTCGTTGCCTGTGGGCGCGTTTGCTGAGGCCCTCAACACCGACGGCACTTTTGTGCAGACGGATAACAGCCAGGCGGACGACGCCGCTTCCGCCGATTCGTCTGACGCCCAAACGTCAGACTCTGCTTCCGCCGACCCCGCGCCCGATGCCGGCGCCGCCGACCCCACAGTGCTCGATAGCGGTGATACCCCTACGCCCCCGCCCTCCGAGATTGCATCGGCGGCGGGCCTAACGGGCGCCGGGCAGACCGAGAGCACACCTGCGGGTACGCTCGCCACTGATCTTGTCGAGGGCAAGGAACTCGCCGAGCAGCAGAAGCAGGAGGAGACCGCCGAAGCCGAAGTAACCTGGAATGAGGATCTTGGCTCTGGATGACCTCGAAGGGCGCTACGGGCGTAAAAGGCGAATACGATGATGGCTACGTGGCCGGCGAGCAGACTCCCGCGCAGTACTACTTCTCGATCGATAGCCTCACCAACGAAATTTCTATCGAGTATGGCGACGCGGGCATTACCACGTTGGAGGTGCCCTCGACCATCGACGGCAAAAATGTCGTGAGTCTTAAGGGCATGGGAAACGTTGCGCTCACATCAATTACGTTTGCCCCCGATTCGCATATCCGCTCTGTGGGCGGTTTGGGCGGCAGCAGCATCAAGGAAATCGCACTGCCCGATTCGGTTGAGGAACTGGGCTGGAATGCGTTTACCGGAAGCAAGACACTTCACACGGTGACCTGGCCCAACAACGCGGCCTTTACCACGATTCTCGAGCAGGCCTTTGAGGGCTGCGAACAACTTGACGACAATGTGGTGGCAACGCTGCCGCCTTCGGTTAAGACTATCGACTATCGCGCCTTCGCCAATTGCGGCGTACCGCAGTTCTATGTCTCGGACACAACGGTACTCACCTTTACGCAGATCAACGTGCCGGGCACGGTGGAGCGGATTGAGCGCTATGCCTTTGACGGGTGCTCGCATGTGTCGTCGGTGACGATTGGCGATGGTGTCAAATCTATCGGGGCGCTCGCGTTCGCCTCTCTTGATCCTGCGATTGCCGGCAAAGAGATTGTGCTACCCAAAAGCGTGGAAATGATAGAGTGGGGAGCTTTTGAGAACACGAGATACGGAAACGAGACGAACCATAATGCCGTTGCCCTGCGCGTGATGAACCCCGATCTTCAGTTTGGTGAGGCGGGCTATCCGGGCGACTATAATGAGCGCGTGACAATCGATGGCGTAACGTATGCGATTCCCTTTGGTGAAGGCCAGACCATCTATGCCTATGCGACCGATTCGGCTGGCAACCCCTCGATGGTCAAAAAGCTTGCCGATGCCGTGGCCGATCGCAAGGACTCCGTCGATTCCTCGAAGCCTGCCTACACGTTTGAGTGGATGGGCGAGGCGGCCCAGGTGACGGGCAAACTTCCCCAGAGCGCGGCGGCCGTGCTCTTGCAGGCGGGGCAGTCCACGCCGTTGACGGTTGGCGACGACGGCTCCGTTGCTGCCAACGTCCTCTCCAAGACGGCAGCAACGCTGCGCATTTCGCTCAGCGGTTACTATGACATGGTGCTGGCGCGCCCGGGCGACCAGATGACGGGCACATGGAATATCGGAGAGATTAAGGCGGAGGACTTTACCAAGATTCCGGCTTCGCGCGCGATTGAGCTCAACGTGGGCTATCTTGAACCGATTGTGGGCCAGGATAAGACCGAACGCATTGAGCTCGATAGTCTCGATAACATCGATCTGACGGTGAAGAACGGCGGCAAGACGCTTAAGCCTGCCAAGGGTGACAAGGAAAACGACTTCCGTATCCAGGGCACAGCGCTCGTGGTGTCGCAGGCCATTGCCGACGCGGACCAGGATCTGGAGATAACGCTCGAGCCCAAAGACAGCCTCAAGCTGGGTGGGACGACGGCGACGGTGAAGCCCTCGGCCGGCAAGGTCGATATCGACTTGAAGCCCTGGGGCACGGCGACGGTCGCGACCAAGGGCGACTACCAGGGCGCTAACCGCGTGCTGGTGTTCCGTACGTCCGACGGCAAGCTGGTTGCCGACGGCGTCACCTATCTGATGGGTTACGAAGACGATGGCACCACGCCTATCATGAAGGCCGAGACGCCGCGCCTTAAGGCCGGTTCGTACACCATCGTCGCCTTTAACAAGACGAGCTACGACATCCAAGCGACGAGCTATTCCACGTTTAGCCGCCTAGGGCTGACCGTGGGTAAGCATATCGCGCAAAAGCAGGTGAAGATTGAGGACGGCAAACAGCTCGACGTGACGCTCGACGTCCCCACGTTTGACGTGGAGACGTATCGTGCCGAGCGCGGGCTGACGGCGGGCTCGGTTATCGCTGATTCGTCCGCGGTCGTTGGCGTGGAGACCGAGCTGCGCATTCATTACGAGCTCAAGGACAGCCAGGCTGCCAAGATTGAGATTCCGCTGGCCAAGGATGCCGTCGGGGATGTGTCCGCAGGCTCTCGCGAAGCCGGCGCCAGCTCCGAGGCCATGTGGGCTGACACAACTTGGGAGGGCGACAACCTCGTTCTCAATATGAATAAGGGCATGGGCGCCGATGTGTTTGTGCGCTTTAAGCCTAAGGCCGCGGGCATCTATGCCATCTCGCCGCTTATTACGCTGGGCGAGGTGACGTTGCCGCTGGGAAGCACCACACTCGAGGTTAGCGGATCGCGCATCGAGGTCGACAGCACCGACGTTCACAGCCTACTGGGCAATGTGGCCTACGTATACGCAGCGCCCGGAAAAAGCGTGCAGCTTACCGTGGGCGTGCTCGCCTCGGCCGCAAAGTACACCGGCAAGACCAATAAACTCGGCCGTGCCAAGATTGAATACGACCTGCCGCAGGATACGCTTGCCGCCGAGCGTGTGACGCTCGAAGCGCGCGTGGGCTCGACCGCTGCTGCCGCCGCTGCTGCCGAGGTAACGGCTCGCAATTATGTGCGCTATGTTCCGGGCGCTTCGGTCTGGAACTTTGATGTGACGTATCGTGGCGGTACGCAAAGCCTGGTCAAGGACGGCAAGGACACCGGCAAGAGTCTGTGGACCTTCCACCATCTGCCGCAAAAGAAGAATGCCTACTGGACCTTTGATATCACGCTCGAGGTGGGAAACGAAGAGGCCGCCGACACGCTCGACCTGTACGTGGACTGCGTGGATGGCAAGACGGTGACGATTCCTCTGACTCAAAAGTCGCGCGAGGGCACCCATGTGCGCTATGTGGCGGAGTATGTGGACGAGGGTTACCTTAAGCTGCTCGACGAGTTTAGCAAGGCGAATGACTCGACCTATGTGAACTGCGGCAACTTTGAGCAGATCTTTATGCCGCAGACCTACCGCATCTCCAATGCTCAGCTTATGACCATGCTGAGTTTTGACGCCAACGCTTCGGCCAAAAAGCATTCCGCCGCGGCCGAGGAGCGCCAGCAGGAGTTCTCGAATGCCGTGCAGCAGTGGCACGAGTATATGATGGATAACTCGTTTAATGATGTCGACGAGGCCTTTAACGACGCGATTGACCAGATGGTCGCTGATGCGTTTGCCGAGGAGGACGAGAACGGTAAAGAGGACGAAGCCCAAGGTGGAGCTGCCCGTAAGGCTCGTCGCGCCCCTGCCGCCAGCGACGGCGAGGGTGATGGTGCTGGCAACGACGAGGCCGCGCAGTTTGCGGCTGAGCTCAAGGCCGCGGTCGGCGGGTCGGCGGCGCTGCTGACCCAGCAGGGCGACAGCTATGGCGTCAATGTGGACAAGATGATCTTTGAGGATGCTTACGGCACCAGCGAGGATTGGTATCAGGAACTCGCGGCGGCCCAGGGCGCGAACGCTGCGGATGCGGCCGCCATCAAGGAGCTCATCGACCATGCATCGCGAGCGGAGTTTATTGCCCAGCAGGCCGAGGATCTGGTGGGCCAGTCGATGGGTATCGGCCAGCTCAACCAATACGGAAGCTGGAATGACGCAACCGCTGCGGCGCTCAACAAGTGTGCGGGCATTAAGGCCAGCGAGTACAACGGCCAGTCGACGAGCGGGTTTAACGATTTGGGCCAGGCGCTCGGCAGCTCGCTGAGCTACAAGGCGGCTGACGACGATACCGTCAAGGGCTTTAAGGTCGCCGCGCCCGATGGCGAGCAGACGGCCTATATCGAGTCGGAATTTATCGAGAACTCCAATAACAACAAGAACCAGGCGCTTCTGTTTAACTCGATCGCCATGCAGTGCGACATTCTGGACGACCTGTACGACAACTGGAATGTGGTCCATAGCCTCAACAACTCCAAGGTGCGCGGATGGCTCATGGCCTGGAAGCTCAACGGCGACGTGAGCGCCCATATGAAGCTCATCCGCACGATCCGTTCGCTCAAGAGCTATAAGATCGAGTGCGAGATGTTCGGACAGGTCTTTAAGACCGATGCGTGGAAGGCGGCCGGCCAGGCGTTTCCCGCGGCGACCCAGGGTATCGGCATCTTTACCGGCATTTACGGCGTGAACGATGCCAGCAAGAACTGGGAGAACGTGAACGTCCGTATGCAGAAGGTGAAGGGCGAGCGCGAGGGCTATGAGCTTCAGCATACGCGCTTGCTTGCCAAGCCCGAGAAGACCGAGGACGACTGGAAGTGCATTTACGCGCTGCGTGACGCCATGGAGAAGGCGCGTGCGTTTGAGGATCTGCTGTATCGCCAGCTCTGCCACGACAGCACCGATGTGGCGGTGGGCTCCATTATGACAATCGCCGGCGTGCTGACGGCCGGTTCGGCGGGTACCGTGGTGGGCGCCGCCTATGATGCAGCTTCGACCAGCGTAGGTTCGGAGCGCGCGATTAAGCTGACCAATGCCGAATGCGCCTACGATGTTGCCTGCGAGCAGGTGGAGCGCGCGTGCCAGAATCGCATTACGGTCAACTGGGGCGAGCTGACCGATGCCGAGGTCTACAAGGCCAACAAGGACGGCTTGATCTCGGACGAGAAGATGCAGTCGATCTTCGAGGCGCGTTATCGCAATGTGCCTGCCAAGGCAGCACCCGACCCTGCGGGCGTGGTGTACGAGGGCCTGCTGTCCAATACGGTTGAAGGCGCGGCGGTTGAGCTGTGGAGCGCCGACGATGCGGCCGGTACCAATGCGGTGCGTTGGGATGCCGAGGGGTATGAGCAGGACAATCCGCTTGCAACGGGTGCGGACGGTGCGTACAACTGGAATACGCCGACCGGCTGGTATCAAGTGCGCGTGACCAAGGACGGGTATGAGGAGGCGCGTTCGGCTTGGCTGCGCGTGCCGCCGATTCAGACTGAGGTGAACATTGGCTTGGTGTCGACGGCGGCGCCCGAGGTAGCTTCGGCCCATGCCTATACCGATTGCATCGAGGTTGAGTTTGCGCAGTATATGGATGCGAGCGACGATGCCCTGGTCGCATTGTGCGCGCAGGGCTTGGGCGACGTGACGTATACGTGGCTCGACAAGCAGGACGATCCCAATGGCAAGCCGCTGTCACGCGTGCTGCGTATTCGCTATGCCGATGCCCGTGAGGCGGGCTCGACGGTGGCGTTTGAGCTCGACGGTGCTCGCAACTACGCCGGCACGGCCATGGCGCGCTGGGCAAGTGGCGAGCTTGTCGTGGGCGTTCGTGCCGACAAACTCAAACTCAACGTGGAGCAGGCCGTGACCATGCTTGATGGCAGTGACTTTGAGCTGGTGGCGCACGTGACCGATAAGGCGGGCAAGCCGTTTGCGGGCGCCAAGGTTAGTGTTGGGCTGGAGTCCTCGGCTATCTGCTCTGTCGATGCCACCCAGGCCGTGACGGGCGAGGACGGTGCGGCGACGTTTGTGCTGCATGGTGCTCTGCCCGGTTTGACGACGTTGACGGCGGCGGTGGGCGGCACGGCGCTGTCCAAGCAGGTCGACGTTCGCGTGTCTGCCGAGGCAGTGCGACCGGCGCGACCGGTGGCGACGATTGGTGCGACGACGTTTGGTGCATGGTCGCCCAAGGAGAACTACATTACGGTGCCCAAGGGCACGAAGCTGGAGCTTTCTGCCGAGGATGGCGCGACGATTTGGTACACCACCAACGACACCTGCCCCTGCCGTGACGAAGGCCGTGTAAAGTACACCGAGCCCATTGCGCTCGATAGCAACATGTATGTGCGCATTGCGGCACAGCGCCCTGGCATGTCGTACAGCGAGTATTCCGAGCGTCTGAACATTACGATTACGGTGACCGATGAGGCGGCGCCTGATCCGACGCCCGATCCGGACCCGACGCCTGGCGACGGCGAGCAGGGCGGCGGTGCGGATGGCTCTGGCGGCACCGGGGTACCTGCGGGCGGTTCGACTTCGACGACGACCACGGTGACGACGAACAAGTCCAAGGGTAAGGGCGAGAACGACAAGAAGTCCGGCGGCACGGAGCTCGCCAGCACGGGTGACTCCACCGCGATGACGGTCGCCGCCTTGGGCATCGCCGGCGCAACCGTTGCCGCGGCCGGCATCGCCGCGACCAAGCGTCGCAAGCGTTAGGGGTGGGTAGCGGCTCTCGTTCTCGGCCTCAGCAAAATCTCAATCTGTAACACCAAACTGCCCGAAACGGCTCCAGGTGTTACAGATTGAGATGAACTGTTCGGCCGCCAATCTAATGTCTCGATCTGTAACACGTAGCGAGGAATCTGGTCTCTAACTGTTACAGATTGAGATAAAGCGGAGGCGGCTGGCACAATATCTCGATCTGTAACAACTACAAGGCTCAACGGGCTCCAGATGTTACAGATTGAGACAAAACGACCGGGCAAGTCCCCGACCACCACAAAAGTGCCTGTCCCCATCGTGGTGGTTTGGGCGGCCGGCATAGAAAAAGTCCCCGCCGGGCGTGTGCTCGACGGGGACTTTGCCGTTTGGTGGCTAGCGCTGCAGGTGATTACTCGCCCAGCAGGCTCTTGGTGATGGAAGCGGCGGCCTTCTTGCCGG
>ERZ857998.3649-NODE-3649-length-12223-cov-3.594264_pt1 | contig 12223 bp, 10 predicted proteins | sample MGYA00519954_ERZ857998 | MGnify/ENA primary metagenome ERZ857998 (study PRJEB31778, sample SAMEA3449424) | human gut metagenome | biome: human gut; feature: human-associated habitat; material: faeces | place: United Kingdom | collected 2010/2012 ...
CCTATTATGCTGGTGCCCTTAAGCTTTTCCCAGCTAAAATCCTCGTCCTTTGTTTTCCCCAGCAAAAAGGAACCGTCCCGTTTGGTAAGCTGGCCGATAATCACGGCATGATCCTCTTTTCCTTCATTGCATACATATACGCCCGTCTCGGGGCCCATAAGCCCTATATCCGCTTGCCCCGAAATGACGGCGGTCATGCTTTTATCCGAGCCTCCTCCGTTAGTCAATTCTATGGTGATGCCCTCTTCCTCAAAATAGCCCAGGCTAATCGCCGCATAAAAGGGCGCATAAAAAATGCTATGCGTCACCTCGTTCACTCTTACAACGTTTTCATCCCGGCTTTGACAGCCTGACATCAGCCCTATGGACGTCAAAATTAAAATGAGCACACAAAAAATGCTAAGCAGCTTTCTCTTCACAAATCGCAACCTCCTGATTATTTTTATATTATCATTTTATGAAGCATCTATTAAATGGTGACATCCCGACTCACGGCCGCGTTCAGCAACAATATACCGCGGCTTTTTATTCAAGCAAATGGAATTATAGTATGTATAAAATAACGGGAGAATCCATTAAGACACTCCCGCTGATACGAATATTCTTAACGAAATTTAAGGAAAAAGAAATCCGAGCACCCTTGCGGACGCTCGGACTGGTCGGGGTGACAGGACTCGAACCTGCGGCATCTTGGTCCCAAACCAAGCGCGCTACCAAACTGCGCTACACCCCGCCGTTTCCCACTAAATCAAATGGGCGACTATCAGTATACCTGATTTTTGCGCCCTCGTCAAGTCTCTGTTGCCCCGCATCAGGCAAATTTCGAAAACTCCCATTAAAAAGCTTTGCCGCCGCCGGGAAAGGGCCGGCCACATGGGGTTCCTGACCCCGCAGGGGCCAGGGACCCGCCACGCAGGGCGGAAGGGGAAGCAGCCCTTCCGCCCTGCGCGGCGGCCTTCGGGGAGGTCCTCACAGGAAGGACACCGTCTCATCCATCGGCTTTCTTTGCCCGTGCAGCTCCGCAGGAGCTGCCGTCTTGGCGGGAAACCCCAACGGCAGCAGGCAGCAGGGCTCCACCCCATCCGGCAGGGAAAAGGCCTCTTTGACCTTTTGTGCGTCAAAATAGCCTACCCAGGTGGTGCCAAGAGCCAAATCGGCCGCCTGCAGCATCATATGCGCCGCCACGATGGAGGCGTCCACCTCGGCAGACGTATGCCCGCTGTAAGGGTTGGTCCAGCAGGTCTTGGTGTCGCCGCACACGAGCAGCACCACAGGGGCATTGAAGGCGCAGGGGGTGATGGCGCGAATGGCGTCAAGCGCCGCCTGGCTTTGCAGCACATACACATGCTGCGGCTGCAGGTTGCAGGCGGTGGGGGCCAGCCTCCCTGCTTCGAGAATTTTGTCAAGCGTCTCCCGTGGAACCGGCTGCTCCGAAAATTGGCGCACGGAATAGCGCGATCTGGCCAGCTCTGAAAAATCCATGAAAATTCTCCTTTCCTTCCCTTTACACCCCTGCCGCATCCGGGCGGCAGGGGCCTTTTTATAATGCCGGCTTGTGCCCGGCCCTTGGGTTACAGCTCCATTTGGACCTCTCCCCTGTCCTTTTCGGTCAGTCCGGCTCCCGCCGCAGGCAGCGACTTGGAGCGGTAGCGGGCGGGGTTTTCAAACATGTCAGGACGATACGGCTCCACGCCCACCAGGCGGTGTCTTGGCGACAGGGTGAGAACCTGCACTCCCTGGGTGTCACGCGTCTGCTTTTCCGCAATCATGGCAGGGTTGACAATCAGGCGCTTTCCGGAAGACGAAATCAGCACCTGCTCCTGCTCCCCGCAGGCAATGGCCACGAGCGGGGATTTGTCCGAATATGCCCCGGTCAGCTTTTTACGGTTGGTCTTGGTGGCATAGGCCGACAGGGGCACGCGCGCGGCCTTGCCGTTTTGGAAGAAAAAGCACAGGTGGCCCTCGTAGTCGGCCGTGGCAAAGACGGCCACCGCCGTCTCCCCCTCCGCCATGCCAAGGCGCGAGGGCAAATACAGGCCCATGGCCGACGCCTTGGTGTCCTCCAGCTCGTGCAGGCGTACCTTGTAGACCTGGTGCTCCGAGGTGAACACCAAAAGCTCGGCACGGTTGGTGGTCTCAAAGCTCTGTGCGATTTCATCGCCCTCTTTGAGCCTCTGCTCGCTGGCCATACGCAGCGACTGGGGCGTAATCTTCTTCAGATAGCCCTCCCTGCTCAAGAAGACCACCACGGGGTAGTCTTCCACCGGCTCCGGCTGGTCGGGCAGCACCGTGTCCTCATACACGATTTCGGTGCGCCGGGGGGCGCCATACCGGTCGCGCACCTCCTTGAGCTGCTGAACAATGAGCGCCGTCAGCTTGGACTCGCTCGACAAAATCCCGCTCAGGCGCTCTATCTCGGCGCGCAGCTCCTCCACCTCGGCCAGCCGTTTGAGCACCAGCTCTCGGTTGAGCGCGCGCAGGCGGATTTCCGCGATATACTCGGCCTGTGCCTCGTCGATGCCAAACCCAATCATGAGGTTTGGCACCACCTCGCTATCCTCCTGCGTGTTTTTGATGATGGAGACGGCCTTGTCAATGTCGAGCAGGATGATGCGCAGGCCCTCCAGCAGGTGCAGCTTCTCCTGCAGGTTCCCAAGGTCATAGGTGATGCACCGGCGAACGCAGTCGGCGCGAAAGGCCGTCCACTCATTGAGAATTTCTCGGATACCCATGACCTTGGGCGTGCCATTGATGAGGATGTTGAAGTTGCAGGAAAAGGAGTCCTCCAGCGTGGTCAGCTTGAACAGCCGCGCCATGAGCCTGTCGGGGTCCACGCCGCGCTTGCAGTCTATGGCAATGCACAGGCCCGACAGGTCGGTCTCGTCACGCACGTCGGCAATTTCCCTGAGCTTGCCGGCCTTGGACAGCTCAATGATTTTGTCGATGACGGCCTCCACCGTGGTGGTATAGGGAATCTCATAGATTTCAATGATGTTTTCCTTTGGCAGCACCCGGTATTTGGCGCGCAGGCGAAAACTGCCGCGCCCCGTCTCGTAGATTTTGGCAAGCTCCTCCCCGTTGTAAAGCAGCTGCCCTCCCTGGGAAAAGTCGGGCGCCAGCAGCGTGGAGGCGATGGGGTGTTCCCCGTCCTCAATCACGGCAATGGCGGTGTCGCACACCTCCTTGAGGTTAAAGGAACAGATGTTGGAGGCCATGCCCACCGCGATACCCTGGTTGGCATTGACCAGCACGTTGGGGAAGGTGGTGGGCAGCAGGGTGGGCTCCTTCATGGTATTGTCGTAGTTGGGCACAAAATCCACGGCATTTTTGTCGATGTCGGAAAAGAGCTCGCGGCAGATGGGGTCGAGCTTGACCTCGGTGTAGCGCGAGGCGGCCCAGGCCATGTCGCGCGAAAAGACTTTTCCGAAATTTCCCTTGGAGTCAACATAGGGAAACAGCAGCGCGTCATACCCTCTTGACAGGCGCACCATGGTGTCGTAAATGGCGGCGTCGCCGTGGGGGTTGAGCTTCATGGTCTGGCCCACCACGTTGGCCGATTTGGTGCGCGCTCCCGTGAGCAGGCCCATTTTATACATGGTGTAGAGCAGCTTCCGATGGGACGGCTTGAACCCGTCAATTTCGGGAATGGCTCTTGAGATAATCACGCTCATGGCATAGGGCATGTAATTTTGCTCCAGCGTCTGCGTGATGGGCTGGTCAATATAGATGCTCTGCGCGTATTCCTTTTTGGGCGATTGTTTTTTTGCCATGTAGTTTCTCCTTTTTCGGTTTGGGGACACAAAATGCGGCGCTACACCTTTGCAAAAGGCCCCGTTGCGCACCTCTTTTACGGCTCAAGGGCCCGGTGATAGCCGACCCCTGTGCGCCGGCGGCGCGCCATGCCGCGCGGCGGGCGCTAGGAGATGTCTGCCGTTTCCAGGTAGCGGCTGCCGTTTTGGGCGATAAACTCCTTGCGGCCCTGCAGGTTGTCGCCCAGCAGCAGCTCAAACATCTCGGCCGTGCGCGCCGCATCGTCCGGCGTCACGCGGATGAGCCGTCGTGTGGCGGGATTCATGGTGGTTTTCCACATCATGTCGGGCTCGTTTTCTCCAAGCCCCTTGGAACGCTGAACCGTCACCTTCCCGGAAAGCGTCTGGAGAATCTCGTCGCGCTCTTTGTCGGTATAGGCAAAGTGGCTCTCCCCCTTGCACACGATTTCATACAGGGGGCTCTCCGCGATATAAACCCTGCCCTCTCTCAGCAGCGTGGGCGTGAGGCGGTAGAGCATGGTGAGAATGAGTGTGCGGATTTGAAAGCCGTCCACATCGGCATCGGTGCAGATGATGATTTTGCTGTAGCGCAGTGCGTCCAGGTCAAAGGTGGCAAGCTCCTTGTTGCTCTTGGTCTTTGCCTCCACCCCGCAGCCCATCACGCGCAGCAGGTCGACAATGATGTCGTTTTTGAAGATTTTGTCAAAGTCGCTTTTGAGGCAGTTGAGAATTTTCCCGCGCACCGGGATGATGGCCTGAAACTCGGCGTCCCGGCCCTGCTTGCAGGCGCCCAGGGCCGAATCGCCCTCCACGATATACAGCTCGCGCCGCGCGACTTCCTTCGTGCGGCAGTCGACAAACTTCTGCACGCGGCTGGCCATGTCGGTGCCGCCCGACAGCGTTTTCTTCAAATTGATTCTGGCCTTTTCGGCCTGCTCCCTCGAGCGTTTGTTGACCAACACCTGGTCGAGGATTTTCCCAAGGTCCGCAGGGTTTTCCAAAAAGTAAATTTCCAGCTGCTCTTTGAGAAAGGCCGTCATGCTGTCGGCGATAAACTTGTTGTTGATGGCCTTTTTGGTCTGGTTTTCATAGGAGGTGCGTGTGGAGTGGGAGTTGCTGATGAGCACCAGACAGTCGGCCACATCGGCAAAGGTGATTTTGGACTCGTTTTTGTTGTATTTTCCCGCCGCCTTGAGGTGCGCGTCAATGGCCGAGACAAAGGCCGAACGCACCGCCTTGTCGGGAGAACCGCCGTGCTCCAGGAAGGAGGAGTTGTGGTAATACTCAATGCGCTGAACCCGGGTGCTGAAGGCAAAGGCCACCTCGAACTTCACTTTGTAAAGAGGCTTGTCCTCCCTGTCGCGCCCCTGACGCTCGGCTCTCGCCACATAGGGCGCGGTGAGGGCGTCCTCCCCCACCAGCTCGGCAAGGTAGTCCACAATGCCGTTTTCGTAGCAGTACCTGCTCTCCTCAAAGCTGCCGGGCGCAGTCTCGTCGCGAAAAACAAAGGTCAGCCCCGCGTTGACCACGGCCTGGCGCTTGAGCAGGTCGTGGAAAAATTCCGGGGGGATGGCAATGTCGGTAAACACCTCTCTGTCGGGCTTCCACCGGGTCACAGTGCCGGTGCGCTTGCCGCTATACGGCGTCTGCTGCAGCTCACCTGCCGGCTCGCCCCGCTCAAAGCGAAGCTCATAGCGCGTTTTGTCGCGCAGCACCGTGACCTCAAACCACTCCGAGGCATACTGCGTGGCACAGGCGCCCAGCCCGTTGAGCCCTAAGGAATATTCGTAGCTCTCGCCCTCGTCGTTGTTGTATTTTCCGCCGGCGTAAAGCTCACAGTAGACCAGCTCCCAGTTGAAGCGGCCCTCCTTTTCATTGTAGCCCATGGGCACGCCGCGCCCAAAATCCTCCACCTCCAGAGAGCCGTCGGCATAGCGGGTCACGAGAATCTCGTTCCCGTAGCCCTCGCGAGCCTCGTCGATGGAGTTGGATAAAATCTCAAAAAAGGAATGCTCGCAGCCCTCCAGCCCGTCCGAGCCGAAAATGACCCCGGGGCGCAGACGCACACGGTCTGCTCCTTTAAGCGACGAGATGCTGTCATTCCCATAGGTTGCCGGTGTTTTTTTGCTCATGTTTTCTCCTCAAGTCATTGTGGTCATACTCTCAAAATCTCACTCATTATACTAAATAAAGCGGGCAAAGACAAGAAAAACCTGTCGGGACAGGTCTAAGCTTCCGCCCTCGTGAATAGGCATATGAGGAAAGGCACGCAGCCGGAAAGGAGGGAGCGCCGTGAAGCACGAAAAGGGCTTTGACTATCTGCCGGCACAGAGAATGCGGTATCTGCGCGAGGAGCTGCGCCGGCTTCAGGGGCGGTTTGCCCTGGCCGAAGACCCTGCCCTCATCGAGGCGCTCATCTACGAACAGGCGTCGCTTTTGAGGCAGCAGTCGGCCTGCCTGCGGGAGGCCAGAGAGCTGGAATTCCAGCGCCGCGCAAGGGAGAAGGAGGCGTTTTTCCATGAATGACTGGGTGCTGCTCGGGCCGGTCATCGGCATTGTCGGGCTCATCTTCTTTTTGCTGCTGCTCAAGCCTCTCTCGGCACTCTTTCGCTGGCTGCTGCGGCTGGCGGGCAGCGTGCTCAGCCTGGTGCTCATCAACCTGCTGGGCGCCTCCTTCGGGCTGACGGTGGGAATCAATCTCGTCACTGTGCTGACGGCGGCTGTGTTGGGGCTCCCGGGTGTCACAGCGCTGGCTGTCAGCCGGCTGATCCTGAATCTCTGACGGAGCAAAACCGCTCATGCTCCTGCTTGACAGCAGCCTCCCTCCTCAGGTATGATAGACAAGAATCATCCTGAAGCGGAAGGCAGGAAAGACAGTCATGGGTCAGGTGAGCAGCATTTTTCAATACGGAACGGTGGACTCCACCAACACGGTGGCGCTCTCCCTGGCGCGCGGCGGGGCGCCCTCGGGCACGCTGGTGACGGCGACCGCACAAACGGCGGGGCGCGGCAGAGAGGGCCGTGTTTTTCACTCTGCTCCCGGCGGGATTTACACAACCCTGATTGTCCGCCCCAAAGGGACGCCGGAGGACTGGATGCTGCTGACCTCCTGTGCCGGACTTGCCGTGTGCGACGCAATCGAGAGCTGCTGCGGCGCAAAAACCCTCATCAAGTGGCCCAACGACGTGCGCATCGGCACAAAAAAAGTGTGCGGCATCCTGGTGGAGGGCTTTTTTGAGCAGGAACCCGTGATTCTTTCGGGCACCGGTGTCAATGTGGCGCAGGAGGCCTTCCCGGAGCATCTCAGAGATGTGGCAACCTCTTTGCGGCTGGAGGGGTATGACGTCACCATCGACGAATTTTTGGGCCACTTTGTAACGGCTCTTGGCAAGTGGATGCTCTCGCCGGTGGACAGGCGCGAAACCGTGGAACAGCTGCGCCGCCGCTCCTGCGTGCTGGGCAAAGAGGTGACCCTGATTTTCCCGACCGGGCGGGAAGAGGCCCGCGCCGTGGACATTGACGAGCAGACGGGAGGGCTTGTGGTCGAACAGGGAGGCACAAGACGCGTGCTGACCAGTGGGGAAGTGTCGCTGCGCTTTTAAGCAACGCCGCCGCAAGGGCGCCTAAGGCGGCGCCCTTGCGGCAAAACCCTTTCCTGGGGAGACGGTTTTTTTCTTTCCCCTTGCTTTTTGAGCTCAATTGTGCTATTCTAAATAGGCTATGCGGGTGTAGTTCATCGGTAGAATGAAAGCTTCCCAAGCTTTAGAGGTGGGTTCGACTCCCATCACCCGCTCCATGCCGGAGCAGTGTTTTTTTGCTCCGGCTTTTTCTTTTGTCCCGTCGCGGGGCTTGAAAGGAGGCTTCTCCATGGGCTTTTGGCTTTTCACGCTGGCCTGCGGCCTGCTCATCCCGCTCACCATGCTGGGCTTTGGCCGCTATTTTCAAAAAACAGGCGGTCCCAGGGCCATCAACATGCTGTTTGGCTATCGCACCCCCATGTCCACCAAAAACCGCGAAACCTGGGAATTTGCCCACCGATATTTCGGAAAGCTCTGGTATCGTCTCGGAGCCGGGCTGCTGCCCGCCTCACTTGCCGCGCTTCTTGCGGTTGCCGGCCAGGACACGGAAACCATCTCCCTCACCACAGGGATTTTAACCGGCGTGCAGCTTTTTTTCATGCTGCTGCCCATCGCCTTCACCGAAGCCGCCCTCCGGCGCACCTTCGACAAAAGAGGAAACCGGAAAACCGGCTCCCCATCGTAGCCCCTCTGCCGGCCAGGCCGGGCACAGGGGCTGCCTTATCTCCATCAGACAAAGGGCGGGAAAGATTCTCTTTCCCGCCCTTGTTTCATCCATTTTGTGCCGTTTCCCGCTTTGTGCCGTTTCCCGCTGCCGCGCGCCCCGGCCTAGTTGGCGCGCTCAAGCATTTCCCCGTCGGGATGCGACACCAGGCGGATATCCGCCCCGATGGCGCGCAGCTTTTTGACGATGTCCTCATATCCGCGCTCCACATAGCGCACCTCGTCAATCACGGTGATGCCCTCGGCCACCAGCCCCGCCATGATGAGCGCGGCGCCGGCACGCAGGTCGGGCGCCCGAACCGGGGCAGGCGACAGGTGTTCCACTCCTTCGAAGACGGCAATGCGTCCGTCCACCGTGGCAACGGCGCCCATACGGCGCAGCTCGTTGACATATTTGAAGCGGTTGTCATAAATGCCCTCGGTCAAGATGCTGGTCCCGTCGGCCAGGCTGAGCAGCACGCCAAACTGCGGCTGCATATCGGTGGGAAAGCCCGGATAGGGCTGAGTTTTCACATTGATCCGGTGCAGGCGCTCGTTTTTGGAGCGGCGCACGGTCACCGAGTCGTCTTCCTCAATGACCTCGGCCCCCATTTCGCTGAGCTTGGCCGTGATGGACTCAAGGTGCTTGGGAATGACGCCGGTCACGGTGACTTCTCCGCCGGTGGCGGTCGCCAGCGCCAGGTAGGTCCCGGCCTCAATCTGGTCGGGAATGATGGAATAGGTGCAGCCGCGCAGACGCTCCACACCCCGAATTTTGATGACGTCGGTCCCGGCGCCCGTGATGTCGGCCCCCATGGTGTTGAGGAAGTTGGCCAAATCCACGATGTGCGGCTCGCGCGCCGCATTTTCAATCACGGTCTGCCCCTTTGCCAGCACGGCAGCCAGCATGATGTTCATGGTGGCGCCTACCGACACCACGTCGAGATACACCGAGTCGCCCACGAGGCCCTCTTTTGCCTCGGCCTGCACAATGCCACCCTCCGTAATCTGCACGGTGGCCCCCAGCGCCTCAAACCCCTTGATGTGCTGGTCGATGGGGCGAAACCCAAAGTCGCAGCCGCCGGGCAGCGCCACCTCGGCCTTGCCAAAGCGGCCCAGCAACGCCCCAATCAGATAATAGGAGGCGCGCAGGCGCCGCACCATCTCATAGGGTGTGGGGAGGTTTTGCGCGTGTGCCGTGTTGATTTCAACGGCATTCTTGTTGAGATAGCGGATGTGCGCCCCCATGCTCGACAGGATATCGAGCATGTTGTGCACATCGCTGATTTGCGGCAGATTTTCAATCCGGCATGTGTCCTGACATAAAAACACGGCGGGTAAAATGCCAAGCGCAGCGTTTTTTGCACCGCTGATTGGTACGCTGCCATGCAGCTCGCATCCGCCGTTGATAATATATTGCTCCATGATGTCTCCACCCTTTGTGCATTCTCGCCTGCTGCCGCAGACGCATGTGAAAGTCCAGCCCGGCGCAGGGGCCGGATGCCTTTCAGGTCTCAAAACATCCTGCCGCACCCCGTCCGCCACGGCGCACAGGGGGGCCCGTTTCGAAATTTTGTCACAACCGGCCAAGCGGTATCCCCGCTCCGGGCCACATGGCCACACGGCGCACCGCACTGCAAAATCAGCGGCAAACAGCCGCCTTCCCGCCGCAAATGCAGGATTTTGACCGGGCCGGCAACGCGCTGTGTCCTCTCATGGTTTTATTATTATAACACACGGGCCCGTCAATTAAAAGTCCCATTTTCATTTGTCTGAAATTTCATGAAATTTCAAGGGCCTGCAGGCCGGCCCTCCCCTTGCGGGGTCCTGACGCTTTCAGCCCCGCTTTGCCCGTTAGGACTCCTCGGACTGCACCTCTCCCGTCACGGCGTTGATCAGGCAGGCTCCCTCGCCCGTCTGCACGCGGTAGCCCGGCGTGCAGGTGGCGGTGTTGAAAAGCCCCGCCGTTTCCACAAGGTAAATCGGCGTCACCTGCTCCACGGTGTGTGCCGCCAGAGAGGGCTCTTCCAGCCAGGCCGAAAAGGCAAGCAGGGCGTTGGCGGCGTCGATGAGCTCGTCGTTTTTCTGCACGGCCTTGGCGGTCACCAGCAGCCGCCCCGTCACGACACCGTTTTTGAGGCTTACCTCGCAGCCGTACATGGGTACGTCAAAGAGCGTCTGCACCAGACGTCCGTCCTGCTCCACAAACTCCTCTTGCGAAAAGCCCGCCATCTGCAGCAGCTCCCCCACCTCCCCGAGGTCTTTTGGGGGCTGCTCGGCCTCAAAGGAAAAGTCTGCCGCTCCCGACAGCAAAACGCTGCCCTTTTCGCCGCGAAACCACACGCCGTCCCCCTCCACCGAGGGCTCGAGCGTCTGGTCCTCCAGCAGGGCGCGGGCAAAGGGATAGAGCATCTCCTTGGTGGAAATGGTGGCGGTGCTCAGCAGCAGCTTGCTGCTGGAAAAATCCTCCTCGCGGATGAAAACGCCCCGGGTGCTCAACAGCGAAATGGCGTTGTCGATATATTCCTCGTCAAGCCGGCTTCGCGAACGCACGCTCTGCTGCGTGACCAAAAACAAAAAAATGTTGACGGCCAGCAGCACCGTAATGAGCACCGTTTTGGCTTTTCCCCACTGCATTTCTCACACCTCCCTTGCATCACACCCGTCAGGGCTGCACCTGCTCCGGCTGCGGTGCTTACTGCTGTGCCTCCTGCTCCTGCACCAGGCCAAAGCGATAGCCCGCCACCATGGGCGCGCCGTCCAAAGAGTCCTCGTAGCACAGCTCCGCCACATTGGGCGACACGCCGCTTTGCATCGCCGCCATATACCACTGACGCTCAAAGTCTGCCAGACGGCACTCCCCCTGCTGCTCATAGGCGCGCAGCAGCAGCGTGACCGAGGAAAAATAGCCGTTTTGATAGCACAGCGTTGCCGCGTGCTCATAGCCCTCACAGTAAATGGTCATGCCGGCCAGCACATAGTCAAAATACAGATACACGCACCCGTCCTCTTCGGAAAAGCTGGCCCCCCGATAGCGCAGCCCCGCACCGGGCAGGTCTCCAAATTCAGGCTGAATCTTGTCGAGCAGGGCGTAGGCCGCAAAAATCACGTCCTTCACACTGTAGCTCTCCTGTCCGGCCGCCGTCAAAAAGTCCGAAATCGGCAGGCCGTGCCTGACTTCAGAGGCTTTGTAGCTCAGCGTGCCGTCGGGCGAGAGGCGGATGTTGCTGTAATTTTCCACATAGACCAGCGTGCCGTCGGGCTCCACGTCGCGCCGGGGGGTGCTGACGTTGTAGGAAAATGCCTGCAGCGCCGTCTGCAGCAGCGTGGGCGAAACCGCACCGTCCTGCCCGAAGAGGGCGTTGCTCCCCACCGCCACGGGGAACACGGTGTCGCCGGCCGCATACAGCGTGCCGGTCTTGAGGCCCAGCTCCAGCCCGCTGCGCCCCGCCACCCCGATGCTCTGCAGCGAGGGCGACGAGCGGAGATGGCTGACGCAGGTGCGGTAGCTCTCCACGACCTGCTCGCCCTTGACAGTGTAGCACATCATCTGTTCCCCCGCTATGCTCAGCTGAACGCCGTTTTCGGCCTCGGTGATGAGCAGGTAGCGCACCTGCCGCTTGGGCCCTCCGCTCTCCCCGAGCAGGGAGACCGCAATGTCGACCGGCAGCGTCCTTCCCAAATCAATGAGCAGCCCGTCTTGCATCAGCATCTCCTCAAACTGCTTTTCGGAGAAAAAGGGCTGGCCCTGCTGCAGCAGCGTCAGCGCCAGCGAGAGCACCTCGCCAATCTGCGCCGCATCGTTTTCGGTACAGAAGGGCAGATACCCGTCTCCCGCCGCCGCGTCGAGCAGCACCACGCTTGAAGGCCACAGCTCCCTGCCCGACACGCTTTCCTGCAGGCCGGTGTCCAGCACACCGGACGCGGTGATGTCCTGCCAGAGCATACGCAGCGTGGAGAGCGTGCCGGTGTTCCCGGGGTATCTCTGATTGAGCACGAGAATATGGGCAGACTGCGCCAGCATGCAAAGCACCAGCGCAAACAGCACTGCATCCTTTGCCCACTCCGTCATGCGCCTTGCCACCGGCCGTCTCCCCCCTTTCCGACCTGCCTCCTCCCGCACCCGCAGTGAGAGGGCCTGTCAAACTCCTGTTTTCCATTTTTCCCACGGCG
>ERZ857998.3651-NODE-3651-length-12221-cov-3.482410_pt1 | contig 12221 bp, 10 predicted proteins | sample MGYA00519954_ERZ857998 | MGnify/ENA primary metagenome ERZ857998 (study PRJEB31778, sample SAMEA3449424) | human gut metagenome | biome: human gut; feature: human-associated habitat; material: faeces | place: United Kingdom | collected 2010/2012 ...
CCCCGCGGATTTTCCTATCCGCCCTGGCTTCTGGAATGTGCCCCTCTGGGGCGAAATCGGCGTCTATGTCGCCGCCGTCATCACCATCGCCCTCTGTGCTTGGGGTGTCTGTAAGAACATTGAAGTTTGGCGCCGCCGCAAGGATGAAAAGCTGCCGAGCGATCCCAGTCGCCGGGATCGCCTGCTCAAAGAGGCTGTCCTTGAAGAAAAAGTGCGCCAGACTTCTGCCGGCCGCATGCATGCGGTGCTGGTCGTCGGCTTTTTCCTTTTATTCCTCGGTACGGCTACGGCAACGTTGGACTGGGATGTTGGGCACTATGTTTTCGGCAAACAGTTCCTTCGGGGGAACGTCTATCTCGCTTACAAGCTGATTCTCGACGTTGCCGGCGCAGCTGTGCTCGTCGCTTTGGCCTTTGCAGCCTGGCGCCGCTGGGGCACCGCCAACGAACTGCCTAAGGACGGCCGTTTTGTACTGGCCTACGCATCGCTGGCCTTTATTGTGATCACGGGCTTCGTGATTGAAGCGCTGCGTCTGGCAGTACAGCAGCCGGCCTGGATGCACTTTTCTCCCGTAGGTTCTGCGCTCGCGAAAGTATTTCTAGCTATGGGTATTTCGACAGCTGCGCTAGAAACTGCACATATCTGGCTTTGGGTGATTCACGGCATTGCTGCTCTCGCCTTCATTGCTGCGGTACCGCTCACTTATTACGCCCATATCTACCGAGTGCCAACCGCTATTGCGGTGCGCAAACCCGCTCCCAACGGCGCACTTCCAAAAATTGAGAATATTGAAGAACAAGAGCACTTCGGCATTTCGTCCATCAAGGATCTCTCTTGGACTGACCGTGCGCAGCTCGACGCCTGCGTCGAATGCGGCCGCTGCAATGACGTTTGCCCCGCTGTTCGCGCAGGAACGCCGCTCAAACCTCGAACCGTCGTGCTGAAGCTGCGTGATCGTGTGCGTGCAGCCGCGGCTGGCGCCGATGACGCAAATGCTGATGACCTGGCCGGAGGCGTAGTCACTAAGGACGAACTTTTCTCCTGCACCACCTGCGGCGTGTATCTCGTGGAGCTGCTGACGCCGCCCCGCGTCACGGTCAGCTTGACGCAAACGTGGTCGCTGACAAGCTGCAAATCGTCTTTGTCCCCCGTGACAATGACACACTCGTCCCCCCGGCGGTCACAGCCGTCGGCCAGCGTGCCAATCAAATCGTCGGCCTCGTAGCCCTCCATCGAGAGCTGACACACCCGCATGGCGTCCAGCAGCTCCCGCAGCACCGGCAGCTGCTGCGCCAGCTCCTCGGGCATCCCCTTGCGCTGAGCCTTGTAGCCCTCATATTTGTGGTGCCGAAAGGTGGGCGCCTTCAAATCAAAACAGACGCACACGGCGTCGGGGGCCTCGGCTGCCATCTCTTTTTCATAAATGGACAAAAACCCGTAAATGCCGTTTGTAAACAGCCCCTGCGAGTTGGTCAGGGCCCGCACGCCGTAAAACGCACGGTTGAGGATGCTGTTGCCGTCAATGAGCATGAGCTTCATGAGGCCCCTCCTTTTTCCTGTCAAAATCCCTGCCGCCGCGCGGCATGTCTGCCGGCACGGCGCGTTGTGTAATTTCTGTATGTTCCTATTTTACACGCTTTGCACCGGAAAATCAAACCGTTCTCCCGCGCCGCCCCGCTCGCCCGTGCCGCATCCGGAAGAGGGGGCTGCGCGGCTTTGTTTTGTCCAACTTCCACAAAACGCATCGTTTTATTTTGTGCTGTTTTTCATTTCATTGTCTCTTTACAATCTCTCCGGCGGGTGATATACTGTCTCCATTCAAATTCTACCACAGAAGGTGCACGTCATGCTGCAATATCTTTCCGTTTCCAAACTGAATCTGCATCACCATAGGTAGAAGCGCGTGTGCGTAGGCACAGGCGCTATTCGTGCTTGTGCCTATGAGGATGCGACTGAGATGTACAGCGAGCCTTGTAGACACAAGGCTCGCTTTTTTTGTGCCTTGCAAAACCACACGTTCAAGAAGACAACTCTCAAAAATCAAAAGGAGGATTTCCCCCAATGAAACGTCGTCTTTGCCGTATTCTCGCCCTCACAACCCTCGTTGCCCTGTTTGCCGCAGGCTGTTCCGCAGAGGAAACGCCCGAATATGCAAATGCGCTTGAGCGCATCAAGGGTGAAGGAAAAATCGTCATGGCCACCAACCCCGAGTGGGCTCCCTATGAATTTGAAAACCTGAATGCCGAAACCGAAGAAGACAAGTATGCCGGCGCCGACATTGAGCTTGGCCGCTACATTGCCCAGCAGCTCGGTGTGGACTTTGAGCTCTCCGTCATGAGCTTTGAAACGGTCATCGAGTCGGTGGCGCAGGGCCAGGCCGACATCGGCATCTCGGCTTTTGCCTATAAGGAAGACCGCGCCGAAGCGGCGCTGCTGGCCGGGCCATACAGCGTCGGCGACGATTACCAGGGCGCGCTGGTGCGCAAGGAGGATGCCGAGGAGCTGAGCACTGTCGAGTCGCTTAACAACCGCACCATCGGCGTACAAATCGGCTCGCTGCAATATGAAATCGCGGAGGAAACCCTTGAGGGCTGCGAATACGTCTTCTTCTCCAACCCGGCAGACGGCGTGCTCTCCCTGCAAAACGGCAAGGTCGACGCCGTGCTCATCGCCTCGGCCGCCGGAGAAGGCTACTGCAACAACTACGACGACATCCAGATGAGCGACCTGCGCTTTGAGTCGGAGTCCGGCAACTACGTCATCGTCAACAAGGAGGAGCAGGAGCTCTACGAGGCCGTTTTGGAAATCGTGCTCGAGGCCGAGTCCTCCGGCAAGTTCGCACAGTGGCTGGAAGAGGCCACCGAGCTGGCCAACTCCCTCAACCTTTCCGCCGAATAGCAACCCCCTCCTTTCCGGCTTTGCTGCAAGAGCCCAAACCTCTCCCGCAGAAAAGGCCTGACCCCCGTCTTCTTTCCCGGGTGCTGCCCGTCTATACAACAAAGAGGTGTCCAAAACAATGTCTACCATTATCAATCTGCTGGTTGAGCACGGCGATCAATTCCTCAGTGGGCTGCGCGTCACGCTCCTGCTCTCGCTTTTTTCCATCGTGGCCAGCACCATCTTCGGCTCCATCATCTGCCTGATTTCCATGTCCAAAGTCCCCCCGCTCAAATGGATGTGCACGGCCTACATCGAAATCATCCGGGGCACGCCCATCCTGCTGCAGCTCTACTTCTTTGTCTTCCTGCTGCCGAGAATCCTGCCCGTCAATCTGAGCAACCTGCAGGCAGTCATGCTCTCCATGTCGCTGTGCGCGGCGGCCTATGTGTCTGAGCTCATGCGCGCCGGCATCCAGGCGGTGGACAAGGGCCAGAGCGAGGCGGCGCGCAGCCTGGGATTGACCGGAAGGCAGACCATGCGCTACATCGTGCTGCCGCAGGCCGTGAAAAACATCCTGCCCGCACTGGGAAATGAATTCATCCTCATCATCAAGGACACCTCCCTAGCCTCCATTTTCTTTATCGGCGATTTGATGACGGTGCAAAAAAGCATCACCACCTCGCTGTATCTTTCCCTTGAGCCCATGGCCATTGTGGGAATGATTTATTTCTCCATGACCTTTGTGCTGTCCAAGCTGGTTCGCGCTTACGAGCGCCGCGTTTCTGTCGGCTGAGTTTTTCTCCGCCCCTGAATGAGGACGCCGCGCAAAGTGCCCTCCCCTTTCCCAAAAAACAACAAGACATTGTGCGTTGACACCCGGGGCGGCAAAAATTTTGCCGCCCCCTTTTTTGCGCTCCCCCGCCCCGGCAGCGCACTTTTTCTATGGTGTGCTCACGCAAAGCCCCCGCAGCAGTGGCACCTCCTTGCGCACCGTACCCCCCTGTGTGACTCCACCGGCTGCGTCTCCTGCCGGCCTTTCCGGAAAATACTCTTTTGCAGCAGCACACCCCTCCCCTATGCGGCAGGTGCTGCTCGGGACTTTTTCACAAGGAGGCGCTGCGCACAGCAGGTGCCGCCCCTTCCCCTGACGGGCGAAAAGAGCAAAAAAGGGGGCCTTGCGGCCGACAAATCAGCCGCAAGGCCCTCTCTTTTTCTTTTGCCTCTTGCTTTTCCTTCCTGCAACGGGGCAAGACTCTTTCATAAAAAAAGCGGGAGAAAAGCCAACCGGCTTTTCTCCCGCTTTTCATTTGTCAGACAGCCTTTACGGCCGGGGCTCCCTTTAGGGGGAAATCTCTTAATAGATGCCCTGGCTCATCATGGCATCGGCAACCTTCAGGAAGCCAGCGATGTTGGCGCCGGCGACCAGGTCGTAACCAAAGCCATACTCTTCGGCAGCGCTCTTGGACGCGTCATGGATGTTCTTCATGATGGTCTTGAGCTTCTGATCAACTTCCTCAGCGCTCCAGGCGAGGCGAGCAGAGTTCTGGCTCATCTCCAGACCGGAGGTGGCAACGCCGCCGGCGTTGACAGCCTTGGACGGGCAAACGACGCAGCCAGACTTCTGGAAGTACTCAATGGCCTCGTTGGTGCAGGGCATGTTGGCAACTTCGACGATGTACTTGGTGCCAGCCGCAACAATCTTCTTGGCATCTTCCAGTCTGATGTCGTTCTGGGTGGCAGCAGGCATGACCATGTCAACCTTCAGGCCCCAGGGCTTCTCACCAGCATGGAACTCGCAGCCGAACTTGTCGGCATAATCCTGAGCGCGGTCACGACCGGAAGCGCGCATCTCGAGCAGGTACTCGACCTTCTCGTTGGTGCTCACGCCGTCGGGATCATAGCAGTAGCCGTCAGGACCGGAGATGGTGACGACCTTGCCGCCCAGCTCGAGCATCTTCTTGCAGATACCCCAAGCAACATTACCGAAACCGGAAACCGCGATGGTCTTGCCGGCAACCTTGTCGTTGCAGGCAGCCAGCATGTTCTCGGCATAGTAGCAGGCACCGTAGCCGGTGGCCTCGGGACGAATCAGAGAACCGCCGTAGGACAGGCCCTTACCGGTCAGGACGCCGTTCTCCCAGACAGCCTTGATTCTCTTGTACTGGCCATACATGTAACCGACTTCACGGCCGCCAACACCGATATCACCGGCGGGCACGTCAACATCGGGGCCGATGTGGCGATAGAGCTCGGTCATGAAGGCCTGGCAGAATCTCATGATTTCGGCATCGCTCTTGCCGCGGGGGTCAAAGTCGGAACCGCCCTTGGCACCGCCCATGGGCAGGCTGGTCAGGCTGTTCTTAAAGGTCTGCTCGAAGCCCAGGAACTTCATGATGGACAGGTTGACAGAGGGATGGAAGCGCAGGCCGCCCTTGTAGGGTCCGATGGCGCTGTTGAACTGAACGCGGAAGCCACGGTTGACATGAGCCTGGCCGGCATCGTCGACCCAAGCCACACGGAAGAGGATCTGGCGCTCAGGCTCGACCATTCTCTCCAGCAGGGCAACCTTCTCATACTCGGGGTGCTTCTCGATAACGGGAACCAGAGACTTGAAAACCTCTTCGACAGTCTGGTGGAACTCAGGCTCGTTGGGATCGCGCTGCTTCACAGCGTCGATGACTCTGGAAATGTACTCGTTCATGACAGTTTCCTCCTCAAAAATATTTTTACGGATTGACGAACAACTGTACATCGCGGAAAGCTGCGCCCCTGCTCGGAACGCACTTCCCCCAATCCTTATTTTAGATTCAAAAACCCCCGATGTCAAGACAAGCCGGCGCGGGGGTCTCTTTTTTGCCTCGCTTTTGCCAAACGAAATTCAACCGGGGTTTTTGGTCAAAGTGACCAAAGCGCTTCGACCGTCTCATCGGCAATCGCGGCCGCCTGTTTGGCGTGCTTGTTGCGGTAAATCATGGCGCAGCAGTAGACGCCGGCCCTCTTGGCCGCCTCCAGCGCGTAGGGGGAGTCGTCCACCGCCGCCGTGCGCGAAAGGGGCGTTTCAAACTTCTGTGCAATCTCGGCAAACGCCCTCTCGTCGCCCTTCGGGAAGGTGGTCTCACCGGCCAGCAGCACGGCGTCCACCGCCCGATCCAGCCCCAGCCTGTCCAGCATGCCCTCCACCAGCCGGCGGGGAGACTGGGAAAAAATCACCAGCTTGGCCCCCCGGCCGCGCAGGACGTGCAGCGTCTCCAGTGCTCCCGGCATGAGCTGCACCCGGCTGTCGAAAATCTCGGTGGCGGTCTCCATCCACGCCTCGCTGAGCCCCTCGGCGCTCAGGGGCAGCCCGAAGTGCCCGCGCAGATAGTCAGACCCCTCCTGAAAGGTCATGGTGTCCATCGCCCGGATTTCCTGCTCGGTGGGAACGATGCCAAAGCGGGCCAGAAAGGCAAGCGATATCTCGTTCCAAATCTCCAGGGTGTCGACCAGTGTCCCGTCAAGGTCAAAGATGTATAAATCAAACCTCATCCCTTGATTTTCTCCGCCACATCGCGCATGGTGCGCGCCGCCGCCGTGATGTCGGGCCGCGACAGGATGGAGGAAATCACCGAAATGCCGTCAAGCCCCAGCCCCTCGAGCTGCGGCCCCGTGACCTCGTTGATGCCACCGATGGCGCAGGCCGGGATGCCTCCAGCCTTGAGCACCTCGACAATCTCGTCGCGCGTCAGCGCACGGCCCACGGCCTTGGTGTCGGTCAAAAAGGCGGCGCCGATGCCGATGTAGTCGGCCCCGTCCTCTCTGGCGCGGCGCGCATGCTCCGGGGTGGAGGCAGACACGCCCAAAATTTTGTCGGGCCCAATCAGGCGGCGGGCGATGGCGCAGGGCATGTCGGTCTGGCCCACATGCACGCCGTCGGCGTCGACGGCCAGCGCAATGTCGATGCGGTCGTTGATGATGAGCGGGATGCCGTGCCTGCGGCAGACCTCCTGCACCTCCTGGGCGGCCTGCAGAAACTGCGCCGTCGAAACGTCCTTCTCGCGCAGCTGCACCAGCGTGACGCCGCCCTCGATGGCGCGCTCCACACTCTCTGCGATGCTCATGTCGCCAAGCCAGTGGCGGTCGGTGCACAAATACAGCGTCAAATCACAGTGATTCATGGAATTCCCTCCGTTTGTTTTGGTGATGTGTTTGATGTATGGTCAGCGTTTGTGGGTTTTTCCCGTGCTTACAGGCAGTTTAGAAGATACCCCGGAAGGGCTGCTCCACCGCGTCCGACCAGTCGGTCGGCACCAGGGGCGTCAGCCCCGTCAGGGGAGGCACGCCCGAAATGTTCCACACATACCGGGACACCACCTTGTCCCCCCGTCGGTAGAGGTCGTGGTAACGTGGAACCCCCACGTTGCCCTCAAAGCTGGCTCCCAGATGCTCGATGGTTTTGATGCTTGCCACGTTGTCGGGCGTGGTGGTGATGATGAGCTCCTCCATGTCGTGGGCACGCGCCAGGGGCGCCACGATGCGGCAGGCGCGCGCTGCAATGCCATGCCCCCTGGCCCTTTCGCGCACCCCGTAGCCGATGTGCCCGCCATAATAAATGTTGTCGTTCATGCCCAGCCGCAGATGGATGTGCCCCAGAGGGCCGGCCGATTCAGGGTCGGCACAGGGCAGGGAGCCGTCCTTGCGAAGCGTGCCGGCCGGAAAAATGAAAAACTGGTAAGAGGGCGCCCAGGCCTTGTCGACCATGGGAGCGCAGCACGACAGCCACAGCTCCAGCTGGCCGTCGCTCAGAAGCGGCAGGCGATAAAAGGTCACGCCCCTTCACCTCCTTTCAAAGCACCGCCATCAGCGTGGTGACGATTGGAATGGTCACAATGGACAGCAGCGTCGACAGCAGCACATACTCGGTGACATACAGGTAGTCCGAGCCGCCCGTTTTGGCCAGCATCGAAATGGAGACCTGGCAGGGCAGCGCAAACATCACGGTCAGCACCGCCGTGATGAGCTCCCCCGCGTTGAGGGCGCGCAGCAGCAAAAAAGCCGCCAAAGGCATTGCCACCATGCGCACCGGGACGGTGGCCAAAATGGAGACGCGCTTCCATACAACGGACAAGTCCATATCGGTGAGCACGGTCCCGATGTAGAGCATGCTGACGGCCGAGGAGCTGCTTCCAAGCTGGTCGACAATGTCCACGGCAATGGAGGGCAGCGTCAGCCCCACAAGCACCAGCGCAATGCCAAACAGCGTGGCCAGCGTCACGGGATTTGCCAGGCGGCGCAGCACCTCGCCCGCTCCGGCTTTTTTCTTGCTTGAATCCTTCATGTAGAGCCCCGTGCTCACCGTGTAAAGCACTACATTGCAGGTCAGCGAATAGATGGGAATGCAGAAAATCCCCTGCGGATAGAGGGCAGTCATCAAAGGGATGCCCAAAAAAGTCGTGTTGGAATACATGTTGGACAGCGTGTGGGCGTTTGCCGTGTCTGGCGCAAGGCCAAACAGCTTTGCGCTGCCCCGCCCGAGCAGCCAGCTCACCACCAGCCCGATGGCCGCCGCACCGATGATAATGCCGGAGCTGGCAAGCAGCTCCCGGTCCACCGACAGCAGATTGCTTAAAATAGCGGCCGGCATGGCAATTTTTGTGACGTAATCGGGCAAAACCTCCTTGGCCGACTCCGGAAGCAGCCTGCATCGGATGGCACAGTAGCCGATGAGCACCATGCCGAAAAGCGAGAGCATCTGGGTGAACACGATGCGCGCCTGCTCCATTGTCCGTCTCCCCTTTCCCGTGCCGCAGCGCCGGTCACGCCGCGCGGCACACCCGCTTGCTGACAACCAGCCCGCTTTTTTTCCGGTATTCGCGCTCCAGATAGGAGTAGTACGCCCCGGGCGTCACCAGTCCGCCGGGCGAGAGAATGTCTGTGCCAAGAGAGCCGATGATACGGTCGGCCAGCATGGCGCAGTTTGTGCTGCCCATAAAATAGGTCTGAAACTCGCCCTTGACAAACTGGTAAAGCTGCGCGTCAAGCTCCCTTTGCAGCACCGAGGCATAGTCGGTGTGGGGCTTTGTGGGGTCGCGCCGGTAGGGGGAGTGCCACACGCGAACCTGCAGCATGAGCTGGTCAATTTTTTTGCGCACCTGTTCCTTTTGCTCGCCGGTCAGCCGCAGGCCGTAGCAGAAAATGGTCTTTTTGCTGTAGTTGGTGCAAAAATTCAAATACCGGTCCCGGCCCGAAATCACGGCCAGCACCCCGTTGCAAATCAGTCCGCCCCACCGGTGGGAGTCAAAGTCATAGGGCCCGTAGGTGCGCACCACATCCTCAAAGCAGATGTCCACATGCCCCACCGTCCCAAGGCCCTTCTCGGTGGCGTGAATGAAAATTTCAAAGTCGGGCGCGCTCTCGCCGCCGTCCTCGTCGGCCTCGGAGGCGTCCTCCGACAGGCGGTCCCAAATCCTGTTGATTTTCTCCTGTGCGCGCTTTGGAACCAGCGCAAACAGCGCGGGCGGCGCGTCCACCCTGACGCGGCGCCAGACGCGTCCCGGCTTTGAGCCGGGGCGGCGCTCCTCCAGGTAGTCTGTAAACTGCGTGGCAGCCGACATCAGGCAATACAGCCCCGACAGCACAAACGCCGTGTCAATCATGGCCACCGGCCAAATCACCAGCAGCATCCCCAGCAGGGCCGACAAGAGCCCCATGAAAAAGGTGTTAAGCCCCACCCACTCATTGTTTTTGCGCTGAAGGTAGCAGGTGACAAAATGCAAAAAACCGCTCAGCAGCGCGTTGGCCCCCATGGCAAGAGGCAGCAGTGCCGACATCTGCGCCGGGTGCCGGTAGGCAAACCAGGCCAGATACAGGGAAATAAACGCCATCAGCAGCTGCCGGATGTTGCGCACTTCCTGTTTCCTTCCAAAGAAAAAGGCCAGAAGGCCCGCCGCTCCCGACAGCAAAAACAGCCAAAAAGCGCTCCATCGAAACAAATTGCTCATCAGATGGGGACGCAGCAGCAGCAGCGCCCCCAGCAGTCCGGTCAGCAGGGAATGCAGCAGCAGGGAGTCGGCCGAAAGGGCTTTGGCGTCCAGTTGATACTCCTGATACTGCATGGCCCGACCCCCTTTCAATGTCCTGTGCATGATAGTTTATCATATCACAACCGGAGCGCCATTTCCATAAAAAAAGAGAATTTTCCGCCGGTGGGGCAAACCCACGCCCCCTTTTTTCAGGCCCCGCCCTTTCTTTTTGAGAGGGCCTTCCGCGCGGCGCACAGCGTCTGCGCCCGCCGTCCCTTCTTTGACAAGCTCTTTTTCCCTATGGTATAATAAGTCAAATTATCCCAAAGGGAGGCGTTTTTGATGACCATTTACGAGGCCATGACCACCCGGCGCACCATTCGCCGCTTTGCGCAAAAACCCATCTCCGACGAGATTTTGGAAAAAGCCGTCAACGTGGCGCGCCTGGCCCCCGTGGGCGGCAACGCACAGTCGCTCAAGTTCTGCGTTGTCAAAACCCCGGAGCTGGTCAGCGCCGTGTTTGACGAAACCAAATGGGGAATGCACCTGAAGGACGGCTCGGGCCGCCCCAAGCCGGGCGAGCTGCCGGTTGCCTGGATTCTCATCTGCAACGACACCACCATCAAGGAGCAGCCCATGATTCACGACATCGGGGCAGCCGCTGAAAATATCATCATCTATGTCACGGGCGAAGGCATCGGCACCTGCTGGCTGGAAGCCATCAACCGCACGGCCATTGCCGAGATTCTTTCGCTGCCCGAACATCTCAAGGTGTGCTCCGCCGTTGCGCTGGGTTATCCCGCCATGAGCTCCCACGAAGTGCCCCTGCCCGACTCGGGCGCCACACCCTACTACTGGGGAGAAGACGGGGCCCTGTGCGTCCCCAAGCGTTCGATGAAGGATGTTATGCTGGTCAAGTAACCTAAAAACTCCCCGCTTTTTGAACCGGCATCCGCCTTTGGGCGGGGAAAGCCGCCCAAAGGCGGATGCCGGAGGCAAGGGGAAGGGGCCGGGGGGCGGCTGCGCGCAGCCGCCCCCGGCCCCTTCCCCCTGCTCAGCCTCCCTGCGTCAAGGCGGTGCCCGCCTGTTTCACAACCCCTTGCGCCCAGTGCAGCAGCCGTTCGGAAAGGCCGTCAAACGCCTGCTCCGTTTGGCAGGGGGCCTTCAAAAACGCCCTTGCCGCACAAAACACCTCAAGCTCATCTCCCTGCAGCACCTTTTCCAAATCACCCGGGTGTAAAACCCACTGCCCCGTCCGGGCAAAGCAGGCGGCACGCAGCACAAAAACCGCCGACTTGCAGATTTCGCGCAGCGCATCGGCGCTGCGCGCATGCGCCCCATTGTGCACCACCGCGTGGCAGACGCCGCAGGCCCCCTGCCGTACCGCCCGCAGCACATCTTGCGGGCCAAACAGGGGGCGCACAAACTCAAGGGAGCCAAACACGGGCACCGTGTCGTGATAAAAGAAGACAAGCTCTCCCGCGTCCCAGGCGGCAAGCTCCTCCACCCCCGACACAAAGCCGCAGACAAGTTCCCTCAAAGGCAGTTCTTCTATGGCGCGCCGATAGGTCAAAATGTCCTGCCAGCTCAGTTCGTCGAGCAGCAGCACCACGTCGATGTCGCTGCCCGGCCGTGCCTCTCCTCTGGCGCGGCTGCCCTGGAGGCCCACAAAGCGCACCCGCTCCCCAAAGGCCTCCTGCACCGCCCGAAGGTAGCCCTGCATCCAGACTTCCATACACTCCCCGCTCAAAAAAAGCCCTCCTTTTCCCCTCGTCCGCCCCGTGGCCCGCAGGGCGCAGACAGGCGCGCAAAAAGCCCTTTTTGCGCGCCTGTCTTTTTTCCTGTTTTGCTATTGTCGTCCCGGTTTCCCCTGCAGCTGCCGCCTTGTCACTTGATGCTCTTGGTGTCAATCTCTTCGCGCAGCATGGCCGCAAAATCGTCCACCTTCATGGCGCCCAGGTCGCCGCCGGCACGCGAGCGCACCGACACCTCACCCTGCTCGGCCTCCCTGTCGCCCACCACCAGCATGTAGGGGATCTTCTGCATCTGGGCTTCCCGGATCTTGTAGCCCAGCTTCTCGCTGCGGCAGTCGTCCTCGGCGCGGATGCCCGCATCCACCAGCTTCTGGGTCAGGCCCTTGGCGTACTCATGCGCCCGGTCAGTAACGGGCAGCACCTTGACCTGAACAGGGGTCAGCCACAGGGGGAAGGCACCGGCAAAATGCTCGGTAATGACGCCGATGAACCGCTCGATGGAGCCGAACACCACCCGGTGAATCATCACGGGACGGTGCTTCTGGCCGTCCTCGCCGGTGTATTCCAGATTGAACCGCTCGGGCAGCTG
>ERZ857998.3653-NODE-3653-length-12220-cov-3.513029_pt1 | contig 12220 bp, 9 predicted proteins | sample MGYA00519954_ERZ857998 | MGnify/ENA primary metagenome ERZ857998 (study PRJEB31778, sample SAMEA3449424) | human gut metagenome | biome: human gut; feature: human-associated habitat; material: faeces | place: United Kingdom | collected 2010/2012 ...
CAGCTCCAAGCCGATCACGTCGGCGGTGATGAACGCCTTGAAATAGTCGGTGGTGCACAGATTGGCCATCATGCGCGCGTTGTCGATGTCGGTGCAGCCGATCACGGTGGCGGCGGGCTGGCGCGCGGCGATCTGCTTGCTCAAATTCGGTCCGGAGACCGCGGCGAATCGCTGGGTCGGCAGATCGAGCGCCTCGCAGACCACCTGGTCCATGCGCTTGCCGGTGCTCTTCTCAATGCCCTTCATCAGCGAGACGATGAGTGCGGAATCTGGAATGAGCCCTTTGAATTCCTCGAGCGCGCCGCGTGCGTACTGCGCGGCGATGGCCACGACGACCACGTCGGCATGCGCAACCGCTTCGGCTCGGTCGCCGGTCGCCTTCATATTGTCCGGCAGTTTCTCCACGCTCGGCAGACGCACCGGATTCCTGTGCTCGGTCTGGATTGCCTTCACGATCTCCGGCTCGATCGCCCACATCATCACATCGTTGCCCGCATCGGCAAGCACCTGACCGAAGGCGGTTCCCCACGCGCCGGCGCCCAAAACTGTGACATTCGCCATGCCTACTCCTTACTTGAGACAGCTATTCTCGATTGTCGCTCGCTTTCGCCGTCGCGTCCCCGCATTGCGTTGCTAGCGCAAATCCGGCGAGCTGTTTGCCGATTTCTCCGTCTCACCCTCTCGCTCTTCTATCCTCTCCGTATCTCTTACGGGATGCCATAAACCGCTACGGGATGTCACAAACCTTTACGAAAGGTCAGGAAGCAAAGTGCCGACGCGACAAAACCCTTGGAAAATGGCCCTTTTCAAACTTCACGTTTTCGAGCGAGCGTCACAATCCAATATCCCGCAAGAACTTATGACATCCCGTAAGCATTAACGACATCCCGTAAGCATTAACGACATCCCGTAAGCATTAGCGCGCATGCGAGCTTGCTGAATCTGCAGATTCCACAGATTCCCCAACGCGCACCTCCGCTTCCTCCGCGCGCCTGTCAATCTCATGCGGGTCGCTGAACGGCGGCACTTCCGGCACTTCCTTCTCGATACGGTAATCGTAGAACGTGTCGGGCGCCGCAGTGCCGCGGATGTTCGCCATGACCTCCTTCATGCGCACGCGCACGCGCCGCACGAGTTCGTTCGCGAGCTCGGTGGGCGGGTCGTCGCCCCACGAGTCCATGTTCGCGAGCAAGTCGGAGTAATCCAGCTGCGTGTCGTAGCACATGACGACGTTCTTGCGCGGCCACGGCCACCAATGATTGATGCTCGCCGCACCCCACGTCACCGCGCAGAACAGCGGAATCTGGTGACCGACGCGGCGCGACGCCTCGAGCGCGATGAATCCGGCGCCGTTCTTCATGCTCATCGGCCACTTTTTCGGGTCGCGCGTCACCGTTCCCTCGGGCCAGATCGTCAGCGCATGATTGCTCGTGAGAATCTGTACCGACGCTTCCTCGATCTCGCGCGCCTTGCCGCTGCGTCGCGGCACCGGCTGCATGCCCACCGCGCGGAACCATTTGCCTATGACCGGCCATTTGCCCATCTCCGCCTTGGCCATGTACCGCGGACGACGGCCCATTTGGAACATCGCGACCATGGGCACGAACACGTCGAACTGCGTGACATGCGTTGCGCAGGTGATGTAGGCGCCTTCCACCGGCACGTTTTCCAAGCCCCACGCGCGCACTTTGCAGCTCGCGCGCAGAACTTTCGCCGCGCCTTCCACCAAGCGGTGCGTGATTTTCGGATTGAGCTCATCAATTTCCCGCTGATTCGGCTCCATTCTGCCGATCGGGAACGGACGCGTCGGGTCCACGAGAGCATATTCTGCGGCGAGTTTGCGCACTTGCGCGTCGCTGAGCGGCTTCACGGCGCGCCTTGGCGACGGCTTCCCTTTCGATACCATGCCCCCATTCTGCCACGCCCCCTCCTCTGCACGCCTCTGCCGCACCTTCGGCACCCCGGTCCCCCTCAGCACCCAGCGCCCCTTTGTGTAAAAAGAGACAAAGCAGAGCCCCAAAATGTCCCAAATTATGCAAACAAAAATCTGCCGACAATAATCTGCGTAAAAGGGGACATCTACATGCTGGTAGATGTCCCCTTTTGCGCAGATTCAAGATTCAGCCTACGCGCGGACTCACCGGCCGCGCGCTAGGCGCCCAGATTTCCTTACGGGATGTCGTCAACCCTTACGGGATGTCACGGCCCAAGTATCGGTACCAAAAAACATTGAAATTCCCGCTATATTGTCGTGTTTATCAACTGCGGCGCGAGAATCTGACATCCTGTAAGAGTTGACGACATCCCGTAACGAAAAAGAAGCGCCATAACGCAAAAGACGGCCGCCCCCAGCAGGGGTGACCATCTTCAAGCGTTCTGTTCAAGCAAGCAGAACGGCGCAAACTAGTCGATCTGCGCGCCGAGCGCCGTGAGCTTGCCGCGGAAGTCCGCGTACCCGCGGTCGATCAGGCTGATGCCGCGCACGTCGGACGGTCCCTTCGCCGCCAGCGCCGCGATCAGGTGGCTGAATCCACCGCGCAGATCCGGCACGTCGATGTCGCGCCCTTCGAGCGGCGTCGGCCCGAAGATCACAGCGGAATGCTTGTAGTTGCGCTGCTGGAAGCGGCACGGCAACGAGCCGAGGCATTCGCGGTAGAGCTGCACGGTTGCGCCCATCTCCACCAGCGGCTTCGTGAAACCGAAACGGTTCTCGTACACGGTCTCATGCACAATGCTCAGCCCGTTCGCCTGCGTGAGCGCCACGACGAGCGGCTGCTGCCAGTCGGTCATGAAGCCGGGGTGCACGTCGGTCTCGATCGCCACCGGCTTCAGGTCGCCGCCCGGGTGCCAGAAGCGGATGCCGCGGTCGGTGATGTCGAACTCGCCGCCGATTTTGCGGAACACATTGAGGAACGTCATCATCTCCGGCTGCGTCGCGCCCTTCACGAACACGTCGCCGTGTGTGGCGAGCGCGGCCGACGCCCACGACGCCGCCTCAATGCGGTCGGTGAGAGCCGTGTGAGTGTAGCCCTTCAGCTCCTTCACGCCCTCGATGCGGAACGTGCGGTCCACGTCCACCGAGATGATCGCGCCCATCTTCTGCAGCACGGCCACCAAGTCCATGATCTCCGGTTCGGTCGCCGCGCCGGACAGCTCGGTCTTGCCATCTGCGAGCACGGCGGCGAGCAGAGTCTGCTCGGTCGCGCCCACCGACGGGTACGGCAGGTGGATCTTCGCGCCGTGCAGACCGTTCGGCGCGGTGATGTGAATGCCGTCCTTGTGTTCCTTGTCAACGGTGGCGCCGAGTTTGCGCAGTGTCTCCAAATGGAAGTCGATCGGCCGGCCGCCAATGTTGCAGCCGCCGAGCGCCGGGATGAACGCCTCGCCCAGCCGGTGCAGCAGCGGGCCCGAGAACAGGATCGGAATGCGCGACGAGCCGGAGAGCGTGTCTACATCGGCCACGTCGGCCAGCTGCACGTTCTTCGCGTCGATCGTCACAATGCCCTCGTCGCCGTTCACGTCCACGTTCACGCCGTGCAGACGCAGCAGATCCGAAACCACATGCACGTCTCGTATTTCGGGCACGTTTTTGAGCACCGACGTCCCCGGCGCGAGCAGAGCCGCCACCATGGCCTTGCTTACGAAGTTCTTCGCACCGCGCACCTTGATCGTGCCGTTGAGCGGCTTGCCGCCCACCACATGCAGTACGTCGTCAGTTTTCTCCACGTCCACCTCTTTCAAGCTCTTTCAAGCACACGATTCGAGATTCCTAAATGCTTCCAACAGTTCCCGCGCGCGTTTTATTTCGGCACCGCCTCGGTACCGCCCGCGAGCGCAATTCCCCACCATTCTGCCACACACCATGTAGTTCTTCATATGGGCAGATTCCCCCGCGCTCACCATTCGCGAAACCCCGCGCCACCGCCCGCACCCCACACCTACCATCTCAGGTAGCACTAGTGTTTTCGGGACTCAAAGGAGCATCATGACCACCACTGTCGCCGTTGTCGGCTGCACCCACGCCGGCGTTTTCGCCGCCAATTCCATTCTTCGCGAACACCCTGATTGGCAGGTGCACGTGTTCGAGCGCAACGAGACCGTCTCGTTCCTCTCCTGCGGCATCGCGCTGTGGGTGGGCGGCCACGTCTCCGACCCGAAGAAGATGTTCTACTCCTCCCCTCAAGCGCTCGAGCAGGCGGGCGCGACCGTGCATATGCACACCGACGTCACTGACGTTGACGTTGCCGCGAAAACGTTGGAATTCCGCGATTTGCAGACCGGCGACACCCAGACCCTGCCCTACGACAAGCTCGTCGTAACCACCGGTTCGCGCCCGATCGTGCCGCCGCTGCCCGGCATCGATTCCAAGCGCGTGCAGCTATGCAAGAACTGGGATGACGCGGTGCAGATCAAGGAGCGCGCGCACGATCTGAAGAACGTAATCGTGATCGGCGCGGGCTACATTGGCGCCGAGCTCGCCGAGCAGTTCTCCACGCGCGGCACGCAGGTGACGCTGATCGACGCCGCCGACCGCGTGCTCGCCAATAATTTCGACAGGTTCATCACCGATCAGGTTGAGGCGAAGTACCGCGAGCATGGCGTGACGCTGGCGCTTGGTGAAGCGGTCAAGGCGTTCCGCGACAACGGCGACAGCATCACCGTGGTCACGACGAAGGGCGAGTACACGGCGCCGTACGCGGTGCTTGCCGTCGGATTCCGCCCGAACACCGACTTGGTGCGCGGCCAGGTGGAGACGCTGGACAACGGCGCGATCGTGGTCGACGAGTTCATGCGCGCCTCGGTGCCGGATGTGTTCGCGGCCGGCGACTCCGCCACCGTGCTGTTCAACCCGACCGGCAAGCTCGACTACATTCCGCTCGCCACCAATGCGTCAGGGCGAGCTCGTCGGCCTGAACATTGAGAAGCCGACCCGCAAGTACATGGGCACGCAGGCCACGTCGGCCGTGCAGCTCTACGACCTCTCGCTCGCCGCTTCCGGCATGACGCAGACCTACGCGAACAACCACGGTCTCGACATCCGCTCCACCGAGCTGCTTGAAGATTACCGTCCCGCATTCATGCTCTCCACCGCGCCGGTCTCGTGCATGCTCACCTGGGATCCGCAGACCCGCCTGGTCAAGGGCGCCCAGTTCTGCTCGACCACCGATGAGGTGGCCGGCGCCGCAAACGTGGTCTCGGTGGCGATTCAGGCGAAGTTCACCATCGACATGCTGGCGAACGTGGACTTCCTGTTCCAGCCGAACTTCGACCAGCCCGTCTACTATGTCGGCGCGGTCGCCGCAAAGGCCGCCGCCGAGCAGCGCTGACTCCTGCATGCCCTCCTGTTGGGGGGGGGAGTCCCCCAGCATGGACTTCCCCCCCCCCCAACAGGAGCTCCTCCAGGGGAGACACCCCAAGAGGAGACCCCCACTTCCCCTTCTTCTTCCTCTTCCTCTTCCTTCCTCTTCCTCCTCTCCTTTCCCTTACGGGATGTCGTCAATTCTTACGGGATGTCATACCCTGTTACGGGATGTTTTATTGTTCTCGGCATGAATTTCAAATGGCCCAAAACTTATCAAATAGAAACATGACGACAGGCTGGGCGAACATTCACGATACAATTGTTCACATTCTCGCACAGGTCTACTTGATGCATGACATCCCGCAACAGATGACGACATCCCGCAACAGTTGCCGACATCCCGTAAGCGAGGAAAGATACCTCTCGGCTCTACATTACGCTACGGGCCAGCCCCACCTCTGCAGACAACCCCTCTCCTACTCTTTTTCATTCAAACTCATTCATCTAAACTCGCCTCATCTCACTTACTGGTCAAACCACAACCCACCTCTTTAGGGTCCACGATGTTCTCAGGGGTACAGGTCTTCTGCTCAGAGGTACAGAGTGAGTTTCGACTGTGAAACAATCGGGACACCGCTGACACAGGCTCTTCCTCGGGGGTACAGGCAGAGTTTTGAGGGTACAGGGCTATAAGAATGCAGATTACAAGAAATCCTTATTTTTCAAAGATTTATGAAATCTGTTAACAGATAAATCCGTGCTCCTTAACACTCTGCCTGTACCACCGAGGAAGAGACCTGTACCCCTAAGCACGAATCTGTTATTACCTTAGCCCGTAAGAGATAGCAGATTAAGAGATGACAATAGGCGCGTAAAGAAAAACGGCCCCTCCGTGCGGAGGAGCCGTCAGCGGAATACACGACAAAACCGGCGAGCTCAGTCGCCACCGAGATCGAATGCGGCGAGATCGTCTTCGCGCGAGTAAGTGCGGAAGGCCATCAACGTCTGCGTGCCGGCGACGCCGGGAACCTTGGCGATGCCGTCGGGAATGATCGTCGAGAGGTCGTCGAAATCGTCGGCGGAGACGATCGCCACCAAATCGACGTCACCCGCCACCGAATAGACGTCCTTGACGCCCGGAATCTCAACGATTTTCTTCGCCGCCTCGCTCACCTTGTCGGCTTGTGTGGTAATGAGAACGATTGCATCTGCCATCTCGGCTCCTTAGAACAACTTCCCGTTCCTTCAACGATACCCCGCGCAGCGCCGACGCATGCCGCTCGCCGCGATGCACGCAGAGCACCCTAACGAACACCCTGGCCATAAGCACTGTGACATCCCGTAACAGCATTGTTGGCCGGTAGGTACTGTGACATCCCGTAACGATTATGTTGGCCATACGCACTCACGCCACGCGACTCAAGCCGCGCGACGCACGACCGCACGCCGCCCGCGCGGAGCGCCTCGCCTCAGCGATCGGCGAGCGGACCCGCCCACTCAACCGCTTCAGGCTCGCGTGCCGACTCCACCGTTTCAGCCTCCTCCGTGATCGCAGGCAGCGTCTTCGGTTTGAACGGGAATTTTTCCGCTCGCATGCGCTCATACGCGGCGATGTCGTCCTCGTGCTGCAACGTGAGGTCAATGTCATCGTAGCCGTTCATCAGGCGCCAGCGCACGTAATCATTGACCTCGAACGGCAGCACCACGTCGTCGATGGTCACGGTGCGCGTCTCGAGATCGACGGTCATCTGCCGGCCGGGCTCCTCTTCGAGCATCTTCCAGATCAGCTCGATCGACTCCTGCGGCATAATCGCAGCCAGCACGCCGTTCTTCGCAGTGTTGCCATAGAAGATGTCCGCAAAACGCGACGCGATGACCACGCGGAACCCGTAGTCATGCAATGCCCACACGGCGTGTTCGCGCGACGAACCGATGCCGAAGTCGGGCCCGGCCACAAGAATCCTTCCGTCGCGATATTCCGGCTGATTCAGCACGAAATTCGGGTCGCGACGCCACGCGTAGAACAGCGCATCGTCGAAACCAGTGCGGGTTACGCGCTTCAGGAACACGGCGGGGATAATCTGGTCCGTGTCCACATTCGAGCGGCGAAGTGGCACGCCGGTAGCGGTAATAGTCGTAAGTTTTTCCATAACAGTCCCTATTTCCGTAAGTTTTCAGATTCCCGATTCACAGATCCGCCGGCGTCGAGATTGTGCCGCGGATCGCAGTGGCGGCGGCGACGGCCGGCGATGCCAGATGCGTGCGCGATCCCTTGCCCTGACGCCCTTCGAAATTGCGGTTCGACGTCGAGATCGAGCGTTCGTGGGCGACGAGTTTGTCCGGATTCATGCCCAGGCACATCGAACAGCCGGCATTGCGCCATTCCGCGCCGAAATCCTTGAAGATCCGGTCCAGCCCCTCGCGCTCGGCCTGCAGGCGAATGCGCGACGACGCGGGCACGACCAAAACGCGGTGAATCGAATCCGCCTTCTTGTGCCCCTTCATAATCTCGGCGGCGATGCGCAGGTCTTCAATGCGGCCGTTCGTGCAGGAGCCAATGAACACGGTGTCCACCGGAATGTCGCGGATCGGCGTGCCCGGCTCGAGTCCCATGTAGTCGAGCGCGCGCTCGGCGGCGGAGCGTTCGGTGGCGTCCGCGAAATCGTCCGGCGCGGGAACGACGCCCGAAATCGCGACGCCCTGCCCCGGGTTCGTGCCCCAGGTGACGAACGGCTCGAGGTCTTCCGCGCGCAGCGTCACTTCGGCGTCGAACACGGCGTCGTCGTCGGTGCGCAGTGTTTTCCAGTACTCAACCGCTTGATCCCACATCTCGCCCTTCGGCGCGTGCGGCCGCCCCTTCAGGTATGCGAACGTCGTCTCGTCGGGCGCGATCATGCCGGCGCGCGCACCCGCTTCGATCGACATGTTGCAGATCGTCATGCGCGCGTCCATCGACAGCTGCTCAATGGCGCGCCCGCGGTATTCGAGCACGTATCCCTGGCCGCCGCCGGTGCCGATCTTCGCAATGATCGCGAGAATGATGTCTTTCGCGCTCACACCTGCCGGCAGGTCGCCCTCGATGTTGATCGCCATCGTCTTGAATGGCTTGAGCGAGAGCGTCTGCGTTGCCATGACATGCTCGACTTCAGACGTGCCTATGCCGAACGCGAGCGCGCCGAACGCGCCGTGCGTGGAGGTGTGCGAATCGCCGCACACAATCGTCATGCCGGGCTGCGTGAGACCGAGCATGGGCGCGAACGCGTGCACGATGCCCTGGTCCGCGTCGCCGAGCGGGTGCAAGCGCACGCCGAATTCGCGGCAGTTCTTCTCGAGCGTCGTCAGCTGCGTGGCGCTCGTCTCGTCCGGGTTCGGCTTGTCTATGTCGACCGTGGGCGTGTTGTGGTCTTCGGTGGCGATGAGCTGGTCGAGGTGCCGCGGTGTGCGACCGGCCAGGCGGAGCCCCTCAAACGCCTGCGGACTGGTCACTTCGTGCATCAGCATGAGGTCGATATACAGCAAGTCGGGAGCGCCGTCGCTGCCCTTGCGCACCAAATGATCGGCCCAAACCTTTTCGGCCAATGTCATTCCCATAAACCTGTTCCTCCTAGTGTTGTCGCGTGTGCGGGGCGCGCTCTCCCTTGCTTTTCCCGCGCCGCTCGCTTACCACACGCGAGCTTGTCTGTCCAGACTAAAGGTTGGCGAATCGCCGGTCGCGTACTATGTCAGAATGCGAGATGTGAAGGTTTTTTCAAAGATGTTGCAGATTGTTTTCGCACTGTAAAACACCTGATTTTCCGCGGAATTTGAGCGCTTAAGCAGACTAATCCAACAGAAATGCCCAGTTTGTCGTTTTGCGTTTCGAATACTGAGATGCAATAATCTCAGTATGACTTCAGATACGCTTGCCGCAAAATCTGCTCCGTCTGCTGAGACGAGCACAAACAATCCGTCCAATCACAACGATGTGCCTGCAGACGACAACGAGATTCATTCCGGCGTCGGCGTGCTCGACAAGACCGTAAAGATTCTCGATGCGCTCGAGTCCGGCCCCGCAACGCTCGGTCAGCTCGTCGCGGCGACGCACCTCGCGCGCCCGACCGCGCACCGCTTGGCGATCGCGCTGGAGCGCCACCGCTTCGTGGTGCGCGACCAGCACGGCCGCTTCGTACTGGGCTCGCGTTTCACCGAGCTCGCCGCCGCCGCAGGTGAGGATCGCTTGCTCGCCGCCGCCGGCCCGATTCTGCAGACGCTGCTCGACCGCACTGGCGAGAGCGCGCAGATTTACCGTCGTCAGGGCGAACAGCGCGTGTGCATCGCCGCCGTCGAGCGCGCGAGCGGACTGCGCGATTCGATCCCGGTCGGCGCCATGCTCTCGATGGAGGCCGGTTCCGCGGCCCAGATCCTGCTGGCGTGGGAAGACACCGAACTCCTTCACCAGGGCCTGCGTCACGCGAAGTTCTCGGCCGCCAAGCTCGCCACGGTGCGCAAGCGCGGCTGGGCCGACTCGATCAACGAGCGCGATGAGGGCGTCTGCTCCATCTCCGCGCCGATTCGCAACGCCTCCGGCCAGGTAATCGCCGCGATCTCGATCTCGGGACCCTCGGGCCGCATGGGCTCGAATCCGGGCCACCGTTTCGCCCCGCTCGTCATGGGCGCCGGCAAGTACCTTTCCGATGCGCTGATCAAGGCCAGCATCTCGCGCTGACCGATTTCGGCGGCCATCCGATGCCCCCGGAACCGCAACGCATCCGATATCATCGCGTTCAAGTAGGCAACTAACCTACGCACATTCCGCAACCCCATAAGTAGGCAACCGACCTACATACATTCCGCAACCCCGCAAGTAGGCGGCCAGCCCCACGGTTGGCCGCCTTTCTCTTTTCGCGTCTCCGTCTCATACAACGTTACGGGCTAAGGTTTTCTGTTACGGGATGTCATAATCTCTTACGGGATGTCCTTATCCGTTACGGGATGTCACCAGCTGTTACGGGCTATGGGGCCCCTTACGGGCCAGCCAACTCCTTACGGGCTAGGCCTTTCGGTTACGGGCTAGCGAAAATCTGCAACCTGGCAAGTATCCAGCAATTCCCCAAAAACACAAAACCGCCATTTTCCAACGATTGTTGTTGCCGAATACAACGCCCCTTTTAGCCCGTAACCAAAAATCCTAGCCCGTAAGCGTTATCTTGGCCCGTAGCGGCTACCTTAGCCCGTAACAGAAAATCCCAGCCCGTAAGCCAAAAGGCCGTAACACACAACGAGACGACGGCAAGACGAGCCAAACGTCGTGCCGGCAACGTCTCCCACGCTCACATGGTTTTGGTGTGACGCAAACCGCTTTGGTGTGACGGCACCCACAAACCCATGACCATAACAATGTTGGAATTCCAACGTTTTGCAAATCGAGGCCACCGAGCCATCGTCACACCAAAACGGCATGTGTCACACCAAAACCGTAAAACCTCCGCGCTCAGTGATTGAACAGCCAGTTGCCCACGGAATGCCACAATCTGCTCACCGTGCTCGGCTTGTGCAGCAGGTTCACGCCCTCGCTTTTCGGCTTCGACGCGCTGCTCATGCCATACACATACGCCTTCTTCGAGCTCGGCTTGCCCACCAACTCGCCGAACTGCAGCAGCTGCGTGCGCGGCGAGAACGGGTGCCGCTCGTCGAACTCGAACAGACGCGCCGCACGCCGTTCCGGAATCGGCCCGTACGAGTCGAATCCGCACGTCGGCGTCGCAATCATCTGCACGCCCGCATACTCGCCGGCGAACGCGTTACGGTGGTCGTGACCGGCCGCCACCGCGAAGTAGGCGTGCGAATCGCGCAGAATATCGAACTCGCCCGAGTCGAGGTCCGGGCAGCTCACGCCCTCGCCCAAATATCCGCCGCGCTCGGTCTTCGCGTCGTCCAGCACAAAGTATGAACCGGAATAATTTCTGTACCCCTCTACAGACCGATCCGTCGTTCTCGGCACTGGTTTCAGCACACGGTAATACTGCGGCAACGGCATATGCTGGAAAACTATGGATTCCACGCCTTCGCCAAACCACTGCGGCACGGTGCGCAGGAATCGCAGCGCGGTCTGCGACGGTGCGCCATAGCCGCCGGTTTCCGAATAATCTCCGGAATCGACAAGAACTATTCCGAAAACAGTGTTTCCAGATTCGTCACACACCGGCATCGAGAACGTGCCCGGCTCGCCGCTCGCGATCACACGCTCCTTCGGCAGCGCGCGCGACCACGTCTCCGCACCGAATTTCGCGCGCGTCGACGGATTCACACACAGCGGGAATTCGCGGAAGATCCCGTCGAGCTCCGCGTTCGTGAGCCCGCACTGGAAGTCGTGGTTGCCGTACGTCACCGCCCACGGCACGCCCGCGTCAACCATCGGCTGCACCATCTGCTCGATCTGCCCGCGCACGAGCTCGCGCGTGTGGGCGAGGTCCGCAGATTTGGGCGCCGCACCCACCGCCGTCTTCCACCGGCGTTTCGTGAACGTCGCGGCGAACGCGGGGTCGTAACCTGCGATCTGATTGCCCGAGAACACCACGAGATCGGGCCGCGCATCGCGGATCGCCGCCGTGATGAGCGCAATCGTGTCTTTCGAGATCTTCGGACCGTCTTGCACGTCCGCCAGCTGCAGCACACGGAATTTCCCCGATTTGTGGAACTGCAAGCGCCCGAGCCGGCGCGACACCGACACCGGCTTGGCTTCGCTCATTTCCGCAGACTGCTCACTCATACCGCCTACTCTAACCCATCCGCCGCGCGTTCGCACGCCAGTCGCGTCTTGCTTCACCCCTGCTCACAAGCGGCAGACAAAACAAAAAACCTCCACACTGAGTGGAGGTTCATTCGCTGGGATGCCTGGACTCGAACCAAGAATGGCTGAACCAGAATCAGCTGTGTTGC
>ERZ857998.3655-NODE-3655-length-12212-cov-8.953771_pt1 | contig 12212 bp, 7 predicted proteins | sample MGYA00519954_ERZ857998 | MGnify/ENA primary metagenome ERZ857998 (study PRJEB31778, sample SAMEA3449424) | human gut metagenome | biome: human gut; feature: human-associated habitat; material: faeces | place: United Kingdom | collected 2010/2012 ...
TCACCTGACCCTCCTTGCGGTAGGTCAGGTGTTGCAACGATCACTAGAACCCGCCTTTGTTCAGAAAGCGGTTGGGGGGGGGGTGGTATTTGGTGCAGTCATGGGATTCTCCTTAATCTCTGGAAATCCGGTGTTGGGTTTCCTTCTGCGAGCTGCCGGTCGGCTACGATCCGACGACCTGCCGCTTACAAGGCGGCTGCTCTGCCAGCTGAGCTACGGCAGCATTACCGGAATCCTCCACGCCTGTCCGGTTGCAGGCTTCCCGAAAAACCAGCCAGACAAAGGAGGAAAAACAGGTCGGTTTTAGTGGAGAAAGAGCCATCGACCGGATTCGGACCGGTGACCTGCGCATTACGAGGGCGCTGCTCTGCCAGCTGAGCTACGACGGCGAAACCGTTCCGGCATGAGGAACGGTGGATGGGCCATGCGAGCAAAGGAATGCTTGTCCTGCGACCGGTTCATGCCGCCGATCGCAAACTATCTCCCGTTCGGGAACCCAGCGTTTCGCATGTGGCCACTGGGCCCATCGTGCTTCGACGGGATTCGAACCCGCATTGCGACGGATGACGCATCCTACCTTTGGAAGACGAAGCCATGTTGCGGATACGATGCTGGAAAGGCGGTTCTGTTCAGACCACTGAGGTGCAAGGTCCGCGCCTTGACCATCGTTCCACTTCGCCCCAATATGGCAGCGGGCGGGTGGCGGCGTTGACATCGTATTCGCAAGTTAGGTGCGGAAGCGGACGCTGCATTGGTCATCGGCCCCGGTTGCGCGAAGGCCCGGCAATGCATCGTTCCCAAAACAGGCAAGCGTTCAAGACCCGTATGGGCGGCGTTGACGCCCGCATTTCCGCCAGTGCTTTCGCCGGGATTCGAACCCGGACTGGATGCGTCCTTGGCGCATTGCCTCTACCGGTTGGGCTACGAAAGCATGCGCAGGCAATCCGCAGGGATATGCCCGCGCAGTCCACTGTGGATTCGACCACTCGTGCCGAATCCTGCACTCATGCTTGCGGTGGACGCGCATACTGCAACACGAGGCATGACAGGGATCACAGGGGCTGAACCTCCATGCTCCTCGAGACCGTTCCCACATCCTGTGGGTCGGCTGACAAGAAACGCGGTCGCCCGCGTTCCAGGAAACCTTTCCCGCACTGGGCGGATAGGCTTTATCGGATTCGCACCAACCCTTCCGACAAAGAGCTGTTCGCATCATCCACCCATAGGATGATGGGCGCTGACGATATTCACGTGTCCGTCGAACAAACGGAGGCGTGAACCATCGGACACGACCCGCATGGTCATGACTGCCCCGCCGGGAACTCCCAACGGGCATGGAATCGTATCGAGCGGTGTACGGGAATCGAACCCGCATCATCAGTTTGGAAGACTGAAGCACTGACCATTGTGCTAACACCGCAAACAGGAATCCGCACACCGTATCAGAAGCGGATTCCTTAGCGGACGCCACGGGATTCGAACCCGGATCTCCGCCCACAGGGGGTGGCGTGCTGCCATTACACCAGCGCCCCGCACGGGTCATGAACTCCGTGCGTTCGCCTAGCCGTGATTCGTCAGGGTTGAGATCGGCTGGAACTCCGTTGCCCGTATCCGTGGAACGCTTTTTCATTCTGCAGATACCCCTTTCGTCGTGACGGTCAACTGAGGCGACGCGCATCGAACGGCAGCACGGTACCGTGCTGCCGTGGGTAGGAGCCATTCGCCGGGTCAGCGTCCGGCCCCTTGACCGTCCAACGGTTCTATTTTTTTTAGAGTGCCGGAACCATCAAAAAAATACGGCACTCGTGCATTGCGTTGGAATCGAACCAACGACCTCCCCGTTATGAGCAGGGTGCTCTGGTCTACTGAGCTAGCAATGCGATTATCGGATGCCGACGCTGAACGGCTTAGCCTAAGCTGAAAGGACTAAAAGCTGCAATGCCATCCATCGTTCCATCCCCATTCCCTATGGATCGAGAGAACGGGCGGCGACGTTGACGACGGTATCCTAGTGCCTCGTGTTGGGCTTGAACCAACGACCATGGAGTTATGAGCTCCGCGCTCTAACCGACTGAGCTAACAAGGCATCGTGCCCATGGCCGGAGTCGGACCGGCTGCGCCCGGTTTAGGAAACCGGCGCTCTATCCGTTGAGCTACAAGGGCGTTGCCTCGTGATGCACGAACCGTACGAGGCGCGACGGCGTGAGAGAGAAGAGAAGAGAGAATCCGCTCATTATGGTTGGCGGAGTTTTCGTGCGTGCCCTCAACGAGAATCGGACTCGTGGCCTTCCGCTCCGGAGGCGGACGCTCTATCCACTGAGCTACAAGGGCGTGGCATCGTTTCGCGGCTTGGGTGACGCCTGAACCACTGTATGTCCGGTACAACAAACATCGAATCGAGTGTAGAGGGAAAATCAATTCGACGTGCTGCCGCTAAGCTCCTCCTCCTGGATTCGAACCAGGACCAAAGGTTCCAAAGACCCGTGTGCTGCCGTTACACCAAGGAGGAATGTGCGCGAACGCATCGGACACGTATGCCCGACTGCGTTCCGCCATGCCGATCCAACCCGTTTTTTGCTGACTGGATTCCAGGCCCTATCCCGTGGCCTATCAGCGCAGATCGGCTAGCGGATGGTGCGAGAGTCGAACTCGCCAGGGACTTCCGCCCCAACAGTCTTAGCAGGACTGCGCCTTTGCCGCACGGCCCACCATCCATGCCAGTGTTTGCGATTCAGGGGCACACCGGCTAAGCCTCGATAATCCCCCCTCATGGGAACGATTTTCATGCGGGGTTCGCGGAGTAGGGAGGATTCGAACCTCCGGGGGCTTGCGCCCCTGCTGCTTTCGGGACAGTCGCATTCGACCGCTCTGCCACTACTCCAATGATCCGCACGAAGGAACAAACTGGTTGACGTATTCGTGTGGATCTCGTGCTCCCGGTGGGATTCGAACCCACGACCATAAGGTTAGAACTCTTCTGCTCTGGTCCGCTGAGCTACGGGAGCAAGGTGGATGCCTGCTTCGGTTCAGGAAAAGCGACAACCCTTTTCCAAAGGAGTAATTCGTTTTTTTTGGAATATTGTTGTTACTTAGGCATCCACGTTTTCCGCCTTCTTTTCGCGCGTGGTCTGCGGATACCACCGTATTTTGCGATGTTGTGCTTACACATGGCCTTGTGCCATGCGTCGTGTTCCCGGCAGGCTTCGAACCTGCGCCGAACGCCGTTTAGGGGCGTGCCTCTGCCGGTTGGGCTACGGGAACTTGGCCGACTGTTCCTCACCACGGTCGACCTTCGTGGCCGATATCAACCTGAGCATCCCGAAAGAGAGAAGGAAATGGGATGCCGGTCATGGGGAAGAATGCGGGGGGGATGGTTCCGGTCGAACAGCCGAAGAGAATAGGAAATCCTTCAGACGACGATCGGAACCGGGTGGGACGGTATCATTCGGCTTGACGAATCCGTGAGTGAGTAAGGAGCCAAACAATACCGTCCTGGCGCGTCGGGTGAGTCTCGACCTCACACCCACCGGTTTTGGAGACCGGCACTCTGCCGTTAAGCTACCGACGCATGAGGAGCAGGAAGCCGAATATAGGTAGCGGAATAGCTTCCTGTTCCGAGTGCCCTCGGCGGGGTTCGAACCCGCAACCTCTGGTTCCGTAGACCAACGCTCTGAATCCGATTGAGCTACGAGGGCGATGGCACATTTCGTTCCTTTAACGACGTACGCCTGTGCCGGGCTGTGTTCGGCATGGTGCTCATTGATGTCGCTCCGGGTACCATTGCTGCAAGAAGAGCGTCCTCCCCATTCACCCCGAGAGGCGGATGGAGGGAAGCGGGAGGATGGATTGGTTTTTACCATCAACATCGAGGACAAACGAGATCACCTGAGATCCCCTCTGGACGTGCCGCCGGTTCGGTCGCAAACCACCCTGCCGGGCCCGGCTCATCTTATCGCCTCGTTTCCGATGCGATTGTTCGATCACTCCCTGAAAGCAGTCCATTGATCGGATGGATTGCTTCGTGCCTCCGTCTGGAATCGAACCAGCATCCACGGTGCTTCAGACCGTTGCTCTACCGTTTAAGCTACAGAGGCGCCGTACGACGGACTGTTATGGGATCTGGGTTATAGGCCCTTCCCTGGTCCTTCGCACTGTGTGTTTTCCTTCCCTTGTTTCGCGCGCGGCCGGAAGAAGAAGTTGCCGCAGCCTATCCGATAATAGATTGATGCGCTTATGCTCGGCGATGTACCAAGCATCGTGCCCCGACGGAATTACGATATCCGGACCCAGTGCTTAAAAGGCACCTGCTCTTCCTCTGAGCTACCGGGGCGACTGGCATGTTTCCTTATTCCTTGACGCTGCGTGCCCATGCCGAGGCTGTTCGTCCATGTTTTCTCCGGAAGCGTCCACATGGAAAGGACGGTTACGAGTCCCATTAGTGGATCGGATCCATTGTTTTGGTTTTCCGGATAGAGCGGATGACGGGGTTCGAACCCGCGGTTTCCTGCTTGGGAAGCAGGCGTGCTGCCACTGCACCACATCCGCATGGCCGTGCTTTTTTCGGATACGTCGCACGGCGGTGACGTATAGTCCGCCAGCCGAAAGAGGGATGGCTGGTCTCCGAGTCGGATTGACAGGATTCGAACCTGCGACCCCATGCTCCCAAAACACGTGCGCTACCAAACTGCGCCACAATCCGATATTTTTGACAGGACTCCGTGGCTTACCAGCTACGTACGTGCCCTATTAAACGCGATTTCCTCAGATTCTGGCACCGTCTTAAGCCAGTACCACGATGCTTTCATCTTGATTCTTTCGCGTGTTTAGACTGTCTCCACCGGTTTTCCTAACCTCCTGCGAAACCTCCCCTTCCAAGCGTGCGACCTAGGATTTGCACGCTCTTCCAGTTTTTCTTCACAGTCCTCGACTCTCCGGTTGTAAGACCTGTCAAAAACGTGGCTCCGGGTGGATTCGAACCACCAACCATGCATGCTCCGCCGTTTGAGCTACGAAGCCGGCCGGAACGCGTCGTCTCATGGCGCGTATCATTCCGGCTTTTACCGTTCGCTGTCAGACTAATGAGACTGGCCTGACAGCGGATAAAATCCGTTTGTTGTTTAGATACTGTGTGCAAACGAAAACCACAGCACGGCCTTGAAGGCGCCGCTACCTGTTAATCCGCCTGTTTGCAACCAGGCGGATAGTGGTGGCGGGAGGACTCGAACCTCCGGTGTTTCCTTGTCGCAGATTTACAGTCTGCTGCCGTCGCCGCTGGGCCACACCACCGGTGCATCGCTTCTGCCCGTCACGGTGCGATGCATACCGTGCCCGATTCATCTGTACCCGCAGACCGTGGGTCTGCACAAGCTCATGGGAGATGGATCAGGGTCGTGGAGCTGCCGAGAATCGAACTCGGGTCTAGCCTGCTGTCAGCCTTTGCTTGCTGTCACGTGCGTAGGTTTATCCCCACTTGCGTGGGGGAAGATCATCCGTGGACGGGTGCGTTCGGCGAACCCGCACGGCTTGTAGACGATGTTCATGTACTGGTCGGGCGAATCCATCGTCCGACTGTCCGACCAGTCCGATTCAAAGTTTTCCGGCTTTGACCCGTTAATCGGCAATGGGATCAAAGTCGGGTTTCACGCTACGAGGGTGAAACGGGAAGAAGAAACGGTGTTGGCGTCTATTCTTGTGGCAAGGTTGATGACGGTTGTCCTTGCCGGCCTCCGGCACGTAGCAAATGGTTTCCTGCAGGCTATCGAAAGCCTGTCAGCCCCAATGATATGGGTCGGATGGCGTGAACAACAGCTATTCAACCCATGTCTTTACTGCTGCCACCTTGCAGGGGTGGCGTATGATCCAAGGTCTTGTCCTCACGCCCATGCGGGCTAGAGTTGCCTTGGACAAGAATGTTTTTTGGTGTCTCTCTTCGGTTTTCAAGCGTCCGCATCACGTGCGTGGTGTAGTGGTTGGCTTCCTACGCAGGATGCTTCGCGACTGCCCCGGTCTTGCTCCGGGATGATCCGCTTTTGTCGGATTGCAGTCTTGAGAGAAGTCGAAGAAATGATCCGATTTGATGGATCCTTGAACCTCTTTCATTTCTATGTGGACACATTCAGTATAACAAGTATTTTAATGCTGTCAAAAAGAGAAAACCCTATAAACAAGCCAAAATGTTGAAATATCAACGGTTAATAACAACAAAATATGTTTAATATACGGCGTGTCGCACCGGAAAACCCCGGACAAGCACCACCAAAAATCGTTTTCCGTATTCCACCGTTTTGCTGTGAGGGCGCCCCCCGCCTTTAGGCGTGGGGAGGAATCACGGCTTACTATCGCCTTATTACACGTAATGTGGTATTATGTGAGTCATGAGCCAGAAAGTCGTGTTGGAACGTGTGACGTTGGACGGTGCCAAACCGTTCATCGGTTATACCGACCAGCATGACCCATGTTCCGAAAAGCTTTACGCGAATACCGGCAGTCAGGCAATGGAATGGCTGTGCGACGCTTGGCGATACCGGTTCAACCAGCTGCGTTCCAACCGTTGCAAATACGGTAAGGACAAGACTCTCATCCCCATTGGCGGCACGCCCGACACTCGTAGCGTCAGCCAGTCCCGGAAAGAATGCTCTTGGCTAACCGCAGTGCCTTCCCTTATCTTGGAATCCCCAACACGAATCGAACGGATCGAATGGTTCACCGCCGTGCAACGACGCAAGACCCTGCTGAGCAAACGGTTGAAGCCGGGACGAATGCCCCGGTTCAAATCGTGCAAGCGTGACGGGCAGCGTTTCGTCTGCTGGCACAACGGGGGACGCAACGCCGTATACCGTCAGGTCAACCGCAACCACGGCATCATAACCATCACCGGACAGAACCCCAAAGGCATGTCATTGCCGGGCGAACCGTTACGCTACCGCATCCTCCTGCACGTGCGAGTCAGCCAGCCGATACGCGAATACACGGCCATCCAAGTGGATTGGACGAACCGCACCGTCGTGTTCAACAACATTCCAACGCCCGTCAAGCATGAGCCGACCGGCAGGGCGGTCGGCATCGACCGTGGATGCGTGCACGCCGCCGCCGACTCCGACGGACGGTTCATGGACCTGCCGAAAGACAGGTTGAAGGCCATCGACCGTGAAATCAGGAAACGGCAGAAGGCCCAAGCCCGCAGGGCGGGGAACGCGGGATATTCCAGCGAACGGGAGTACGCGAAGAGCGGCAAGACCAGCCGCGCATACCGGAAGACGCGACTGGAAATCAGGAGACTGCACGCGAAATCCAAGCGCATACTGGACGACGTGTACCAGAAGTACACGACCCGGCTCGTTCGCGAAAACGACCTGATTGTGTTGGAGAACCTACGGTTGGCGAACATGAGCCGCCGCAACAAGCCTGTTCCCGACCCGTTGCACGAGGGCAGATACCTGCCCAACGGGCAGGACGCGAAACGCGGACTCAACCGGAGCCTGAGACAGGCGAGCATGGGACGACTCGCGTCCATGCTCGCCTATAAGACCAAACTCGCTGAAGGCGTGGGCATGATACTCGTCAACCCCGCCTACACGAGCCAGACATGCAGCCGATGCGGGCATGTGGACAAGAGGAACCGCGAGAGCCAAGCGGTCTTCGTCTGCAAGAAATGCTCGTACACGGCGAACGCCGACGTGAACGCCGCTCGGAACATCCTCGAACGGGGATTGGACACGCTCGCCGTCACGTCGGAAAACCTGTGGGGCGCGGACGGCACCCCGGTCGAACAGGGACGTAAGACCAACGGAAACGCTACATGCGAATCCGTGGCGGTCTCTTAGAGACCAGAACCTCTCCCACCGCAAAACGATAGGAGGAATCCCCCGGCTTCAGCCGAGGGGAGGACGTCAATAACTGCCGGTACCATAGAACCATGACCGACAACAGTCCGGACAACACGAAACCAGCTACCCATTCAACCGACCTCGTGCTCGACCGGGTAGCCACGATCTCAGACATCGAAAACCGTTTGCCGGACAGTAAGGAAATCTGGTACGGGCACAGCATCCTCACCAGCACCCTTTTCCCCGCCACTCCCCCGGCGGAAGGCACCGACTTCGTCAGCAAAGACAACAGTACCGTCGAATACATCCTCGAAGCCGGTATCGATAGCCTCACCAGGTCAAGGGACTTCCCCTACGGGAAATATCCCCGACTATTGATGGCGTGGATGGCAAAGCAGATTCGCTCTGCGGGAACGAGGAAAACCCCGACCGTTGACCCGTCGCAGCACACCATCACGATTCCCAGCATGTACCAGTTGTCCGAAGAGCTCGGCATACCCCGTGGAGGACAGTCATCGAAACGTTTGCAGGAACAGTTGCGCCGTCTCCTGTACTGTCATATCAGCATCAGGCAGAAAACCGGGTTTGCGGGCAACCGGGATCGGTTCGATTCCGTGAACATGCAGATGGTGAAGGCCGTCAGTTTCCTGAACGATAACAATAATCAGGATTTCAGCGGCGCCAAGTTTATTCTCACCGATGAAGTGTGGGACAGGCTCGCCCAGGAGTCGGCACCATTTGACACTCGTGCCACCAACTACCTGCTGTCCGGCAAATCCGTTCTCCCCTATGACGTGTACGTGTGGCTGACCGGAACATTCCGCAACCTGCGTCACGACCTCACATTGGATTGGGATTGGCTGCACGGACGTTTCGGCGACAGCATCAAGGAACGCCGCGTGTTCAAAGCCAAGTTCCGTGAAGCATTGAAGAAGATTCACGACGTGTATCCCGCCGCGAACGTGGAAACCAACAGGGAAGGGATTGTTCTGCATCCATCCCCCACCTCAGTACCGCCCAAGGCGGAACGACGGGCATTGGACGAGGGCCGTGGCGACTGGCAGCGATAGGCCACTATCACGTTTCCTCAAGTCGACTCGGTCGCCATCAAGCTCTAGCGAGTCGGCACCTTGCAGAATGCGGATGGCATATAGGGCAACAACACGTGGCATATCGGTGCATTCTGCCGTTTTCTTCGGGACGGGTTAGCGGAGCATGTAGTGGCCTATCGATGCATTTTTGGTTGCGTGTTGGATTTTTCCGGGTTCAAGGACGGCTGGTGGCCTCCCTTTCTGCGATCGTGGCCTATCGGTGCAATCCCGCCGATTCGTTGATGGCCTATCGGTGCTGTTTTCTTGTCTCTGCTGATGGACTATCGGTGTAAAGCCTCCCGAGCGGAACCTCGAATGAGCGGGTTCTGCAGCTCCCGACCCCCCTATAAAAGGCTTCGTGTTCCATAGCTTCGAGGAAAATAGTGGCCTATCGGTGCAAAACACACTATCCCCAGTCCCAACGCATTGTTCTCCACCAGTTTCGGCCTTGTATACTGGCCCTATTCGACACTGTTGTGGATAGTGGCCTATCGGTGTAGCCAGTAGTGGCTTATCGGTGTAATCAGCCTTGGCAACAACCTTACGGCGTGGAGTATCCCTGCACTGATAGTGGACTATCGGTGCTGTTTTAGTGGCCTATCGGCGTCGTTTCCGTGGAATATCACTGCCGAACCCGTGGACTATCGGTGTAATGAATCTGCTCAAACCGCTTCTCCTATAAGGGCTGACGGGCAGTGCTTATAGTCATACTACATACGTGACATATCTTTTTATAGTGGGGAAGAAAAAAAACGGTGTCCTAACGAAACGTTTTCCCACCGTTAGGACACCGTCCGATGTCAAGCCAGCTTCCGATACGAGTCGAAGAGAACCTTCAATCTTGCATTGTCATCGTCTTTAAGCCATTTGCCGGCTCCGAACGCGACATCCACGATCTTGTCCAACTCCTCGTGAGCCTGTCTCAAATCCACTGGCATGTATTTCGGATCATACAGGGTCTTCAGGCTGCTGGTCGGGTGAGCATCTCGAGCTTTCAACACAATTTGCCCGGCGTCGACCAGCTGTTGCTGGGTCTTGTCATCGAAGGCAGGAACAGGAAAATTGTTCCAAACGACCGTACTGGAAAACCGGCATCCCTCCAGTAACCTGCCTCCCACCGTTTCCTGCCAAACCGTGAACATGGAGGATTCTATGATGGCGAAGTTGAGACCATCTGAATCAGGCATGACGAAACAAGCATCAGTAACTATGACGTTGTTCATCCAGTCAACAGTCATATACTCTCGATCAAGAAAATGCCTTGGTATCACGAGTAGGTTCGAATCAGTCGGATACTCGGTCATCCGGAAGAGCCAAGGGGTATGCCGGAGCTTGTATGCGTCGCCTGGTTTCTTTGACTGTTCTCTGAACAATCTCACTGAATTGACCCGTTCTCGCAGGAACTTGGATTTTTCGATTTCGTCCGGTTCCACGTCGACAAGCCATAGACACCACCTGTCCTTGCCTTTGATGAGTTCGTCGGCGCCGACGCATTTGCGTACGTATTTCGCGGCGATCGGGTCGTTCATGGCCTGCTCGTATTCGGCTTGGGTTTTCAACATCAGTCCTCCGCCGTCCGCGGGCTTCAACCCACTGACGGCGGAGGACTGTGAGCCCAGTGGTTTCATGCGTTTGCTGATGAAGATATCCGGGCCGGGAATCAGATACGGGTTGATATGAGGCACGGTTTCAACCTGATCCAGCTTATACAAGGTGGCGTTGCCGTGAGCCATGCGGGTGAACCCGGTGACGATCACGGAGACTCCGGCGACGATCCGGGATTGGGCGTCCCATTTGAAGCTGGTGCGGGCGAACTTGATATGCCATCCGTCATCGATCAACGGTTTGAACAATGCTACGACCGGCTGGCCTTGGCAGATGCTGTTCGTGGATACGAACGCGAATTCGGCGCCTGGTTTCACGCAATATTGGGAGGCTTTGCGGAACCAGCCGGTCACATAGTCCAGGTATCCGTCGTATTGGTCGGCCCAGACGAGTCGCATGTCCTCGCGTTGTTCGTCGGTTTTCTGCGATTGTCCGATGAACGGCGGGTTGCCCATCACGTAATCGCATTCCATGCCGGGCAGGAGCGTGTTCCAGTCGAGTCTAAGCGCATTTGTTTCGAGAATGTGCGCGGTGTCCGTGAACGGGAGTCGCGGCACGCCGCTGATGATGCTACTGGTGTCGTCGAGCATCTGCTGTTCAGCGATCCACAATGCGGTTCGTGCCACGGCGCAGGCGAAACCGTTGATTTCGATTCCGTAGAAATGGTCGATGGACACTTGGATGTTGTTGACGGTGTCGCCCATGTCGAGTTGCAGCTGGCTGGCGGGCAGCGTGTTCCTCATATCGACGAGGTCTTTGATGATCCGGTTCTCCATGCGTCGTAGTTCGAGGAACGTTTCGGTCAGGAAGTTTCCGGAACCACAGGCGGGATCAAGGAATCTGAGACTGCCGATGTGCGTCTGCAATGCCGTCAATGCTTTGGTGCGTGCTCCGCCGGCGATGGGACTGTTCTCCGCATGTTCCAGCTCCGCTTTCAGATCGTTGAGGAACAACGGGTCGATGACACGGTGGATGTTACGGACGGAAGTGTAGTGCATGCCTCCCTTACGGCGTTCGTCACGGCTCAGCGTCTCCTCCATCAAGGAACCGAAGATGACCGGGCTGATGTCACGCCAGTCGAACTTCTCACTGATCAGCAGTAGCGTGTCGCGTAGCTCTCCGGTCAACGGTGGCACGTCGATGAGCTCGTTGAACAGGCCGCCATCCACATACGGGAAGGATTTGAGCCGTGGATCGGGGTACTTCGGACGGTTTCCGGTTGAGGTGTCCAGGTAGACGAACAGGTCGTACAGGTCGGTGTGCAGCCTGTCCGGCGAACTGTGCTCCACATAATCATGGAAGGCGTTTGCCGTGAACAGGCCAGCATCCTCCGCATACAGGCAGAACACGATACGCACCGTGATCATCGCCAACGCCATGTGTTCGACCGGATCGTCAGGGTTCCGGAAGCATTTAGCCAACGCATCATGCAACTGGGCCACGTAGATGCCGGCTTTGACGCTCAGCTCTTCCTGTCGGACAACGCGAATGGTTTCCTGTGTGGATTCGCGTTGAAACAGGCGCGCCAGTTCGTTGATATGATTCGGCAGATCCGCGAGCATGAACTCGGATTGCGGTTTGCTGGCAATCCAATCCTGTTCGAGGTCGTAGATGCGGAACAGGCCGAAATTGCAGATGAACTACCGTGAGGCTGAAGCCGTCACGGTTTCCTGCTTCGCCGAACGCATGG
>ERZ857998.3659-NODE-3659-length-12202-cov-54.545403_pt1 | contig 12202 bp, 20 predicted proteins | sample MGYA00519954_ERZ857998 | MGnify/ENA primary metagenome ERZ857998 (study PRJEB31778, sample SAMEA3449424) | human gut metagenome | biome: human gut; feature: human-associated habitat; material: faeces | place: United Kingdom | collected 2010/2012 ...
CGGTTAAAAATGTAATCTATATAGAAACTATTATATAGTACATACACCTATCAAGGTGTACAAATATAAGGAGATAAGAAGATATGACTACAGCAAGATATTGGGAAGTAAACGTGTATAGGCACGGAAAAGATGTTAAGATGTGCGGAGAACAGGGATACTTGGAATCCACCGACGTCTTTAGAAACTATGAAAGAGCCCGCAATTATGCTAATGGTCTTAAAAATCTAGTATTTGATGAGATAGACCTTAAGTTTTGCGATATAACCCTAACTTCTTATGAGTACGACTCTGAAACTTTAAAGTCTGTTTATGACGATGAAGCTGTATACATACACGATTGCAGGGATTGGGACAATCAGGGTGGTAGCATTGATGCCGATAACAATTAAAGTTCAAAAGCCAGTTATTAGATACACTCCCTGCGAAGGGGGTTATATCGCTACTGACGGGTTAAGAATGTGTAAAATCACATTCCAGGAAAGAGTAGAAATATCTAAAGAATATGGTAATAAAGAGAAACAAAAAGAAATATTTAGAAATATATGGAGGTCTAGAGATGAGTAAACACTTAGAGAATTTGGCGGAATTAAATATCGGACTGTTAAGAGATATATCAGTAGGTGCGGTGTCATATTCGCTAATAAGAGATCATATCCACTCGATAGTACTACTGCTTGGCAGTGATGAAAACACGTTTGTTAATTTATGTGATGATATAAAGGAAGAACGCCGGCGGAAAGCGATGGAAGAGATTAAGAAAGAGCCGTTTAGGGTGGTTAAATGAATAAGCTAGATGCGGTTATAAGTTTAGATAAGTTAGAGGAGGCGTTAAAATGAAAATAGATCATATTGAATATTATTCTCTTGAGCTCTCATACTTCGAGATGATGAAGCTTAAGATGTTCCTACAGCTTGCTAAAAACACGTGTGAGATGCAAGAGAATAAAGACGTATGCGAAAAGATGTTAGAAGAAATAGAGAGTGTGAAAATATGAGTGAGAGTAAAGTAATTCAGACATGGGGATATTTCCCGGACCAGTTAGAAGATGAAGAAGTGTTTAAGTTTCCCAACTACTACGATGCAGGCGATAAGGGGAAGGTAAAAGCGATGCTTGAGATGGAAGGTAAACTTCCTGATGGGTCAAAGTCCATCTTTTATCTACTATATGCGGATAAAAATGGGGACGGCGTATACACAAAAATACAGTGCAACGCTACAGTAAACCGCAAAATCCGCTCTAGAGTCATGACAGACTCGGAGTTTAAAGTACCCTTTGAATTTACTGTTGTAGCAGGCACTTCAGATTACGGCGAGTATACCGCCATGAAAATGCTGGGTTAAACCCAGCTATTTTATTTTTATTGGTGATTAAATGAGTGAGAGTAAGGATATATATTTGAGGGTGCTTCAGTTCATCAATGAAGGCAAGAAACACCTCGAAGTTTTCTCTGAAGATCCATACCGGCTGGAAGATGATTTTTGCGCTTGGTATGAAACAATGGACCCTTCAGAAAAGAAAATTAAACGCGATTCTAGATACACAGGCAGTTCCTGCTGTTATTATTACAGATACAGACCGCGGACTGAAGCGTTGCTGATAGCGTACATGCAACGTCAGGATATACGCCTTGTAGTGATAAGGGCGCTGGAAAACTATTTGAGAAGCCCATTTATTCAGAAAGAAGAAGTACAAAAAGGTGTTGATGTATTAGAATCATTGAAAAGGTGGTAAAATGAAGTATTTATTACTAGATGGAATTAATGTGGATGTAAAGGGGTGCTCTTCATGTCCGCTATGTTATATACACACGGCAGGCACATATGAAGATGTAAACAGCGTTATTGTATGCCGTTATACAGGACATGAGGGAAAAGAAGAGATAAGCGGTGAGCCGATGGAGGATCATTACATGGATTCGTGCCCGTTGAGTCCTTATCAATCGTTACATCATTTGTATGTATCAGCTAAATGTATTTATCAGACGATTAAAACATTATACGATAATTTTATGGAGTGGTGGCATGAAAGGAAGTAACAATTATGCACCGTTCACGTTAAGGCTGGCGTCTAAGCATGAGGATATGTTGGAAGACCTTATGCAGCATTGGGGTATGACTAAGAGCGAAACGATGAGGCTTGTTATCGTTAGAGAGTGGGAACGTGAGTTTGCATGCTCGGAAGAAAGGCTAAGACCGAAAGAGTAATCACTAATTTCCATGGTCTTCGCTTTACAGAAAAGGAAGCTAAGAGATATATTTCTAAGATAGAACAAATTAATAAAAGAATTGATAAAGTCTACAAGAAGTTAATCAAAGGCGGAGTCTCGGAAAAGCTGGCTAGGTCTATGGCAGGAGACCCTATCCCCGTATCGATACATCAGATAGCCAACAAAGAGGGGTCGTGGCAGTCATTGTTAAAGAGCCTTTCGAGAGCTACAATGAGGAGGGTAAGCGAAGATACAGAAAGGGTTATTACTAACATGATGCAGGTTTTCGCAGACCGCTACGGGCTGACAAAAGACCAGTTAGAGGCGTTAGAGGATGCTTTAAGGTCAATGACTGTGGTAGAGTTTGCGAAGTGGTATGAAAATAACGAGGACTTGGTAGACGATATTTTCGATACAAGCCCGGTTTCAGGAGATCAGATAGTTTCGCAGGATGAATTAGACCGGTTATACGAGAGAATTAAGGAAGCTTTAGAGCTGGTAGATTTAGAGCTGGTAGAATGAAAGAACGTATCCACCTTTACATGGCTGATTTTGAAACTACTGTGGAGATGCAGTACCGCGTTGAAGGGCGCGTGCGCGTTTGGGCGTGGGCTGTGGAAGAGGTGGATCAAAATCAAAAAGTTTACAAAGGCGAATTAATTCAGGATTTTATTAAATTATTTGAAGGAAAGAAAGCATATATCTATTTTCATAATTTAAAATTCGACGGCTCTTATCTGTTGGATTACTGGATGGCTCACGGCGTACCGTACGGTGAAGAAAACAAGGAAGAATACGTAACCACATTAATAGACGGGCATGGGGCGTGGTACATGTTAGAGTACCACTGCGAAGCTACCAACACCCACCTCTGGTTTAAAGACCTGATGAAAAAGTACCGCATGCCGTTGGAAAAAGTAGCGGGAATTTTCGGAATTGAGGGTAAGAGCCCCCTGCTGTTAGGTTACAGACCGCTCAACCGAGAAGTCACTGATTGGGAATGGGAACGAGTGCTGGGCGATGTTCGTATCGGCGCGGTGGCGCTGAGGTATCAGTTAGTGAATCATCTGACTGGTTTAACGGTTGCGTCGGACGCTATGATGTCTTATAAGGATTTTATCGGAAGAGACCTATACGACAGGAGGCACCCGAAGTTACCGTTAGAAACGGACCAGATTTTAAGGAAAGCCTACAGAGGCGGATGGACATTTTTAAATCCGATATATAAAGAAATAGATATAAATGACGTGATGATTTACGACATCAACAGCATGTACCCGGCGTGCATGGCGGGCATGCATGATGAGCCCCTGCCGTACGGCATACCGATAAGGAAAGACCCAAATTACAAACTGAAAAGCGATGAGCTGGCAATTCAGAGGGTGCATATGTCTATACACCTGAAAGATAATTCTTTTCCTTGGCTTCATTACAGGAACATGTACGGTCATACATCGGAAGAATATATTTACAATGAGGAAAATATACAGGTTACCCTGACTTCAGTAGATATAGAGCTTCTTAAGCAGACGTACGACTTAGACGACTTCATGATTTTAGACAATATTGTTTTTAAATCCGAGGTAGGTCAGTTCAGGGATTTTGTTTTTCATCAGAACCGAATTAAAATCGAAGCAGGAAAAGAAGGCAACGGCGGCAAGCGGCAGGAAGCTAAAGACATGATGAACACATTGTCGGGCAAATTTGCCTTGAACCCGCTGACAAAATCAAAGATACCACGCTTTGAGGAAAATCAAATCAGATACACGTTAATGGACGATGAAAGAGAAGCTTTGTACTGCCCGACATCGTGTTTCATTACCGCCCACTGCCGCAAAAGAATAGTTACGGATGCAAATAAATTCGGGTCTCAATTCGTTTATGCGGATACGGACTCACTGCATATTTTAAAGGGCGACATTGACCCTGAAGATTTGTTAGAAATTGACGATTATGAGCTAGGTATGTACGCAAAAGAAGCGGAGTATAAGAGAGCCAGATATCTGAGGGCTAAAGCATACTACCACGACGGCGGAGAAGGTTCGGACAAATTGGAGATTAAATGCGGGGGCATGCCCGACAGAGTCAAGAAGACAGTGGACTGGAATAATTTCCATCTAGGAAGTATTTTTAAAGGCAAACTTATGGGAAAAGTGGTGCCGGGCGGGTACATGCTGGCAGAATGTAATTTTAAAATATCAGACAAGGAGGGTTGGTTATAGACGAGAAATGGTACAACGGACACGGATTAATGTGCTACAATGCGGCTCTTAATCTGGTGCACGGGGGAAGAGGAAGAGGCAAGACACATTATTTTAAGCGTTTCGCATTGACAAGGAAAGAGCCGACAATGTGGCTTATCAGGTCTGATAAGGACCTCTTAAAAACAGGGAGAGGCTTCCTAGAAGATTTAGGGGAAGACATACAAAACGAATATCATCTGTCATGGGTGGTGGAGCAGGAAGACAAGCCGAGAGCGAAAAAGAAGATCAGCTACCCGGCGATCATTGATTTCAATAATGAAATAAAAGTCTACTTCAGCAGTCTGAACGTTCCGAACAAAGGTATTCCTTTTCCAAAAATTAAACAATTAATTTTTGATGAGTACTTAATTTTCGAGGACCGGTACCATAAGTACCTTCCAAATGAAACCATGAAATTTCTGGACATTTTACAGACAATAGCGAGAAATAAACCAGACTTCAGAACCTTCCTGATAGCGAATGAGATCAACCTTTACAACCCATACTTCGCATTTTGGAGGATAGAATCTTTCCACAAAGATAGAGAGTTTACATGGGTTTCTAAGCCGGACATTGTAATGCAGTGGGTTCAGGACGCGGATGAGTGGATCGATGACTACAATAAATCCGCCTTCAAACGAATAGTGAAGGGAACGGAGTACGACGCGTATATGCTGGGAGAAAGAGCTATAGTTGATATAGAAGTGGAAATTAAGAAACATCCAGACGGTTCAGAGTATGTGCTCAACTTAGCTAACGGCAATACTACGCTGGCGTTGTGGAGAATGTTTAACACTTACTACGCGACAGATAAAGGAATCGACAGATGCAAATATACATATGTAAGCAGAATAGAAGATACCGGAAAAGGCAGGGTCTACGATCCTGCCCTCAAACGCCAGATTAAGGATTTAATTTCAATAAATAAATTATTTGCGGAAAACAAACCGACAAGGACAAAAGTCATGGAGTGGTTAAGATGAACAATCAGGAAAGAAAAGACTACGAGGAAAAATTAGAAATGGAGTGGGAATTCGAGAGAAGAAAATCAAAAGAAATAGGTATGAAGGAAACAAGGATGCTGATTTATTTTTCAGCGTTCTGTATTTTAGCGGCGCTTCTAGTTGCTGTGATCTCCTGAGATTACAGTAATTATAAATACACCTAAATAGATGTCTGGGTGCGGCGCCCAGAAGCACGCCCGCCCGGGATCACGGCAGCCCATCCGCGGCCTCCCGGGTCCCAGCCCGCAACACGCGGGGCGCGTGTGACTGGGGGCGCCACGTTTAAACGCGTGAGGGTGTGCTTATGGAACAGGAAGAATTGGAGAAAATGGTTCAGGCGCTGGCGGAAAAGCAGGAAGCTTTGGATGCCGTGGTGGCTGACAAAGACAAAGAGATAGAGACTCTTAAAGAGTCCAACAGGGAACTTATGTCAAAGCTTATGACCCGTATTGACGGGTCTCATTTGCCTGACAAGCAAGCCTCTTATGAGGAGGTCTACGATCAGGCGACTTCTGAAATTGCTGATGCTATCAGGGAAAAATATATATCTAAGGGTTGATATAAATGACAACGATTATAAGTGAAAGGATTCGTAGAAATATTGATCTCAATAAAGGCGCTGGTACTGGAGGTACTGGTGAAAATAAGGTGGACGAGAAAATCAAAGTAAAGGTGGCGAAGAAAGAATGACATCTATGGACGATTATTATAAGACAAGGCTGGAAGGGAAGGTTCCTGCTAACTTCTTGGCAAATACTTCTACCTCTCTAGACCCAGTCAAAAATGCGACAACAGATATCTTGAATAAGATCGGGCTGATTAATATCATCAGGGCTCCGAGCATCGACAATCCGTATGCCCGTTACATCGCTACGGACGCACCTTTCGGCGCTTACGTCGAGAACTTAGCCATCGGGCAGGCTACTGCTGAGGTATTCAAACCTACTGACTGCACAAGGGATTTTAGGAAGGTAGGGATTACATCATGGTATGCCCAATTAAATGACTCTTATGAATATAATGTATCTACATCAACACCGGAACTACGGAAAGGAGTGCACGATTCCGTTGGACTTACAAACGTCGCCGACGGTATCACCGACTCTATGGTTCGATGGGCAAGAAACGACATGGTTGCCAAGTTCGCAAAGCAGTTTGCCCGCGTATCTACAGGACCGACGGACCAAGCCGGTTACACTGGCGGATACGAGGTAATTGCCTCCGAAGACGGCGGTAATGCAAGAGAAGATACAGCTATCGCTTTAGATATCTTAGAAGCGGTGATTAAGTACGTCAACGAGTTTAAAACCTTGTCTTCACAGTACAACAAGCTCGGTGCTTTAATGACTACTGAAGGAAGACCTGACGTTATTGTTACAAGGCAGATGTACACCTTCATGAGGCAGGCTTTAGGACAGACCTACCATCTGGACGGCTTCGACATCGATGCTGACATCGTGCAGGTAGGAAGCTTACCCACACCTGCCGGCGAACTTGGAGAAATCGGAGCTTTAGTTGTTGATAAGAGAGCGGTGCTGTACCATCAGGAATGGATGGACATCGAGAGCGACAGATGCGTTCGCGGAAGATACACAAACTTCAGCCTTGCCGGCGAAGGAACATTCAACTTCCTGTGGGGCTATAACGCTGTCGCTGTTCTGGTCAACACTGCTGCTAAAGCATACACTCCGACTCCTGTTACCATGCCGACAGCATAAAGGTGGTCTTAATGGCTACCATCAAACTCTACAAATCCGTACCCTGGTCCCAGGGCGGATTTCATGTTTTACGTTTTAATGATTCATTAAGACAAGCCCAGTACTTCGCCGGCTTGGATTCTGAAGTTTTCGAAATTGACTGGGAACCGAGACCCGGGGCTAATTTAAACGTACCGATTTCTTATCTGGAAGCGAAGCAGTTTAATTATCTATCGTACAATTTCGATAATATTTCTACCCATGACAGGTATTTCTTCATTGAGGATTACGAATATCTCAATGACAATCCTACTACAAGGCTTATTGTTTCTGAGGATATCTGGCAGAACAACCATATTGATATGACTGTAGCGCCGGGTATCGTGCACCGCCGGCACATGCCGCGCTGGAACGGTTCGACGCCGATCCTTTATCCTGTAGATGAAGGGACCTGCCGTTCTTATAAGTCGTCGGTTATTGCCAATCTTCAGGACGGGAGGGACTTAAGCGGAAAGGCTACCCGCAATGCTATAATCTTATGCACTTCTAAAAGATTAGAGACGGCGGGGCATGAGGACGGAATTTATTATTATTTAGCATGGAATGATATTTCCTATCATTCAAGAGTGCCTACACCGTGGACCAATAAATATTGGATGGATTTAACCGGTCCTGACATGAATTCTTACTTTGAAAAGTGGGGGGTGGGACTGGCTCCTATTGTGTCTGTTTACGTAATTCCGTATTGTACGATCGGACAGAACCCGGCAGGGGATGCTCCTACATTCCAAAGCTTATACGGTGAAATAGTAGAACCAAGCGATACCTCGTCGAACGGAGTGCTGTTTGCTGTTGACAATCCCTTTAACGGTTCCAATCCTGTCAGTATCAGCAATCCGATTACTAAGCCTACCAAGAACACAGCCATAGGCACACTGGCAGACATCGACTACGAACCGCAGGCATGGAGTGACAACTGTATACAGTATGCTATAACCAACAATGCCGGTTCATCTGTTATCACAATCCCTAACGACTGGGCTTACAGATTTCCGTATATCTATGTTACCAATTCCGTGTTTTCTCTGTCTCCTGTAATTACCTTTTATTTCAGAGAGAGCGCGGGCGTTGTCGGCACGATGGCGGACGGCATGGCTATAAACCTTCCGTGCGTGCCTGTCGATATCCCGCAGTCGCAATGGGCGGATTATGTTGCCCAGTCGCAGAGCGCCGACCGTCAGATTATGGAGAACAACATCTCTAACCGCTACTTAACAGGAACAGTGGGTGCTATCACCGGTGCCGGTTCCGGCTATGCCTATGGAGCCATGTACGCCGACTCGTTCAACAACTCGAAGCGTTCTCCGGGGAAAGCCGGCTTAGCCGGTGCCGGTATGAACTTAATCGCCGGTGTCGGGTCGCTGGTCAATGCGTATATCCAATCTGGAACAGACAGGGATAATTTTAAGTTAAACGAGCAGAAAATTAAAAACACCCCCGCTCCTCCGATAGCTGGGGACAACCCATCCGTTATGATTCAGTTTGGGAATAATCTGATTAAGATGCAGGGCGATTCTGTATCCAGAAACATTATCTGGAATCAGTACCGGTATTACGGCGTTATCGTCGATGAATCTATGGATATTCCTTTGCGGACTAGGCGTTACTACGACTATCTTCAGACCAGAGATGCCACGGTGATAGGACCGATGACAAATGAGGCTAAGAGCTATCTGGAAGCTCTATTAAACAGAGGTGTCACCATCTGGCACGCCGATTCAGCAACAATATACGACTATCAGTATGACAATGTGGAGTGGTCAGGATGACCGAGACAAACACTAAAAGAATGCACTATAAATGGTTAAGAGAGCAGGATGCCTGCTGCAACCCCATAGCCGACTGGCGCGAGATCGCTGAGTGGGCTTTCGGTTACTTCAGACGCTTAGGCATCTCAATGTATGAATGGACTGTTCCTAAAGACATTCCTAGAATTTATGCAAATCCTTCCCGTATCGAGAAGTATCTTTACGATGACGGGGCATGCGTGGCATGGATGAACGGGGAGCAGTTCATGATCTCTAAATGCGTTAAGTATGGGATAGATGAGTACGGGGAACCTGACATCTACGAACCTCTGCTTTACGGCGGGGACGGAATAGTGTCAGGACCTAAACTAGGACCCCGTCTAACATTAGATGAATGTGTACCTATCTGGAACAATGAGGATTTATTGTCTAGCTGGGATATAATCAGACCGTGGGTTATCAGGTATGCCAAAACGCAGGCTGTCAGGGATAATAACTTAGTTTACTGCAACTACCCCGCCATTATTACTGTAGTCAACGGAAAGGACTTGGAAGCCAAATATGCCGGCAATGTCTTGAAGGACCTGCATTCTATGGTCATTCAGGACGGCTCTGCTACCCCGATGAAAAACATAGATGTGCTTGATTTCGGGGTACCTTACATTTTAGATAAACTAGGTATGGAAAGGGATGCGTATGGCAACGATGCACTTCAGGCAATCGGAATTAACGTGCTCGACTTCGAGAAAAAGGAAAGAGTCATTCAGGACGAGGTCAACGCTAACACCGAGAGAATCAAAACTATCACAGGGACTCCCTTGGAGCTCCGCAAACAGGCGGTTGAGCAGATCGACGAGATGTTTGGAGTTCGTCTTAGTGTTGAAAAGAGAGTGAATGACGTGATGGCATTTGGAAAAAGAGGTGAGTCCGGTGGATCCGTGGAACAGTCTCGGTAAGGTAAATATTTCATATGAGGAATTAATCGGGTATCTCGAAGAAGACGTATTCGCAAATATTCCGGAATGGAATAAATACCCCAATATTGCTTTGAATAAAGATTATTTAGTGGAACTGTTCCATCTGCGGTACGACTGCCGTCAGCTAGGTTATGCCACAACACGCAAATTTATATCACGTATGCGTTACTTATTTGCGGAGTGGGGTCCTTCCTTCGATTTAGCATATGAAAAGTATTTAGCAGATAAAGATAATATAAGGAAGGTTGGCAAGGTTATCCAGCGTGATCATAGTGAAGATGGAACTTCCTCAATTGATTCAACTAGCAATACTGACGAGTCGAATACATCTAATTACTACGACACGCCTAAAACCTCGATCCCCAATCCGTTAGCCAACCCGTCTAACGCGACAACCGCCGGCGGAGTCAGTACCGAGACAACCAACACCGCCGGCAAAACCTCCCTGACTAGGAAGGAGACTGAAACAGACTCTCAGGATACTTATTTAATTGAATTAAATAAAATAATTGATTCCATGAGGAGTCTGGATACAGAATTTATAGACAAATTTGAAGAATTATTTGTGTGTATACAGGTGTTAGAATGAGTATCGATCCAAATACATTAGAGAAAATTAAGAAAGCATGCAGTCCTCAGAAGGCTATCTATGAGATAGCTGGTTTTGTATCGACTGATATTTTGCCCCATGTAGAGAACGCAACCAACACCGCCAACGCTGCTTTAGGACAGGCTAATTCAGCCTATAACAGGGCTACAGAAGCTTTGAATGGTGTCTCACGCATGGAACAGCAGGTCGAAGATTCTGTAATTGAATTGACTGACAGAGTTAACGGTTCTACCGTGACTATCGTCGGAAACAAAAATTCCGGTGCTTCAACTGAAGTTACCCTTCCTGTTTCCTCTAGGTTGCAGGCTGGTGTTATGAACTCCGCTACTTACGCTACTTTAGATGAGTTGGGTAACAGAGTTACTGCGCTGGAATCTAATACCGTGACTTATTTAGTTACTTTACCTAACGACAATCCGACACAGGCTGAAATTAACAGTGTCTACCAAACTGCATACCCGACCGCTCCTTTTCCGCCTAATGACGGAACTACAGTAATCGACCAAGGAAAGCAGCTTTTCTACAGATATGTTAAAAATGGAAACTTATGGATAAAAACAACCGGCTTTACTATCTCTCAGTGGACTAACGATACTTTAGGTACGGTAAAAGGTTCAACAACACCAGGGCAGATTCAGGCGGAAACTGACGGTACCGGCTCGCTGGTCGGGTATGATGCTATAATCAGTAATATTTCAACTGCCGAAAATAATATCAATGCCTTAACCACCAGAGTCAGTAATGCAGAATCATCCGTAACCAGCCTGACAACACAGGTAGATGCGAATACCGAAGGGATTGCCTATAACCGTGCCCGTGTTATTAAGAGACTGCATGCCGCTGGAGGTTCCACAGACGGGGTTTTGTTAAGTATCATAAACCCGGATGATGTTTTAGTAAATGATGTAATTATCCCAGTAGTTAATTCAGCTACCTCAGGAGTTATCACCCCCGCCATGTACACGCAGTGGAATTCCGGAGGTAATGGAGGCAGTATTATTTCAACCGCTACCACAGATTTTACAACCACTCTTGAATTAATTACCCCGGAGGAATGGGAGTTTACATTAAAGATCGATACAAGTAAGAATATTGTGTTAACGGCTAAACTAGACATGTCTCTTTTAGTACGCTATTCGACTCAAACTGGGAGTAACGCCTCTGATGGCAGTACCAAACTAGCGGCAAGTTTATCATATATATATCTAGGAACAATATCAAACCAGTTATTAACTTACACCTATTCCGATATAGAAGTTATATCACTGACTAACTCGAAAGTACGCCATATCGGGATCGTTTCGCAGGGAGGATCAAATACAACCGTTCGAGTGTTAAATTTAGTATAAGAATATAAAAGGCCTGAAAAGGCCTTAATTTTTATTTAGCTCAACCTCATCTACAATTTTTTGAAGCTTGTCGATAAGCCAGGGCAGTGTATCTATCCGTAAAAAAGGACATCCTCAGACATCAAGCTAGGGCACCTGTTAATAATCACCGCATAATTATCATACACACGGTCAACTATCAATTCATTTTGACCCTTGAAATCCTTGTAGTAAAGGCCGTAACATTTACCTTTCATTTCAATCACAGCCTCCTAATATAACGGGTCTGTCCAGTCACAGCGGTCTGATTGATACATACTAGCA
>ERZ857998.3661-NODE-3661-length-12202-cov-6.767515_pt1 | contig 12202 bp, 12 predicted proteins | sample MGYA00519954_ERZ857998 | MGnify/ENA primary metagenome ERZ857998 (study PRJEB31778, sample SAMEA3449424) | human gut metagenome | biome: human gut; feature: human-associated habitat; material: faeces | place: United Kingdom | collected 2010/2012 ...
TTCTGCCCCAGAGAAATTTTTACATCCAAGCGATAACTCGTCTCCCGTCTCGTCGTTCTAAACGCATCACGGTTGCTCGCCAGTCGAGGAATCTCACCCCACTTCCGTTTGTTACCCTTGTTGCTGTTGTTCTTTTTTATAAACTCACGCAAAGTATATCACAAAAAATACATGGATTCAACACATTTTTTCATTATAAAATCGCGACTATTTTTTATCATGCAGGAAATATCGACAAAAGTACCTCGTGAAGCGCCTGCCGTGCATGGCAGGCATGGGTGCAAAGGAAGCGCAGGTTTCGTTTCATATACTTTTGTTCTTAGATACAGTAATTTGCCGGAAAGCGTGTTTGGAGCGGGAGAATTATCTCTCCGCTCCACGCTCTTTTTCAAACAAATATTTGAGGTAGCCGTAACCCTCCGCTTCCATCTTTTCGTACGGTACAAAGCGCAGCGCGGCGCTGTTGATACAATACCGCACGCCGTTTGGAGATTCTGAATCTCCGCTAAACACATGCCCCAGATGAGAATTCCCCGCTCTGCTTCTCACTTCGGTTCTGCGCATGCCATGACTGTTATCTTCCAGTTTTGTTATCGCCGGTTCCTCAATTGGTTTGGAGAAGGCCGGCCAGCCGCAGCTGCTCTCGAATTTGTCGGCAGAGGAAAACAACGGTTCACCCGTCACAATATCCACATAGATGCCTTTTTCGAACTTATTCCAAAATTCGCCCGTAAAAGCCCTCTCTGTGCCGCTTTCCTGCGTAACGTGATATTGCTCTTTGGTCAGCTTTTGCCGAATCACCTCCGCGGCCGGCCGTTTGTAATCGCCCGGATCGACGCGAAGCTCCGAAAAAAGCTTCATTTCTTCCTTCGGAATATGGCAGTACCCGTTTGGATTCTTTTTTAAGTAATCCTGATGATACGCTTCCGCTGGATAGTAGTTTCTTAGAGGCGCGATCTCTACAAAAAATTTCTCGCTGCGTTGGCGCTCGATTTCCGCGATGCGTTCTACCGTTTCTTTTACCTTGTCATTGGTGTAATAGATGCCGGTCTGATACTGGCTGCCGCGATCATTACCCTGACGGTCCTTCACCGTAGGATCAATGACATAGAAGTACGCGAGAAGCAGGGCATCAAGGCTTACTTTTTGCGGATCATACGCAACCCGCACCGTTTCGCGAAATCCGGTGTTCCCTGCGCAGACACTGCGATAATTCGCGTCCGCTTCGCAGGTGCCGTTCGCGTAACCGCTTTCCGCGTCGATGACGCCCGGAATGGACTGCATCAGCGCTTCCAGTCCCCAAAAGCATCCGCCCGCCAAATATACAACGTCTTCCGATGTGTCCTGATACATTTCTTCTCCCTCCTGCGTGACAGTATTCTGCCCTGTCGTTTCCATCTCTCTGCTGTCGCTGCCTTCCTTGCTCGCTTCGTCCTTGGATAAATAATTCCACGCGGCGCAGCTTGTCAGCAACGCGCAAATGATAAGCATCATCACAAGAAGGCTCAAAGATTTCTTTGACATGGTGTCTCCCCCTTTCCGCGGCAATCCGCCCTTGCTAAAAAAACAGCTTTTCTATACTGTATCAAGCAGGCTATAAAATTGGCGTTAAGAAAAAGGTTCTTTCACTCGTACTTTATAATAATATTTCTTTGCACAAGAATCTTCTTTTTAGGCGTTTCAAAGCTGCTGATTTTTCCATGTAAAAACACCTCCTGTATATTCGATATATTCATTTACACGGTAATTCGGCGTCAAAAAACGCTAAAATCCAGTCATAGACTTGGTTTCACGGCCATGCATGCTAAATAGTCACTATACTTGTGGATATCGTCCATTTAGGATGCCTTTTTGGCATCTTAGCCTTCTTGTTATCAGTTAAAGCTTCTTTTAATGCCTCATTTAAAGCTTCATTGCCTGGTAGAGAAATGCATCGTAATATCGGATCAATGTTTCTTCCGTTGTATTGTATTCATTGCTTCCCAGAAAAAAATCTTTTAATTCTTCAATGCAGGCGTCAATTTCTCCGATCCGGTGCTTATTTTTAGGATCTTGCTTCATAATGTTTAAAAACTCGATTGCTTTTTCGCAAAAAGCAATCTCACGCTGCCGGTTTCCTGCTTTGCGCCACCGAAGTGCACGATTCACTTCACTTCCAACATTTGAAATCTGAACGCCAATCGGCATCGTAAGGAGACTTACAGCTGTATCCATTTTCGAACGACCTCCTCAATTTTTTCCCTTGCTGCCGGGTCTGCAACATACCTGCCTACCCGTGGGTATCCATCCTCCCTGTTTCTCGGAGGATTGATGAGAGAATCGAACTCGATTTCTCCTGTATCGTAATAAATATTGATTCCGTACAAACTTGATTGGGCAGAGCCGTTTTCCAAAAGCAATTGTTCTAAATCTGCATGAAGTTCTGCGTTGACTGCAACCAATTCCTGCGAAATATCAACAACAGCTTTGACCATGCACATATCATCGAAAAAAGTATCGTTTTCAATGTGTTGCAAATCACTTTTGTCTATGATTCTATTTAGAATTACCATATACTCCCCTCGTTTTCATATTGTCCGGTACACAGTACCGTTTTTCGCTATGCATTATCGTATTTATTTTAAAAAAAGACATCCATATGGATGTCTTTTTTTGTCTTGTGGACAGTGACCTTTTCGAACCCCCGCGACTCAGGCTCAACTTTTTTTGGCAAGTAGTTGAACTTGCATTTTCCATAAACAAAGTCCACAAAAAAATCTTTCCATTACTCAATTTTTTTATATATTATACTATAATTGCACAAAGTGTTTCAATCAATTTTGGTGCATTTTTTTCTAAATTTATTTTTTTCATTAAAATCAAGCTTCAGTATCTTCGCATTTTTCATCATAATTATATCCACCGGTAATTGAACCCATGTAATCAGAAATCTCTGGATACAAAATTGTCGCACTTGATGTCCCCATAAATAGATATGAAGCAAAATATTTAAGATGAACATATGGGTTTTCTCCCGGTGCAACAAATCTATTTTTCAGCTTTGTATTGCCCATCACAGGATACATCATTGTTTTACCATTGTTGTCGTAATATGCTAAGAGTCCATCTTCGACGCTCAATATCAGATTATGTCTATGTCTATATTCGGTGGAATCTCCATACAATTTATTTATTTCTGTGGATAAATTTGAAATATTAAAGCTTAACTTCTTACACACAATAAAAGTAAAAATTTGGTCGTAAATATGATTACTTGGATCATAACCAGTCCCACGATCTTTTTTAATGATTGCCGGATTTTTCACTTCTTCTCTTAAAACTTTCACCCTCGCTAATTTTTGAATAGCTTCTGATAATGCTTTTTTGCTTAAAACAGACTTTATTTCTCCAACTGCAGCAATAGTTTCAACAGGGAAAAAAAATTGTTTCTCTTCTGACTCCAGTAGTGGCGTATGCTGAGCATCATAGATAATGATATCACACTGATGGCTTACCTTATTTGATGTGTTAATGATAAAACCCGTACCAATATCCAAACTTGCGGGTGTAACGAATTTGAGGAATTGTTTGCATATATTTTCTCTATATCTCCCGAATTCTCCCGGATGTATCAGTTTTCCATCATCATTAAAAAAAACGCTTTCTGCTGTTTCAGCAAACGCAGACTTGAAAATTTCAATTTTTTCTATCAACAATTTTTCAAAAACATTAATTGACATGCGCCTCACCCACTTTCTAATCTTGTGTTTAACAAATAATCCTATTACTCATCAATCTGTTGATCAATTTTATAACAATATTCTTTACCTTATTGAATCACCTATTGTATGACTGCACAGTTCCGCTTACCGATATCTAATGATGCCTGTCCCCTTTGACTTTTCATGATTAAGATTAGCAAACTGGATCTTGGCGTTTGTCATGGCGTTGAGTTCTTTTTCTTCTGCCTCTCCAAATTCCGGTCCTAAGACTATGGTCTCAATCAAATCCTCTGTAATCGGTAAATCTATATATCTGTTATTACCTTCTCCTTTTTCTATTTTGTCTTTGTTTCCCCAAAAGCTGTATCGGCATAATACGGCTCTGACTTCTTTTTCTTCTTGCCAAAATTCATGCTTCATCGTCGGTGCTAATGTTTCTATTTTATATATCAGATATATCATTGCTTCCACAAAGCATTTTTTGGGGTTAATTACTTTACTTCCAGTCTGAATTGGTAATATGAGATTTTGTGCCTGATTCGGATCGTTTTTTATTACTTCATATATGAGTCCAAATTCTGAAAAACAATTCCCCAACAATTTCAGATGCTGAGCCTTTTCATATATAATTGGTTGCACATAGACCCTTGCAAATCCCGCTTTTCCATTGAACTGTTGAACAAAGTTCCTGATTTTTTCAGCATTGAATCCTATAATAACACCATTATATTTAGGTGCACACTTTTCCTCCGCGTTTTCATTCTTAGGTCTGTTCATCGTGTATGCATCCCATAGCAATCTTGAATCCTTTATTTCCGTAAAACAGGCTACATAAGCCGCTATCTTGGGGTGATATGATTCGGATTTGAAATAGCTTGCACAGAATTCATTCAGTGCTGCAAGATCCTCCGGTGCTTCACATAAATCGGATAGGTTGCTTTCATTTAGCAGATCAACAAAATACCGAGTATCCAAAATATCATTGGATTGCGTGCTGCACTTAAACCTTAAAGTTCCATTTGCTAAGATGCATTTAAACTTCTCGAAGTCGGTATAGTGATACCAAGTTTCTATTTTTTCTTTCTCCATGTTTTTACCTCACACATTTTCTATAAAGGAAAGGAGGCTGCTCGCCTCCGCATAGATTGCTGTATGCATCTTTCTCAAGATACTGAAGCTAACATAGTAAACTCGAACAGTTTGTCCATGCTGCATCACTCCTTCCCCAAATCAGATGATTTGTAGGGCACTTTGTGCCTTGCTTGTATTATACTCTATTCCGAAAAATTTTCCAATATATTTTGGCACCTATTATCTTTCACCCTTTCCGTATCGGCATCCGTTTGAGGGTGTCCTGCATCTTCTCGCGCATCTGCAGGCCGCCTGCGAAGGTGAGCAGGATTTCTTCGGTAGATAGGACTTCGACGCGTTTGAGCAGTTTACGCAGCATTTTATCGTCGAATTTCATCGGGTGATTCTTCAGCATGTCTGTAATCTGCATGGCTTCCTGCACTTTTTCTTCTTTGCCCTCTCTTGCTGCGTTTTGCTCGATTGCCTTTTGGAGTCTATGCTCCAGTTCGCTTTTTTCTGTGAGCAGCTCCATGATGGCATTGTCATCGTAGTCCTCGATATTGTCCGCAGTGACGCTGCTGATCTTCGCGTCGATTTCGGTATCGATCAAGGCGATGCGCTGCTGCAGGGCTTCGATATCTCCGATGCCGTCATCCCCGCCGAGAATGCCCGCACGGATTTGTTCTTTGATGATACGAAAGACATCGGTATCCTGTTTTGCAAGCCGCATGACTGCCTGCATAATGGCATCATGCAGGTGTTGTTCTTCGATGGTCGGCGAGCTGCACCGCTCCGGGCCTCCCTGCACACGGTTGATGCAGCGCCAGACCACTTTGCGCTTACCGTTGCGATACCAGTTGACTCGTTTATAGCGTGCGCCACAGTCTCCACAGATCAGGATCTCGCTCAGCAGATACTGACTGCGGTACTTGCCGACGCCGGTTGCGGAGGAAAAATCGCCTTTCGGCTCAAGACTTGTCCTGCGAGCCATTTCTTCCTGCACTTTGAGGAAAATCTCGCGCGGGATAATCGCCGGGTGGTGATCCTCGATGTAATACTGAACGCGCTCTCCATTGTTGCGCACGACTTTCTTTGTTAGACAATCTGCGCAGAAAGTCTTGTTCGTTAAGTAGTCTCCGGCATATTTTTCATTGGTGAGGATACCGATGATCGTATTCTTATGCCATCTCTCTTTTCCGTCCGGAGAAGGGATTCCATCATCTGCAAGGCTCTTGATGATATCAAGGACAGTATCGCCGTCTAAGTATGCATCATAGCTTCTTCGCACGACCGCCGCCTGATGCGGAATGATTTCGACACTTCCGTCCGGATTCCTGCGGTAGCCATATAGTTTCGCAGGGAAGGCGACCTTGCCTTGCGCCGCTGCTTTGTCCTTGCCCCAGCGGATGTTTGCGCTGAGGTTTTCGGACTCGGCCTGCGCTTGGCTGCCGAAAATCGAGATCAAAAATTCGCTGCCTGCTTTCATGCTGTGAATGCCTTGTTCCTCGAAATATACATCAACACCAATCTCTTTCAAGATGCGTATGTATTTGATGCAGTCTAAAGTGTTACGTGCGAATCTGGATACGGATTTGGTGAGGATCATATCGATCCGTCCGCGCTTGCAGCAGCGGATCATGCGGTTAAATTCGTCGCGATTTTTAACTGCGGTGCCGCTGATGCCCTTGTCCGCAAAGATGCCGACAAACTCCCAATTCGGTGTGTTTTTGATCTTTTCTGTGTAATGTGAAGTCTGTACGGCGTAGCTATTGAGCTGCTCTTCCATCTCGGTGGATACCCTGCAGTAGGCCGCCACACGTAAGGGACGGTCTAAGGCCTCTTCTGGTTTTGCAAGCGGTTTTGTCGCCGGAATAACTCTGACATTTTTATTTAGACTCTGGCTGGCTGTCTGCATGCTCTGCATCCTCACCACCTCCGATTCGCTGCTCATTCTTTAGTACGATGCCGACTCTGCCGCCGGCCTGCATACGGACTTCCTTGACGGCATGTGCGTAAAGTTCCCATGAAAAAACTGAGAGTGGTTCTTGTCTCTTAAACTCATCTCTCAGTCGCTGCGTTAGGTATTCATTTGTGTCCAGTCTGCTGTAGGCTTCTGCAATCTGTGCAGTCAGTTTCCGGTATTGATCCTCGGTGTCTGCTCCAATGACCCGTGTTCTTGCCCTCGCCTGCTGTTTCTGCTTTTCGGCAGAAACCTTTTTCTCGTATCGAATCTTTTGTGGATCCTGAATCAGCATGTTTAATTGCGCGCGCAGATTCTCTATCAGCTCTGCATCCGGTTTGGCTGCGATGAGATGGCAGCTGTCGTTTTGGCAGACCCATCTTTCATAGCGCTTGCCGCTGTAGCTGGGTCTGCGTTTCATGATCGCGCCGCACCGGTCGCAGTGTACATTGTGAATTTGATAAATAGCGTCCTTTCGATCGACCGCTCCCTGCTGATTGGCTTCCTTTAGTTTCTTCTGTACCGCTTCAAATGTCTTTCGATCAATGATTGGCGGATATTCTTCTGTTCCAAGATATCTCTTATCACTGAGAAGCCGTCTGACCCTGCTCTTATTCCATCCTGTTTTCCCGTCCTGATATTCGATTCTGAGAAGTTCCAATAACCGGACGCTCGCTGCAAGGCTACCTCCTTGTATATAGTCTCGGTACATATTTCGAAGCACATCTGCCTCTCTTTCATGGAGGACCTTTTTCCCGTTTTCATATTTCCACCCAAAAGGGATATTTCTAATTTTCATGCTGCACCTCTCTATCCTGCTACATGCTCGGTAAGCGGGATCTCGCCAAGAATTTCAAAGGTAATCTTCTCTTTACTTATCACGCGCATTTTGTCGACCAGTTCGAGGAAAAGCTCCCCATTGAATGTCCAACTGTCATCGCTGCCCTTCAGGATGTCACTCAGCTCCCTAAGCTCGTCCAGATGCTGACTTTCCTCTGTGCAGTACAGCAGTCCGCTTCGCTTTCTTCGGAGTGCGAGGATGCGCCGGTTGATTTCATTCACACGCCGGTGATAATCTTCCGCGCCCATTGTCTGCTGCTGATATAGTTTCACAAGCAGATGATTTTTTGCAGTAAGGTCTGCGACCTCTTTATCGATGCGCTGAACTTCTTCGATATTTGCATGGCGCGTGTGGTAGAATTCTTCGGTCTTTTGAATCAGTGACTCAACGAGGCTTTCTCTGTTATCCCGCAGTTTGTGCAGCAGCAGCGTAAAGGTATCTTCCAGTCGTTTCTCCGGAAAGCGGATGAAACGACAGTTTGTTTTGCCCGCGGCCCTTGCCGCACACATCCAGTAGGCTTTGCCGTTTGTGGTCTGTCTGCGAAAGGTCTTGCCGCAGTCCGGACAGTATAGGATGCCGGAGAAAGGATAACGGTTTCTCTGCGCATAGCTGCTTCCGCGTCTTTGCTCCAGCAGGATCTGCACCGCCTCGAAAATCTCTCCGGTAATAATCGCAGGATTTGCGTTTTCCACATAGTACTTTGGCATTTCGCCGTTGTTTTTCTTCCGCTTGAACGGTAGGCTCTGCGTCGTGTATCTTTCCTGCAGGATAGCATCGCCCATGTAGCGCGGATTTCGGAGAATTTGGTCTACGCTTGTATACGACCATATCCTGCCACCGCTTGGTGTTGAGATGTTCTTTGCGGTCAAGAGATTCGCAATGCTTTGCCTGCCGATCCCGCGCAGCGCGAGGCGGAACATCCACCGCACCACTTTTGCCTCCGGCTCGAAGATTTCAAGCAGGCCGTCGATCATTCGAAAGCCGTATGCGGCTTTGCAGCAGTTAAACTCTCCGCGTTCCATCCGCTTGCGGTAGCTCCAGCGCATATTTTCCGAGATGGAGATCGACTCCTGCTGCGCGACCACGCCGGGCATGGTTAAAATCATTTCGGCACTTAGCTTTGCCGTGTCGATGCCCTGTTCCTCAAAATACACGCTCACGCCGATTTCTTTCAGCATACGCACGCTTAAAAGGAGTTCCTCGGTGTTTCGCGCAAACCGGCTGACGCTTTTGGTGAGGATGCGGTCGATGCGGCCGCCTTTACAGTCATTAAGCATGCGGTTCATTTCATCCCGTTTTTCAAGGGATGTTCCCGTGATGCCCTCGTCTGCGTAAATGTCGACCAGCGTATACTCTGGGTGACCCTGCACATAGGTGCTGTAGTAACGAATTTGATTAGCAAATGAGTGCAGCTGGTCCTCTGAATCTGAAGAGACTCTGCAGTATATGGCAAGCCGGATCTTTTGCGCGCTCGCTGCCTCGATTGGTTTGATCTCTGTAACGTTCATTTTGCACTTCCTTTCTGTGATGTCCGCAAAACTCTTTTGCGGCAACAACAACACTACCATAGAAGTTCAAATACATCCAGCGTTATTTGCAATGATTATATTTTTATACAATTCTCATCTGAAGCCTTGTAAAATACAGCGTTTGCGGCTTTGATCCGCACAAATTCTTCTTCGGTGATCACGCTGATTTCCAAAAGCATACTCAAAAGGTTCACGCAGTAAAGGTGCGCGGCAAGGCGCATGGCCTGCTCTGTTTCTTTCTTCTTCTTTTCGTTTTTCATGACACTTTCTCCAATTCTCCAATCAAAAAATCCCCTGCACTTTGTCAAAGGATTCGCTTGTTTCCTTATTTATTTGTATGGCTAAGCCGTTGATCGTTCACCTTTTCATTCACCCTGCTATTTTTAGCTTCCAATCGTTCACCCTCCCTGTCAGATGCAGCTGCGATTTTCGGCTGAAAAGCTCGAGGTCGTTTTCGGGGTTCATCTCGGGGGTGTCTGCTGATTCGCCCATGCAAATTCTTCATATAATAAAAAAGACCTGATTCCTTCATAGAACCAAGTCCTGTAAAAAATATTCTTTGCAAGCGGAAACGAGCTTGTCCGTTCTTTAGCTGCTTATCTTTGCAACAAACTCCTGCTCAAATTCCGCTTGGGTGTATGTAGCCACTTCTTTGAAACAGTAGCCTTTGAACTTGTCCAAGCCAAAGCCAATTTTTCTATCTTTAGCAAGTTTGAAAATGCTTTTACTGATTTCCTCTCTTGCCGGTGAGTCCTGCATCTTTATTTTCGGGTTTATATTTTCATTGTCCGAATTTTTCACTTCATTATACACAAGGATGTAGTTCAAATGTTCTCTCGTGTAGCTTATACTTTCACCAATAATATCAGTCAGAATCAGCAGGCTGTCATAAATTTTCTCTTTCAGCTCCGGTCCTTTTCTTTTTTCCATATATCCGTTCTTGAACTCAATAAAAGTATCGATGCCGCCTTGCTGAATATATAAAGCGTCATTTGATTTTGGGTGGTTTTTCAATCCCTTTTCTTTTGCATAGGCTTCTTTTATTTTATCAAAATTGATAACACCGACTTGTGATTCTGTCATATATTCGACGCGGCCTCCATTTTCATCTTTGGACGCACACTTTAATGTTACGACATGGTTTAGAATCGGATATTCCTCTATATTAATCATTTTCGTACCTCACATTTTCTAAATCCTGAAACGGTTTTGCGAGTAGTTTATAGATGGTTTCGGTAGAATCGCTTACATCAATGATGACTGCCATATCCCCTTCTAACTGTGCAAGATAGTATTTGCATTTATCTGCAATTTCATATTTTGCGGCATAAACTTCAATCGCCTGCAGGAAATATGGGCTGTGCGTATTCAAAAGAATATGCATATTGAACTCTTTCTGAATGAGCACGATCAACTCCGCAAATAGAAGCTGCCACTGTGGGTGCAAGTGGATTTCCGGTTCATCTAAGATAATCGTACCATTTTCTTCAAGAGTACCATTCATCAGTAAGGTTTTCAAAATGACAAAAGTTTTCAGTCCTGTCGAGATATTCTTAACATCTAAAACCTTGTCTGTTCCTTTCTTTTGATAGCCTAAGCCGCTTTGTTTCATCGGAATCATCTCTCCATCACAAACAGAATCTATTTTTTCATAGATTTTCTCCAGCTTCCGATTGGTCAATATTTCATCAATCGCCGTATTTTCTTTTTGACTGTCAAAAAGCTTCTCTCGAGCATCGCTTCTATGGCTTATCCCCATGCTGCTTTTTAGATATGAGGAAAACCCCATAAATCCAACAAACAGTCCTGCTTCATCTAATATAAACGGGTCGTCCAAATATACAGCTTCCGTTTGCAGACTAATTGGTGTCTGAATTTTCTTTACAGAATCCTCTGAAACCACAATTCTTATTTGTTTTTTTCGAATATCCAAAGAAATGTTTCCGGCTTCATCATTATAAACATTATTGATTTGTCGATTAAATTCTGAGTTCAGCTTATTTTTTAAAACGGTTTTCAAGATTACATCATCCGATACCTCAAGAATTTCTTTTACCTTACGAATAAAATCTTTGACTTCTTTTCCCTCAATAATGCTTTCTTCCGGTTTATCGTTTTTCCATAAAAATTGAGAGAGTGCTTCCTTTATGCACGCTTCCTGCCCTTTTTGTTCGTAATAGTCAGCAACAATTTGTTCTGCTACATTCTGTGGTGCGGAGCCTTCTAAATCAATGAATCTCCGATTAATCTGTATGGTCAGTCTCTCGATATGGTTTGATATCGTCCTCACTCTTTCCTCTCTGATCTGATTTTCTACATGATAGAGACTGTTAAAAACGCTGTACAAGGCTTTGCCGACAGTACTCTTTCCGGTGTTGTTTTCTCCGGCGATTACCGTAATCCCGTTGATTTCCACATCGGCCTTTCTCACTTTCGCTATATTTTCTAATGTCAGTCTCATGGCTTTCCCTCTCCTTATATAAAATCTCAGATCTTTTCAGAGTTCTCCGCTATTCTGCTTCTATCATCGTACTTTTCCCATGGAAATATACGACCGGTTAATAATAAATTATAACAAAAGTTTCCTATTGTTGCAAGCCATCCGGCAGCGTTTTCTGTATTCCCGTCCTGCTATTTCCAATCTCCCCGATGCAGCAAACACCGGAGAGCCTGGCTTGAGGAGATTTCTCCCCTCAAAATGTATAATAAATATTAGGAGTGGGCTGTTTGATTTGCCGATTTCCTTCATATAAATTCCGTTATATGTACTTCCTGCTGTTTTTCTTCCGCGCAGCTCCTGGTGGTATCAGTCCGATGCTGAGTTTGAGTGCATGGTCGATACTCTGCATCTGCTGACTGCTTATGCTGCCAAGATAGCCTTTGAGCCTGCACTTGTCGATGGTGCGGATTTGCTCCAAAAGCAGTGTGGAGTCCGTACGCAACATATAGGCGGATATGGGCATATGTACCGGCAAAGCTTTTTTCGTCTGCTTTGCGGTAACAGCCGCGACGATGGTCGTTGGGCTGTGCAGATTTCCGATATCATTCTGAAGTACCAGAACAGGGCGGATACCGCCCTGCTCACAGCCAATCGCCGGAT
>ERZ857998.3664-NODE-3664-length-12194-cov-6.088558_pt1 | contig 12194 bp, 9 predicted proteins | sample MGYA00519954_ERZ857998 | MGnify/ENA primary metagenome ERZ857998 (study PRJEB31778, sample SAMEA3449424) | human gut metagenome | biome: human gut; feature: human-associated habitat; material: faeces | place: United Kingdom | collected 2010/2012 ...
CGCCGGAGGCGTCATCGGCGCGGGCCGGGCCGGGCCGTTCGGGGTATCGCGCTGAGCCTTGGCCGCCAGGGCCGCCGCCTCGTCAAAGTCCGGGGCTTCGCGCGTGGTCAGGGTCAGCGCGCCCTGCGGACAGTTCAGGCAGGCTCCCAAACCGTCACAGAATACTTCACTGACCAGGCGGGCCTTGCCGTCAATGACGGCCAGCGCGCCTTCGGCGCAGTCCAGCACGCACTGGCCGCAACCGTTGCATTTTTCCTCATCGATCTCAATAATAGGTCGTTTCATAGTCTTCCTTCGTCAGGCTCTCGCCCGGCGCGGCGGCAAAGCCGCCGTGAGCAAGCCGAAAACCACGTTTTTCGGCGCAGCGATCTTAACACGTAAAACGAAGTTTTAAGTGTTACATGGTACCAGTTCCGGCAATTGCGCCGGTGTGTCCACCAGATGTCGCGCGCCCGCGGCGCGCACTTCCTCAAGGCCGCGAAAGCCCCAGCCCACGCCTACGGAAACCATATCCGCATTGCGCGCCGTGAGCATGTCCACGTCGCTGTCGCCCACGTAAAAGCACTGCCCGGCCTCCAGACCCAACGCGGCCAAGATGGCCCGGGGCCCGGCGGGATCGGGCTTGAGCGGCGTGTCGGAGCGCCCGCCGCGTACCTCGGCAAAGGGAATTTGCGGAAAATAGTGGTTGATCAGAGTCCGGGTGAAGTCGTCGGGCTTGTTGGACAGCACGGCCAGGGTCAGGCCGCGCCGGGCCAGTTCCGTCAGGGCTTCGGGCATGCCGGCATAGGGATGGGTATGCTCGCGCATATGTCGTCCGTACCAGGCGCGGGCCTCGTCCACCAGGGGGGTGAGCGCCTCGGGCGTGAGTGCTTGCAGCGCCGCCGGGGGCAGGGCGCTGCGTACCAGACGGCCGAAGCCGTTGCCCACCATCCGGCGGTAGGCCGCCAAGGGATGTGTGGGATAGCCGTGGGCGGCCAGAACAGCGTTGCAGGCCTGGCCGATGTCTTCAAGCGTGTCCAGCAGGGTGCCGTCCAGATCAAAAATAAAAGCCTTCATATCCGCTCCATTCTACTGAACAAACGTTGCCTCACGGAGATTGCGCCGCTCTCGGCGGGTCCGCCGTCAGCGAATTTGGCCGCCAGTATAGCCGAAAAACGCCATAAGCCCAAGTGCCGCATATCATGGCGGATCGGTTTGGCATCATGCGTCTGGGGCGTCGTTGTCACGGCCATGGGCCGGAAGCGTTCAGTTCAGCGCCAACACCGCGCTTTTCCATACGACGCCAGACGATCTCCACTCCCCAACCTGCCTGATTTGCGTTGTTTCCCGCTGTTCGGCTTCTGGACAGGGCCGGGCTGCCTTGCTACAGTTAAATTGTATGCGGCCGTGGCATATTGCCCGTGCCGGCCCCTCACGGGAGGAAATAATGCCAAGACATGTACTGACCATAAAGGATTTGGGAGAGAACGCCTGCTGGTTGCTGGTGCAGCAGGCCATAGGCACTCCGGATGCCAAGGCGCGCACCGACTTCATGACCGAGCGGGTAGCCGTGCTGATTTTTGCCCAGCAATCCCTGTCCGAGCGCCTCTGCGTGACGGCGGCCGTACGCCAGATGGGCGGCTTTACAGTGTATGAGGGCGAGCAGGGCGCGTGGCGCATGGAGCTCAATGACTATCAGGAACATTTGATGCCGATTTTCGGCTATTATCTGGACTGCCTGTACACCTACGGCCTGCCGGTGAACACTTGGGACATGCGGACCGCCAATGTGAATTTTCCGGTCATCAATGCGGGCAGCCCGGACGCGCATCCGGCCCATGCCCTGGCCGACATCGCCTGCATGCTGCGCGCCTCCCGCTATCTGCAGGGCGTCACGGCCTCCTGGCTGGGGTGCGCCAACGGCACGCTCCATTCCCTCATCGCGGCCACGGCCTTTTTCCCCTTTGCTCTGCGCGTGGCCCTGCCCCCGCATCTGGACCCGGCCCCGCTCAAGGCCGTGGTGGACAAGCTGCAAACCCCGGTGACATTTGTGGAAACGCCGGAGGAAGCGGTGAAGGACGCCAATTTTGTCTTTGCCGGTTGCCGGGGCGGCATGAGCGCCGAGGATGTCGGCTCCTGGCGGCTTGACGCCGCGCTGATGAGCAAGGCCAATCCCGATGTGCGTCTGCTGCTCAGTGCTTCGCCCGTGGAAGCCATTCCCGTGGATCAGAAGATTCTTTCCAGTCCGGCCTCCTGGCTGGTGCGCCAGGCCGAATACCGCCTGCGTGTGCACAAGCGGATTCTGCACTGGGTGTTTCTGGATAACGAGAGCCCGGCCTAGGTGTTTAGAGCAATTCACGCATGAAATGCGTCAACGGCTCTGTTGCCTGCAACTCCTTGTCACGAAATGTGAGCAGGCGGCCTTTGCCCGCCGTCAAAATGAATCTGCTTTAGTATAGACACGATATGTCCGATTCTTCACAACAAAGCGCGGCCACGGCCGCGCTTTCCCGTGCCCCGCACAAAAGTTCCGGCAGCCTCGGTCCGGTCGCGCAGACCCCCAGCGCATGGGAGGTCAACGACTTTCTGCGCGTCTTCTGCGCGGCCCTGCTGGCCCTGGGCGCGCAGACCGCGCGTGTGGACCGCAATGCCGTGCGCATTGCCGGGGCCTTTGGTTTTGCGGTGGATCTGGCGGTCTTTCCCAAGCATCTGATGCTCTCCGTCACCTCGGCGGACGGGCGGGACCGCCGTACTTCGGTGGGCTCCATCAAGGCCGGTGCGCCGGACTTCCAGAAGGTGGCGGGCCTCAACGCTCTGGGCTGGCGCATTGTGGACGAGCGTCTGAGTCTGGAGGAAGCGCGGCAAAGTCTCGACGCCATCCTGAGCGGGCCGCGCTATCATCCGGCTTTGGTGCGCATTCTGGTTGCCTGCGCCAATGCCGCCTTCTGCCGTTTGTTTGAAGGCGACGCCACGGCCATGGGCCTGGTCTTCATCGCCACCCTGGCGGGTTTTTATCTGCGCCAGCTTCTGGTGCGCTGGCGCGTGGACGGCAAGATCGTCTTCTTTCTCTGCGCCTTCGCCGCCTCCCTGCTGGCCGCGCCGGGCGTGCTGTTCCATTGGGGCACGACGCCGCAGACCGCTCTGGCGGCCAGCGTGCTGTTTTTGATCCCGGGCATTCCCCTGATCAACGCCATGCTGGACATCATGGATGGGCATGCGCTGATGGGCTTTGCCCGGGCCGTGCAGGCCAGTATTCTGATTGCCTGCATCGCTCTGGGGCTGGCCCTGACCATGGCCCTGCTGGGGGTGAGTTCGTTGTGACCCCTCTGCTGACAATGCTGGCGGACGGCTTTTTCGCGGCCGTGGCGGCCATGGGGTTCGCCGTCATTTCCAACCCGCCCAAGAAGGTCGTGCTTGTGGCCGGAGCACTGGCCGCCGTGGGGCATATGGGCCGTTTCGCGCTGATGCGGGAAGGCGTGGGCATCGCCAGCGCCTCACTCTGCGCGGCCCTGCTGATCTCGCTGTGCAGCATGCCGTGTACCCGGCGCTGGCACATTCCGGCGGAGATGTTCGCCTTTCCCGCGCTCCTGCCCATGATTCCGGGCATGTTCGCCTATAAGGCCATCCTGGCCACCATGCAGTTTCTGGGCACAGCGGACATGCCCCTGCGCCAGGAACTGTTGGTAAGCATCGTCTACAACAGCCTGACCACCTTCTTCATCATGTGCGCCCTGGTTATCGGGGCCGTGCTGCCGCTCTTTCTGTTTCACCGGGAATCGCCCCTGGTCCGGGGCCTGCGGGGAATCCGCCGTTACGGAAAGCCGAACCGGCGTGCTGGGGATTGAGGGGAAACGGCAGGGGGATAAAAACGGATCGGCCTTGAAACACCATGTGTTCCAAGGCCGCATGCAGCCGTAAGATGCCTCGACTACTCCAACACCACGTTCCCTTGCCGGCGTCGGCAAACAACACTCCGGAGTGTTGATCACAGCCCCTAATCGGGCAGGATCTCATACTCTTCCAGCTTATCCCACACGGCGCTGATCACCAGTGCCATGGCAGCGGCCAGACGGGCCTGGGCGCGAGCATCCGCGACCGGTTCGGCCGCAACGCCGGGCGCTGCCCCTTCGGCCAGGCGGCGGCAGAAGAGATCCGGGCAACCGGCCTGCTCGCCGTGCCCCAGCAGAGCCATATAGGCGGCAAAAGGGCCGTCCACAAAGTCGGCCTGAGCGAGAGTTCCCGCTGTTGCGGCATTGTTGCTTTCGGCGGGCGCGTCCGTTTCAGCCGCGCGCAGCAGATTGCCGGTTTCCCGCAGATAACCCGCCAGAACGCTGTTGGGTGCGTGCTGCATGAGTCCGGCCGTGACCACGGCGTGGACAAAAGCCAGCCATTCGGCGCGGAGCCGGGCCTGTTCCGGCCCGTGCGCATACGCGGAAGGCAGCCCGGCATTTTCAGCCAAGCGCAGGATGTCGGCGGTTTTGCTGTTGAGCTGAAAGAGGATGCAGGCCGCTTCAATGCCTTGGGCCGCGCTGAGTTGCTTTTTGGACATTAGACCTCCGTGCGGCCCCGTTCTCCGTTTTTTCGCGCTTCCCGGTAGGCCGCGTAACCGGAGGCCCGCAGGCGGCAGGCAGGGCAGACCCCGCAGCCGTAGCCCCAGTCATAACGCCGGCCGCGCTCGCCCGCGTAACAGGTGTGGCTTTCTTCCAGAATCAGGTCCACCAGAGCCGTCCCCCCCAGAGACTCGGCCAACTCCCAGGCTCCGCGCTTGCTCAGCCACATCAGCGGCGTGTGCAGGACGAAGCGGCTGTCCATACCGCAATTGAGCGCCACCTGCATGGCCTTGATGCTGTCATCGCGGCAATCGGGATAACCGGAAGAATCGCTCTGACAGACGCCCAGGATCAGATGGCAGATATTCTTGGCATAGGCCCAGACAGCGGCGTGCAGGATGAACAGCAGATTGCGGCCCGGCACGAACGTGGTGGGCAGGCCGCCCGGACCGTCGGCGGCGATGGGGGCCTCGGAGGTCAGGGCCGTGTCGGCCAGCTGGCGGAAAATATCCACATTCAACAGGGTATCCGGTCCCAGACGGGAGGCCCAGAGCGGATCAAGATCCGCCAGAGCCGCACGCAGACGCTGACGGCAGGCCAGTTCCACGTTGTGCCGCTGGCCGTAGTCAAAGCCCAGGGTCTGGACACGCTCAAAGCGGCTCAGAGCCCAGGCTAGGCAGGTGGCGGAATCCTGACCGCCGGAAAAGATGACCAGGGCCTGTTCCTGTTGCAGGGGAGAGGGGGAAACGGTGCTCATGGCTGGGTGGGCCAGAATTGGCAGACCCTGGCCGGGGCGTAACCCGCCAGAAAGGCGTCCATCAGGGTGCCGAAATAGACCCGGTTGCGGGGTTTGATGTGCTGGGCCTCCGGGCAGTCCGCCGGAAAAAAACGCAGGGAATTGCGGTTGCCCGTGTAGTTCTGGTGCGCCAGGGGCAGGGAGAGCAGATGGGCCCAGAGGCCGCGCCGCGCATTGATGGCCTGTTCCTGCAGGCCGCGCAGGCGTTCCTGCAACTGCGGGCTCTGATCCTGATGCGGATAGTAAAAGGCCGCGCCCCGTTCGAGCATCAGATCGCTCAGGGACCGGCCGTCCTCCAGCCGCACGTCGGCCACGATGCGGCCGTGGCGGTCTTTGCTTTTGACTCCGGCGGCGAACAGACGGACTTTCTGACCTTTGGCCAGAGCGTCCAGTTCCTGCCGGGCTTCACGGGCGTAAAACTGGGGCTTCCTGTTGTCCCGCCCCAGCTCCGGCGTGTCGATGCCCGCCAGACGTACCACGCGCCGGTCCGTAAGTTTGAGAGTGTCACCGTCGAAGCAGCGGGCCACCACGCCTTCCGGCTGGGGCAGGGCGTCTTCCTCCGCCCGCGCCGCCGACGGCAGAAGCAGGCAGCAGAGCAAGAGAAGCAGAACGGCTTTCTCCGCATGGCGGGGCCATTTGCTGTTGCTGAAATTCGCTGTACTCGCAGCCATTTTACTTTCCTGTGCCGTCTTAGCAAATAAATGGCATTTGAGAAATTTTTGCCGCTGGCACGGCAGGCAAGCGGCCCGACGCGGGCGCTAGCCGTTGCCGAGTTCACGAGGCTTACGGATGGCGACAGCAACGAACCACACATAGTTGCAGTAACCAGTTGCTGTCTTTGCCCGTAGCTTCCTTTGCCGCAACGGCCAAAGCAGTTGTCTGCGTAACCAAGCCGGGCCGCGCCGCCTAACACAGCCAGCGGCAAAAAGAATCAAATGCCATCAGTTTTCGTAGTAGGAGCGCAAAGGCTGACTCCGCACCGGATGCCGCAGCTTGCGCAAAGCCTTGGCCTCGATCTGGCGGATGCGTTCGCGCGTCACGTTGAAGAGCTTGCCCACTTCCTCAAGGGTGTGGTCGCTCTTTTCCGCAATACCGAAACGCTTGCGCAGCACCTGCTCCTCGCGCGGGGTCAGATCCGCCAGCACGGCGGCCAGCTGCTCGGAGAGCTTGGTGTTGATGACTTCCTCGGCCGGAGCCACGGCCTTCTTGTCCTCAATGAAATCGCCCAGGCTGGAATCTTCCTCGTCGCCGATGGGCGTCTCCAGAGAGATGGGCTCCTTGGCTATCTTGAGCACTTTCTTGACCTTTTCCACCGGATATTCCATGCGCTCGGCGATTTCCTCGGGCGTGGGGTCGCGCCCCAGTTCCTGCACCAGATAGCGCGAGGTGCGGATCAGCTTGTTGATGGTTTCGATCATGTGCACCGGAATGCGGATGGTCCGGGCTTGGTCCGCGATGGCCCGGGTGATGGCCTGGCGGATCCACCAGGTGGCGTAGGTGGAAAACTTGTAGCCGCGCTGGTACTCGAATTTGTCCACGGCCTTCATCAGGCCGATGTTGCCCTCCTGGATCAGATCCAGGAACTGCAGGCCGCGATTGGTGTATTTTTTGGCAATGGAAACCACCAGACGCAGGTTGGAGCGGATCAGCTCCTGCTTGGCGCGCATGGCCGCGGTATTGCCGCGCTTGATGCGCCAGAGCACTTCTTCCAGGTCGCCCACATTGTGGCAGCATTTTTCCTGAAGGCGCTTGAGGATTTCAATCTTGCCGATGATCATTTCCTTGAAGGAAAAGAGCTCGTCAACGCTGAGCTTGAGGTCGCGCGCCGCCTCTGTGGGATTGACCTCGCGCTTTTCCAGGCCGTCGAACATGGTCTGGATTTCCACCTGGGTGCGGCCCGTGGAGAGGATGTAGGCCGAAAGATCGCGCTGGCAGTTGTGCATCTGGCGCACATAGTCTTCCACCGTCTCGATGATCCGGTCGATGAGGGTCTTTTCCAGCTTGATGTCGCGCAGGCGGGTGACGATCTCTTCCTTGAAGCTGATGATTTCCTTCTGGGTGGCCGTGACCCGGCGTTCCAGGGTGCAACAGTCGTCCAGCTTCTTGTAGATCTTGCGTTTTTTCTTGAAGACCTGCTTGATTTCGTCCAGGAGGAGGATGACCCGCGAGCGTTGGTTCATCTCGTCTTCGCTGGGGTCGTCTTCTTCAATGGTTTTGACCACGTCCTTGAGCTTGACGCGGTTCTGGCGCAGATCCTCGCCCACGTTGATGAGTTCTTCCACGGCCACGGGCACTTCCACCAGGGCGTAGAGCACGTCCTGTTCGCCCATTTCGATTTTTTTGGCGATGACCACTTCGCCGTCGCGATCCAGCAGGGGCACGGCGCCCATTTCGCGCAGATACATGCGCACGGGATCGGTGCTGCGGGAGGAGTAGTCGGCTGATTCCTCGTCTTCGGTCAGGTCCAGCGTGTCTTCACTCACGTCGTCGTCGGTTTCGGCGGCGGTGGCGGAAATTTTTTTGCCGTCCTTTTCGGAATCCACAATGACGATTTCCAGCTGTTCGAAAATGCCGATAATCTCTTCAAACTGCTCGGGCGTGCTCATTTCCACGGGCAGAGCCTTGTTGACCTCTTCAAAGGTCAGAAAGCCCGTGCCTTTGCCCTTGGCGATAAGAGATTGTATTTGCTGGATATCTTTAAGATTACTCATGCCCTTTCTCCAAGGTTTCCTGCAGTGCGCGAAGATAATCCAAATCAGCCGCAAAGTCACCTGTGCCGGTATTCTCGCGTAACGCTGCGGAAACAGACGATTTTTGCGCCGAGGCGTAATAGGCGTCCAGGTCGCGGCGCAGGAATTCCAGTTCCTTGTCGCCGTTGTCGCGGGGCGCGGCTTCAGCCCCCCGGCAGAGGGTCCAGAAGTTTTTTTCGCGTTGGTCCAGATGATAGGGGCTTTCTTCCCCCAATTCCTCAATCTTGTCCCAGAGCCGCCGGGCAACGGCCGACTGAAGGGTCAGATCCGCGCCGAGGGCGCGCAGGTCGTCGAGCCGTTCGGGATAGCGCACCGCGTACATCATAATCTGGCGGTCGCGCATGTTCTGCCGGGCGAGGCTGGGTTTGGCCGTTTGCGCCGGGGCGCGGCCCCGGCCGTCCTGTTTCTGGCTATGCCAGGCGGCCAGGCCCTGGCGCAGCTCGTTTTCCGAAAGCTGCAAATGCCCGGCCAGCCGCGAGACATACGGGCTGACCAGTTCAGGCAATTCCACCTGGCGCAGGAAGTTGCGCGCCCATTCCACGGTTTCGCGCGGGGCCAGGGCCTTGAGCACGTCCACGCAGAAGCGCAGCCCGTCCGGCGCCTTGGCCTGCAATTCCTCAAAAGCCTCGGGCCCGGCGGTGCGCAGCAGGCTGTCGATGTCCTCGCCTTCGGGCATCAGCACCACGTTGCAGGCCAGGCCGCGCGTGAGCAGCATTTCGCAGGAGCGCAGGGCGGCCTTGCGCCCGGCCCGGTCTCCGTCGAAGAGCAACACCATTTGGGAGGCGAAGCCCGAAAGCCGCTTGATCTGCTCCGGCGTCAGCGCGGTGCCCAGCACGCCCACGGCGTTGTCGTAACCGAACTGGTGCAGGGTGAGCACGTCCATGTAGCCTTCGGTGAGCAGGGCGCGCCCCTTGGTGGTGATGCCGCGCCGGGCCTGGGCCAAGCCGTAGAGATGCTCGCCCTTTTTATAGATGGGCGTGTCCGAGCTGTTGATGTACTTGGCCTCGTCCTCTCCGGCGATGATCCGTCCGCCGAAGGCGATGATCTGGTTGGAAAGACTCTTGATGGGAAAGATCAGCCGCCCCCGGAAGCGGTCATAGGCCCGGCCGTTGCCGGACTGGCCCAGCAGGCCCGCCTCCACAGCCAGACGGGCGTCAAAGCCCGCGCGGCGCAGGGCGTCGGCCAGGGACTGCCATTCGCGCCGGGCCCACCCCAGGCCGAAACGCTGCACGATGTCCTCGCTCAGGCCGCGCTTTTCGATATACTCGCGGCATTCGGCGGCTTCCGGGCTTTGCAGAGCAGCGCTGAAATGCCCGGCGGCCAGCTCATACATGCGCAGCATCTGCTGGCGGCCCGAGCGGCGCTCCCGCTCCTCGCCCTGGCTGCGGGCGTTGCTCCGGCCGCGTTCAATGGTGATCCCGGCCTCGGCGGCCAGCTGCTCCAGACATTCCTTGAAATCCAGGCCGTTGATCCGGCCGTAGAAATCAAAAATGTCCCCGGAGGCGTGGCAGCCGAAGCAGTAGAACATGCCCTGTTCCTCATTGACGGAAAAGGAGGGTTTGGTTTCCTGGTGGAAGGGGCAGGGGGCCACCCAGCGCGGGCCGTTGCGTTTGAGCTCCACAAAGCGGCGCACAATGTCCACGATGTTCAGGCGCTCCTTGATGGCGCGGATGGCGTCTTTGGATTGCATGCAGCCCTGTGCTCCGGTCTAGCGTTGCGGGGGAATGCCGTCAACGCAGCAATGGAAAACGGAAAAGGCACCCACGTGGGGCGCTTGCCGAGTACTGCCGCTTACACTGAGAATTTTTGGCTTTCCGGCAAGGAAAACGCGTTGTTTGTGATGGAAGAGCGCCCTTCCCGTAGCATGCCCGACCGGGGCAAAAAGCGCGTTTGCTTCGGCCGTCGGCGGCGTTGCCGCCTTGCCTTTGCCTCTGCCGCAATGCGGCCTGCAGAGAAGGACAGCGGCGCTACGGATAAAGGCAACCTCGACGACGCGATCGGCAGTCAAAAAGGTTCATGTAACGACAGTGGTTAACGAAATGTGACGATAGTCATGCCGTCCCCGCCCCTGTCCTCCGGGGCCAGTACAAACCGATCCACAGCCGGAAAGCCGCGCAGAAATTCGTGAACTTCGCGGCGCAACGCGCCCGTGCCGCGTCCGTGCACGATTTCCACCTCGGAAAAACCGGCCAGCAGGGCCTTGTCCAGAAAACGCTCCACTTCGGCCAGAGCCTGGTCCGCGCGCATGCCGCGCAAATCCAGACTCAGGGAGGCGCTTTCGTCGGTCCCGCGCTTCACCGCACTGCGCGGCGCTGCCTGGGGGGCTTGGCCGCCGCTTTCGCGAAGATCCTTCATCTCGGCCCAGAGATTCACGCCGTTCATGTCCAGGCGCACTCGGCCCCGGCGTTCATCCACGTCCGTGATCACGCCACGCTTGTTGAACACACTGTGCAGCACGTTCTGACCCGGCGTGAAATGCTGCGGTTTGGGCAGCACGGACTGCGTCTCCGGCTCCACAGCCGGGGCCAGGGAGGCGCGCAGGCGGGACATTTCCTTCAGGGCCTGCTTGGACGTGGCCCGTCCTTCCTTCCAGGCCCGCATCAGTTCGGCGGCCTTGCCGCGCACTTCCTCGTGCAGGCGGACACGTTCCTTTTCCAGGCGCTCGCGGCTTTGCTGCACGGCATGGCGGGCTTTTTCCTGCTCCGCCCGCAAGACGAGCAGTTCTTCCTCGCGCCGGGCGGCCAGATCGTTGAGCCGCCCCAGCAGGGCCGTGGCGTCCTGGCCATCCTGCAGCAAATAGTGTTCGGCCCGGTGCACAATGGTTTCGGGCAGGCCGTGCTCCCGCGCCACATCCAGAGCCTGGCTGGCCCCTACCTGGCCGTAGGCCAGCTTGAACAGCGGTTTTTTTGTGGCCGGATCAAACAACATGGACGCCGCCCTGGCTCCCTCGCGGGTCAGGGCGTAGGACTTGAGCGCCGGAAAATGCGTGGCTGCCAGTACAAAGGTATGTTTGTCCAGCAATTCGTCAAGGACCGCCTGGGCTAATGCCGCGCCCTGGGCCGGGTCCGTGCCCGCGCCGAATTCGTCCAGCAGCACGAGACCGTGCTGGTCCAGATGTTTCCAGGCCTTGGCCAGATGGTCTATCTGGGCCGTGAAGGTGGAAACATTGTCATCCAGGCTCTGCTCGTCGCCGATGAAGGCGTCCATGCGGTTGAACCAGGGCAGATGCGACCCCTTGCCCGCGGGCACGGGCAGGCCGCTGAGGGTCATGGCCACCACGAGCCCCAGGGTTTTCAGGCAGACTGTCTTGCCGCCCGCGTTGCCGCCGGTGATAACCAGGGCCCGTTCGCCGGGGCGCAGCAGAATGTCCAGGGGCCGGACCGGCGCGGCGGCGGTCTTGTCCGCGCCCGTGTTTTTGCTCCGGGCCAGAGCCAGCAGGGGATGGCGGGCCTCCAGCAGACTGATGCCTTCCTCCACCGGCGAGAGGCTGATGCAGCGGCCGTCATACAGATCGGCTAGGCGGCGCATGGCCTGCAACACGTCCAGCCGGGCCAGCAGGTCCAGGGCGGCCCAGGCGCCGGGCAGTTCGGCGGCCAGCAGGTCGCGCAGATAGGCCAGTACCTTCTGCTCCTCCTCGCGCTCCTCATGCTTGAGTTCCTGGAGACGGTTGTTGATCTCCACCAGAAACATGGGCTCGAAATAGCAGGTTTCGCCGGTCTGGGACCAGTCGTGGATGATGCCCTGCATGCGGCCCTTGAAATTGGCCTTGAGCGGCAGCACATAGCGGTCCGAGGACAGGGTCATGAACTCGTCCTGCAGATAGGGCAGCATATTGTACTGCAGGGCGAAATCCTTGACCTTGCGCATGCAGCTCTGGTGCAGGCGGCGCAGTTCGCCGCGCAGACGATAGAGTTCCGGCGAGCTTTCGTCCCTGATCAGGCCGTCGTCGGAAATACAGCGGCTCAACGCCGCCGTGAGCTGCACGGGCATGGGCGCGGCCTGGGCCAGCTCCAGCAGATGCGGCCAGTGGCGCGGGGCCTCGGGCGTATTGATGGCGGCCTGCGCGCTCTGGGCCAGGCGCAGCACTTCGCGCAGAGCCCAGAAGGCGTCGGCGTCGGG
>ERZ857998.3666-NODE-3666-length-12193-cov-2.859120_pt1 | contig 12193 bp, 13 predicted proteins | sample MGYA00519954_ERZ857998 | MGnify/ENA primary metagenome ERZ857998 (study PRJEB31778, sample SAMEA3449424) | human gut metagenome | biome: human gut; feature: human-associated habitat; material: faeces | place: United Kingdom | collected 2010/2012 ...
TTTTCCCGCGCGAAAGCGGCAATGCCGTCCAGATCCGTGGCGGCAATGCCGGTGCACACCGCGTCCTGCGCAATGCCGCCATTGCCGGGAAGCGCGTAAATGGTTTCCACCCGCTCATTTTCCCGCAGCTTTTTGATGATCGCGTGTTCTCGGCCGCCGCCGCCCACAACGAGTATGTTCATGCCCTTTTCTCCTCCTGCTTTAGTGATGGAACAGGCGAACGCCCGTGAACGCCATGGCGATGCCGTATTTGTCGCACGCGGCGATTACGTTGTCATCGCGAATGGAACCGCCCGGCTGCGCGATATAGGCCACGCCGCTCTTGTGCGCGCGCTCCACGTTATCGCCAAAGGGGAAGAACGCATCGCTGCCCAGCGCCACATTCTTCAGTCCCTTGAGCCATTCGCGCTTTTCCTGTGCGGTGAGCGGCTCAGGCCGCACCGCGAAATACTGCTGCCACACATCGTCGCCCAGCACGTCTTCCCACTCCTCGGAAATGTAGACGTCGATGGTGTTATCGCGGTCAGGCCGGCCCATACCCTCGCGGAACTTGAGCGCCATGACCTTGGGATGCTGCCGCAGATACCAGCGATCGGCCTTATCGCCCGCCAGGCGCGTGCAGTGGATGCGCGACTGCTGGCCCGCGCCCACGCCGATGGTCTGGCCGCCCAGCGCATAGCACACGGAATTCGATTGCGTGTATTTGAGCGCAATCAGCGCGATCAGCAAATCGCGCATGGCGCTGTCGGGAATCTCTTTGTTGGCCGTGGGCCGGTTTTCCAGCATGGAGGCTTGCAACTGGATGTCGTTGTGCCCCTGCTCGAAGGTGACGCCATAGCACATCTTGCGCTCCAGCGCAGCGGGCCGGTAAGCGGGATCGATCTCCACCACGTTGTAAGCGCCCTTGCGCTTGTTTTTGAGGATTTCCAGCGCTTCCGGTTCGTAGCCGGGCGCGATGATCCCATCCGATACCTCGCGGGCGATCAGCTTGGCCGTGGGCACATCGCAGGGGTCGCTCAGGGCGATGTAATCGCCGAAGGAGGACATGCGGTCCGCGCCGCGCGCGCGCGCATACGCGCAGGCGAGCGGAGAAAGCGCGTCGCCCTTTGGCACAAAATAGATCTTGCGCAGCGTTTCATCCAGTTCCACGCCGACCGCCGCGCCCGCGGGGCTCACGTGCTTGAACGAGGCGGCGGCGGGCAGGCCCGTGGCCGCTTTCAGCTCGCTCACGAGCTGGTAGCCGTTGAGCGCGTCCAGAAAATTGATATACCCCGGCCGGCCCGAAAGCACCTTCACCGGCAATTCGCCCTCTTCCATAAAGATGCGGGCAGGCTTCTGGTTGGGATTGCAGCCGTATTTCAGCGCGAGTTCCTTCATCGGGCCGCGGCCTCCTTTCGCTTGTTGAAGATGCGAGTTTCCCCGCCCACGCGCACGAACAGCGCGACCTTATTGTCCGCGTCGAGCGCGTCCCAGATGCCCTGACCGATTTCTTCCGCGCCGTCAGCGAGCGAAACGGATTCCGGCTCGCCCACGAACGACGGGATGGGATTGCCGTCACCCTGGTAGGTGTGCAGGTAATGGCCCACGCTCCAAACCGGCGCGTACTCAAAGAAGAAGCGCTGGCAGGTTTCGCCTTCCCGCTTGAGGATGCTCATTTTGTGCGCGCCATTGCCCTTCATCAGGCAGCTGATGCGGGGCGTGTAGTTGGGCGCGTCCGGCTCGTATTCGCGGGTGCGCAGCGCGTCCTCAAACGTGCCACCCGTGGCCAGGAAATCGTAAATCGTGTCCGTCTGGTCGCCGTTGGTGACGATGGTGCGGTCGCCAAACGTGCGCACGGCGGAATAAATGATCAGCGAGGGATCGACCACCGCCGAAGGATCCGCCGCCTGCGTGCGCAGGCCCTCGCCCTCAGCCACGAAAACGCGGTTGCGGCTGTTCTCGCTGCGCCCCATGATGAAATAGACGAGCACCTTCTCGCCCCGCTCATTCATGCCGGCCACGATGCCACGGCCAGGATAGCTGACCGCGCCCACGGCCTGAAATACCGTATTCATAGCGTCTCTTCCTCCTCTGCCCACTGGCAAACCATGTCCACGGCGGCGGGAAGCAGCTTCCACTCCGCCTCTTCCATTACACGCTTTTGCAGGGTTTCCGGCGTGTCCCCCGGCAGAACGTCCACCGCCTTTTGCAACAAGATCGGCCCCTCGTCCACGCCGAGATTCACCAGGTGCGCCGTCGCGCCCGTGACCTTCACGCCGCGCGCAAGCGCGGCCTCGTGCACGCGCAGGCCATAATAACCCTTGCCGCAAAACGAGGGGATCAGCGCCGGATGGATGTTTACAATCCGGTTTTCATAAGCGGAAACGGTCTTTTCGCCCAAAATGCCCAGATAGCCCGCCAGCGCCACCACCCGAATGCCGCGCGCGCGCAGCATTTCCAGCAGCCTTTCATCCCGGCGCGCGGGATCCGGCTCCATGGCGTTCGAAAGCACGGCGGTTTCCACGCCGCGCGCGCGGGCGCGTTCCAGCGCATATGCCGCCTTGCGGTTGGAGAGCACAAAGGCGATTTCTCCATTTTGCAAATTTGCATCGAACAGGGCCTGCAGATTCGTGCCGCCGCCGGAAACGAGCACCGCGACCTTTACTCGCATAGCTCAATGCCTCCGTCGCCCTTGACCAGTTCGCCCAGCACATAGGCGTCCTTCACGATGGAAAGGGCGGTATCCGCATCTTCCTTATCCACGATCAGGCACATGCCCACGCCCATATTGAACGTATTGAACATATCGCGCTCGGGCACGTTCCCCGCCTTCTGAATCACATCGAAAATGGGCGGCGTGCGCACGGCCTTCTTTTCAATGCGCGCGCTCAGCCCGGAAGGCAGGCAGCGCGGCACATTCTCATAAAAACCGCCGCCCGTGATGTGCGAAGCGCCCTTTACTTCGATCCGCTCCGCCAGCGCGAGCACGGGTTTTACATAGATCTTCGTAGGCACGAGCAGCGCCTCACCCAGCGTGGCGCCCAGTTCTTCCACATACAGGGAGCGGTCGGGCAGCACCTTGCGCACCAGCGAAAAGCCATTGGAATGCACGCCGGAGGACGGGAGCGCGAGCACCACGTCGCCCGCGCGCATGTGCATACGGTTGAACAAGCGCGATTTGTCCACCGCGCCCACCACAAAGCCCGCCAGGTCATACTCATCCTCGGGATAAAAGCCTGGCATCTCGGCGGTTTCCCCGCCGATCAGCGCGCAGCCCGCCTGCACGCAGCCCTCAGCCACGCCGGAAACGATGGCGGCGATCCGCTCGGGCACGTTTTTGCCGCAGGCGATATAATCCAGGAAAAACAGCGGCTTCGCACCGCAGCAAACCACGTCGTTCGCGCACATGGCCACGCAGTCGATGCCAACGGTATCGTGCTTATCCAGTTCGAAAGCGATCTTCAGCTTGGTGCCCACACCGTCCGTGCCGCTCACGAGCACGGGGCGGGTCATGCCGGTGAGATCCAACTCAAACAGGCCGCCAAAACCGCCCAAGCCTTCCAGTACGCCAGGCGTCATGGTGCGCGCGACGTGCTGCTTCATCAGTTCCACGGCGCGGTAACCGGCCGTGATGTCCACGCCCGCGGCGCGGTAGCTTTCGCTGTGGCTCTTCATTCCCCATCCTCCTCCAGTTGGGTTTCGAAGCGGAACTTGCCGGGATTGCACGGCGGCTCGCAGGGGTATTTGCCATCAAAGCAGGCGGTGCAGAAGCCGCAGGTATTGTCGCACAGCTTCACCACGTTCTCGCAGCTCAGATAGCCCAGCGAATCCACGCCGATGATCTTGGCGATCTCTTCCACGGTGTGGTTGTTGGCGATAAGCTTGTCCGCGCTATCGATATCCGTGCCGAAATAGCAGGGGTACTTAAAGGGCGGGGCGGAAACGCGCATGTGCACTTCCGTAGCGCCTGCCTTGCGCAGAAGCTTCACGATGGGGCCGCTGGTGGTGCCGCGCACGATGGAATCGTCGATGAGCACCACGCGCTTGCCCTTCACCGTGGACGCCACGGGATTGAGCTTGATGCGCACGAGGTTTTCGCGATCCGCCTGTGAAGGCTGAATGAACGTACGGCCGATATACTTGTTTTTGATAAAGCCCAGGCCATAGGGAATGCCACTCTGGCGCGCATAGCCGATGGCCGCGTCGATGCCCGAATCCGGCACGCCGATGACCACATCCGCCTGCACGGGATGCTCCAGCGCCAAAAACGCGCCCGCGCGCTGCCGCGCCACGTGCACCGAGGAACCGTCGATCACGGAATCCGGCCGCGCGAAGTAGATGTATTCGAAAATGCAGGACGTCTTGGGCGCCTTCCCACAATGCTCGCGCAGGGAACGCACGCCATTTTTATCCGCCACCACGATTTCGCCCGGCTCGATATCGCGCTCGAACGAAGCGCCAATGCTGTCCAGCGCGCAGCTTTCGCTGGCAAACACCACGGAGCCATCCGGCAATTTACCCATGCACAGGGGGCGGAAACCGCGCGGATCCCGTACGGCGATCAGCTTGCTGGGCGAAAGGATTACCAGCGAATACGCGCCTTCCAGTTGGTTCATCGCGCGGGAAACGGCTTCCTCAATGCTATCGCACTTGAGGCGCTCGCGGGTGATGAGATAGGAAATGACCTCGGTATCGCTGGTGGTGTGGAAAATGGAGCCTTCCAATTCCAACTTTTCGCGCAGATTCACCGCGTTGGAAAGCGCACCGTTGTGCGCCAGCGCCAGCGCGCCTTTGATGTGGTTGACCACCATGGGCTGCGCGTTCAGCCGCGGATTCATGCCCATCGTGCCATAGCGCACATGGCCGATCGCCATGCGGCCCATGCCAATCTCATTGAGCCGGTCGCTGTTGAAAACATCGTTCACCAGGCCCAGTTCCTTGTAGCAATGGATCACGCCGCGGTCGTTCACCGCGATGCCGCAGCTTTCCTGGCCGCGATGTTGCAGCGCGTACAGCGCGTAATAGCAATCGGAAGCGACATTGCTCCGTTCGCGGCGGTAAATGCCAAATACGCCGCATTCCTCGTGTACTTTATCAAACATGCAGTTTCTCCTTATTCGCCCAGCAACCGGCGGAGGATCTCGTGATACGCGTCTTCCACGCCGCCCAGATCGCGGCGGAAGCGGTCCTTATCCAGCTTTTCGCCCGTCTTTGTATCCCAGAAGCGGCAGGTGTCCGGCGAAATTTCGTCCGCCAGCACGATGGTGCCATCGGCCGTCTTGCCGAACTCGAGCTTGAAATCGATCAGTTCAATGCCCAGATCGTGCAGGTACTCGGTGAGGATATCGTTGATCTTCAGCGCGTATTCGCGGATAAGGGCGATCTCCTCTTCCGTGGCAAAACCCATGGCCAGAATGTGCGAATCGTTGATCATGGGATCGCCCAGTTCGTCGTTCTTATAGCAGAATTCCAGCACCGTGCTCTTCAGCTTCGTGCCCTCGGGCAAGCCCAGGCGCTTGGCGAGCGAACCGGCGGCGATGTTGCGCACGATCACTTCCAGGGGCACGATGGTCACTTTCTTCACCAGCGTTTCCCGGGGGGAAAGCTCCTTCACGTAGTGCGTGGGAATGCCCTTGGTTTCCAGCATGCGCATCAGGTGATTGGTCACGCGGTTGTTGATCTCGCCTTTGCCGGCGATGGTGCCCTTTTTGAGGCCGTTGAAAGCGGTCGCGTCGTCCTTATAATCCACAATGTACAAATTTTCATCCGTCGTGGCGAATACTTTTTTGGCCTTGCCCTCATACAGCTGCTGCGTTTTTTCCATGGTAATCACAATCCCCTTTCCCTATTCAAACTGCGCGCGCACCGCGCGATCCTTTTCGGCGATCTTTTGCTTCATTTCCTCGCGCATGCGGGCAAGTTCCTCCGCCAGGCGCGCATCGCCCAGCGACAAAATCTGCGCGCACAATAGCGCCGCGTTCTGCGCGCCATCGATGGCCACGGTCGCCACCGGCATGCCGGACGGCATCTGCACCGTGGAAAGGAGCGCGTCCAAACCATCGAGCGTGGACGATTTCACCGGGATGCCCACCACCGGCAGCGTGGTATTCGCGGCCATCGCGCCCGCCAAATGCGCCGCCTTGCCCGCCGCCGCTACAATGACGCCAAACCCGTTTGCGCGCGCAGTTTTGGCAAATTCCGCCGCGATTTCCGGCGTGCGATGCGCGGAAATCACGCGAACTTCAAAGGGAATGCCCAGCTTTTCCAGCGTTTCCGCCGCCGGGCGAACCACCGGCAAATCGCTGTCGCTGCCCATCACAATGGCAACTTTCAACATTGCAAAGCGCCTCCGTACCTCATGAAATCAGGAACCACTGCTATTATAGCGCGAAAGTCGAACATTTCGCAAGGCATTTTGTGTGATTATTCGGAATTTAATCTGCGATTGACAGTTGTGTACCGCCGCCACCCAGCCGCTTATTCGTATAAAAACCATTCCCGCGCCTGCTCGCCAAACGCCTTTACCCGCGGCGCATGCGCGGCGATCAACTCGCGCGCGCTCATCCCCCGGCGAAAAGCGTCCGTACCCAGCAAATGATCGATGTGCCATCCGCCGCCCTCCGCCGGAGGGAGCCAGGCGAATCCCGCCTGGCGACGCGCTTGGTCGAGAAGGTACAGCCCTGTCGCGAAAGGCTGGTAAACGCGCGCATCCGTGACGTGCAACATCAACGCGTTCACATTTTGCCCGGCGAATTTGGAGAAGGTGGGCACAAACGCGGCCCGCCGGAACAACACGCCTGGAAGCTGGAGCGCGCGCATCGCGGCCGCCAATTCCTTGGTATCCAGCCAAGGCGCGCCGATCCATTGAAACGGCGTGGCCGTTCCGCGCCCTTCCGAAAGGTTTGTGCCCTCGAAAACGCAGGTGCCAATATAGCTCAGCGCGCTTTCTAGCGTGGGAATATTCGGCGAAGGCGGCACGAACACCAGCCCTGTATCCGAATACAGCATGTTTCGCGCGTAGCCTTCCATGGGGCAAACGAAAAGATCGAGATCAAGCTGCAAATGCGCGCGGACGAAGCGGGCGTATTCGCCCACCGTAAGCCCATAGCGCGTGGGCATAGCGTATTCGCCTACGAAGGAATGGAACGCTTCGTCCAGCAACGTCCCCTCCATCGCGCCACCCAGCGGATTGGGCCGGTCGAGCACCACGACGGTTTTGCCCGCCCTAGCGCAATCCTGCATCGCGTAAGAAAGCGTGTACAAATAGGTGTAAAACCGGGCGCCCACGTCCTGAATGTCGTAAACCAAAACGTCAAACGCGTCCAGCATTTGCTGGGTCATCCGTCGCGACGCGCCATACAGGCTGAAGACGGGAACGCCCGTTTCCGCATCCACTTCGCTTTCCACATGGCCGCCCGCCTGCACCGCGCCGCGAATGCCGTGTTCGCAGGCGAACAACGCGCGCAAATCGTATATTTCCGCCAAAATGTCCACCGTGGCCCGCAGCCGTCCATCCACACCCGTGGGCCCTGTGATCAGCCCCACGCGCCGCCCTCGCAGCAGCGTCTGCGCGCGCGCTAGCGTTTCCACGCCCAACACAACCCGCCTTGCCATCCACATCCGCCTCCCATTTTTTGTTTTCGCGCGGTTTTTCCCGTCAACAAACCCCGGAACTCCCCGCTTGCGCCTTCCCTTATGTGAAAATTCGCGAAGGAATTGTGATTTCCCTTCCAAACCGTCAAATATTGTGATATACTATAGCATGGTTCAGAAATCGCAAAGGCAAAGTGCGTATAGGGGGTTCCCATCGCGCCGTTCATGCAGCCGCAAACCATGGCGGCGCCAATCCATCCGCGCGCTTTAGAAAGTTGAGGTGTAAACATTATGATGCGTTCAAAGCGATTGATGGAGCGCCTTGCGGCACGCGGCATTTCAGCGGCACTCATTCACAAGCGCGTGAATATGCGCTACCTTAGCGGCTATACGGGCGAAGGTTGCCTGCTGGTGACGGATGAAGGGATGACGGTCTTCACCGATTTCCGCTATGTCGAGCAGGTTTCCCGCCAAGCGCCCGAAAGCCGGTGCGTGCGCACCCGCAACGGGCAAGAGCTGCATGCCCTGGTGCGCGAAGCGTTGGGCGGGCGCCAATCGCTGGCCATTGAGGATGATTTCCTTTCGCATAAGGAATATTGCTATTTCGCGGATAACCTGCCGGGCGTCGCGCTGCATTCCATGGAGCGCGAGGTAGAGCGCCTGCGGGAAATCAAGGAGGAAAGCGAAATCGCCTCCATCCAGCGCGCGGCCGCCATTGCGTGCGCGGCGTTCGATAAGCTGCTGGGCCTCATCCGCCCCGGCGTGACGGAAAAAGAACTGGCCACGGAGCTGGATTACCTGATGCTGCGGGGCGGCGCGGAGCGCACGGGCTTCGATACCATCGCCTGCGCGGGCGCCAATGGTTCCCTGCCGCACGCCATTCCTTCCGATTACAAAATCCGTGAAGGCGAACTGATCACGTTCGATTTTGGCGCGGTGGTGGATGGATATACCAGCGATATGACGCGCACAGTGGCGCTGGGCAAAATTTCCGATGAATTGCGCGCCATCTACGACACGGTGCTCACCGCGCAGCAAATGGCCCTGGAGGCCATCCGTCCTGGCGTGGTGTGCAACACGGTGGACAAAGTCGCGCGCGATTTCATCGACGCGCGCTATCCTGGCGCGTTCGGGCACGGGCTGGGCCACGGCGTGGGCCTGGAAGTGCATGAGAACCCGCGTTTCAACCAAAGCTGTGCAGACGTGCTCGTTCCGGGCCATGTGATCACCGTGGAACCGGGCGTGTACGTGCCTGGACTGGGCGGCTGCCGAATTGAGGATATGGCCATCATCACCAAGGATGGCTTTATCGACCCAATCACCGCGCCCAAGCATCTGATTACGCTATAAATTTGAGGGGGAATAAAACCAATGATCAGCGCAGGAGATTTTCGCAAGGGCATCACGCTCGAAATGGAAAATGGCATTTGGACCATCGTGGATTTCCAGCATGTAAAGCCCGGCAAAGGCGCGGCCTTTGTTCGCACCAAGATCAAGAACATCGTCACTGGCGCGGTGCTGGAGCGCACCTTCAACCCGACGGACAAATTCCCGCGCGCGCACATCGAAACCAAAGAGATGGAATATCTTTATAACGATGGCGAGCTGTACTATTTCATGGATCTGGAAACCTACGAGCAACTGCCTCTGAATAAGGAAGCCGTGGAGGACGCCATCCCCTACGTAAAGGAAAATACCAACGTGACCGTGCGCTTCTTCAAGGGCGCGGCCTTCTCGGTGGAGCCGCCGAACTTCGTAGTGTTGGAAGTGACGCAGACCGAGCCGGGCTTCAAGGGCGATACCGCTTCTTCGAACGTCACCAAAGCCGCCACGGTGGAAACTGGTCTCACGGTTCAGGTTCCGCTGTTCGTGGAAATTGGCGATAAGATTCGCATCGACACGCGCGTGGGCGAATACATGGAGCGCGCATAAGCTTTCAAAGGAGCAATCTATGTCCGATTTCACCCGCAAAATCCAGTATCTCAAAGGCCTGGCGGACGGCATGAACGCCACGGACGCCGCGGCGCAATGGGATTTCGTGCGCAAGCTGGTCGACGCTTTGGGCGTCGCGGCCGAATCCATCGACGATCTGTTTGAAATGAACAGCGAGCTGAACGACTATGTCGAAAGCATCGACGACGATCTCTATCGCCTGGAGAGCGATTTCGATGGCGAAATGGAAGACGGCGACGAGTATTACGAGATGGAGGATGGCGGCGAAACGGAAAAGGCGCAATTGCGGCCTTTCCCGGGAAGCGTCCATGCCGGGAGCAGCGATAAGAGCATCGTGCAATATTGCCCGCATTGCCTGCACGGCTACCGCGTATCCCTTGCCGATTTTCTGGAACAGGTAAAAGGGTATTGCCCCAATTGCGGAGAACCCATCAGCATCCCAAGCTGTGAAGATGCCGATGCCTTGCCCTTTTTGCGAAAAGAAGAGCCCCATGGAGATCTGGAATAGGCGGAAGCATGATTCCCGTGGCCAGGAAGCGGAAAATCCTTGGATTTTGCCGGATTCCTGGCCACTTTCATGCGCAAAAACGCCGCTTGCCGCACTCGCTGCGGCCGCCGCAATGCCAAGAAAGGAAAGAGCGATATGCGACTGTTTGTAGCGGTTCTCTTATCCGAACCCATGCGCCAGGCGCTTCTAGACACCATGGCGCAGATGCGCGCGCAGGGCGCGCGTGGAAACTTCACCCGAAAGGAAAATCTGCATGTAACCCTCGCCTTCCTGGGGGAAACCGACGCCCAGGGCTGTGTCCGCGCCAAGCGGGCTCTCGCCGCGTGCGCCGCGTCCTGCGCCCCGATTCCTCTACAATTGGGTCAGGCGGGCCGCTTTGGCGCGCTCTGGTGGGCGGGCTTGCAAAATAGCGCTCCGCTCCAGGCGTTGGCACAAAGCGCGCAAAACGCGCTGCGGGCCGAAGGCTTTGTCCTGGAAAACCGCTCTTTCGTGCCGCACATCACCCTTGCGCGCCAGGTGAGCGCGCCAACGCCCCTGCGCCTAGCCGTTCCCAGCGCTTCTTGTACCGCCGAGCGCGTATCCCTCATGCGTTCCGACCGCATAAATGGCGTGCTGCGCTACACGGAAATCTACGCTCCTTCGCTGAGCAAAGCGCTTTAAGCATTGCCATACGCGCGGCATTCCTCCAAAAAAGCTTTGATATTTTCCAGCGGGGTGCCCGCGACGATGCCATTGCCCGCCGCGTACAGAAAGCCGCCCGCTGGCGAATCGAACGTATCGCGCATGAGCCGCACTTCGCGGCGCACGGCCTCGGGCGAGGCGTTGATGAGCGTATCCTGCACGTCCATGCCCACAAGGAAGGCCACTTTCCCCTTCCACTGGCGGGCAGTTTCCTGCCAATCCATGGTATGCTTCTGAATGGGGTGCAGCACAGATAGGCCGCACTCGATGAGATCGCCGATAATATCCGCCACATTGCCACAGGTATGGAGCCACACATCTATATCGTGCGCCCGGGCAATACCCCAAATTTGCTGGTAGTACGGCTTGATGAACGCACGGAACATCGCCGGGCTCATCATCAGCGATTTCTGGCCGCCCAAATCGTCGCTGATCATGTATCCATCGGGCTGCACCTCCCGGATGGCGCGCAGCAAAAGCCGGTTTTCCGTTTCCGCCACCGCGCGGTGCAGCGCATGCACCTCTTCGGGAGAATCGTAGTAATCCAGCAGCAGGTTCTGCATGCCGCGAAAGCTCCAGATCCTTTCATACATGAGGGACCAATGGTGGATCAGCACGTATCTGCCCTGCGCATGCGCGGCGCGCGCTAGGCGCGCGGCTTCATCGAACAGGCCAGGCGCCTGCGTGTCCGGCAAATCCGCCAATAGCGCGGGCAGATCCGCCCAATCGGGCAGGAGCGCGTCCGCATCGCGCCCCACCTTGCGGCGGTTCTCGATGCGCGGAAGGCGCCAATAAAAGCCATCCGCGCGCGGCTCTATCGCCGGACACGGAAAAGGAACCACCACTACGTCTTCTTCATAGGAATCAAACTGCGCCAATTGGCTGCCATATTGCTCCGCCAACCCTTCTCCCCACCACTTTGTGAACGCCTGCGGCGGCCGCGGCGGATGGGCAAAGCGAATGGCGGCGCGTACTTCATCCCGCGATAGCATTTTTATCTCTTTCCTTTCCTTAACTTTCCGAACACCCACATTATAGCACGCCCGCGGGGAGTTGTAAAGCGCGGTGTTCCGTCATACGCACGTGCCATTTTTGTCTCATTAATGTAAATTTTCTTTTATGCATTGAAATTCGCCGAATTTTGTGATACCATCTCCATGCAATCCTGCGTTGCGAGGCCATCGTTAAAGCAAGGCGAGAAATTCCCGCCAAAGCAAGCTGGGCACGGATAGAAATTGCTTGGATTGCCCTAGCATGAATTGGGAGATGCCTATGGACAAATACTGGATATGGCTTTCGAGCGTGCCAGAAATCACGCCGGAAGTCTTCGACCGCCTGATAGAAACGTTTGGCAGTGCGCAAGAAGTGTGGAACGCCAAGGAAGCGGCGCTTTCCCAGCTGCTCCCCGCGCGCATGCGCAAAAACCTGCTGGAAGCTCGCACGCGGGAATGGGCAAACCAATTGTTCCGGGAGTTGGCG
>ERZ857998.3669-NODE-3669-length-12188-cov-3.698673_pt1 | contig 12188 bp, 9 predicted proteins | sample MGYA00519954_ERZ857998 | MGnify/ENA primary metagenome ERZ857998 (study PRJEB31778, sample SAMEA3449424) | human gut metagenome | biome: human gut; feature: human-associated habitat; material: faeces | place: United Kingdom | collected 2010/2012 ...
AGCACTTTGACACCCACATCGACTTTGAGTCGCTGGCTGCCATCGGTTCCATGATGGGTTCCGGCGGTCTGATTGTCATGGACGAGGACAACTGCATGGTCGATATCGCCAAGTTCTTCCTCGAGTTCACCGTTGACGAGAGCTGCGGCAAGTGCGCCCCCTGCCGTATCGGCACCAAGCGCATCTACGAGATGCTCGAGAAGATCACCTCCGGCAATGCCACCATGGAAGACCTCGACAGACTGGAAGAGCTGTGCTACCACGTCAAGAGCGCCTCTCTGTGCGCCCTCGGCCAGACGGCTCCCAACCCTGTCCTGTCCACCCTGCAGTACTTCAGAGACGAGTATATTGCTCACATCGTTGACAAGAAGTGCCCCGCCGGCGTCTGCAAGAGCCTGCTGAGCTACGTCATCGATCCTGAAAAGTGTAAGGGCTGTACGGCTTGTGCGCGCCAGTGCCCGGTTGGCGCAATTTCCGGTACCGTCAAGGAGCCTCATGTCATCGACAACGCCAAGTGCATTAAGTGCGGTGCCTGTATGGCTACCTGTAAGTTCGGTGCCATCTCTAAAAAATAATAGAAAAGGAAGACTCGATTATGGATACTGTTAGACTCAAGATCAACGGCATTGACGTCGAGGCTCCGAAGAATGCCACCATCCTGGAAGCCGCTCAATCTGTTGGAATTCGTATTCCCACCCTTTGCTACCTCAAGGACATCAATGCCATCGGCGCCTGCCGTATGTGCCTTGTTGAGGTCAAGGGCGCCCGCGCTTTTGCTGCTGCCTGTGTGTATCCCGTGGCCGATGGCATGGAAGTGTTCACCAACACCCCCAAGGTCATTGCCGCCCGTAAGGGCACTTTGGAGCTGATTCTCTCCAACCACAGAATGGACTGCCTGTCCTGCCCCCGCAGCCTCGACTGCGAGCTGCAGGCCCTGGCCAACGAGTACAAGGTGGATCAGTACCGCTTCTGCGGCAACGAGAAACTCGAGCCCGATATTGAGGCTTCTGCTCCCCACCTCGTGCGCGACAATTCCAAGTGCATCCTGTGCCGCCGCTGCGTTGCCGTCTGTAAGAGCAACCAGCACACCGCCGTCATCGGAGCCAACGACCGTGGCTACAAGACCCACATCGCCTCCGCTTTTGACATGCCCCTCAACGACACTGCCTGTGTGTACTGCGGCCAGTGCATCGCGGTCTGCCCGACCGGTGCTCTGATGGAGCGCGACGACACCGACAAGGTTTGGGAAGCTCTCAACGATCCCACCAAGCATGTCGTGGTCGGCCCCGCCCCCTCCGTGCGTGCTCAGCTCGGCTTCGGCATGCCGATCGGCACCAACGTGGAAGGCAAGATGATTGCCGCCCTCAGACGCCTTGGCTTTGACAAGGTCTTCGATGTCGACACCGCTGCCGACGTCACCATCATGGAAGAGGGTACCGAGCTGCTCCACCGCCTCAAGGAAGGCGGCAAGCTGCCTCTGATCACCTCCTGCTCGCCCGGCTGGATCAAGTTCTGCGAGCACTACTATCCCGACCTGCTCGACAACCTGTCTTCCTGCAAGTCGCCCCAGCAGATGTTTGGTGCGCTGGTCAAGACCTACTATGCCGAAAAGGCCGGCATCGATCCCAAGGACATCTTCGTTGTGTCCATCATGCCCTGCACCGCCAAGAAGTTTGAGGTCTCGAGAGAGCATCAGAATGCCGCCGGCGTGCCCGACGTCGATGTCTCCCTGACCACCAGAGAGCTGGCCTCCATGATCCGCCGCGCGGGCATCGAGTTCACCCAGCTCGAGGATGAAGTCGCCGACCCCGTCTTCGGCGTTGCTTCGGGCGCCGGCCACATCTTCGGCGCCACCGGCGGCGTGATGGAAGCTGCCCTGCGTACGGTTGCCGAAATCGTCACCGGCAAGCCTCTTGAGAGCCTGGACTTCAAGGAAGTCCGTGGTATTGAGGCCGTTAAGGAAGCCGAGTATGACCTGGCCGGCACCAAGGTGCGCGTGGCCGTCACCTCCGGCCTGGAAAATGCAACCAAGCTGCTTGACAGGATCCGCTCCGGCGAGGCCGATTATCACTTTGTGGAAGTCATGGCCTGCCCCGGCGGCTGCGTCAACGGCGGCGGCCAGCCCCATCAGCCCGGCCAGGTGCGCAACTTTGTGGATCTGCGTGCCGAGCGTGCCAAGGCCCTCTACTCTGAGGATGCCGGCATGACCCTGCGCAAGAGCCATGAGAACCCCGTTGTCAAGGAGCTCTACGACACTTACCTCGGCGAGCCCGGCAGCGAGAAGGCGCATCACCTGCTCCACACCCAGTATGTGGCCAGAGGTATTTACAAGAAGTAAATCTCTCTTTTCCCTCGATTTTGGTTTTGATGAAGGCCTCCGCCCTAAAACGGGCGGAGGCCTTTTCTTTTGCCGGGATACCGGCCTGTTTGTGAGAAATTGTTTTAGCTTCTGCCCATATTTCAAGAAGGCCCGGAGACACCTTTCCGCCTTTCCAGCATCGCTTAAAACTGGAAAGTTTTTCCCAGCCTTTGAAAACGCCGTCGAAAAGACCCGTTCCCCTGTTGTTTTTGGGGTAAGCGGGTCGGTATGCCCGCGCCTGTTCCACAGGAAAATTGGCAATTGCCCGGGAAAAGGGGCAGGGCAGGGGGAGGGCCTTTATTTTTTGCTGCTTTTTAAGGGAAAAGCCCTTTGAAGGGGTTGCCTCTCAATTCGGGAACATGATAGAATAGGGGAGAAAAAGCAAACAAAAACAAGGGCGGCCTCTGGCCGTCCCTTCTTGTGAAGGACAAGTTGCTGAGTTTGGGAGGGATTTCATGAAGGAGAGGGCAACAACAAAAAAATCCACCCTTTCTTTTTTGCTGCAGTATTCCACCGGCTATCGCTGGCTGCTGTTCTCGGCCCTGGCTGCCACGGTGCTCTCCACCGTTTTTTCCTTTTTGACCCCGCAGGTCATCAAAGTGACCATCGATTCGGTTATTGACAGCAATCCTTACGACCTTCCGGCCTTTCTTGTCAACTGGCTCAACGAAAATGCGCCAAGAGAGATGCTGCGAAGCAACCTTTGGATTCCCGCCGCCGTGGCCATCGCCTTTGCGCTGCTCTCGGCCCTGACCAATTTCCTGCGCAGATACCATATCGCCCTCTTCGCGGAGGGAACCGTCAAGAATTTTCGTGACAAGCTCTTTGCCTTAACACAGCGACTTCCCTTTGAATGGCACATCCGGGTGCAGACCGGAGACATCATCCAGCGCTGCACCTCCGACCTTGAGACCATTCGGGCCTTTTTATCGCAGCAGCTCATTGAACTGGTGCGTGTTCTTGTCATGATTGTGGTGGCAACCGCCATGATGCTGTCCATCCATGTGCGGCTGTCCCTGGTGGCGCTTGCCTTTTTGCCGGTTATCGCGGCGTATTCCATTTTCTTTTACCGCAAGGCGGGCGACCGCTTCCTCAAGGCCGACGAAGCCGAGGGCGATGTCATGACCGCCGTACAGGAAAACCTGACCGGGGTACGCGTGGTGCGCGCCTTTGGACGGGAGCGCTACGAGCTGGACAAATTCAACCGTCTCAACGAACGCTTCACCAACCTCTGGATGCGCCTGGGCAACCTCATGGGCCTCTACTGGGGCATCGGCGACCTGGCCACGGGGCTTCAAAACGCCGTGATTTTGGTGCTGGGCGTGCGCGCCGTGGTGCTGGGCGACGATTTGCTGCTGGGCGGCCTGATTGCCCTGATGACCTACAATTCCTATCTCATCTGGCCGGTGCGCTCGCTGGGCCGCATTCTGTCTGACATGAGCCGCAACGGCGTCTCCATCCAGCGCATCCGGGAAATCCTTGTGGAAGAGCCGGAGTGTGACCCGCCCGACGCCCAGGAGTTTGCCTTTGAGGGCAATCTCACCTTTGAGCATGTCACCTTCGGATACGACGAGAACCCCATTATCAAGGACATCAGCTTTACAGTCAAGGCAGGGCAGACGCTGGCCATCCTGGGCGGCACCGGCTCCGGGAAATCCACCATTGCCCACCTGATTCCCAGGCTGTATGAGCTGCCCGAGGGGCAGGGGCGCATCCTGATTGACGGGGTGGACATCCGCAAGCTGTCGCTGCACTGCCTGCGCTCCCAGGTGGGGCTTGTGCTGCAGGAGCCCTTCCTGTTTTCAAGGACCATTGCCGAAAACATCCGCGCCACCCGCTCCGACCTGCCCTTTGAGGCCCTGCGCGAGTATGCCGCCACCGCCTCGGTGGACTCCTCCATCCTCTCCTTTGACAAGGGCTACGACACGGTGGTCGGGGAGCGTGGCGTCACGCTGTCGGGCGGGCAGAAGCAGCGCGTGGCCATTGCGCGCATGCTGGCGCAAAACCCGCGCATCATGATTTTCGACGATTCTCTCTCGGCGGTCGACACCGAGACCGACGCGCAGATTCGCGCCGCCCTCAAGGCGCGCTGCGGCAATGCCACCACACTGCTCATCTCCCACCGCGCCGTCACGCTCATGCAGGCCGACTGCATCATGGTGCTCGACAAGGGGCGCATCGTGCAGATGGGCACCCACGAGCAGCTCATGGCGCAAGACGGCATTTACCGGCGCGTCTGCAACATCCAGCTTGGCGTGGATGAGCTTTTGAAGGAGGAGGGGAAGGCGTGAATTACTACGAAGAGGAAGCCCATGTAGAGCAAATCAACTGGCAGTCCTGGAAGAAAATGCTGGCGCTGCTTCGCCCCTACCGCAGACGCCTTATCACGGTCGCGGTGCTCATGCTGATTTCCGCCGCCGTCGACGTGGCCCTGCCTCTGTTCCAGAGCTATGCCATCCGCGCCTTCATCGAGCCCGCCACCCTCGACGGGCTGACCGGCTTTTTCCTGGTCATGGCGCTTGCCGTGACGGTGCAGGCGGTCATCTGCGTCATTTTTTCGCGCTCTGCCTTTCACATTGAAATGTATTTTGGGCGCGACCTCAAACGATACACCTTTGAGCGTCTTCAGCAGCTCTCGTTTTCCTACTACAACAAAACCCCCGTCGGCTATATGCTGGCCCGCGTCATGAGCGATACCAACCGCATTTCCCTCATGATTGCCTGGGGGCTGATTGATTTCCTGTGGGCTGTTGCCTATGTCTTTGGCGTGCTGCTCGCCATGCTGGTGCTCTCTTTGCGCCTTGCCATTCCCATCTTGTTCATCGTCCCCGTGGTGGTGGTCATGACGCTGTGGTTTCAAAGCCGCATTCTCGACGCAAACCGCCGCGTGAGAAAGAGCAACTCCCGCATCACGGGCGCCTTTAACGAGGGCATCACCGGAGCAAAGACCTCCAAAACCCTGTGCATGGAGGACAAAAACACGGCTGAGTTTGAACGCCTGACCGCCCGCATGTATCAGGAGTCGCGCCGCAGCGCCATGCTGACTTCGATTTTTGCCCCCATGGTGCTCTTTTGCGGCTCTCTTGCCACCGCCATCGTGCTGTGGCGGGGCGGATACCTCGTCACGCAGCAGCTCATGGATTTTGCCGTGCTCTCGGTCTTTATCACCTATTCCATTTCGCTGTTTGAGCCGGTTCAGCAGATGGCCCGCCTGTTTGCCGAGTTTGTGGCCATGCAGGCCAACATCGAGCGCGTTGAGGGCCTGCTGGACGCCGTGCCCGACGTGCGCGACAGCGAGGAGGTCATCGCGCGCTACGGCGACTGCTTCTCGCCAAAGCGGGAAAATTTCGAGCCCATCCGGGGAGACATCCGGTTTGAAGACGTCTCCTTTTCCTACGGCAAGGATTCGGAAATGGTGCTGGAACACTTCAACCTGACCGTGCCGGCCGGTTCCATGGTGGCCCTGGTGGGGGAGACCGGCGCGGGGAAATCCACTATTGTCAATCTCCTTTGCCGCTTTTTTGAGCCCACCTCGGGCCGCATCCTGATTGACGGGCGCGACTACCGCGAGCGTTCCCAGCTCTGGCTGCACAGCAACTTAGGCTATGTGCTGCAGTCGCCGCACCTTTTTTCGGGCTCCATTGCCGACAACATCCGCTACGGAAAGCTCGACGCCACCGACGAGCAGGTGCGGCATGCCGCCGAGCTGGTGTCTGCCGACCGCATTGCAAAATCACAGCCGGAGGGCTACGATTTTGACGTGGGCGAAGGGGGCGACCGCCTTTCCACGGGGGAAAAGCAGCTTGTCTCCTTTGCCAGGGCCATTCTGGCAGACCCGGCCATCTTCGTGCTCGACGAGGCCACCTCGTCAATTGACACCGAGACCGAGCAGCTCATTCAAAAGGCGATTGAGACACTGCTCCAGGGGAGAACCTCCTTCATCATTGCGCACCGCCTGTCCACCATCCGGCGCGCCGACGTCATTTTGGTCATTCAGGATGGAAAGGTGGTTGAGCAGGGCTCGCACCGTGAGCTGCTGGAAAAGAAGGGGGTCTACTACCACCTTTACACCAAGCAGTATACCGACGACCAGATTTCGCACATTTTTTCTCCCCAAAGCGGGCAAAAATCCCTGCCGGAAAATTGACAGACCCCTTCATTCGTCTTATAATAACAAAATGGATAATCTCTTGCAGGCGTTGATTTTATCTTCAGATTGGGGCTGGCTCAAATGGCAAACAGCATGACCGGCTACGGCCGACATCAGGGGCTGTATCACGGGCGTGATATCACGGTGGAGATCAAGGCGGTCAACCATCGCTATTTTGATTTTTCCTGCCGCGCTCCCCGCGCCTACGGCTTTTTGGAGGAGCGCCTCAAGAAGCTGGTGCAGTCCTGCGTCAGCCGAGGCAAGGTGGACGTCTATGTGGCAATCGCCCAGGTGGAGGGGCCCGACGTGTCGGTCTCGCTCAACGATGCGATGCTGCGCAGCTACCTGCAGGCGCTGCACCGCATGAGCGAGGACTACGGCGTCAGGGACGATATTTCGGTTTCGGTGCTGGCGCAAAATTCCGAGCTCTTTCAGATTGTGCGTCAGGATGAGGATGCCGAGGCCCTGTGGGCCGACGTGGAGCTTGCCGCCCGGTGTGCGCTGGACGCCTTTTTGGCCATGCGCGCTGCCGAAGGGGAGCGCCTGACACAGGATTTGCTGGCGCGCGCCGACACCATCCGGCAGACGCTGCCTGTCATTGAGCAGGCCTCGCTGCGCACCTGCGAAATTTACAGGGAAAACCTCACGCTCCTGCTGCAGGAGCTTTTGGGGGAACTGCCCCTCGACGAGGGACGCGTCATCACGGAGGTCGCCCTGTATGCCGACCGCATCAACATCACCGAAGAGGTGGTGCGGCTGCGCAGCCATCTGGAGGAGCTGGAAAAGCTGCTGCGCTCGAGCACGCCCTCGGGCAGAAAGATGGATTTCCTGCTGCAGGAGATGAACAGGGAAATCAACACCATCGGCTCAAAGTCCCAAATCAAGGACATCTCGATGCTGGTGGTTGAAAACAAGGCAGAACTGGAAAAAATCAGAGAACAGGTCCAAAATCTTGAATAATCAAATGGAGGATGTATGAAACTGGTAAATATCGGCTTTGGCAACATGGTCTCCTCCTCAAGGCTGGTGGCGATTGTCAGCCCCGAGTCCGCGCCCATCAAGCGCACCGTCCAGGAGGCAAAGGACAACGGGCGCCTGATTGACGCAACCTACGGACGCCGTACCCGCGCCGTCATCATCACTGACAGCGACCATGTCATCCTGTCGGCCATCCAGCCCGAGACCGTGGCCAACCGCATGGGCGATGAGGAAGACGAGGATGAGGATGAGTAACAAAGGCAGGCTGTTTGTGCTGTCGGGCCCTTCGGGAACGGGCAAGTCCACCGTGGTGCAAAGGCTGGTGGAGTCTCATGAGCACATCCGGCTGTCGATTTCGGCCACGACGCGTGCTCCAAGGGACTATGAGACGCACGGACAGGAATATTTCTTTCTCACAAAAGAGGAATTTGAGGGCCGCATCGAGCGCGGTGAAATGCTGGAATATGCCTGCTACAACGGCAACTTCTACGGAACGCCCCTGGACAAGGTGGAACAGTGGCTTGAAGAGGGGTTTGACGTGATGCTGGAAATTGAAGTCCAGGGGGCGCGCCAGGTCAAGGCACGGATGCCCAATGCCATTCTCATGTTTTTGGTGCCTCCCAGCATGGCGGAGGCCGAACAGCGCCTAAAGGGCAGAAACAGCGAGTCGGACGAGACCTTTCGCGCCAGGATTGAGGTCTCGCGTGACGAGCTGGCCCAGGCGCAGTATTATGACTATGTCATTGTCAACACCACGGTGGAAGACACCATCTGCGACATCGAAACCATCCTGCGGGCGGAGCATCTGCGCTACTCCAACATGGAGGGCTTTGTGCAGGCGCTTTTGCAGGAGATGAGGCCGTAAACGGCAGGTATTCCCTTATGCGGCAGCCGCACGGCTTGCCGGCGCGGCAGGTCGGTTTTTTTGCTCAAACACTCGGAAAGGTCGTGTATTTGTGCTTTATCCTTCTATTTATCAACTCACTCCCCACCATGAAAGCCGCTATTCGCTGGTGATTGCCGTCTCCAAGCGGGCGCGGCAGATTGCGGCGCAGGCCAAGGAGCGCGGAATCATCATCACGGAAAAGCCGGTCAAAACCGCCATCAATGAAATTGCTTCGGGAAAGGTCATTATTGTGGAATCCCAGGAGCAGGACTGAGAAAGCGCAAGAGGAGGTCGACACACTTTGTCGGCCTCCTTTGTCGAAGGAGGGAACGCCCGTGATTGCAAAGGTTGCGCTGGACGTGAAAAGCTATCATCTGGACAGGGAATACGACTACCGCATCCCCGAAGAGATGGAGAGCGCCCTTGTGCCGGGCATGCGCGTTGTCGTCCCCTTCGGGCGCTCCAACCGCACCATGCAGGGGCTGGTGCTGTCGGTGTGCGCACAGAGCGGGCAGCAGGGCCTCAAGGACATCGAGGCCCTGCTCGACGCCGCGCCCCTGCTTGACGACGCCATGATGAGGCTGCTTTTCTTTGTCAGGGAGCGCTGCTTTTGCACGGTCTTTGACGTGCTGCGCGCCATGCTGCCGGCGGGGGTGCGCTATTCCCTGGAGGAGCGCATCACCGTCTGTACCCCTCTGCCGCCGGACCTCTCGCCGCAGGAGCGTGAGCTGATAGAGCTCATTGCAGGCATGCCGGCCCCCACCGTGCGCAAGGTGACGGCGCAGCTTGGCAAAAAGGCCTCGTCGATGCTTGCCCGGCTGATGGAGCGCGACCTGCTCAGGCCCTCCGTGGTGCGGCGCGGCCTTGCCGAGCAGACCCTGCGCCAGACGGCCTACCTTGCCGCCTCGCCAAGCCAGGTCAGCGACTACCTCTCGCGCCAGAAGGCGCAGCGCGACAAGCATGCACGCGTGCTGGAGCTGCTGCAGGGCGGGGAGATGTCTGTCGCCGAGCTGTGCTATATGGCCGGGGTGACGCGGTCGGTGGTGGCCACCCTTGAGCGGCGCGGCCTGATTGAGGTCACGCTGCGCGAACAGATGCACACCCCCTATCAGAACAAAAGCCTGACCCCGACCGGGCAGGCACCCATCCGGCTCACACAGGAGCAGCGCCTGGCCGTGGACTCGCTTGCCGGCCTGTGCGACTCAAAAAAGCCCTGCGTGGCGCTGCTGCACGGCGTCACGGGCAGTGGAAAAACGCTGTGCTACCTCAGCCTGATTGACAAAATTCGCAGCGAGGGCGGCGGCGTCATCGTGCTGGTCCCCGAAATCGTGCTCACCCCCCAGATGACCGACCGCTTCTTCGGGCGCTACGGAAAGTCTGTCGCCGTGCTGCACAGCGGGCTGTCGGCCGGGGAGCGGCGCGACGAATGGCGCAAAATCAAGCGGGGGGAGTGCCCCATCGTGGTGGGGACGCGCTCGGCGGTTTTTGCGCCGGTGCAAAACCTGCGCCTGATTGTCATGGACGAGGAGCAGGAGTATGCCTACAAGTCCGAAAGCACGCCGCGCTACCATGCCCGCACCGTGGCAAAATACCGCGCGGCGCAGAGCGGGGCGCTGCTGCTGCTGTGCTCGGCCACACCCTCCGTGGAAAGCTACGCCATGGCAAAGGAGGGCAGATACCACCTCTTTGAGCTCAAAAACCGCTATGCCGACTTCGGCCTGCCCGCCGTGACCGTGACCAACCTGCGTGACGAGCTGGCCTGCGGCGAGTCGGCCGTCACGGGGCCGACGCTGCTGTCGGCGCTGCAGGAGACCATGGACCAGGGCAAGCAGGCCATCCTCTTTCTCAACCGCAGAGGCTATCACACTTTTTTGGGCTGCCGCCAGTGCGGCCAGGTGATTTACTGTGAGCACTGCTCCATCTCCATGACCTATCACAGCGCAAACAACCTGCTCATGTGCCACTACTGCGGCAACACCCGCCCGGTGCCGACCGTCTGCCCCAGCTGCGGCTCTGCGGCCCTGTCGCACCACGGCTTTGGGACGCAGCGCGTGGAAGAGGAGCTTTGCCGCATTTTCCCGCAGGCGCGGGTGCTGCGCATGGACCTTGACACCACCGGCACCAAAATGTCGCACGAGGAGATGCTGCTGCACTTTTCAAAAGGGGAGTATGACATCCTGCTTGGCACCCAGATGGTGACAAAGGGGCTTGACTTGCCCAACGTGGCGCTGGTCGGCGTCCTGTTTGCCGACTCGCTGCTCTTCCAGGACGATTTTCGCGCGGGCGAGCGTGCCTTCTCGCTGCTCACCCAGGTGGTGGGGCGCGCCGGACGCGCCAAAACGCCGGGCAGGGCCATCGTGGAGAGCTTTGTGCCCGACAACCGCATCATCGAGCTTGCCCGGCAGCAGGATTACAAGGCCTTTTTCCGCTCCGAGCTCGCCTTTCGCAAGGCAGCCGTCTATCCGCCCTTTTGCGACTTTTATCACATTGTCTGCTCCAGTACGCAGGCCGAGGCAGCCGAGCAGGCCATGGGATTTTTTTCAAAAAACCTGTGCCGGCTCTTTGAAAAAGAGAAAAATCATAGTATAATATTATTTCCAGCGATGCGCGCCCCCATCTATCAAATCGGGGGAAAATTTCGCTGGCGGGCAGTGCTCAAATGCCGGGACAACGCCTTTGTGCGCGCCTGCCTGTCCGAAACGCTGCGGGAGCTGCTGCGTCAGCCCGCCTTTCGCGGCGTGACCTGTACCGTTGACCTCAATCCGTATTCCATGAATTAGCGGGCGCCGATCGGCCTGTCTGGAGGTATGAAACATGGCTACAAGAAGAATCTTAAATGAGAGAACCGACAACGAAACGCTGCGCCGCAAATGCCGCACGGTTGATGTGGTGGACGAGCGCATCCGCACCCTGCTTGACGATTTGGCCCAGACCATGTACGAGGCCAACGGCGTCGGCCTTGCCGCGCCGCAGGTGGGCGTGCTGCGCCGCGTGGTGGTGGTCGACGTGTGCGACGGAAGCGGGCTGTTTGAGCTTGTCAACCCGGTCATTGTCGAGCAGAGCGGCACCCAGGACGACATCGAGGGCTGCCTTTCGGTCACCAACCTCAACGGGACGGTGCGCCGCCCCCTCGACATCACGGTGCGTGCGCTCGACCGCAACGGGCAGGAGAAGACCTATCACGCCCACGGCTATCTGGCGCGCGCCATGTGCCACGAAATCGACCATCTCGACGGCATCCTTTTCACCGACCGCGCCACCGACCTCTTCCGGCCCGACGGGAAATAGCGCGCCCGCCGGCAAACTGCATACTTTCAAAATGCTCATCCAAAGGCCGCCAAAGCAGGCCGGCGCCCAGCATGCGTGCCGGCCGGACGGCGTTTGACCTTCACTTTCGAAAGGAGGCCCCTGTCCCGATGAGGATTGTCTTTATGGGAACGCCGGAGTTTGCCGTTCCTTCGCTGACGGCCCTGTTTGAGGCGGGCCATGAAATTGTTGCCGTGTTCACCCAGCCGGACAAGCCGGTGGGCCGCAAGCAGATTCTCACGCCGCCCGCCGTCAAGGTGGAGGCGCAGCGCCTCGGGCTGCCCGTCTATCAGCCGGAGACCTTCAAAAACAGGGCCTGCGAGCCCCTGCTCAGGGAGCTTGCGCCAGAGCTTATCGTGGTGGTGGCATACGGGAAAATCCTGCCCCGCCATGTGCTGACCCTTCCCGTGCACGGCTGCATCAACCTGCACGGTTCGCTGCTGCCCAAATACCGGGGCGCCGCTCCCATCCAGTGGTCCATCATCAACGGCGAGGCGCAAAGCGGCGTC
>ERZ857998.3675-NODE-3675-length-12159-cov-5.372935_pt1 | contig 12159 bp, 17 predicted proteins | sample MGYA00519954_ERZ857998 | MGnify/ENA primary metagenome ERZ857998 (study PRJEB31778, sample SAMEA3449424) | human gut metagenome | biome: human gut; feature: human-associated habitat; material: faeces | place: United Kingdom | collected 2010/2012 ...
TGCTTACTTTACTAAATGGCTTTACAGCGCTATGATAATACCGCCGAGAATAAAAAGCAAGCTTTCGGAACACAAATTCATCAAAAACCGTTTTGGAGGTATTTATCATGAACAAAGTCGTAGAATTTCTGAATGCCAATCCTGTGCAGTATCTGGCCACTGTCGGCCGTGACGGCAAGGCCAAGTGCCGTCCTTTCATGTTCGCCGGTGAGCTGGACGGCAAGATGTGGTTCTGCACCAACAACCAGAAAGAGGTTTACAAGGACATGCAGGAAAATCCCTATGTGGAGTTGTCCGTCTCCAGCCCAAAGTACGCGTGGATCCGCCTGCACGGCAAGGCCGTATTCGAGAACAACATGGCCGCAAAGGAAATGTGCATCCAGAACCCCATCGTGAAAAGCCAGTACGGCGAGGCCACGAACCCCATCTTTGCGGTGTTCTATCTCGAGGATGCCCATGGCCTGATCGCCGACTTCTCCGGCAATCCTCCCTACGAATTCTGATTGCCGTTCGCGCGGAAACCTGATATCATCAAGCGGAGGTGATCGCCATGACGCAGGCGGAGCGGCGGCTGTTTTTAATACGGTCGCTGATGAACGAAAAAACGGAATATGCCGATCTTGGCGTCCCGCGGGATGCCGACGGGCAGCGGCAACTCCTGCGCGGGCTGATAAACGTCAGGCTGCCTGCGCCTGCGGATGAGGAGTTTCTGGCGGTGCAGGACGCGTATCTGCGGAGGATGAGTGGTTCGAGCGGTATTTTTCGGATTTTGCGGAGAAATACGGCATTGGCGACATGTATTCCGGCGGGTTCTACCCGTTCCCGACGCGGGAGGAGTTCTGGGCGTATTGGAGCCGCTACATCTTCATCAACCGCTATCAGGACGCGCCGAAGCCGGTGTATGACGAGCTGCTGGAGCTGGTGCGGAACAAGGACTATTTCGTCATCACGACGAACGTTGACCACTGCTTTCAGGAGGCCGGATTTGACAAAAAGCGTCTGTTCTACACGCAGGGTGACTACGGCCTGTTCCAGTGCAGCAAGCCCTGCGGTCAGGAGACCTTTGATAACGAGGCCGTGATCCGAGAGATGCTCGAGCGGCAAGAGAATATGCGGGTTCCTGCGGAGCTTATCCCTACCTGCCCGCACTGCGGCCGGCCGCTGACGCTGAATCTGCGCTGTGACGACAGCTTTGTCGAGGACGAGGGCTGGCATCGTGCGGCGGAGCGGTATGAGAATTTCCTGCGCACACGCGGCGGACAGCGTGTCCTCTTCATGGAACTGGGCGTGGGTTACAACACGCCGGTCATTATAAAATACCCGTTCTGGCACATGACGGCGAAGAACCTCAACGCGGTCTATGCCTGCGTCAATCTTGACGGCGCCGACTCCATGCGGGGAATAGAGGAGCGGTCGATACTGATAGAAGCGGACATCGGCGACGTGGTGCGCCGTCTGCGGGAAGCGTAATGCAGCAGACAAATTGAGAACCCCACCGGAAAGTGAGCCGAACTTTCGGCCGCCTTTCCGGTGGGGGTTATTTGTTATGTTCTGCTGAGGAGCACTACGCGTCTTTTTATCGGAATTTTGCCGAGCTCATAGCCGTGGCCGCACGGCTCGATTATTGCAGTAAATCGTCTTTGCTTTGTTCGTCTGGCTCGATGCCCTTTTGCTTCTTGATACTCAACGCCCCAGCCAGAAGCCCAAATGCCATGGCGAGCATCAGTGCTGCGTAGAGCCACCGATGTATAAAAGCCATAATGCAGCCTACAAGCAGCATCATCACGCCCGCTAGGGTCAATAATCTTGTATTTGAATACATGTTGTTATCTCACCTCACTCTCCATACCTAGACTTGTGTTCCATATCAATTATATATCCATATTATCACATACAAGAATACCAAGCAACGGCAATTTTCGCGGTATTGAGGGAATTGAATATGTAGCGCGTGGCGGATATGTGCAGCAGGGCTGTGCCGCTGAGGGAAATAGCGGCGCAATGAGGAAGCCGCGTGGAAAAAAAGATTGCACTTTCTGCAGTGTTAATGTATAATATATAAGTCAGGATAAAGGTAAGACCACTGACATATGCCGTTTGAATCGGCAGAAACTTCACAACCGGGTGTAGCGCAGTTGGTAGCGCGGGTGGTTTGGGAGAATACGCCCAGCCGGATCGCCTAACTTCATAACGGGGTGTTGCGCAGTTGGTAGCGCGCCTGCTTTGGGAGTGCCGTGGCGGTATCCGGGTCAGGTCATGGCAAAACGCCGCAAAGCCTTGCGACACCTGCATTTGCGGGATTTCCCCCGATTGCAGAAAACGGCACAAAAGCGGCTTTGACCACAGGAATGACCACAGACAGAAAAATCTTTATTTTTACCCCTCGCCGTGGTATCATGGCAGAAAAGTGAATATCCGGGTATAGCGAAGTTGGTATCGCGCCTGGTTTGGGAGAATACGACCAGCCGGATAAAAAAATCAATAACCGGGTGTAGCGCAGTTGGTAGCGCGCCTGCTTTGGGAGCAGGATGCCGCAGGTTCGAATCCTGTCACTCGGACCACCTTTCCCAGAAAAACCGCCTAAAAAGGCGGTTTTTCTGCGTTATAAGTTCAATTTTTGAAGTGTGCTTGACCACATCCCAATTGTGGCCAGAGAGGTAAAACGGCAGTTGCAACCTCGGTGCGGGAGAACGCCGAAGACCGCAAAATCCCTAACCCATCCCTAACTGGTGTGTTTTCGCCGTTTTTTACGTGTAGTTGTGACAATATCTTGAAATTTTCAGCGTTATGCACTATAATATCTTTACGGTAGGCCTTTGCGCCACCAAGGCGACCATATGGGTGTGTTCCCGTGCGGTCTTTTATTTTGACCAATTAGGGAGAGTGATTTAATATGGCAAAGAGCGACGCTATTGCAAAAGCAATTGCGGCTGATCCCTATTTGAAAAAGCGCAAAGCCCCAACTGAAGCTGAGCAGCAACTGTACCTAAAAGAGGTTTCTTTTTCCTGTCCTCTTTGTGGAAAAATCCTTCGACACAATAAACAAGGAAAGGCAAATAAGTTATATGAGATTGCCCATATTTTTCCGAATAGTCCGACTGAAGAACAGTATGAACTTTTAAGTAAACTGCCTCGTTTGGGGGATAATTCCGAGTCCTTTGAAAACAAGATCGCATTATGTAAAGATTGTCACAATCAGCAGGACTACCACACCACGGTGGAGGACTACCTAAAACTCCTGAAGATAAAGCAACATTTTCTACAGCTTACAGACCTCCACGAAGCTACACTGACAATGGGGCTGGAACCGCAAATTGCAGATGTTGTGGCAAAAGTTTGTTTTTTGCGTGAAGACGAAGCCGCCACGCTGAGCTACATACCCGCCCGATTAACCAAAAAATTCTCCACAAATGAGTTCCTCTTGAAAAACCGGGTCAGCATGAATGTGACCAGCTACTATCCTTACATCCGTGACCGCTTTAAAGAACTGGAGGGGATTAACGGTTTTCGTTTGGATGCGCTCAGCCTTCAGATTAAAAGTTGCTTTATTAAAATGGAGGGTCTTTCAGATAACAAGAGTGACATATTTGACCAACTCGTAAATTGGGTAATGGCAAAAACGTGCTCTACATCCAGAGAGGCTTGTGAGGCAGTTGTCTCCTTCTTTGTTCAGAACTGTGAGGTGTTCCATGAGATTACCGAGTAAAATCACATCTTATGGTGAAAGTGTAATCAGTAAGTTCCCGCCAGTGCTCTCGGTATTGCAAGATGCTGACACGGGAGTGTTAGCTCTGTATGATGCTACCACGAAGCATTTCAGTAGTATTGAGGATTTCATGGATACTCTGGACTGCCTGTTTGCTCTCCAAAGAATTAGATATGACGCAGAACGCGAGGTGCTCTGTTATGTTGCATGAGATTTACTGTGAACAATTTCACCAGAAGCGAATTGTTTTCAATCCTGGACTTAGTGTGGTGTTGGGTTCCAATGCAGGCGACAACTCTATCGGGAAATCCACCTTCCTACTGATAATTGACTATGTTTTCGGTGGTAGCACATATGCAGGTACAACGGACATCATCGAAAATGTCGGTTCCCACGATATATACTTCTCTTTTATTTTTGGCGAAGAAATCTTTAAGTTTTGCAGAAACAGCATTAATGCCCATACTGTTTGGAAATGCAATGATTCTTACGAGAAGGTTGAAGAAATCGGGCTGAATGATTACTGCAAATGGCTGGACTCGAAGTATGCAATATCTTTGCCAGAACTGTCTTTCCGAGATGCAGTTGGTCGATATATTCGAGTATATGGGAAAAACAATTGTGATGAGCGGCATCCGTTGCACTACCAGGCCACCGAGAAGATAGAAAAGGCATGTACGGCGCTTCTTAAACTTTTTGATGCATATACACCCCTCAAAGAAACAGAGGCCGCAGCGCAGCGCTCTGATGCTGAACTAACTGCATATAAGAAGGCACAGTCTTTGCAGTTTATTGCCAAAATCACCAAGCGTGAATACGACAAGAATGAAAAAGATATTCGCAGTATTGCGGCACAAATTGAGGAGCTTTCTTCCGGGCTGGAACGCGGTTTGCTTGATGTTGATGCTGCAGCTTCTGAGCAGGCAGTTTATATAAAGAAGCTCTTATCCAGAGCACGACGTGCAAGGAGCAAGGTGAAAGCCCGATGGGATTTGCTTGATGAAAATGGCAACTATACCTTTTCCTCTACTACCGATTCCTTCGCTGACTTGCAGCACTTTTTCCCAGAAGCGGCCGTTGCACAGTTGGATGAGATTGAGGGGTTCCACAGAATGATTTCCTCCGTGTTCAAGGCTGAACTGAGAGCAGAACGTTCTAAACTTGAAAAAGAACTGGCTGAGTATGACCAGATCATCCACGAATACGAAGCTCAGCTTCAGAAACTGGTTCAAAACCCCAACCTCTCTAAGGTTGTTCTAACTCGTCACGCAGAGTTGCTTCATGAGAAAGACCGGATGCAAAAGGAAAATGATGCTTACGAAAAACTCCAGCAGCTGAAAGAGACCCGAAATGCTGATGCGGAGCGGCTGAAAACAATTATGCAACGGCAATTAGCTTTAGTTACCTACTGGCTCAACGAAGAAATGAGTCGACTCAACGATGCTATCTACGAGGGATCCTACAACGCTCCCATACTGGACTTTACTGACACCGGATATGATTTCTTCACTCCGGATGATACTGGCACTGGCATTGCATACAAGGGACTTGTTGTATATGATCTTGCTGTGCTGAGCCTTACAAAACTGCCGATTCTGGTACATGACTCGGTCGTACTGAAACAGATTTCAGATGATGCGATTGAGAAAATTATTGAGCTGTATTCCTCTTGCGGCAAACAAGTCATCATCGCTCTGGATAAACAGGATTCGTATAGCGAAAAGACATCTCGCCTTCTTGGTGAATCTGCCGTATTGAGATTAAGCAGGAACGGTCAAGAGTTGTTCGGACGTTCTTGGGGATAAACTGTTTGCAACTTTTATGGGCTCGCCATTTCTGGCGAGCCCATTTTCTTTTATCCCACTTTCTCGAACGGAATCACCTTGCACCGCCTCTGCTCCGGCGGGTCGGGAGGTTCCGGGGTGGTAGTTGCCGTGGCGGATTCCATGAAGCCGCCGATCTTCTCTGCCGCGCCTCTCTGCATATCGTTGGTGACATGAGTGTACGTGTCCAGCGGGAAGCCGGTGCTGTAGTGCCCCAGCATACTGGACACCGTTTTCACATCGGCGCCGGTCTGCAGCGCCGGGCCACAAATGTGTGTCTGAGGTCGTGGAAACGTACATGCTCCTCGATGCCTGCGTTTTTCAGCAGCTTCTGGTTGATCCTCGATACGGCGTCCGGACTCCAGTAGCCGCCTGTCCGGGGCGATGGGAATAGGATGGGGTTGTCAGGGGGCTGTTGCCAGAAGGTCTACCGCCTGCTGCGAAAGCGCCACCTTGCAGATGGAGTTTTTCGTTTTCGGCTCCGTTACTTCCAGCTTCCCCTCCATGCGGGTGGCCTGCTTGTTCACCGTCAGGATTCGCTCTTTTACATTCAAATCCTCCCATTGGAGCGCCGCAGTTCTCCTTGGTGCAGGCCGCTGGACAGTTCCAGATAGAACATAGACAGGACGCCATATTTCTCCGCTTCCTGAAGGTATCTGCCGATCTTCTCCGGCGAGAGAATGGTCATCTCTTTCTTGTCCTTGGGCGGGATGTGGCAGTTCTCGCAGGGGTTCTATGAGGATGAGCCGCCCTTTCACCGCCTGCTTCAGCGCCACCTGCAGCACCGCATGGACGCGCCGCACGAAGGAGTTGGACAAGGTTTTGTCGTTCTGTTTCGGCCCGCGGGGCATCCTGCCGTTTTCTTTCAGGCGTTATACATTCTTTGGATGTGGATGGACGACAGCTGCTTGAGCTTGCTCGCACCGATGACCGGGATGATGTGTGGCGCCCGATGATCCTCTCATAGCCCTTGGCAGTGTTGTAGCGGATGTTGGGCTTGTTTTAAGTTTCAAACCACAGCCTGCACCACTCTGCTACGGTGTAGTCGCCCGTGTGATTGAGCATCACGTCCCGGTTTTCCCGAACGGCTTTCGCCAGCCTTTTCTTTGCACTCCGCTTGGGTCTTGGCGGACACGCTTTTCTGGATGGCCCGGCCGGTGACCGGATCGATGCCCTGGGTATATCTGCCCTCCCAGCGGCCACTGGGCTTTATATGGATGCTGTCCTCGCCGTTGGCTCGTTTCTTTACCATTATGATCCCGCCTTTGATAACACAAACAAATACCACAAAATTTCCGGAATAGCTATCACAAGATTTCAGATTTTTTTACGGTCTGTTCGTCGATCCATTCCATGAACTTGTTACGAGGGACGATGATACGGCTGTTCAGGGTGATGGTAGGGAAATCCTTTCGGTGGGACACCTCATAGGCATGGGCTACAACGATGCCCAGCACATGGGGCCCATCCTCCACGGTCAGCATCAGAAGGAGTTCGTCAGAAGAATTGTATTTGGATTTTTTTCATTCTTCCTGCCTACCAGGCGGAATGGTTTTAGTTCTATGTTTTGCGGCTCAATTTCTGAGCCACTTACATGGTCATGTCAGTCTACTGCTGTTCTTGGTCATTCGGCTTGTGGCCCAGGGCGATGCGCTTCTCTTGAAGCTTCTTCAGCCGTTTCCGGTCGATCTGAATACCTCCAGGGCTGGATTGGGGAACGGAACTGTCCTGGAATATCCGGCTCATGTGATGGAGTAGCCGGGGGACTGCCAGCATCACAGAGGGAGGACTGTTTTCTTCTAGATGATCCAAGAGGTACTGAGCATACTGGCTGTCCTGTTCGGCGGATCGGGTCAGCCAGTATACGGTCTGCTCTTCATCGTAGGGAATTTCCCTTGCCGGTGAGATACAGCTTGCCCAGCATATACAGAGCGTAGAGATTTCCGCTCTCTGCCGATCTGATAATCCACTCAACCGCGCTGGCGGTATTCTTTTTGATGTGCTCGCCTTTGACGCGCTCTTTGGCTACCCGGTACATATGACGGAGCTGCTTCCATTGACCGCAGCGATGTACAGCCAATTCAACCCCAAGCGGATATCCCATACCTCCAGATCCTCGTAGAGGTACAGCTTGGCCAAGGCGTACTGTGCCACCAGATGCCCCTGCTCCGCGGCTTGCTCGAACCAGTATCGTGCTTCCACCGTGTCCGGCATCAGCAGAGGGGCGTCCTGTCAAAGTTCTCCCATCAGGTATTGGGCGTACATATCACCGCTCTCCGCCAGCTTATCCATTTCAGTGACGGCGTTGGTCCGTTTCTCCACGGTCAAGCGCTCGTCCCGGATGATATCTCGCAGAGGCTTACAAGTTGGATCGTCTGCAATCCTCCGCATCCTCTAAAAATGCCTGTTTTATCCATTTTTGAGCATTACACTTAAGCCACCCTTTTCAAAGAAACCCATGTATAGTTCTCCTTCCTATTAATTATCGTTAGGTAAGTGCCAACCGTGCTCGCGATGAATGCTTGGAGCGTGGGGAATCTCGCCACCCCAGGCTCGTTTGCTCATTTCTTTATCAAACCTCCATAACAGGTTTTGTAATGAAGATGCTGCACTGAAATCATCTCCTGATGAACAATAGGCCAATCTTACCTTTTCGCGTTCCAACTCAAGTTCGGAATCTGAAGCAGTTGCAAGCCATTTGCTGTTGTATAGATTTGCTTGCTTGATTTCTTCTCGAAGATTCTCCCGCAATTTAATTATTGCGGCCTTGTTTTTCAATCCCAGCACAAGCGCAATAAGCGTGGGAATGCTTGTTCCGACAAGAAGAAGCTGGGTCTTGTGAGTTTTAATCCATTTAATTACATCTTGCTTTTTATCTTCCATACCTTGCTTCCTCTTTAAAAAGTGCATCATAGCTTTCTATCCCCAAATACGGATATGGCTTTTGCAACAAATCGACGCTCCTCCTCACTAAGGCCACGGGCTTTAAGTTTGGAAATATCGCCTGACAGATAGCTCGATGAGTAGAAGCGGGCATGGCTTTCTTATTCTATCTTAATTCGCACCATAGAGCTTACCTCAATTAAGCTTAAAGAGATCATTGCCAGTTTCGTTTTAGAATCTCGCTTTTCAGATACAAGGTGTTCTTTCCGGAGGACTTAATTGGATGAAGCTTACCGGTCTTCGTCAGATAATCGATGTTTTGTCTGCTGCAGTTCAGAATGTCTGCCGCTTCGGCGACATTCACTACCCGATGCACGACAAAGCTTTGAAAATCCGAAACGGACAGAGGAACCTTTTTGCCAATGCGATACAATGTGGCAGCGCTGACCCTCAAATCAACATCCCATTCAACGCCGTGTCCTCCCGGTTGGAGATCCACGGCATAGAAGAACGACTCGTTTCTAAACAGCACCTGAAAGGATGGCGTGTCTGCAAAGCGTTCTTTTATGCTGCATTTCTTCACAGTCCCATCCCGAAAAAAGACCAGGAGTTCAAAGTGCTCTAGCGGAACGACATCTTCGATCAATTTAGCAAAGCGTTTTTGAATCTGCGCAGGAAGCTGTGCTTCCTCGATTGGCACAAGGTAGTAATCATCCTGTGCGCATCGGCCCATGGTCAGCATCAGCAGACCAAACTCGTCATACTCCTTCAAATTGTTGTCTTTCAGTACCTGTCCCAGATTTTGACGGTCAGTGGGAACGATACGCTGCTGCACCCACATCTTGCTCCAATAGGAATTAACGGAGGTCTCGCCCTTCTTCACGAAGGTCGAAAGAAGCAGCGGGGTCTCCCATGGATCGGCATGTTCAGGCAGTTCGATATAAAAGCGCTTCTCCATTTCATAATAGAGCAAATATGCGAGATCGATCTGATTATCGACAGATTCGTCTCGAATGGCAAAGATCTTCATAAGTGCACCACCTTTTCCAAATCATCTCCCAAATCTTATCCTGGAGAGCCTGAGAAATAATGCCACCCAGACCGTTCATCAAAACATCCCTGTCCGTTTCCTTCAGCGCATGAAGCTGAGGGAGTTTTTCCTTCGGAATCAAATTTACATTCTCCCATGTGGAACCGGAGCCGATGAAATTGTTGACACGTCTATCGGCCATCACATCATATTCAGCCACGGCAGAATCATCCGTGCAGCTGAAAAGCAGGGAAAGGCCGTGATCGAAGAGCGGCGCCAGATGGATGCTTTTCTTTCGACTATTGCGCAGCACCTCGATATTCGCTCCATGCCGATCACGATTCAGAATGAGGAAATCCACTACCATCATCTGATACACATATTCCTCCCATCCGTTTCGGATGCAGAAGTCAAGCACAGACTCGTTTTCCGCACGTTCAATTTCCCAATAAGCATCCAGCGCGAGTTTGCTCTCCCCTCTCTGCTTAAAATCCTCTGAAGCACAGAGATAGACCTCCTGCGGTTTCCCGTCGATCATCACATCAGCATGAATCAGCTGGTAGCGCAGATGCGGAATACCCAGAATATCCAGCAGACGGTCCACGATGATTTCGTTGACACATTCGTGCCCGACAACGCCTTTGGTTTTATCGAAATTCGAAAGCTTGTAGTATGTTTTCCTTCCGCCAAGCATGGAGTATGCCTTCAAAAAAGAACCGGCTGTACCGGAAGAATTGCGTATTTTAGACCAGGACAAATGTGTCATGTCCTGCTTGTCTCGAATAATTCTGTTCATCGCTCTGCCACCTCTTCAACAGTCATTCTATCTTGTTACTTGTCATATGTCAAGTGAATAAGCGGTCTGTATTTGTCGTATGGCAAATATAGACCATTTCTCGCTTACGATATTTACACAGCAAGGTTTATGCCGTCTTTTCTGCCATTCGGCCATTTCCACAAACTGTGCTGCACCGTCTCAGGAGTGAGTGATGCAGGTCACAACGTAGTCGGCCTGTTGAGCATCCATTTATTGCATCAGGAGATAGCAATGCGGGGATGAACAGTTCTGATGTCCTCCGGAAGCATGGTATCGGAGTAATCGCGGGTATCAAGCTCGTCTCGCTTCTGGGGTATGCGCTCCAAAGCCAAGGCGTAATGGATATGGGGGTATACCGATACCAGTTCCTTCAAAACCGAGCGTACAATCCCATCGTATACTCCTTGCTGGCCAACAAAAAATATATCAACTCCGTGTTTCTCGATCAGATTGATCAGAACCTTGCGTAGCTTTGGATTGATTGAGCTTGGACAATCGTGGTGTCCGAAGAATGTATACGCAGACACATACATGCCCCTTTATGGGATATATTGCAATTATAAAGCATTTGGAAAGAATTTACGATATATCCCATGCCATTTGTCGCAGGTTTGGATAAGCTAAAATTACGATATATCGCAAGGAGGGGATGCGAATTGAATACAAAAGAAGATGTAGCAATGCGCATTCTTGAGCTTTTGTGCTGGCTCATGTCGCAAGGCACAAAGCGGTCATCCTCACCTTGGAAATGCATATACTGCTTTTTGCTCGCTAATCAGGGATCCAACATCGCTTACAATAACACGAAATAAAAGCAATGTCGCCGTCTGATGCGGAGACTTTGCTAATCCATCGATAGAAAATGATTTTTGGGGAATACTCCCAGCCGGATAAAACAACTCAATAACCGGGTGTAGTGCAGTTGGTAGCGCGCCTGCTTTGGGAGCGGGAGGCCCGGGTTTCGAGTCCCCGCACTTCGACCAGATTTCCTGCGTTAAAAGTTCGAATTTCAGATTTTTTGACCACATATTTGTCTGAAAAATTGGGGTCAAAAGGCTGAAAAGGCGCTGCGGCGGCGATACAAACTCACCGTCCTTTCTCTGTTCGACCACAACCTGACCCACACAGTCAAACAAGGCCCAACCAAACGGAATTTCGGGGCAAAAAAACGCCTCAAGATGTTCAGATTGAAAATGCAGTCGAAATAGGATAAAATTTTGATGTAAATATCCTGGTCTGCACTTTAGGTTCTGGCTCAAATTGTGACCTGATGGAGGCGAATACGATGTTCCTGACTGTCGGTATGAAAGTAAATGATGATAAGGGTAACGCCTATATTCTTGATAAAATCATTGGCCAAGGTGGATTTGGTTATGTTTTTAAAGCTCACAGAGAAATGGATGGAAGCGTTTTTGCTGTAAAGACAACCTTTCCTGTCTTTGCCAGTCCAGATTCTGAGCTGTCTTTTAAAAACGAAATTCAGACTGCCTTGAAAGTAAGCGGATCAAACGTAATTCGCTATGAATATGTTCACGACGGTGACGCTTTCCCGGCGTTGCCGCCCTATATCATTATGGAATACGCCAACGGCGGAACATTAGCCAGCGTTATTGAAAAGAAACAGCAAACAGGCTCGTTCTTCACCAACGAAGAGCTAATAAGCCTGTTTCGGCAATTAGCTACAGGCATGTCTCAAATTAATGCCTGTTTGGTTCACCGAGATATAAAGCCCGATAATATTCTCCTGTGCGATGGCTCCTTTAAAATTTCTGATTTTGGCCTTTCGAAAATTGCTGCCGAAGGAACACGAACCCTGTCTTTCAAAGGTGCTGGAACCCCCTTATATGAAAGTGCCGTCTGGATTGTGTAAACCGAAATTGCCAGATAGAATAAAAGGTAA